>FWPU01007344.1_pt1 | contig 20456 bp, 22 predicted proteins | sample 2228361 | NCBI WGS metagenome assembly FWPU01 (sample SAMEA103939777, study PRJEB20133) | metagenome
TATTAAAACAGAAAAACTTCTCCAAAAATTTCTTTTAACTGGCTAAAATTTAATGAGTTCATAAAAAAATATACTGCTGGACTGGGTAAATCAGGAATGGTCTGGGACAAAATTTTTAAAATTAAAAAAATTAAATTTGATGATTTTGTATATGATTTTACTGTTGAACATAAAAACCACAACTTTGTAGCAAATAATTTTGTTGTTTCTAATTGTGGTGTGCGGCTTTTGAGAACAAACCTCAAAAAAGAAGATATTAAACCAAAACTAAAAGAGTTAATTTATGAATTGTTCAGAAATATTCCGTCGGGAGTTGGGTCAACTGGCAAACTTTCTCTATCTTACGAGGAGGTAAAACAGGTCTTAAACAATGGTGCACACTGGGCAATAAAAAAGGGATATGGCTCAGAAGAAGACCTAAAACATACAGAAGAAACAGGAAAACTTGAAGGAGCGGACGCAACTAAGGTAAGTTCAAGAGCACTTGAAAGAGGTCATGAACAACTTGGGACACTTGGTGCAGGAAATCACTTTCTTGAAATTCAGTATATTGAAGAAATATACGAACCTGCTGTTGCATCTGTGTTTGGACTTTTCAAAGACCAGGTAACAATTTTAATTCATACTGGTTCTCGTGGACTTGGTTATCAAATATGTGATGACTATATAAGAATATTACAGCAGGCAATACACAAATACAATATTCCACTTCCAGACAGGCAACTTATATGTGCACCTGTTGAATCACCAGAAGGAAAGAATTATTTTTCTGCGATGGCATCTGCAGCAAACTATGCCTGGGCAAACAGACAACTTATAACCCACTGGACAAGACAATCAGTTGTGAATATCTTTGGGAAAAAGCAATCTGAAATTGGCCTTGAAGTTGTCTATGATGTGGCACATAATATAGGTAAATTTGAAGAACATATTGTAGAAGGTAAAAAACAAAAACTTATAGTTCATAGGAAAGGTGCAACAAGGGCATTCCCTGCAGGCAGTCCTGTTTTGCCTGATGACTATCGTTCAGTTGGTCAACCAGTTTTAATTCCTGGAACTATGGGAACCGCATCTTATGTTTTAGTTGGCACTCCAAAAGCACTTGAAGAAACCTGGGGAAGCACCTGCCACGGGGCAGGTCGCATGATGTCAAGAACTCAAATCTTAAAACAGGTTAGAGGTGAGCAACTTGCAGGTGAACTTGAAAACAAAGGCATAATTGTAAAATCAGAGTCATGGAAAACTCTTGCTGAAGAGGCACCACAGGCATATAAAGATGTTGACCATGTGGTTGATGTGTGCCATCAGGCAGGAATCTCAAAGAAAGTTGCAAGAATGAAGCCACTCGGAGTAATTAAGGGATAATTATTGAAAGATTTAGCAACATATAGCGGTATAGTTCATTGCCGGTTCAGTTTAACAAAAAGAAAAACAATAGAAAAAAAATTTTTTTGTTTTGAACATATAAGATGAAAATTTTTCCTGCAATTTTAGTAGTTATAATCTTTAGTTATAGCATTTCTTTTTCACAGGTTGATTTTGGTGTAGGGTTTGATTTTTCTCCATATCCTTATTCTGAACCTCAAAAAAAGAAAGAAGAAAAAAAACCACCAGACTATCTTATTGAACAGATATCAAAAAAATTTGAACAGGATACAGAGAAAATAAACAATTTATTCAGGCGTGGTTATGGATACCTTGAACTCATAAAGATTCTTCTGATTGTAAAAAAATCAGGTAAAGATATTGAGCAGATATTGAAACTGCGCGAAAAAGATAAAAAACTTTCAGAGATTGCTAAAAAATTTGACTTAGATTATGAAGATATATATAACTCCGCTTATAAGATTAAATCTGAGATAGCAGAAAACAAAGACTCAAATTTAGTTGAGCCTCAAAGCGATTCATCACAAGAGTCGGTTCAGGAATGAAAATGAGAAAAGAAATTGTAATGTATATTCTCTGTGTGTTATATATTCTTTGTCTTGTTTCTATTTTTGTCTTAACATTAAGTAAATTACCATCCGGTGCAATACCTAAAAGATTTTTTATGAGGGTTAAACCATCTGCTAAAGATACAATTGCTATTGTCAATATTTCAGGGCCAATAAGATTAAATATGTTTCCAAAGAGATTTTTTGAATATGACGCCGAGGCAATAGTAAAAAAATTAAGAAACTTAGGTGATAAAAAAGATATTAAAGCAATTATATTAAGGATTAATTCTCCAGGAGGAAGTGTTGCTGCGGTCCAGGAAATTTATTCTGAAATAATTAAACTTAGAACAGAAAAAAACAAGGTTTTTATAGCATCCATGGGAGATGTTGCTGCAAGTGGCGGTTATTATATTGCAAGTGCCTGTGATAAAATTGTTGCAAATCCTGGCACAATTACTGGGTCCATAGGAGTTTTACTTGAAATAGGAAATGTTCAGGAACTTTTCAAAAAAATTGGTCTTAAAGTTGAAATTATAAAATCAGGAAAACACAAAGACAGTGGTTCAATTTTTAGAGAATTGACACAGGAAGAAAAAGAAATGTTCCAGGGGCTCGTTCAAGAGGCATATAACCAGTTTATAGATGCAATTGTCCAGGGAAGAAAAATGGAAAAGGAAAAATTACTCAAACTTGCAGATGGTAGAGTATATACTGGTTCTCAGGCAGTTTCTTGTGGTCTAGTTGATAAACTTGGCAATGACAGAACAGCAATTGAACTTGCAAAAGAACTTGCTAAAATTTCAGGGGAGCCAAAAATAATTTATGAAGAATATTACAACCCTATAGAGCAATTATTTTCATTTTTTGATATGTCAAAAACAGCCAGCCCACTTCAGGAAGTTGTAAATAAAAATAGAGTAAGATTTGAATATATTTTTGAATAAAGGCATCAGAAGATGGAAAAATATTTTGACATTTTTTTGAATTTTATTGTGTCACCAAAAGAAACAATCCAGCAAATAAAACATCAGAACTATATAAAATTTGGCACATTTATTTTTATACTTGCTATTTTGTGTCTGACAGGCCAGCAGGTTTTAATATCTAAAAGTAATTTTGTTTCAGCCTTTTTATTGAATGTTTGTGTTGCTTCTAGTATATTGATTGCTTTTACTTCATGGGTTCATTTTGTTTCAAGTTTTTTCTCAGATGCGTGTAATATTAAAACAAGTATAACTGTTTTTCTTATGTGTTTTTCTCCTTTGTTTTTTTCTTTTCCATTGGCGGCGATTTTCGCTACCTGGATGCCTGTCCCTTTTTTCTGGTATTTGATAATAAATTTTTTAATTTTTGTGTGGATTGTTTCTCTTTTTATTATAGGTATAAAAAATATATATTCGCTCAATAAAAAACAGGTGTATCTAGTAGTTTTTTCTCCACTTGTATTGATAGGACTTTTTGTTTTAATATTTTTGGTTGCTTTGTCTATGTAAATTTTGTTATAATAGTTTGGTGCTTTAACAAAAATTTGTAGTTGACTGATTTAATCGGAGTCCTAACGAAAGTTGGGTCTAAAAAATTTCTTGCTTTCGCAAGGACTCCAGTAAATATTTTTGTCTGGTAAGTGAGAACTGGATAAGTTTGGTTGAAATATTAATTTATATACTTACTCATTTGCTTTAATATGAAGTAAATAAGCACGTAGCTGATAAGTAGAGTTTTTTAATTTACTTTACTTTATGTTCTCTGTGGTTAAGAAATCTCTTGATGTTTCTTGTAGTTTAAAGTTACAGAATTCATAGATTATGGGGAGATACTAAAAAATGAAAAAATCCCTTTCAATTTTAATAATGTTTTTTTATTATAATGTGGTATTTGCACAAGATTTTATTTTACAACAATCTACTTCAACAGAATCTACTAAATTAAAAACAGAAAATGAGATAATTTTAGGAGAAATTGACATGGCAAAGGATTTAATAATTCTTCCAGAACCCAAAAAACACGGCAATGTTTCAGTTGAAGAATGTATAGCACGGAGAAGGTCAATAAGGGAGTTTCAAAAGAAGGACCTTACAATTGAGGAAATTTCCCAGATTCTATGGTCTGCACAGGGAATAACTGATCCTAAAAGAAAATTTAGGGCTGCTCCATCTGCAGGAGCACTTTATCCTATGGAATTGTATTTAGTATGCTCAAAAGGTGTATTTCATTATTTACCCGATGGCCACAAACTTGAAAGAATAAAACAACAAGATCTCAGACAGGAACTTTCAAATGCTGCATGGGGACAAAATTTTGTAGCAGAAGCAGGTGTGTCAATTGTTATTTGTGCTATATATGGAAGAACAACCTGGCGTTACGGACAGCGCGGAATAAGATATGTGGACATGGAAGCAGGCCATATTGCTGAAAATATTCACCTTCAGGCAGTTTCATTGGGGTTGGGGTCTGTTCCTGTCGGAGCATTTAGCGAAGAAAAAGTTAAAAGTTTGTTGGATTTACCAAGAGACCAACAGCCGATATATATAATTCCTGTTGGATATCCATTAGAATGATATTTCTTCCAGAAGCAGAAAAACTTCAAGAGAAACTTTCAAAAAAAATTAGTTTAAAATCTGTTTTTTCGTCTATTAAAGAAGTAAAAACAGTTGCAGGTTGTGATGTTTCTTTTAAGAATGATGTTGGGAAAGCCTCAGTTGTTTTATTTTCTTTTCCTGAATTGAATATTTTAGAAAAGGTAATTATAAAAAAAACATTAAAAGGAGTTTTTCCTTACATTCCTGGGTATCTTTCGTTCAGAGAAGGTCCTTTATTGATAGAATGTATAAAAAAACTTAAGAACAGCCCTGATATAACACTTTTTGATGGTCAAGGAGTTGCTCATCCAAAAAGAATTGGTATAGCAACTCATATTGGTATCTTACTTGATATACCTACAGTTGGCTGTGCAAAAAGTTTACTTTATGGCATTTATTACGAGCCACCACACATAATTAAGGGTGCATATAATTTTTTAAAGGATTCATCTGGAGAAATTCTTGGTGTTGCTCTTAGAACAAAAGAATGTGTCAAACCTGTTTTTGTTTCACCAGGTCATAAAGTTGATATTGAAATCTCAAGAGATATAGTTCTTGCTTGTTGTAGGAAATATAGAATTCCCGAACCATTAAGATTTGCTCATAAATTTAGCAGAGAGGATTGATTTTTTTCTCTGTTAGCTTAAATTCTAGTGCAAAGTAAATTATCTGGGGATGGCTTAAAGAAAAACTATATATTTTTCCTATTTTGTAAAAAGACAAACAATAGAGGAGATTTTATAAAAAAATGATTAGACAGACGGTTTGTGCAGGGACATGGTATCCCACCAGCAAAGAAGAAATAGAAAAATTTCTTGACTTGTCAGAAAAAAAAACAGAAGCAATTTCCTGTGTATGTCCGCATGCTGGCTGGATGTACTCAGGTAAGGTTGCAGGAGCGGTTTATTCAAGATTAGTTCCTTATAATACATATGTTATAATTGGACCAAATCACACTGGATTTGGTCCTTCTGCCAGTATATATGATAAGGGTGCATGGCAGATGCCACTTGGAAAAATAGAAATAGATACTGAACTTTCAGATGAAATTCTAAAAAATTCCGAATTCCTCAAACCTGATACCCAGGCACATCTAAAAGAGCACTGTTTGGAAGTTCAGTTGCCATTTGTTCAATACTTTTCGCCATCTGCAAAAATTGTTCCAATAATAATTATGTCTAATGAATTTGAAGTTGTTAAAGATGTTGCTTTTAGTGTCTCAAATGCTATTAAGAATTTTAAGAACAAAAAAATTCTTATTGTTGCTTCAACTGATATGACTCATTATGAATCACAGGAATATGCAAAAAAACAGGATAAACTTGCTATAGATAAAATTTTATCTCTGGATGCAGAAGCTCTTGTAAAAACTGTTCTTCAGAGAGGGATTTCAATGTGTGGAGTTTTTCCTACTGCTTGTGTTATTTTAGCAAGTAAATCTCTTGGTGCAAAGAATGTTGAACTCGTGAAATATTCAACAAGTGGCGATGTAACAGGTGATTACGATGCTGTGGTTGGTTACGCAGGTCTAATTATAATGTAGTTGCTCAATTTATTGAGCAAATTAATTTAGCATTTATATTGGCCTGATAAACAGGCAACTACTATTCAAACTTCTCTTGTTTAAAAAGAAATAAGATGACAAAATCAGACAGATGGATAAAAAAGATGGCTATTGAGTATAAAATGATTGAGCCTTTTTGTGAAAAACAGGTCAATAAAGGTGTTATTTCTTTTGGCGTTTCCTCTTATGGCTATGATATAAGAGTTGCCAATGAATTTAAGATATTCAATCCAAATAATTCTTCAAGAAAAAATTTAATAATTGACCCTAAAAATTTTAACCCGAAACTTTTTTCTGATTTTAAAGGTAAAGTTTGTATTATTCCACCAAATTCTTTTGTTCTTGCAAGGTCAGTTGAATATTTTCGTATTCCAAGAAACATTATAACTATATGTTTTGGAAAATCAACTTATGCAAGATCAGGTATTATTGTAAATGTAACGCCTTTTGAGCCAGAATGGGAAGGTTATGTTACAATAGGAATATCAAATACTTCTCCTGCTCCAGTAAAAATCTATGCAAATGAAGGAATAGCACAGGTCCTTTTTTTAGAAAGTGATGAAGTTTGTGATATATCTTATGCAGATAAAAAGGGTAAATATCAGGCACAAAATAAAATAACTTTATCTAAAATTTAGTGGTTATTGGCAAATGAAACTCGTCAGTTTGTGCATAAAACACACTTATTGCATTCAACCTTTAGGAGATAATAAGTTACAAAATTTGCCTAAAGATATGAAGAAACTTTAATATGTTAAGCTAAATCAATTTCCTAAAGAGGAAATAAAACTATGAAAAAAGAAAAAACTGTTATTACTGGAAGAATGATTGAAATTAAAGGTTCTATAGAGCGTCATAAAAATAGTACAAAAAGTTATTAATACATTTATTAAAACTGAATATCGCAAGAAAGGAAAGGGCGTAGTATTCCAATACCCAGTAGAAAATCTGCCAGATGGACAATTTCTTTTTATTGTAAGGCCAGGCCATAAAAAGAACTTTGATTTCAAAGTTGATGTAGATATAGGTTTTGGCCTTGGAGAAGGAAGTCATATAGAAATAGCGACAGATCTGAGGAATAAAAAACAAGAAAATCAACAAAAATTTGGAGATTTATTAAGTGCAATTACTGAGATATATAAATGCTCCGAAAATGATGTTGATAAGATATTGAAAAATTGTCCTACTTTAAATAAAACATTTAAATGTGGGGCAAAAGTAGAACTTCTTTTGAAAGTTATAAAATGGTTGTTTATTATGGAAGATATCGTTTATTGGGATAATGAAGGTCGTGCTTTTCTATTTAATTTTCTGATATATGTTGCGAAAGAAACTGATAATAAAAGACTCAAAGAAGCATTAGATAAAGTAAAAAATCCTGATAGATTAAAAAGTTTTATGAAAAGGGCTGGTATTAAATGGATACCATGCGGAGAGTAAATTCTATGCATACAAAAAAATACTTAAACAAAGTATTTCTAAAGGATATTATGGAATTATTAAAAGAACTGCCTGACAGATGTGTTGATATGGTATATGGAGACCCTGATTATAATGTCGGTGTCAAATATGGTGATAAATCTTATACTAAAACATTTAATGAATACATTGAATGGTATATTGCATTAGCAAAAGAATCCCTTCGGGTTCTTAAAGATGATGGTAATATGTTTTTAATTAACTACCCCAAACAAAATGCATATTTGCGAGTTAAATATCTGGATGAAGTTTGCTATGAAGTTTCTGATTATGTGTGGGTTTATAACACAAATATAGGTCATTCTCCCAAGAGGTTTACTACTGCCCACAGAAGTATACTGCATTGTAGAAAAACAAAGGATAATAAATTCTATAAAGAGAATGTGGCGGTCCCATATAAAAATCCAACTGACAAACGAATCTTACAAAAGTTAGCTAACGGTTCAAAAGGAAGAATGCCTTATGATTGGTTCTATTTTGACTTGGTAAAAAATGTAAGTAAAGAAAAGACATTTCACGCTTGTCAGATTCCACAAAAATTATCAGAGATGTTAATTAAATCCTGTACTATGCCAGGGGATATTGTTTTAATTCTATTCGGTGGCAGTGGTTCAGAAATAGAAGTTTGTAAGGTTCTCAATAGACAATATATTTCTGCTGAGATTGATGAGAAGTATTACAAAATGATACTTTCTCGGTTGAGTAAAGGAAGAATTGAAGAAAGATATCGGCTAAATATGAAAAAATATGAAATCAAGAATATTCAGACACAACTTACATTTCTTGAAGAACAAAAAGAATATTTGGAAAGCATAGATAGATAACTTTATATTGTTAAAAATTAAATTCTTAGGATAAAGGAGACAAAAATGACCGTCTATATAGGGCACAATAGAGAAGCAAAAAGAGTTTATGGTTTTGATGAAGTCGCTATTGTTCCAGGTTCACTTACAATTGACCCTGATGATGTTGATATTTCAACAAAAATTGGTAACATTACTTTAAAAATTCCATTTTTAGCAAGTGCTATGGATGGAGTTGTTGATATGAATTTTGCTCGTTTGTTTAATAAACTTGGCGGGCTTGCTGTTTTGAATTTAGATGGAATATATACAAGGTATAAAAACTATAAAGAGGTCTTAAATGAGATTATATCCGCACCTCAAGAAAAAACGACTGAGATTATTAAGAAGATTTATAAAGAGCCAATAAAAGAAAAGCTGATAGCTCAAAGAATAGAAGAAATCAAAAAAGAAAAAGACATATACTGTGCAGTTTCAACAATTCCGCAGAATGCAGAAAGATTTTCTAAGATTGCTCAGTCAGCAGGTGCTGATGTTTTTGTTGTTCAAGCAACAATTCTTACAGTCAGACATATTTCAAGCAAATATAAACCAGTAAATCTTGAAAAACTTTGTAAAGAGTTAAAAATTCCTGTTATTCTTGGCAATTGTGTAAGTTATGATGTTGCACTTGAACTTATGGGTACAGGTTGTGTAGCTATCCTTGTTGGGATAGGCCCTGGTTCTGCTTGCACAACAAGAGGGGTTTTAGGAATTGGTGTTCCACAGGTTACTGCTACAATTGATTGTGCTCAGGCAAGAGAATTTTATCTTAAAAAAACAGGTAAATATGTCAGTGTAATTACTGATGGTGGTATGGTTACAAGTGGTGATATATGCAAAGCATTTGTATGTGGGGCTGATGCTGTTATGCTTGGTAATGCTTTTGTCCGCGCAGAAGAGTCTCCAGGCAAAGGTTATCACTGGGGAATGGCAATGCCACATTTTTATCTTCCAAGAGGAACAAGAATTCATGTAGGCACAACTGGCACATTAAAAGAAATTTTATTAGGTCCTGCTAAAACAGATGATGGCACACAAAATCTTGCAGGTGCTTTAAGAACCTGCATGGGAAATGTTGGAGCAAAAAATATAAAGGAGTTTCAGAAAGTAAAATTAGTTGTTGCTCCTGAAATAAAAACCGAAGGAAAAGTAATTCAAAGAGCACAAAAAGTTGGCATGGGGAAATAATAATCTATTAATCTTTTCCCTTGGAAATGGTAAAAAAGGAGATTTTGTTTAATTTCTTACCCGATTACTCGCTTTAATATATAGGGGTACGTTTATCGCACAAATAATAAAACATCTTAAAATTAACTGAGAACAAAAATGATTCTTATTCTTGATTTTGGTTCACAATACACACAACTCATTGGAAGAAGAATCAGGGAAATAGGCGTCTATTGTGAGATAGTCCCTTATAATTTTGCTTTAAATAAAGAAGTCATTTCATCAAAAGGGATTAAAGGAATAATTCTTTCAGGTGGCCCTTCAAGTGCTTATGATAAAGATTCACCAAAGATAGATAATTCAATTTTTGAATTAGGTGTGCCTATTCTCGGAATATGTTATGGTATGCAACTGATAAATTTTTTGCTTGGTGGCAAAGTTGTTCATGCATCAAAACATGAATATGGTCTTTCTAATCTTGAAATTTTAAACAAAAACGGTATATTTTATGGTTTGCCTGAAAAAATAAATGTCTGGATGAGTCATGGCGATAAAGTTGAGACGATTCCAGATGGTTTTGTTTGTCTTGCAAGAAGTTCTAACTGTGAGTTTTCCGCTTTTGCAAATCCTGAAAAGAGAATTTATGGATTACAGTTTCATCCTGAAGTAAAACATACTGAATTTGGTAAAGAAATATTAAAGAATTTTCTTACAAAGGTTTGTAACTTAAAAACTGACTGGTCAATGAGAAATTTCCTTGAAGAATCAATTCAGGAAATAAGAAACACAGTTGGTAAAGAAAAAGTTATTCTGGCATTATCAGGTGGAGTAGATTCTTCAGTAACAAGTGTCCTTTTACATAGAGCAATTGGAAAACAACTCTATTGTGTTTTTATAGATAATGGTTTGCTTCGTTTTGGAGAAAAAGAAAGAGTAAGAAGAATTTTTAAGCCAATGTTTGGCAAACATTTAATAATGGTAGACGCGAGAAAGAGATTTTTGAAAAAACTTAAAGGAGTTAGTGACCCTGAAGAAAAAAGAAAAATAATAGGGAATGAATTTATAAGTGTTTTTGAAGAAGTTGCAAAAAAAATAAAAGATGTAAAATTTCTTGGCCAGGGCACATTGTACCCTGACCTAATTGAAAGTGTCTCAGTTAGAGGCCCATCAGCAAAAATAAAAACACATCACAATGTTGGAGGTTTGCCTCAAAAGATGAAATTAAAACTTGTTGAACCACTTAAATATCTTTTTAAAGATGAAGTAAGAATACTTGGAAAAGAACTTGGTCTTCCTGATGAGATAATTAAAAGGCAACCTTTTCCAGGTCCTGGGCTTGCGGTTAGAATTATTGGAGAAATCACTGAAGAGCGTCTAAATATAGTTAGAAAAGCAGATAAAATTGTTGAAGATGAAATTTTGCCTTTGGGCCTTGACATCTGGCAGAGTTTTGCGGTTCTGTTGCCTGTAAAAACAGTTGGTATTATGGGTGATAAAAGAACTTATGAAAATGTAATTGCTTTAAGAGTTGTTCAAAGTGTTGATGCAATGACTGCCGACTGGGTTAAATTGCCATATAATGTTCTTGGAAAAATCTCAAATAGAATAATAAATGAAGTTGCTGGAGTTAATAGAGTTGTCTATGATATAAGTTCAAAACCTCCTGCAACTATAGAGTGGGAATAAATATATTCTACCCAACTTCAGTTGAGGGTTAGTAATATTTTAGATTTGATGATTTGGTGATTGATGGGGATTTTATAAACTCTGTCTTATCTGTGGTTTAAAATTACAGAACACTTTTAAATCAGCAGATACTAGAAAAATGGAAACATACTTAAAGCCAGTTTATATTGATGCTTTTGATGTTGATGACGCATGGTTTCAACTTCTTTGTGCAATCTTAGAAAAAGGCACTGTCTATAAAATTGACCGCGGAAGTTATGCAGGGCAGCGCCGTCTTGAATTTGATTTTGTTACAGTTAGAATCAGAAATCCAAAACATCAACCAATTCCTTTGATGCCTGAAGGTTGCACAATACCAGCGCCAACAAGTATGGAATATGTAAATAATTATCTTTCGTATCTTTTGAGTGGTGAAAAGACAGAGACAGAAGATTATACTTATGGAGAGCGACTTGTTGATCCAAAAGTAAAGATAGACAGATCTATAGCCTCTGGGTTGAATATAAAAGAAGTTCCATTAAAAGTTAATCAAATTGAAGAGGTTATAAAAATTTATAAAACCCAGGGTTATGGAACCAACCAGGCAATTATGGAAATAGGTATGCCTTCTGATATAAAATTAGAAGACCCTCCATGTTTGCGTCTTATAGATACAAGAATAAGGCATAATAAACTTCATTTTATTCTTTATTTTCGTTCATGGGATTTATGGGGCGGGTTTCCTTCAAATATTGGTGGACTTCAAAAAGTTAAGGAATTCATGGCATGTGAAATTGGGGTTGATGATGGAGAAATTATTGCATGTAGTAAAGGGCTTCATCTCTATGAATATTGCTGGGAGTGGGCAAAGATCCGAACCAAGAAGGAAAATCTACAGATTGAATAAAATTTGTTCACAAAGATTACAAGAAACTTTATAGACAATGAGATATAAAATTGAAATTTTCAATAAAGAAAATATATTTGATGGTTCTGCTGTTAATTTAAAAAAAGATATTTTAGACCTTGGAATAGCTTCATTGAAAGATATAAAAATCAGTTCACTTTATTTAATTGAAGCAGACATAAGCTTGGCCCAGATAAAAACAATTTGTGAAAAACTTTTGATTGACCCTGTAACACAGGAGTATAAAATTCAGAATGGAAAATTAAAAATTAAAAATGCAAAATTGAAAGCGAAAGATATGTTCATAGTTGAAGTATGGTTTAAACCGGGAGTTACTGATGCTGTTGGTGAAACAGCAAAAATTGGAATTAAGGGCCTTGGCATAAAAAAAGAATTTTCAGTTAAAACAGGTATGAAATATACACTTAAAGGAGTAACTAAAAAAGAGGTAGAAAAAATTGCTAGTTCTCTTCTCTCAAATAAAGTTATTCAGGATTTCTATATATTTGAAATGCAAAAATGAATAAAACTTTTTTTAATATTTTTCTTTCTCTTTTTATTCTGGTAAGTTTTATTTTTTCTCAGGAAAAACAGAGTTTTTTTCATCCTGTATATATTTGTGAACTTCCAAATATAAATGACTACAATGTTTTTGCTAATTCTGGCTGGGATGGAAATTGGTATATCGGATATAATGTCTGCTGGATAGAAAAAATCACTATTCTTGAAGATATCAAAAAAGAAAACTTTTCAAAAGCATTTATTGGTGCAAAAATTGGCAGGGCAAAAACAAGGCCTGTTTCAGGAAAACCTATCTGGGAAAAAGAACCAATCCCTGGACTAATTTATATTGCTGTTTCTTCAACTTCTTCATGGAGCGCAAGTTCAAGACACTTTCTTGTTTCAACAGAAGATATTCCTCTTGAAGGTGACCCTGAAAATGCTCTCGAAGGGGTTGGTGAGGCAAGATGGTTTTGGGCTGAAGTTCCACTTAAAAATATAAATTTTGGAGGCCCAAATTTTATTGCACTCTGGTCGCCAACTACAACTTTTATAAGTAAAGAAGTTGCACCTATTCTTTGTGGTGGCTGGGGAGCAAGACAAAAACAACCTGAACCGAACACATTTCTTAATGATGAAATTCAGGGTGCCCCACCGATTGACCCTACAAATTCATTAAAAACACCAATTTCAGTTTTTGAACCAGCAATAGCAATTAAACTTGTTCCAAAAGATACTGAACAAAATATATATGTAGAAATTCTTGAAATCAAAGATGGGAAAAAAGGAACAGCAGATAAAACAATAATTAGCCTGGTTATAGGAAATAATATCGAACGAGTATGGCTTGAGGTTGCAACTTCTACTTCAACTTACAAGAAAATAGGAAGATATCTCTGGAACCCACCTTATATTTTTACTCTGAATCCTGAAATTCTTCCAAAAGGAAAAATCTTTATTCGTGTGTGTGCAGAGGATATTTTTGCTAATAAAGGTTTTAGTTTGCCAGTGGAAATGATTGTTGAGTTTAAGAAATAATTTACCTCTCTAAGATTGATATGATAATCAAAAAAGAAAGAATTGAAATTGAAAATTATCTTGATGATGTTTCTGGTTTAAGAAGTACAAATGTTGATAAGGTTTTTGTGCCTGAAAATGAAAAAGATGTTCAGGAGATAGTTCAAGAGTGCAGTTCAAAAAAGGAATTTTTGACTATTTCAGGAGCAGGTACAGGAACAGTTGGTGGAAGAGTTGCATTCAAAGGGAATGTTATTTCTTTAGAAAGGATGAATAAGATATTAGAGATAAACAAAGAAAAGAAATATGCAGTTTTGCAGGCTGGAGTTGTTGTAAAAGAGTTTATTGAGGAGATTTTGCCCCGTGGTTTGTTTTATCCACCTTTTCCTACCGAAAGAACAGCCACTATTGGAGGAAACATTTCAACAAATGCATCTGGAGAATATAGTTTTAAGTTTGGCTCTACAAGACAATATGTAAATAGAATAAAAGTTGTCTTAAGTGATGGTAGAATAGTTGATATAAAAAGAGGCGAAGTTTTTGAAAAAAATGGATATTTAGAAATTCCTGGCACCGAAATAAGTTTCAGAATTCCTGAGTATGAAATTCCGCAAATAAAAAAACACTCCGCAGGGTATTATTCCAAAAAAAACATGGATTTAATAGACCTTTTCATTGGCTCTGAAGGAACTCTTGGGATAATCACAGAAGCAGAAGTTCGCTTAATTGACTCTTTGGAAGATGTTTTTTTCTGTGCTGTTTTTCTTAAAAATTCAGAGGATGTCTTCTCAATTGTTACAGAAATAAAAACTAGACCTGAACTTTTAGAAAATCTTTTATGCCTTGAATATTTTGACAAAAGTTCTCTTGATTTTTTAAGAAGTGAATATCCTGAAATTCATAGAGATGCTAATGAGTGCATCCTTTTTGGCACAGAAATAAAAACAGATGAAAATTTACAGACATGGGATGAATTGATAACAAAATATAGTTCTGTTGACACCTGGATTGGCAACACAGAAGAGGATATAGAAAAACTTTATTCATTTAGACACAAGTTGCCTGAACTTATAAATGAAATGTCAAGAAGAAAAAAACAGATAAAATTTGCAACGGATATAGCAGTTCCTGAAAAAAACTCATGGGAAATGAAAAAATTTTATGAAGAAAAAATAAGAGATTCTGGATTAAATTCTGTAATTTTTGGACATATTGGAGAAAACCATCTCCATGTAAATTTATTTCCTGAGATAGAAAAAGAAAAACAGGTTGCAAATAATTTACTGATTGAATTTGCAAAAAAAGGTTTAGAACTTGGTGGAACTATTTCTGGTGAACACGGAATTGGCAAGAGAAAACATCATCTGTTAAAAATTATGTATGGAGAAAAAGGAATTAAAGAAATGATAGAAGTAAAAAAAGCACTTGATAAAAACTTTATCTTAGGTCCTGATAATATTTTCCCTTTAGATTTGGCCTTCCTGGCTTAACCTTTCTGAGATTTTATAAAACATTCAACAGAGCGGTCGTAAGTTTTCTCATATTTTGGTGAAAAAAAACAAGCAGGAAGTTCTCCTGCCCTGCGATGATAAAGGATACATTCACAACATTTGCCTTTTCTTGGGCAGGGCTCATAGCTGCAATTACAATTTTTTAAGTTTGCTTGAATATTGCATTCTACCATTGTGAATTTCCTCCTTTTTGTAATTCTCCTTATTCTCATTTAATAAAGGGGGAAAAAGAAAGATTTTTCACTTTCCAAACAAATTCCAGTAAATTATCCCTATTATACTTTTTGAATCTTTTATTTTTCTATTTTTTATCCAATTAAGTGCTGTCTTAAAAGGAACTATTATCTTCTCCAGGAATTCGTCTTCATCAGAGTTAGATTCTACTGGTTTTAATTCAGTTGCTGAAAATATGTGGAGTACTTCTGTTGAAAAAGCAGGGGTTGGCCAGAAAGATATAAGTTTTTTTATTCTTCCTGCCTTGAATCCTGTTTCTTCAATAAGTTCTCTTTTGACACATTTTATAAGTGACTCACCTTTTGAGAGTTTTCCTGCAGGGAGTTCATAAGTTATTTTTCTGACAGGGTATCTGTATTGTTTTACAAGGACGATGTGTTTTTTATCGACAAAAGGTAAAACAGCTACTGCACCTGGATGTTCAGTGTATTCCCTTATTGCTGATTTCTTATTAGGCAAAATCACAGTATCAACATAAAAGTCCAGTGACTTGCCATTATAAATTTTTTCTCTTGAATAAGTTTTCTCTTTTAAGTTCATGGTTTTTTATTATATACAATTTATCAAACAAGTTCAAGATATTATCATATTTTTTTCTGACCCCTTGACAAGTTTTTACATATATTGTATTTTTATTGTAGCCAGATACAATATATAGTATTATAACCCGCCTTATAAGAATTCTTAAGTGTAAAAAGAGTTGAAACTTCTATGAAGTGTCCTTATTGTGGATTTCATGATACAAAAATAATTAATTCAAGGCCACTTGATTCCGCTACGGTGGTCAGAAGAAGAAGAGAATGTGCTGAGTGCAATAAAAGATTTACGACTTATGAAAGAATTGAAGAAATGCCTCTTACAGTTGTTAAAAGTGACAATCGCAGAGAGCCATTTGATATCAATAAACTCAGAGAAGGAATTATTCGTGCCTGTAAGAAATGTCCTGTTTCAACTCAGACAATAGAAAAGATTGTAAGTGAGATAGAGCATGAACTGCAGGAAGAATATGTGCTTGAGGTCCCAAGTAGAGCAATTGGAGAAAAAGTTCTTGAAAAACTTTTAAAAGTTAATAGTGTTGCATATATAAGATTTGCTTCAGTTTATTATCAGTATGCAGATATTGATGTTTTTTTAAATGAAATAAAGCGGCTTAAAAAAAATCAGAAGTTACACTCAGTAGGTGGCTTATCTAAAGATGACAAAAGCTTTGCCAGAAAATAAAAATTTAAGGAGGAACTTATGGTCATGGTAGCAGAAAACTTAAAAGAAAGATTAACCACAACTATTAAGCCAAATCTTACACCAAATGCTTTAAAAGTTCTTCAAAAAAGATATCTCAAAAAAGATGCTGAAGGACAACCAATTGAAACTCCTGAAGAGCTTTTTTATAGAGTAGCAGAAAATATTGCTCAAGCAGATAAAATTTATAATCCTGAGAAAGACATATCGCCTGTTATAGAAGAATTCTATTCTATGATAGCGCGTCTTGAATTTATGCCAAATTCTCCTACGCTTATGAATGCAGGTAGAGAACTTCAACAGCTTTCTGCGTGCTTTGTTTTACCTATTGATGATTCTATGGAATCAATATTTGAAACACTTAAATCAACTGCACTTATTCATAAATCTGGCGGTGGGACAGGTTTTTCTTTTTCGCGGCTTAGACCAAAAAATGATATCGTTGCTTCAACAAGTGGAGTTTCCTCAGGTCCTGTTTCATTTATGCATGTCTATAATGCAGCAACTGAGGCAATAAAACAGGGTGGAACTCGTAGAGGAGCAAATATGGCAATTCTTAGAGTTGACCATCCTGATATAATGGAATTTATAACCTGTAAAGATTCAAATGAAGCACTTACAAATTTTAATATCTCTGTTGCTCTTACAGAAGATTTTATGCAGGCAGTTGAAGAAGATACTGAATATTATCTTAGAAATCCAAGAACAGGAGAAGTCTGTGGAGCACTTAAAGCAAAAGAAGTTTTTGAAAAGATAGTTGAGCAGGCATGGAAAAATGGTGAACCAGGGATTGTTTTTCTTGATAGGATAAATGAAGCGAATCCAACTCCTGCTATTGGACAGATTGAATCAACTAACCCATGTGTAAGTAAAGACACTCTGGTATCAACAGAAAAGGGTTTGATAGAAATATGTAAACTTAAAGAGAATTTTAATCCTGACAGAATAAATATTTTAACAGACGAAAGAGTATTAAATCAAAAAATACAAAAGTGTAGTTTACATCCGATTACAAAGGTATGGAAAACTGGAATTAAAAAGACAATGAAACTGGTAACTGAATCAGGTTATGAACTGGTAGCAACACCTGACCATAAAATAATGACAACAGAGGGCTGGGTTAGGATAAGCGAGTTGACCAGAAATCATAAAGTATTGATACAGTGTGGGCCTGGTTTTTTTGGGAAGAAAAAAGAATTACCTTTTGAGGTGAAAAATGAATATGTTGGCGAAAATAATAGAGTGTATAGATTAAATTTGCCCAAAAAATGGTCCAGAGAGTTAGGTCAAGTTATAGGTTATTTAATTGGAAATGGATGGATAAAAGATGATGAAAACCCAAGAGTTGGATTTACATTTAGTAAGAATGAGAAAGAAATTTTTGAATATTTGAAGTCAATAGTTGACAATTATTATGGCAACCAGATAAAGGAAGTTAAAATAGAAAAAGATGTTATACATTTATCTTATCACAGTAAGCACTTTGTGAGATTTTTTCTTGACCTTGGAGTGAAGTCAGTTTCTTCAGAAGAAAAAGAGGTACCAAAATCAATTTTTATTGCTCCTGAAGATGCAGTTGTAGGTTTCCTGCAAGGCTTGTTCACCGCAGATGGAACAGTTAATTTTAAGAAAGAAAAATCGTCTTATATTAGATTGACTTCAAAATCTGAAAAATTGTTAAAAGGAGTCCAGATTTTGCTTTTGAATTTTGGAATAAAATCAGAAATTTATGACAGAAAAAAGAATAAAAGAACAGGCTTTGAGTATAAATCTGTTTCTGGTGAAATTAAAAAATATCCTCTTGATGGAGTTTGTTATGAACTTAAAATCTCAAGAGATGCGGTTTTGATTTTTCTGGAAAAAATTGGGTTTTTATGTGGAAAAAATTCAGAAAAAATTGAGAAATTCAAGAGTAAGGATTTTTATAGAGTTAAATTTGAAGAAAGAGTAAAGGAGATAAAATATAATGGAGAAGAAGAAGTATATGATTTGACAGAACCAGTTACCCATTCTTTTATAGCAAATGGCTTTGTTGTTTCAAATTGTGGGGAGCAACCTCTTTTACCTTATGAAAGTTGCAATCTTGGCTCAATTAATCTTTCTAAGATGGTTACTGAAAAGAAAGAAATTAACTGGAGACTTCTTGAAAAGACAGTCAGGTCAGCAGTTCATTTTCTTGACAATGTTATTGATATGAATAAATTTCCACTTCCACAGATAGAAGAAATGACAAAAAGCAATAGAAAAATAGGGCTTGGTGTAATGGGCTGGGCAGATATGTTAATTCAACTTGATATTCCTTACAGTTCTGTAGAAGCACTTCGCCTTGCAGAAAAGGTTATGAGTTTTATTCACAAAATAGCAAAAGAGACATCAAAAGAACTTGCAAAAGAAAGAGGTCCGTTTCCAAATTTTTCAAGAAGTATTTTTGCTGATGGTGAACCAATAAGAAATGCTACTCTAACAACAATTGCTCCTACTGGCTCAATTGGTCTTATTGCTGGTTGTAGTAGTGGTATTGAGCCACTTTTTGCCCTTGTTTATAAAAGAGCAAATGTTCTTGGTGGCGAAGAGTTTATGGAAGTAAATCCTTACTTTGAAGAAGTTGCAAAAAGAGAAGGTTTTTATTCGGAAGAATTTATAAAGAAAGTATATGAAAAAGGTTCAATTCAAGGCATGAAAGAAATACCAGGCCATATTAGAAGAGTCTTTGTCACAGCGCTTGATATATCACCTGAAGTTCATATAAGAATGCAGGCAGCATTTCAAAAATATGTAGATAATGCTGTTTCAAAGACAGTGAATTTCCCAAACAATGCAACAAAACAGGATGTAGCAAAGGTTTATCTTTTAGCATATCAACTTGGATGTAAAGGTGTGACTGTATATAGAGATAGAAGTAGAGAAGCACAGGTTTTAAACATTGGGGAAAAAGATAGAAAGTTTAAGGAAAGAAAACCTCGTCAGAGACCTCCAGTAACTCATGGTTCTACACTGAGAATGAAAACTGGTTGTGGAAAGATGTATGTTACAATAAATGAAGATGATTTAGGTATTTGTGAGGTTTTTTCACAACTTGGGAAGACAGGTGGCTGCACTGCGAGTCAGGTTGAAGCAATATCAAGGCTTATTTCTCTTGCGCTTAGAGGTGGTATTGACCCACAGGAAATTATTATACAACTTAAAGGAATAAGATGCCCAACGCCAATGCTTGCAGAAGGGACAGCTATTCTTTCCTGTGCTGATGCTATTGCCAAAGGGTTGGAGCATTATCTTAAAGAGAAGAATATTCCTGATTTGTTCAGTTCAGAGAGCGCTGTTTATGAACCTTCTCAGGATGAAAAAAGCAGAATAGATAATCTTAAGATGATAGGAGCCTGTCCTCAGTGCCCTGAATGTGGTGAGATGCTTATTGTAAATGAGGGATGTGTTTTCTGTAATAGTTGTGGATATTCAAGGTGCTGGTGAGGGGCGCTCGGGAAGCTTTGTTCGCAAGGCCGCTCGTCTTGAAGCCTCGCTTAGCAAAGCATCAACTTTTTGGTTTTTATTAGTGAAGTTTATAGTTTTGCCCACACTATTGTTTGATAGCGAGTTGATGCTTTGATGCCTTGCTCACAAACTTCCCTCGCTTAGAGGTTTTTATTGAGGTTGGCTTGGGAAGCTTTGTTCGCAAGGCCGCTCGTCTTGAGGCCTCGCTTAGCAAAGCATCAACTTTTTGGTTTTTATTAGTGAAGTTTATAGTTTTGCCCACACTATTGTTTGATAGCGAGTTGATGCTTTGATGCCTTGCTCACAAACTTCCCTCGCTTAG
>FWPU01007345.1_pt1 | contig 20452 bp, 17 predicted proteins | sample 2228361 | NCBI WGS metagenome assembly FWPU01 (sample SAMEA103939777, study PRJEB20133) | metagenome
TCGCTCCAATCGCTTCATACTGTTTTATAATATTACATAACAGAATATCCGTCAAATGTTTTTTGCCCAATCGTGAAGATTCTATCAAGGAAACATCTCAGTAATATTAAAAGGACTTTTTCAGAGATCTCGTAATGTGGAGGTCATTTGCAGAAACCCATGGTTAATTCGGGCAGAAAGGGAAAGCTCATTGAAATAAGGCCCCAGAGGAAAGAGGCAGGTGGGTCAATTTCCTGAGGTCCGCATCTTATTTTGATAAAGCAGCTTCCTGGCGCGCCTCTAAATACTCCCTCCAAAGGTATTCTTTACTAATTCCATGATCAATAAAATCCCAAGGGAATATCTCTTCCTCTCCCCGGGGGCGCAAAACATAGAAGTCTGGATTCAGATCAACAGTGCGATATGCTTGAGGCCAATTTCCGGATAAACGGTGGGCAGCCATAAGAAATTTTCCTACACGGCGATCTCCGCGAGCGAGAAGGGCCTGCAAGTAAGCCCACTTAGGCAGGTCGGCGCTTACCGAAACTCCATTCTCCTTGGCCAGACTTTTCTTGACCAGCTTAATTTTTTCTGTTAACTCTCGGGGTTCAGCAAAAGGATGCCATTGGAAGGGAGTGGCTGGCTTAGGCACAAAAGAGTTGAGGCTCAAGTTAATCTTTTCGCTTCCTCTTGACCACCGCCTCTTTTGACGCAAATGGTGCTTAATCTTCTTGGTAAGTTCTGCTATCTCTTGTACGTCAATCATCTCTTCCCACGGCAGACCGATCATAAAATAGAGGCGTAAATTGTTTAGGCCCCGTTCAGCCAGAAGTTCTATAGCTTCTAAAATCTTCTGTTCGTTAAAACCCTTACGGATGATGCGGCGCAGACGTTCTGAGCCCGCTTCGGGCGCTAAAGTTACTGTTTTCTGGCCGCTATCCCGGAGGAGATCGGCTAATTCTGGGTTTAAAGCATCAACCCGCAGAGAAGAAAAGGAAAGGCCTTTCTGGGAGCGGAGAAGCGCTCGCCCTAAATATAAAAGATGGGGATAATCCGAGATCGCTGCTCCCAAAAGTCCAATCTTGGAAGGTCCTGCGCCTGCTTTAAGTAACACATCTTTTAAATGTGAACCATCCCGCAAACGATGAGGGTGATAGACATGTGAGCAAGCACAAAAGCGGCAACGCCGGGAACACCCCCGGCTGAGCTCGGCCAGAAGCATCTCCGCCAGCTCTGTCTGCGGGGTAATTATCGTCGAAAAGGCGGGATAGAGATCTAAGTGAGGCAGATATACTCGCGCTATCCGCGGAGGAGCTTTATCTATCGGGTAAAAACCCGAAATCAATCCTTCAGGCGAGTAAGTAACTTCGTAGAATTTAGGAACATACACGCCGGCCAATTTAGCCAGTTCTTTTAAAATTTCTAAGCGTGGAGTCCCCTCTTCCTTCCCGCGCCGTAAAGTTTCCGTGAGGGCTCCCACCAAAGGTTCAACTTCTCCAAGGAAAAAAAAATCGATGAAGTCAGCTAAGGGCTCAGGGTTCAGAAAGACTGTTGCTCCTCCGGCCATGACCAATGGATCCGGGCCTTGACGGTCTTTACTTAAAAGGGGGATTTTGGCCAATTCCAAAATCTGCAAAAGGTGCAAGTAATCATTTTCATAAGAAATAGAAAAAGCCAAAACATCAAAATCGCGCACCGGCCTTTGCGCTTCCAGAGAAAAAAGAGGCGTGTTCGTCCGATAATATTCTTCCATATCCGCCGGCTCGGGCAAAAAGACGCGCTGGCATTCGGTGACTGGTTGAGCATTAAAGAGCCGATAAACTGTTTGAAAACCGAGATTAGACATGCCCGTATAGTAGCGGTTAGGATAAGCTAAGGCGATGGACAGAATTCCTTTGGTCTTCTGCCGGAAAAAGCTCTGGGCGCTTGCTAAAATATTTTTCTCCGCCGCCAAAATCTTTTGCGCTTGGCCCAATAATTTGGGAGACATTCTACTTACCCTTTTAGATCTCTTCTCTTTTAATCAGCCTGTTTCCTCAAAAAAGTAGGAATATCAAGCTCATCTTCGCCTAAATTAGTGAAGAGGCGGCTGCGCCAGGAACGTAAACTTTTCTCCCGGGCCTCGGCCGCTTTTTCTGGCCGCCCCGGAGCCACGTCCCGACTTTCTTCTGGCCGAGCAATACTTCCGGCTATCTTCTCCGGTTCCTTGCTCAGGGGGCGCATTTCCAAAATTCTTTCCCCGACCTCCGCTGCTTTACCAAATCCCGTAGCTATGACGGTAACCCTTACTTCACCACGCAGGTTCTCATCTATAACCGCTCCAAAAATTATATTCGCTTCTTCATCAGCCTCCTCTTGGATTAAAGTTGAGGCTTCGTTTACTTCGTAAAGCGTAAGATCGGGCCCCCCTGTTATGTTAATGAGAATTCCGCGCGCGCCAGCAATGGTAATATCCTCCAACAAAGGACTGGAAATAGCTTTTTGGGCTGCTTCCATAGCTCTATTCTCTCCGCTGGCCACTCCCGTACCCATCAAAGCCAAGCCCATCTCCGACATGACGGTGCGCACATCGGCGAAATCGAGGTTTATTAAACCATGCACAGTGATCAAATCGGAAATCCCTTTGACAGCTTGTAAGAGAACTTCATCTGCTTTCCGAAAGGTCTCCAACAAGGACATGTCCTTACCGGCGATGTTGAGCAAACGCTGGTTGGGAATGGTAATCAAAGTGTCGACGAACTTGCGCAGCTCTTTCAAACCTTCTTCGGCTTGTCTTTGTCTTTTCCGCCCCTCAAAGAAAAAAGGTTTAGTGACTACCGCTACCGTGAGGGCCCCTAATTCTTTAGCAATCGAAGCTACGATGGGCGCTCCCCCAGTTCCTGTGCCCCCGCCTAAACCAGCGGTAATGAAGACCATGTCCGCTCCCATTAAAATCTCGCGAATCCGATCTTTGTCCTCTAAAGTGGCATTCTTACCTACTTCTGGATTCGCTCCCGCTCCTAAACCTTTGGTAAGCTTTGCTCCCAATTGAATCTTCAGAGGAGCCTGGCAAGCAGCCAAAGCTTGCGCATCAGTATTGGCGCCAATAAATTCTACACCCTGTAAGCTGGAATTAATCATGGTATTTACGGCATTACAGCCTCCACCGCCAATGCCAATTACTTTTAAATTCGCCCCATAAATTTTACTCTCTTCTAACTCAAACATCACCCCACCTCCTCAAATTCCTTAAACTAATATTTGGCCGCCTGCTCGCTTAGGGAAAATAAGCAGACGGTTCAGTTCCTGTTTAAAAATTAGCTAACCAGCTCTTCAGTCTTCCCGTAAATTTGCTTAAAAGATGATGATTATTACTCTTGAAGTTTTTGGGTTTACCTTCTCCTTTATGCCGATGGCCGTAGAGGACTAAACCTACAGCTGTGGCATACATCGGATTATTCACTACATCGATCAGACCACCTATACCCAAAGGATACCCGCGGCGCACGGGCAAATTAAAAATTTGTTCCACTAACTCCGGTAAGCCCTCCAGTCCCGCTGTCCCGCCAGTTAGGACAACTCCGGAGGGAATGAGGTTCTCGTATCCCGATTTGAGAATCTCCCGATGTACTAAAGTAAAAATCTCTTCCATTCGGGGTTCGATAATTTCCGCCAAAATCTGGCGGGAAAGCGTTCGGGGACGACGTCCCCCGACGCTGGGTACTTCAATCATCTCTTCTTTCTTGACCAAGGAACTCAAAGCGCAACCGTATTTGGTCTTAATCTTCTCGGACTCTACTAAGGGGGTGCGTAAGCCGACAGCTATATCATTTGTAAGATGGTTGCCCCCCAAAGCGAAAACGGCCGTCTGCCGCACTGCCCCTTGAGAAAAAACCACTAAGTCCGTCGTCCCTCCCCCGATATCTATTAAGGCTACTCCTAACTCTTTTTCATCAGGGATGAGCACAGCTTCAGCAGCGGCTAATTGCTGCAAGACTAACTCATTTACTTCCAGTCCTAAGCGATGACAACAGCGGATGATGTTTTGAGCGGAAGTAACCGCGGCCGTGACGATATGTACTTTGGCCTCCAATCTTACCCCGGCCATGCCCAAGGGTTCCATAATCCCATCTTGATCGTCCACAATGAACTCTTGCGGCAAGACGTGGATGATCTCCCGATCCATAGGAATGGCTACGGCCCGCGCGGCATCTAAGACACGCTTCAAGTCATTCTCGGCCACTTCTCGATTTTTCACGGCCACAATACCTTGACTATTAAAGCCCCGGATGTGGCTGCCAGCAAGGCCACAATAAACGGAATTTATTTCTACGCCAGCCATCAATTCCGCTTCTTCCACAGCTTTGCGCATAGATTCTATGGTGGCATCGATATTGATGACTACGCCCTTGCGCATTCCCCGAGAAGGATGAGTTCCGATACCTACGATATCTAAACCAGCATCTGTAGCCTCGGCCACAATGGCACAAATTTTGGTTGTACCAATGTCTAAGCCGACAATTATATTTTCCCTCTTTCCTTTTTTCCCCATGGCTTTCTCCCTCCGGGTTTTCTACCCTTTTTTAATAATTTTTTGGTTGTCTTTGAGCCATCTGCGCAAGTGGCTTAGGCCATTCAGCCAACATCTTCTCTCTTTCTTTGACTTTAACGATAATTTTTCTTGGATAAGTAACATCTACCCGCACCACTTCGTCCCCCTTCTTTTGGATATCGGCCAGCACTTTTTCCAAACGATTTAATTTATCTTTGAAATCCCCCCAACCTAAGTGAATGGGCAGACCATTTATTAAAGTATAGAGGGTTAACCCTTTTTGTTTATGGAGATTAATTTCGGAAATATTATGCTGGTTAATAGTGGGTCGGTAAGCAAGTTGATCCAAGAGCTCAAGGGCTGACTTTATCAAGCACTCCGTTTCTTTTCCTTGGTTTTTGATCTCTTTAGCGTCTAAGCCCGTGAGCAAGGGTAAATCAATTTTTTCCTTCGGGCCGACTTTCTTGAAAATCTTTCCTTGGCTATCTACCAAATAAAGATCATCTAAGAGGGCTATGGCCCGGGGAGTTCTTTCCTGCACCTCAATAATCAAGGCCTGGCTTGACCAATCCCGGCGCACCTGGACTCTTTCAATCCAGGGGTGTTTAATTAAACTTCTGGTCAATTCCGTCAAATTTAATCGCCAAATCTCCATGCCCAAATCCAACCTGGCTAAGTCCAAGAGCTCTGCTTCTTTAGCGTGAACACAACCAATGATCTTGATCTCGCCCACCTTCCATTGCGTCGTCAGGAGCAAGTAGCGATAGACGTTAGTTCCCAGGAAGACTAAACTGGCAATGGTAGCCACATTCAGCAACCGCTGGCCTACCTGTTGGAGCCAACTCGGCCACTTTAAATGCCTCTGACTCTGCCTTTGGCGACGACGCCATTTTCTTCTTCTTGAGAGGCCCATCTTCTTTAAACGACCTCTTCTCTTTCCCCCTGGTTGACCCTCCTGGCTCTTTCCCCGGATGATGGCTAAACTCAAGGAGTTCTTTCCCGGTTTTTCCCGGGGATCTTTAAACGAGCACCTAATAAAATCCTCTCTACCAAATCAGGGAAACTAATGCCTACGCCGCGCGCAATTTCGGGCAAAAGACTTATGGGAGTCATTCCTGGAAGCGAATTAACTTCCAGGATCACAGATTCACCTTCAGGGCGAAGCAATAAGTCCACTCGGGTAGCCCCCTCACATCCCAAGCAAAGATGAGCTCTAAGCGCTATGCTCAAAACGCGCTCATAATCAGCTTGAGCTAAAGGAGCCGGAAAGATATGTTCCGTTAAACCTGGCGTGTATTTAGCTTCGTAGCTGTAAAACTCTCCTTTGGGCACAATCTCAATGGCTCCTAAAGCTTGGTTGTCTAAGATACCTACTGAAACCTCCCGTCCTTTTATGAATTCTTCCACGATGATCTCGTTATCGAAGGCCAAGGCCTTGGCTAAGGCGGCCGGTAAATCTTGAGGAGCAGAGATAATGCTCACTCCCACACTGGACCCTTCTTGGCAAGGTTTGACGACCACTGGCCAAGAAAAAGGCAACGGATGCCCGGATAAATCCTCCTGCCCTGGCCCATGAAGAACAATATATTTAGGAACGGGCAAGGAATGATAACTGAAGATTTCCCGGGAGATTACTTTATTCATGGCCAAAGCGCTGGCCAGAACGCCAGAACCAGTATAAGGAATACGGAGTATCTCCAGGAGACCTTGCACGGCCCCATCCTCTCCCAGGCGGCCATGGAGACCAATGAAGGCTATTTCTATTTTCTCTTCCCGCAGCCGCTGGCTTAATAATTCATCTGCTTCGATAGCCAAGGCGCTATATCCTTTTTCGTTTAGAGCTGCTAAAATTGCTCGCCCTGAGACGAGAGAGATTTCCCTTTCTGCGGACCAGCCCCCCAAGAGCACGCCGATCCTTTTCTTCAGCATCTCTTCTCTTGACCAATAAGCCATTTTATTGCTTAACAATGCGCCATACTTATCAAGACGGCATCTAAAATAATTTTTAAATTTGAGGCCCCTTCCCTAATCCGCTGGATCCTCGCCCACTATTTTAATTTCCAATTCCAGAAGAACTCCTGTTTTCTGCCAGACTTTCTCCTGCACTACTTTAATTAATTGCCAGACATCTTTAGCCCGCGCTCCGCCCCGATTAATAATAAAATTGGCATGCTTTTCGGAAACCTGAGCTCCGCCAATTTGCAACCCTTTCAATCCTACTTGTTCAATAAGCCGCCCGGCCGGCCCAGCCTGCGGATTCCTGAAGACCGAACCGGCACTCGGAAAATTATAAGGTTGTTTCTCCTTTCGGCGAGCAATTATCTCTCTAATTTTTTCCTTTACTTGCGCTGCTTCTCCAGAGCGTAAGCTAAAGAGGCCACTCAGAATGATCTCCCCAGGCGGCAGTTTGAGCGAACGATAAGCAAATGCCAATTGGTCTTTAGGAGTGGCCCGCATATTCCCCTGCGCATCCATTATGGAGACGGAGTGCAAAACATCTCTTATCTCTCCGCCAAAGGCGCCGGCATTCATGGCCATTGCTCCTCCTACACTACCTGGTATCCCAGCGGCAAACTCCAAGCCGGTGAACCCTTCCTGCGCACAGAAATCAATAAGTTTCTCTAATGATAAACCTGCGCCCACCTGCAAAAGGATCTCTTCAGGTCCACGTTGGAGAACTTCCAGCTGGGCAAATTTGGAGGCTATAGCAATAGCCATGCCTCGGAAGCCTCCGTCACGCACCAAAATATTTGTTCCCTTGCCCAAGACAAAATAAGGAATCTGATCGCCGTGCGCCCAAGCTAAGACCTTCTTTAGATCTTTTACATCCTCAGGAAAAACTAAAAAATCTACTGGTCCTCCTATGCGCCAGGAGGTATATTGCGCAAGCGGAACATTATAAAGAATCTCTCCCTTTATTTCTGCTCTTTTTCCCTTAGTTTGCGGATTAACTCCAGGCCTACTTTCCATATATCCCCAGCTCCCAAAGTAATGACCATATCCCCGGGCTGTAACTGAGCCATTATTTTATCGGCAATCTCATTTTTATCCAGGATAAGCGTCACTTCTTTATGACCATATCCCTTAATGCCTTCAAAGAGACCCTGGGCTGTAATTCCTGGTAAAGGGTCTTCTCCCGCGGGATAAATGCCCGTGATCAGTAAAACATCCGCTTCTTGAAAGGCGGTCAGGAACTCTTTGAATAAGTCGCGGGTGCGCGTATAGCGATGTGGTTGAAAGATGACTACCGTCCTTCTACCCCAGGCCTCTTTAGCTGCCCGCAAAGTGGCCTTTATCTCTGTGGGATGATGGCCATAATCATCGACAACCATTATCCCTAAAATCTCCCCTTTTATCTCAAAACGTCGTTGCACACCGCTAAAAGTGGCTAAAGCTTCTTGGACTACAGGGAAAGGAATATCCAGCTCGGTGGCCGTAGCCAAAGTTGCTAAAGCATTGTAGACACTATGCCGCCCGGGCAGGCGCATTTCAATCTTGCCTAATTCCTTCTTCCCTTCCCCCGCCACGAAGCTTGTCTGGAGCCCCGCAAATTTTATATCTTTCGCCCAAAAATGGGCTTGTTCACTTAAGCCATAGGTAACAAAGGGTTTACGGATTCGCGGAAATAAACTTTGCAAATTTTCATTATCGCGGCAAAGAACGGCCAGGCCATAAAAGGGAACTTTATTAATAAACTTTAAGAAAGCTTCTTGCATGCGGGATAATTCCTGATAATAGTCGAGATGTTCTGGATCAATATTGGTGACTACCGCAATAATGGGGGAAAGTTGTAAGAAAGAGCCATCACTTTCATCAGCTTCGGCTACCAGAATCTCTCCTTGTCCCAATTTAGCATTAGACCCGAATATATTAAGTTTGCCACCGATAACGGCTGTGGGATCTAAGCCGGCGTGTGCTAAAACGGTAGCAATCATGGAGGTGGTCGTCGTCTTGCCATGGGTGCCGGCTATGGCAATTCCGTACTTCATGCGCATTAATTCGGCCAACATCTCCGCCCGCGGAATTACAGGGATCAGTCTCTGGCGGGCTGCCACCACTTCAGGATTCTCCGGGCGAATGGCCGAAGAGATGACAACCACATCGGCTGTTTGCAGGTTTTCTAGGCGGTGACCAATAAAGACTTGGGCGCCCAATTTCTGCAAGCGCAGCGTGGTCTCGGATTCGGTGAGATCGGAACCGGAGACTTTGTGCCCCAAATTGATTAAGACCTCCGCAAGCCCACTCATGCCGATGCCGCCAATACCGACAAAGTGCACGTGTTCAACTTTCTTTTTCATGCCCAAAATCTTCTTATCCATGACACACCAATTCATAACAGCGCTCGACAATAATCTCCGCCGCTTCTAATTTGGCCAAGGCGGCAGCCTTCTTCCCCATCTCTATTAACCTGCCGGGATCATTTATCAGCTTCTTTAATAGAGCAGCTAAAAATACGCCGTTAATTTCCCTATCAGCCACCAGAAAAGCTGCCCCTGCTTCCACCATGGCGCGAGCATTTAAAGTCTGGTGATCATTGGCGGCGAAAGGAAAGGGAATAAGGATAGCTGGTTTGCCCATGACCATTAGTTCAAATAAAGTGCTGGCTCCGGCCCGGCAAATAATTAAATCTGCTCGGGCATAGGCTTTTTCCATATCCTCCAAAAAAGAGTAAACCTCTGCCTCCCAACCCTGCTGGTTATAGATCTCTTTCATCTGCTGATAGTCCTTGACTCCCGTTTGATGGATAATCCGTATTCTTCCTTTTAAGTCTGCGATGAAAGGTAAAGCTTCGGCCATAGAATTATTTAAACGGTGGGCTCCTTGACTCCCGCCGAAAACAAAAATGGTGAATAGCTCATTATTCTTCCCAACTTGCTGAGACACGGAGAGCTTAAATCTTTTGCGCACTGGGTTGCCGGTGCAAAAAGTCTTGCGGGGCAGAAAAAATTGGCCAGTCTCAGGAAAAGAAATAAAAACTCGATCCACAATTTTCCCTAAGATCTTGTTACTCAGACCAGGGATAACATTTTGTTCATGAATGGCTGTTCTCTTACCCATGGCCCAAGCCATAAGCACTACTGGCCCCGAAGTATATCCGCCCATCCCCAAGACCAGATCTGGTTGAAAAGAACGCAGTAATAGCCACGATTGGCCCAAACTCTTCCAGACTAAAATCAAGCTCTTTATTTTTTTTGTCCAAGATTTACCCACCAAGCTGACTACTTCTATCGTGCGTAAAGTGTATTCTTGCTTACTCAAAATTTGAGTTGCCAGTCCTTTTTGGCTCCCAACAAAAAGGATCTCGTTTTGGCTATCTCTCTCTAAAAAGGCTTCAGCTACGGCTAGGGCGGGGAAGAGATGCCCTCCTGTCCCCCCAGCGGCGATTATTATTTTCACGAACTTTCCTTATTCTTTGCGCAGAAATATTCTCTAAAATCCCAATGGCCATTAAATTAATGATTAACGAGGTGCCACCATAACTCAAAAAGGGAAGTGGAGATCCCTTAGTGGGCAATAATCCCGTCACTACTCCCATGTTCATTAATGACTGGACGGCGATCATGATTACTATGCCTAAACCCAAATACCGGCCAAATAAATCGGGCGCCTTTAAGCAAATTTGCCACCCCCTGAGCGTTAAGAAAAAGAAGAGGAAAATTACCGTGGCCACTCCTATTAAACCCAGTTCTTCTCCTATTACGGAAAAGATAAAGTCTGTATGAACTTCCGGCAAATAAAAGAGTTTTTGCCTTCCTTCACCTAATCCCAGTCCCCAAATCTTTCCGGATCCAAAAGCTAAAAAGGATTGGATAATTTGAAATCCGGTGTTGCCTGGATCATGCCAGGGATTTAAGAAGGCTAATAGCCTTTCTTTCCGATAACTCGCCTGTAAAGCCAGAAATAAAAATATGGGCAGAGCAGCTAAAATGATTCCGCCTAAATGCAGAATCCGCGCCCCCCCCGCATAGAGCATGATAAAAGCCAGCATGCAGAAAATGACGCCGGTGCCAAAGTCTGGCTGTTTAAAAACTAAAGCAAAGAAAATGGATAAAATAATAAAATGAGGTAAGAGACCATGGAAAAAAGTCCGCATTTTTTCCCCTTTTTTGACCAATGAGCGCGCCATATATACTACCAGAGCAAATTTAGCCAACTCCGCGGGTTGAAAAGAAAAAAAAGAAAAGCGCAACCAGCGGGCCGGAACATCCATTTCACGCCGCAGGCCAGGAATTGGCAAAATTAATAAAACCATAAGGACGATGCTTAATAAGACAAGTAGCCAAGCCCATTCTTGCCAGCGGTGGTAATCAGTGCGCCAGGCAAAATAAAGTAGAAGAAAACCCAGGGCAGCGGCCACGCTCTGTTTTTTAAGGAAATGGTAGCTATCAGCAAATTTTTGGCCGGCAACTACGAAACTAGCGCTGTAGACCATGATTATCCCTAAACCCACCAAAGTAATCACCATGGCCAGTAAAAGAAAATCAAACTTTTTTGGGGGTTCCGCCAAAATTTTTCCTCCTCAACACCTGGATCAATCTTGCATTTGCTGGGCCAGCTGCGCGACAATTGCTTTAAATCGTTCTCCTCTTTCTTGGTAATTTTTAAACATATCAAAACTGGAGCAGGCTGGGGAAAGCAAAACTACTTCGCCAGGAGCGGCTTTGGTGAAAGACCAAAGCACGGCCTCTTCCAATGTATTAAAGCAGGCCGCATCTGTGAGTCCCTTCCAGGCAGAAAGCATTCTCGCCCGCGCCTCTCCAATCAGCGCTAATCCCTTAACCTTGCGGGCGATCAAGTCGCGCAAAGGTGTGTAATTACCACCCTTATCCTTTCCCCCCGCAATAAGGACAATGGGCTCCTGAAAACTCATTAATGACTTGATCACTGCTCCTACATTAGTTCCTTTAGAATCATTAAAAAATTTCACTCCCTTTATTTCCCTTACCCATTCCAAACGGTGTTCCAAGCCAGTAAAATTGTCTATTACTTTTTGAACCGCGGGCGCTGGACACCACCCAATTTTGCAGGCCGTAATGGCTGCCATTATGTTCTCCAAATTATGCGCCCCTTTAAGCTTTAGATTCGCCAAACTATATTTTTCTCTTTGCCCCTCGGCTCCTTGGTAGATAATAGTCTCTTTTTCCAAATAGCAGCCCGCGGGAACTGGTCTTTGAGCGCTAAAAAGATAGACTTGCGCTTGGATCTTATGGGCAAACTGGAAGGATAAGGGGTCGTCGGCATTTAAAACAGCAAAGTCTTCTTTGCGCTGGTTCTTAAAAATCTGCGCTTTGGCTAAGATGTAATCGGCAAAATTAGGATAACGATCTAAATGGTCTTCGCTAATGTTTAAAAGGACGGCGATCCGGGGGCGAAATTCTTTAATTGCTTCTAGCTGAAAACTACTAATCTCAGCCACTACCCAATCTTCTTGCTGCGGGCCAGAGACAAATTCAATCAACGGCGTACCAATATTTCCCCCTACAAAAACTTTTTGCGACGCTGCTTTGAACATTTGGCCAATCAAGGTAGTGGTCGTAGTCTTACCATTTGTCCCGGTAACAGCCAAGAGAGGTTTTTTAAGAAACTGATAAGCCAGTTCTACTTCACTTAATATGGGAATTCCTTTTCCTTGAGCTTGCCTTAAAGGGGCCAAGTCTAAGGGAACTCCTGGACTAACCACAATCAGGTCTGCTTGCTGAAAAAAAGGTACGCTATGGTTCCCCAATTCCCAAGTGACTTCGGAGGTCAAAGAATCATATTCCAGGCCCAGTTCTTGGGCCTCTCTCTTTTCGGAAACATAAACACGCGCGCCCTGGGTTTTTAGGAATTTAATCAAAGCCCATCCTGTTTTAGCTAAACCAACCACTAAGACTTTTTTGCCTTTCAGCTCCAATTTCTTTCACCTCAGTTTCAGTGTACCAAAGGCAATTAAGGCTAAAAAAATGGTAATGATCCAGAAACGCACAATCACTTTTGGTTCAGGCCAACCTTTTAATTCAAAATGATGGTGCAGCGGCGCCATGCGTAAAATCCTCTTCCCCCAGAGTTTATAGGAGATAACTTGGCAAATCACGGAAAGAGTCTCTAAGACAAAAAGTCCACCCACGATGGCCAATAGTATTTCTTGCTTGATAATGACCGCAACTGTTCCCAGGGCTGCTCCTAAAGAAACCGAACCCGTGTCGCCCATAAAAATTTGAGCGGGGTAAGTGTTGTACCAAAGGAAACCCATGGAGGCACCCACTATGGCTCCGCAAAAAATGGCCAATTCCCCGCTGCCCGAGACATAGGGAATTTGCAGGTAGCTGGCAATCTTCACATGGCCAGCCAGATAAGCCAAGACCATTAAAGTGCCCGCCGTGATTAAAATGGGACCGATAGCTAAGCCATCCAAGCCGTCGGTTAAATTCACGGCATTGGCAGTGCCTACGATTACCAAAAAAGCCAAGGCTACATAAAAAATCCCCAAATCAGGCATAATTCCTTTAAAGAAAGGGACACTAAAAGTGGTCTTAAACATCGGATTAAAATAAAGCAGCAAAGCCGCCGTGAGCCCGAGCAGGCTTTGCAGGAGAAATTTCTTTTTCCCTGATATGCCCTTAGGATTACGGCGGGTGATTTTCAGATAATCGTCCCCAAAGCCCACTATTCCAAAGGAAATGGTTACTAAGAGGGTTGTCCAAATATAATAATTTTTTAGATCCGCCCAGAGGACGACGGCTGCGGTAATGGCAACTAAAATTAAAATTCCCCCCATGGTGGGAGTCCCTTCTTTCCCTAAATGGGAAGCAGGGCCGTCATCTCTTATAATTTGTTTCACCTTTAACTTTTGCAATTGGCGAATTAGCCACGGGCCAAGAATTAAAGATATAATTAAAGCCGTAAGGATCGCCAAAATCGCCCGAAAAGTTAGGTAGCGAAAGACATTAAATACCGAATATTGCGTATGTAGCGAATATAAAAGAAAATAAAGCATAAAGGGCTAAGACCTTTTTAATTCCCTCGCCAAGAATCTTGGAGGCGGTGAATTATTTTTTCCATCTGCATCAATCTCGAACCTTTCACCATAATCCAATCATTCTCTCGTAACACTTCTTTAAGCTTTAGAAAAATTTCTTCATGGTGAGCAGTTATAAATACGCGCTCCTCGGGGAAACCTACTTCCAACGCTCCCTGCTTTAAGAATGGAGCTTGCTTACCTAAGAAGAGAAGAAAGAACAGTCCGCAGCGGCCGATGAACCTACCCATTTCTTGATGATGGAGGGCACTGGTCGCTCCCAGTTCCAACATATCACCCAGAACTAATAAACCACGTCCTTCCCCCTTCGTTTCCAGAAAAGCAGTCAAAGAAGCCCGGAGGGAATTGGGATTGGCATTATAAGTATCGTCCCAAATTTTAATATTCCGGGGCAGGCCAATAATTCGGCCTCGACCCGCATAAGGCTGAAAAGCTTCTAAGCCGGCCACAATGGCGCTTAGCTCCATACCCAATATAGAACTCATGGCCGCAGCGGCCAAGGCATTATAAATATTATGCCTTCCGTACACCTGCATCTGCACCAGTTCCTTCTCCGCGCCTCTCTTCAGAATAAAGCCAATTCCTTCCCCTGGACGATAATAGATTCCTTCAGCTTGCAGGTCGGCCTCTTGTTGGAGGCTGTAAGTTTTTTTCTGGCAATTTGCCTGAGTGGCCAAAGCCACAACCCGAGGGTCGTCTAAGTTAACGGCAATCCAATCTGCAGCTTTTAGATCCTCCCAAAGCTCCCCTTTAGCGCGGGCCACTTCGGCCAAGCTTCCCAACTTTTCTAAATGGGCTTGACCAATATTTAAAATAGCCGAGATTTGGGGATGGGCAATTTCCCGCAAGCGCCGAATTTCCCCTAAAGCATTCATGCCCATTTCTAAAACAGTTACTTGATGCTGAGGGGAAAGTTTGAGCAAAGTCAAAGGAAGCCCGATGAGATTGTTAAAATTACCTTCGGTTTTCAAGACCGAGAATCTTTGAGCCAGAATAGCAGAGGTCATCTCTTTGGTCGTTGTCTTGCCATTGCTTCCGGTTACAGCGATGATGGGCAGAGTAAATTGCTTACGCCAAAAATTAGCCAAGTCTCCTAAAGCCTGGAGGGTGTCTTCGACGAGGATCAAGAATTTTTTATTCAACTTTTCTCCCGCCCAGCTTTTTTCTCTTCCTTTTGCCCATAAGCTTCCCGCTGCCCCTTTTTTTAGGGCTTCTTCAACAAAATCATGGCCATCAAATCTTTCCCCTTTTAAAGGAATAAAAAGATTTCCTACCTCCACCGTTCGGGAATCAGTACTTACTCCCTTAACTTCTGTCCTTGGATCACCCTGCAAAATTTTTCCTTTAGTTGCCTGGGCAATCTTCCCAGCAGTGAGCTTAAAGATTTTGCTTCTCCCTCCTTAAAGTTAGGGCTCGGCGTGCTTCTTCGCGATCATCAAAATGAATTCTTTCTTGGCCTATAATCTGGTAATTCTCGTGCCCTTTGCCAGCAATCAAAACGACATCATTGGGCTGTGCCAGACGGATAGCAAACTCAATAGCTTCTCTGCGCTCCGGAATAATTACATAATGGGGCTGAGCGTCGGGTAAGTCGGCTCCATTGATCAAATCTTTAGGCAAATGTTTTTGCCCTTTAACTTTCTGGATACCTTGTTCAATCTCCCTTATGATGGCCTCAGGATCTTCTGTACGCGGGTTATCAGAGGTGACTATGGCCAGATTACTTCCCCAAGCTGCTACCTTACCCATTTTTGCCCTTTTACCCCTATCTCGATCACCGCCGCAGCCAAAGACGACCAAAATTCGCCCTGGATATATTAGGCGCAGAGTGGCTAAGGCGCGCGCCAAAGCATCCTCGGTATGAGCATAGTCGATAAATACTCTAACTCCATCTTCGCTCCTGATTGATTCTAACCGACCAGGAACGTGAGTAAGTTCTTTAAGGCCCTTTTTAATTATAGGGAAGGGAACTTCTAACACCTCGGCTACACTAACCGCCGCCAAAAGGTTATAAAGATTGTGCTGCCCAATTAAAGCCGATTCAATTTCCAAGTATCCGCGGGGCGTACGCACTCGAGCCCGAAGGCCATCTGGTCCTTCCTCTACCTCTGCGGGCCAAACTTCCCCTCTTCTTTTAATTCCATAGCCCAATCTTCTTCCTTGGGCCACTTTTATTATCTCTTCCCCTTTGGGGTCATCAAGGTTCACTACTGCAAACCGGGGATCTTTCCTGCTTTCGGCCAAGTATTCTGTAAAGAGTAACTGTTTAGCCCGGAAATAGTCATCCATGGAGCCATGGTAGTCCAAATGATCACGCGTTAAATTAGTGAAGACAGCCACATCAAAATGGCAGGCCCGCACTCTTTGCATATCCAGAGCGTGGGAGGAGACCTCTAAAATTACCTCCGTCACCCCGGCGGCGCGCATATCTTGCAGCATCCGTTGCAGATCTAAGGATTCGGGCGTGGTAGTGGGCGCAGGCCAAACCTGCCCCTGAAAACGATAATTGATCGTGCCTATGACTCCAGGCTGACGGCCAGCCTCTTTCAAGATGGACTCGATTAAGTACGAGGTAGTGGTCTTGCCGTTCGTGCCCGTGATGCCGATGACCTTTAAGAAAAGGGAGGGGTGGTTATAAAAAGCCGCCGCTAAAAGCGCCAAGGCTTCCCGTACATCAGAAACGATTACTTGTGTAATCTTTATCTCCTCTATGAAAGAATCTATTAAAAGGGAATTTGCTCCCCGTTTAATAGCCTCTGGGATATATTTTCGCCCATCTTCTTTCCAACCATGGATCGCCGCAAAGAGGAATCTTTCTTGCACATCTTTTGAATGATAAGCTAATCCGCTTACTTCTATTCCGGCATCGCCCACGACTCTTAGCCTCGGTAAATTAGAAACGAGGTCTTTCAGGATCACTCCCTACTTCCTTTCTCTTCTTTACTCCGTCTCTTTTCCGACCCAAAAACGGTGGAATTATTTATCGCCGTCACTTATTAATATTATATCTCCCTTTTCCCCACCATGCCGATTTAAAATAAACTCTCTAACTAATTTTAGTTCACCCTCTTTTCAAATTTCCGGTTGAAACTTAACCACTCCTTTTTTATTTTGGGGTAAGGCCTCGCCGGGAGCTGGACTTTGGGCTACGGCTCGGCCAGTTCCCACTAATTTAAGCTCTAAACCATATCTTTGGGCCATCTGGAGTGCTTGGCGCATTGATTTACCATGAAAATCAGGCATTGTCTTGGGATTAGTCCAAGCATCTACACTCTTCATCCCGTTCTTTGTGGCGAAATTTTCTGTAATATTAGCTTGCTGCTCATGCTGAGTCCGATGGGCCCGAACTAAATAAGTTACCCCCCTAGGATATATTCCCATATACGGCAAAACTTGCGCGGCAATAGCGCGGAACACTGGCGCGGCTACCACTCCCCCATAGCTAATCCCCTGGGGCTCGTCAATGATTACCGTAATAACTACCCGCGGGTCATCTACCGGGACAAAGCCCACAAAAGAACCAATTCTTTTCTCTGAGTATCCTCGCCCCGAGATGAGGGCCTTCTGAGCAGTACCTGTCTTTCCTGCTATCTCATATCCTGGGACATGAGCGGCCCTCCCTGTTCCTCCCTCTTGCGTCACCAGCTTTAAAACTGCAGTGACCGAATTAGCTGTCTCTGGGGAGATAACTCTTCTTACCATCCTAGGCCGGTTTTCTCTTAAAATTACGCCATCCTTCCTTTGGACTACTTTGGCAAGGTAAGGCCGCATTAACATTCCCTTATTGGCGATGGCGGCCATCGCCACCGTTAATTGGAGGGCGGTCAGGGAAACCCCCTGGCCAAAGCTGATATTGGCCAACCTTATTTCTGACCAGGTAGAGTAAGGAGGCAAACAACCTGTAACTTCACCAGGTAAATCGATTCCTGTTTCTTTGCCCAAACCAAAATCTTTCAAATATTGGTAAAATCTCTCTTTTCCTAATTTTTTCCCTAATTTACTTGCTCCGATATTACTGGAAACTTTAATGACCTCAGCCAAAGTAAGCCAGCCGTACTTATGCCCATCATTGATAACTTTGCCCCCAACATGGTAGCTGCCTTTTTCACAAAAAACGAGCTGCCGCGGCGAAGCCACACCTTCTTCCAAGATCGCAGCCAAGAGGAAGGATTTTAGAGTTGAACCAGGTTCAAAAGTATCGGTAATAGTGCGATTCTTAAAAAGACCCGGATGATAAGCTTGAAAATGGTTGGGATTAAAGGAGGGTTGGACAGCCATGGCTAAAATTTCTCCACTCTTGGGGTCCATAATTAAGACCATTCCTCCTTTAGCCCCACATGCCTGAACAGCCTTTTTCAATTCTTTTTCCGCTATGTACTGGATATTTTTATCAATGGTCAAAATGAGATCGCACCCCTCTTCAGCCCGGCGAAAATCAGTATTTTGGGCAATTATGGATCTACCTAGCCCATCTTTAGGGATAAGAATATACCCCGGCTCCCCCCGCAGGAACTCATCATAACCTAATTCCACTCCTTCCAAACCTTTTGAGTCTAATCCACAAATACCAATAATGTGGGCTCCAATCTCTCCGTGAGGATATACACGCTTGGCTTCTTTTAAGAAGTGAACGCCTTCCAACTTTAAATTCTCAATAGCCACCCGTTGGGCAGGAGTTATCCACCTTTTAATCCAGACAAAAGCTTTTTCTTCTCTTAATTTTTCCCGCAATTCTTTAGGCTTCTGGCCCAAAATGCGCCCAATTTTCAAAGCAGCTTCTTTTATGTTGTTTATTTTTTGGGGTTGGGCAAAAACAGAATCTACTTCCATACTGATAGCCATTTCCTCTTTGCGGCGATCGTAAAGAATACCTCTTTTCGGAATCAAAGGCACTATTCGTTGGTACTGTCGTTCCGCTAATTTAGTTAATTGCGAACTTTTCAGGACCTGGAGCTGGAAAGCCCTAAGAAAAATAATTGAAAAAAGCGCGGAGAAGAGAACCAATATAAAAACGAGACGAAATGGCGGCCATTTTTGCTGAGCTTCTCTCATCGTACAATTATTATTTGTCCGTTTTGGGGAGCTACAAATCCTAATTCTTGGCGAGCTTTCTTTTCCAGCCGATCTGGAGATTTGAGCACAGCCAACTCAAGCTTTAACTTTTTATTTTCCTCTATAAGGGCTTGTTCCTCTTGAATAACGCGGGAAATTTCGTAGCCCAAAGAAACTTTCTGTTGATTAGCCCAGACAAAAAAAAGGGAAAAACCCAAGGCCAAGAAACCAATGATGAGGGCTAAAATTAATAGCTGGCGATTTAATCTCGGGACACTTATCCTTACCTCGTCTTTGAGAGTTTCGCTTATGGCCACCCGTTTATATACTGCTTCCGCCATTTTCTCTCCACCCTTCAAATAATTTTTTCAATGGCCCGCAATTTGGAACTTCGGGCGCGTGGATTAAGTAAAATTTCTTCACGCCTAGGAGTTATGGGTTTAGGTGTTAAAAGCGAGAAAGTCGAAGAGCCCTCTCTATTTCCTTTAGTTAATTCCCGGAAGTAATTCTTGACCAACCTATCTTCTAAAGAATGAAAAGAGATAATGACCATCCTTCCTTGCGGATGGAGAAGCGCGGGCGCCTGCTTTAAAAAAATTTCTAAATTTTCTAACTCTCTATTCACGGCGATGCGTAAGGCTTGAAAAGTGCGCGTCGCGGGATGGAGACCGCGGGAATAAAAAGGAAGAGCTTTTCCTATTATCTTTACTAACTCTCCGGTTGAGTTTATGGGAGCAATTTGTCGTTGCCGAACAATTGCTTTAGCAAGGCGATTCGCCCATTTCTCTTCTCCGTATTTTCTCAAAATATCTCGCAACTCAGCACCGGATAAATTATTTACTAAATCTTTAGCTGTTATTTTAATTTCTTCACTCATCCGCATATCTAAAGGCCCATCTCGTTGAAAACTAAATCCCCTTTCTCCATTTTCAATTTGTTCGGTAGAAACACCTAAATCCAACAAAATACCCTTAACTTTAGCAAGCCCCAGGCTCCTTAAGACTACCCCCAATTCAGTAAAGTTCTGATTAATTAAGATGACACGGTTTCCAAAAGAAGCCAAATTCTTCTGGGCACGTTTTATTGCTTGCGCATCCCAATCTAAACATATTAACCTTCCGTGCGGAGCGGTTCTTTCTAAAATAAGACGGGCATGACCTCCGCTTCCAACGGTACCGTCAACGTATATACCTTCTGGCTGACAGTTCAAAAATTTAATGGCTTCTTCTAAGAGAACCGGCCTGTGCCGCGGCTCCTCCATCACAATCCCAAGTCGGCCAAGACCGCAGCTATACTTTCAAAGTCTTCTTCTGATCTCTTAATCTCCTCTATCCACCGCTCTTTGCTCCAAATTTCAAATCTTTTGAGCATACCAGCAAAGATTACGTTCTTCTCCAATTGGGCATAATCCCGAAGACTCGGTGGGATCAAAACTCTGCCTAATTTATCGATGGGACATTCCACTGCTCCGGAAATAAAAAATCTTTGAAAGGCTTTGACTTCTTTCTTAACCAAAGAAAGCGAACTTATCTTCTCTTCTAAAACCCGCCACTCTTCGTATGGATAGGCCACTAAGCATCTATCAAAATTGGTAATTATTAAACGATCATCATACTTCTCCGCCAGCAATTCCCTAAATTTTGCGGGAATAGAAACTCTTCCCTTCGCATCAATAGTATGTTCAAACCTACCCCTAAACATTTTAAATAAATCTTATAGCACTTTTATCCACTTTATACCACTTTTTCGTCAATATAAAGTTTTCTTGCTAACTTGTCAAGAAAATTTTAAGAGACCTCTGAAAAAGTCTTTTTAATATTGCTGAGATGTTTCCTTGGAAGAATCTTCACGAGTGGGCAAAAAAAATTTGA
>FWPU01007346.1_pt1 | contig 20448 bp, 16 predicted proteins | sample 2228361 | NCBI WGS metagenome assembly FWPU01 (sample SAMEA103939777, study PRJEB20133) | metagenome
ACGAGCTGCTGCAACGGGCCCGCGACCACGTGGTCGCGGAGATGCGTCCCTGCACGCGATTGATGAGCCGCTGCATCGCGGCGCTTCAACGTGGCCGCGACCACGTGGTCGCGGAGATCCCTCGAGAGCGATCTGCGCCGCCGCGGCCTCGCCCTCGCTTCAACGGGGCCGCGACCACGTGGTCGCGGAGATCCCTCGCTGAAAAGTTCCCGATTGTCAAAGACCCTTTGCGACGAGCGCGAGCAGGCCCTACGCTGTCGCCCGCGCGGGGGGGGACGCGGTACCACCGGTGGTCAAACCGCCCGTGATTTCACTACGTTGCCAAGTGCGAGCGGGTCGCGAGGGATCCGCATCACCTCGCCGCTCGCACGGCGGATTCCCGCTCATCTCGTCTCGAACCCGGGGTAGACAGCGATCTCGCCCATTACCACACGCGCCAGCAGCCGCGTCTGGATCTCCAGTACGCGACGGTAGTTCACCCGATACCCGAATAGCGGATGCGTGACCAGCCCGTCGACGCGTTGCTCGTAGGCACGGATGACGCCCTTCCTCCCTGCAGCGGTCAAGCCGACGGCGCGGCCCGCGCGCACGAAGTCATCACGCCCGACCATCCGCGTGTTCACCGCGTTCAGCACCGCGGAGTCGGCGATGAGGGGGCGGAACATCTCCATGAGGTCCAGCGCGAGCGCGGGGCGACCGAAGCGCGGCTGGTGATAGAAGCCGACGTACGGGTCGAAGCCGATCACGTGGCAGACGATCGTCAGCTCCTTCACGAGCAGGCTGTAGGCGAACGATAGCATCGCGTTCACCGGATCGCGCGGCGGCCGACGATTGCGCCCGTCGAGATCGAAGGGCGGCAGCGCGTCGCCCTCCTCGACCTTCAGCATCCCGGCGAACTCCTGGAAATACAACCGCGCCGCCACGCCCTCGATGCCGAGTAGCTCGCCGATGTCCTTTGCGTACATCGCGTCCAGCGCGAGCTGGCGCAGGCGCCTCAGGATCACGGCCGGCGGCTCGAGATGGTTGCGCTGGAGCAGCGTCCGCTGGTTCCGAATCTTCGACGCGACGAGCTGGCGCGCCACCCGCAGGCAGAACGCCGGGTCGTCCGTGCGCCGGAACTGCTCCTTGCGGAGGAACACGTTCTTCAGAGCGAGCCCGCGGGTGAGCCCGTAGAACCAGCCGCCGTACGAGAAGTGCGCGATCGGCTTGTCGGCCCAGCACAACCCTTGCACGGCCGACGCCGTGAGCTGGACGTTGCCGAAGATGTTGACCTGGGACACCTCGCCGATGCGCACCTCCTGCACCATCGTTCCGCGCTCCCTGATCTGGAGCACCTGACTCGACTTCCCGACCGTGAGCCCGTGACCGGTGACGTAGAGCGGACGCAGGTCGTCGCGCGCCGGCACCAGCCGGCGAACCTCGTCCGTCGACGCGGCATGCAGATCGCCGCCGCCGTTCGGCTCGGGGACGGGAAACAGTGCGAGCTGCTTCGCCTCGTCCTCCGCACGGAGCTGCATCACAGCGGCGGTCTCGTCCGGCAGACAGATCGACACGAGCGAGCACCGAGGGCACTTCGGGCTGTCGACCAGGGGAGGCGGAATCGGCCCCGTGGCTGCGAGCGCCTTCGCGGCGGCGACCGCGCGCACGACGTGCTCGACGAGCGCGTCATCGATCGGTACGCGAACGCGCTGCTTCGTCGTGTCGTAGTAGACGATCGCCTCCGTGCACGCATAGCCGTTGTCGCGGAGGATGAGCGCCTGCGCGCCGACCTGCGCCTTGTCCGCGTCCCATGCCTCGGGACCGTCCTCCCCGTCGCGCGGGCGCCCCTTCTTGTACTCGATCGGCGTGACGCGGGATCCCTCCCCCTCCACGAGGTCGATCGTCGCGATGAGCGCATGGGTGTCGCTGGTGAGCGTGACGGAGCGCGCCCGGATGCGCTCCTCGCCGCCGTCCTCCGCCGGCGGCAGCTCGTCATCGCGGCGCTCGACCTTCTCGTGCCGGAGCGACCCCTCGATCGTGTCGGCGTTGTGCGCGAAGACGCGCTCCACCCACTCGTAGTAGAAAAGGCGCGGACAGTACACGAACTCGTTCAGCATCCGGGCCGGGAGATAGTCCGGCACGTCCACGTCGGGCTTCGGTCGCGCAGACAACGGCGGCCGCCGGGCGCGCGCACCGACTCCCCCCGCGGGCGGCGGTGCAGCGGGCGATTTCATCGTCGGTCTCCGTCGACGACGATGCACGGCGCGTCGATCGGCGCGTACGCCTTGCCGAGGGACGTGATCACGCGTTCGCCTCGCCCTTCCACGGGACCGAGATCCACGAAGAGGACCTGGTCCTCCCGATGGTCGATGATCTCGCTCAGCGCGTGGCGACACCGGGCGAGGTCGGCCGGCGTGAACTGGCACTCGAAGATCGAGTACTGGAGGTGGTCACCGAAGTCCCGCATCGTCTTGTAGACGGTGCGGAGCCGCTTGTCGTCGCAGATGTCGTAGCAGACCAGGTACGTATTCCGCATCGCGCGTTACCCGACCCGACAGCCGCTGTCCCGCACCCCGAGGCGTCCCTCATGGCGCAAGCAAGGCGCGCGCCGCGGCTGAGGCGCATTCATCGAGGCCGGCCGGAGGTCTGCCATGCTGCCACTCGTATCCGTCCGTCATGCTCTCGCCTTCCGTGGCAGATTCGTGACGGTCTGTCTCGAGGATGCTGAAGTTTTCCCCGGGAATGTCAGCGGCTGTCAATAACCCTTGCGATGATGGCGGCAGCTTTCCTCGTGCGCTGTAGTTCTGTAGAAGCGGCTCTCCGCACGAGAGCCGCCACGCATGCACGTCACGCTTGGTTGCGCCCTGGACGGACCGAGCCATCCCGAGCCGCTCGGCGATCGCGATGCCGCTCACGGCGAGCTGCGCGTCGGACCGCTCGGCTTTCTTGCCCTGCTCGAAGCGCACGGGGGCTTCAAGGGCATCGAGACCAGCGAGCCCGTCCGGATCGCGCAGTACCGCGCCCGTCTGGAACGCGCGAACGACGGTACGCGCTTCTACTCGCGCTCCTTCGAGGCCGACCCGATCGGCGTGGCGCGGACGCTGTACCGCTGGCGGGAGGAGCTCATCCTGGCCGGCTGGAACGGCGGGGCGTCAGCCCACGCACCCGCACGGCTCCGCGATCTCGCAGCGGTCGAAGCCGTCGGCGACGCGGCGCGCCTCGATCCGGGGCCCGCGGAGCGGCTCGGCGAAGTCGTCGCCGCGCTGGCGATGCGGCGACCGCCGATCGCGACGCTGTCGCTCACCGACGACCCCGGCGAGTGGCCGTCTCTGTGGCGCCGGGCGTTCGACGCCCTCGCCCGCCGCGAGGTCGCGCTCCGGCGCGTGCCGGCGCCTCGGGGACACGCGCCGGGAGACCTCGGGCACCTGCAGCGAGTGCTCGCCGGCGACGGCACCCGGGCGCCCGCAGTGGGGGACGGCTCGCTCGTCCTGCTCGCGGCTCGCTCCGATCTCGAGGCCGCGGACGCCATCGCAGCCTGGCTCGCGCGCGGATCCGAAGACCCGATCGTCGTCGACACGACCGCGGACCCGGTCCTCGACGACGCCGCACGCGCTCTCGGCCTTCGCTCGGCCGGCATCTGCCCCTCGTCGCGCTTCCGGCCCGCACTTCAGGTGCTGCCGCTCGCCCTGGCGCTCCGCTGGGAGCCCGTCGATCCGAATCGCGTGCTCGAGCTGCTCACCCTCCCGGTCGGACCGATTCCGCGCTCCGCCGCTCTGACCCTCGCCCGGACGATGGCCAACACGCCGGGCGTCGGAGGCGAGGCCTGGCGGTCTGCGCTCGAGCACGTCCGCGGCCGGATGCAGGCATCCGACGGTGGCGGCGATGACCCCGCCCGCGCTCAGGCGGTGCAACGCGAGCTCGCCGCACTCGAGCGGTCGGTCCACGACTGGATCGGGGCAGAGCGGTTTCGGGTGGACGACGGCATGCCGCCACAAGCCGTCGCGGCAACGTGCAAGCGCGTCGCGCAATGGCTCGCCGGCCGCCTTGCCGCCGACGGCGACGACCCCGTGTTGCGGGCGGCGCTCGCGGCGGCCCGCGAAGCAACGCGCCTGGCGGAGGCAGAATTGCAGCCCCGTCTCACACCGGCTACCGTGCGGCGCCTGCTCGACGCGGCCATGCAGTCCGGCGCGCGGCATCCCGCTGCAGTCGCCGAAGCGCGTCACGTCCCGTACGTGCACGATCCCGCCGCCATCCTCGAGCCGGTGGCGACGGTCATCTGGTGGGATTTCACCGCGACCGCCGAGTCCCTCCCTTTTCCGCCGGCCTGGTCCGCCGCCGAGCGAGCGGCGCTCGCGCGCGAAGGTGTTCACCTCGCCGACCCGGTCGCCGAGCGCCTGCGCAACGTGCGCCGCCTGGCGCATCCGCTCGCCGCCGCCAGAGTTCGCGTGGTCCTGGTCGCACCGGAGCGACGACGGGGACAGGCGGCCACGCGCCACCCGCTCTGGGATCGGATCGCGAGCGCGTTCGGCAACGAGACCGATGCCCTCGAGATCCGCGTGCGCGATTGGCTGGCGCGTGGGCACGTGACCGGCGTCGGCGCCATTCCGACGGTAGACGTCCCCCGCCGGCGGCTCCCGCGCCCGAAGCGCTGGTGGCGGATGCCGAGTGGTACGCGTCTCGCCTCCCGCGGGCGCGAGTCCTTCACCAGCCTCAACGCCTTCATCAACCACCCGTTTCTGTGGGTGCTGCGATACAAGGCGCATATCCACCCGGGCTTCAACGCCCGGCTCGCCGACGACAACCTACTGCTCGGTTCGCTCGCCCACCGGCTGATCGCGGAGGTGGCGACGGATGGCTCGCTGGCGACCGCCGACGTCGACACCATCCGGACGACGCTCGAAGCGCGCATGGATGCGCTGCTCGCCACCGAGGGCGCCGCCTTGCTGCTGCCGGGCCGCGGCGCGGACCGCCGGCGGCTCCTCGATCGCAGCGCGCAGGGCGCCCACGTCCTCCTGGAGGCCATCCGGCACGGCGGCTGGAACGTGCTCGGCTTCGAGTACCCGTTGACCGGCGCCTTCGAGGGTGGCGAGCTCGAGGGGCGGCTCGACGTGGCGCTGCAACGTGCCGACGGCCGTCGCGCCGTGATCGACATCAAGTGGGGTGGCCGGAAGTACCGCTTCGGCGACCTGAAGGAGAACCGAGCGCTGCAGCTGGCGCTCTACGGGCACCTCCTCCGCAACGGCGAAGGGGCCTGGCCCGCATGCGCGTACCTCGTGCTCGACCCGCCGACGCTCATGACGGTCGACGGCGATGCGTTTCCGACCGCGCTTCGACTGTCCGCCACCGCCGGCACCCCGGCCGACCTCTGGGCCACGGTGGACCGCACGTGGCGGTGGCGGCGGGCGCAGCTCGACCGCGGCTGGATCGAGATGACCGATCAGACGGAGCCGGACGACGACTCCGTGCCACCCGCCGGCTGCCGCGTGACCGAGGAAGCGTGCCGCTTCAACGACTATGCGTCCCTGATCGGCTTCGCGCCGACGGAGCAGCCATGAGCCGCCCGATCCACATCGTGAGCGCGGGGGCGGGAAGCGGCAAGACGCACCGGTTGATCGAGGAGCTGGCACGGTCGCTCGACCCCTCGTCTCGCGGCGCAGCACGACCGGAGGGCGTGCTCGCCACGACGTTCACGCGGAAAGCGGCGGCGGAGCTGTGCGAACGGGCCCGCCGCGCGCTGTTCGGGCACAACCGGGAGGAGCAGGCGGATCGTATCACAGGCGGCCTCATCGGCACCGTGAACAGCGTGTGCGGCCGGCTCCTGGCGCGGTTCGCGTTCGAGGCGGGACTCTCACCGGAGCTGCGCGTCATCGAGGAGCAGGATCAGGCCCTGCTCTTCAATCAGGCACTCGCCGAGGTCGTCGACGTCGAGGAGACGGACGAGCTGAACCGGCTGGATCGCGCCTTCGGCTACGATCGTCCGCCGCCCGGTGAGGAGAAACGGGACTGGCAGTGGTGGGTGCGGGCCATCATCGACGCCGCCCGGTGCAACGCGCTCGACGCCGCCGCGATCCGTGCCTCGGGCCGGCGGTCGCTCGAGTCGTTGCTGGCCTTCCTGCCCCCGCCCGATCCCGCGGGAAGCCCGGCGCTCGATCGCGCGCTACGCGACGAGATCGAACGAACGTTGACGACCATCCCGGTACCCGGCGACGACACGGCGGGAACCGCCGACTACGTCGCCGAGCTGCGCGCGGCCCGGAGCCTGCTCCGGCGCGACGAGCCGGCGCCGTGGAGCGAGTGGGCGCGGCTCGCCAAGATGACGCCGACGCGGCGAAGCGAACGGGCCACGAAGGGCGTGCGGGACGCGGCGGCGCGCCATGCCCGGCACCCGCGGCTGCGCGACGACCTCACGCGCTACGTGACCACGGTCTTCGAGCTCGCCGCCCGCAGCCTCGAGACCTACGAGCGGTGGAAGCGCGAGCGAGGACTCATCGACTTCATCGACCAGGAGGCGCTGGCTCTCCAGCTCCTCCAGCGCGAGGACGTCCGCGCCGTGCTCGCCGCCGAGCTGGACGTGACCTTCGTCGACGAGTTCCAGGACACGAGCCCGATCCAGCTCGCCGTCTTCCTCGACCTGGCACGACTGTCGAAGCGCTCGGTCTGGGTCGGCGATCCGAAGCAGTCGATCTATGCCTTCCGCGGCGCCGATCCGGCGTTGATGGACAGCGTCGTCGCGGCGGCCGGTCGGGTGGACCCGGGCGACCTCCTGACGCAGTCGTTCCGCTCTCGCCCGGCGCTGGTCGAATGGACGTCGGACGTCTTCGCGACCGCGTTCCGCACGCAATGGCCGCGAGAGCAAATCGTCCTGACGGCGGCACGCCCGGAGCCTCCCGGGCTGCCCGTGCCGCTGCACTGCTGGGTGTTGCCGGTCAAGAACGCGGCCGCCGAGGCGGCGGCCCTCGCCGCCGGCGTCGCCACCCTGCTCGGCCTCCGCCGCGAGCCGAAGGCGCAGGTCGTCGACCCCCGATCCCGCGCGGTCCGCGCGGTGCGTCCCGGCGACGTGGCGATCCTCTGCCGGACCAATGATCGCTGCGCAGAGGTGGCCGCCGCGCTCGAGCGCGCGGGGGTCCGCGCCGCGCTCGCCCGGACCGGGCTGCTCCGCACGCCGGAGGCGATCGTCGCCCTGGCGGCCCTGAAGCTGCTCGTCGACGCGCACGACTCGCTGGCACGAGCCGAGATCGTCGCCCTCACCCGCGACGATCCCGAGCCCGAAGGGTGGCTCGCCGACCGGCTGGAGCACCTCGCGGCGGGCCGGCCGTCGGAGGAGTGGGCCGCCGACCACCCGGTGATCCGTGCGATCGACGGGTTGCGGAGCGAGCTGCGCTGGCTCGCGCCGGCCGAAGCCCTCGACCGCGTCCTCCGGGCGATCGACGCCCCCCGGCTCGTCCTCGGCTGGGGACGGGCCGAGCTGCGGCTCGGCAACCTCGACGCGCTGCGGGCGTCGGCCGCCGCATACGAGGAGCACTGCACGCGGCGCGGCGCGGCGGCGACGGTCGCCGGTCTGCTGGCCTGGCTGGACGCCAACGCCCGGGCGAAGCTCGATGCGCAGAGCGAGGGCCTCGGCGAGCAGTCGGTCGCCGTCCTCACCTGGCATGGCGCGAAGGGACTGGAATGGCCGGTCGTCGTGGTCGCGGATCTGAACCGGGACGTCACCGAGCGTCTGTGGGAGGTCGTGGTCGTCAGCGACGCGGAGGCGATCGACGTCGAGCGGCCCCTGACGGATCGATGGATCCGGTTCTGGCCGTGGCCCTACGGGCGGCAGCAGGTCGGCATCCCGCTCGCCGACGCCGTTGCCGGGTCGGTCGCGAAGGCGCGGGCGGAGGCAGCGGCACGCGACGAACACCTCCGCTGCCTCTACGTCGCGCTCACGCGCGCCCGCGACGTGCTGGTGCTTCCCGTCCGCCCCCGCGGCGGCAACGGCCGCGGCTTGCTCCACGCCGGTCTCGATCCGCTGTTCGCCCCCGATGGGCGGGTCCGGTTCGCGTTGCCCCGCGAGCCGGGCGTCCACCGCGTCGCCGTGGGCGAGGCTGGGCTGCACATCACCGTCGAGACACGGACGTTCGTTCCCGACGATGCCGCCGTCGCCGCGGACGCCGCCGAAGAGGTGTGGTTCGCGCCCGCGCCGGTGCCGGTCCCCGGGCCGTATCCGGTGGCGCACGTCGCCGCGTCCGCCCTCCAGCCGTCCGACGCCCCGATCACCGTGCGCGAGACGTTGCACGTCGGCGGCCGACTCACGCTCGCCGGCGATCCGGACGAGCAGTTGCTCGGCGACTGCCTGCACGGCTTCCTGGCCGCCGACGACCCGGCGCTCCCGGAACCGACGCGGCTCGCCATCGCCACCGGCCTTCTACGCCGCCACGGCCTCGCGGGCGCCGTGCCCGAGCCCGAGATGCTCGCGCGTTCGACCGCGCTGCGCGCCGTCCTCGCCCGACGCTACGCCGTCCGACGCTGGCACCGAGAGTGGCCGATCCGCCTTCGCCGCGGCGAGACGGTCGTCGCCGGCTTCGCGGACCTCGTGCTCGAGACGGCGGACGGCTGGGTCGTCGTGGATCACAAGTCGTTCAAGGGGCGCCGCGACCAGTGGACGGCGAAGGCAGCCGAGTACACCGGACAGCTCGCGGCCTATGCGGAGGCGATGCGGCTGGCGTCCGGGCGGCCGGTCGTGGGGCTCTGGGTGCACTTCGTGGTGGGCGGAGGGCTGGTGCGATTGTCCCTTGCAGGCATGGGGGATTGAGCTGCCTATTCGCGTCGGTCATCCCGGGGGTGACGAAGTTCCCCGGGTATGTCAGCGGCTGTCAACGACCCTTGCGATGATGGCGGCGGCTTTCCTCGTGCGCTGTACTTCTGTAGAAGCGACGCGCACGAGAGTCCTTGCGAATGGACGTTACGCTTGGTTGCGCATTGGATGGGTCGAGCCAACCCGAACCGCTCGGCGATCGCGATGCCGCTCACGGCGAGTTGCGCGTCGGACCGCTCGGCTTTCTCGCCCTCCTCGAAGCGCGCGGGGGCTTCAAGGGCATCGAGACCACCGAGCCCGTCCGGATCGCGCAGTACCGCGCCCGCCTGGAACGGGCGAACGACGGTACGCGCTTCTACTCGCGGTTCTTCGAGGCCGATTCGATGGGCGTGGCCCGGCTCGGCGTGGCCCGGACACCGTACCGCTGGCGCGAGGAGCTCGTCGTGGGCGATTGGAAGGGTGGGGCATCGGCCGGCTTCCCGATCTCGCAGACGCTCGAAGCCGTGACGCGGCCCCCGAGGCCCGGCACGCGCCGGGCGACGCGGTCGTCGACGGCGCCGCCCGGATCCACTGCACCGCCGCACCCCACCCCCCGCGGCGGATCGGCTTCCTCTAGCAGGCCCTACGCGTACCGTGCCCGGATGCGAGGCCCCATTGAAGCCCCAGCTTGGCCGCCGGAGGTGGCGCCACGCTGATAAACTTCCGCCTCCATGTCATGAAGCCGTCTAACTTTGAGTCTAGAGAGAACTCACATGCTCACTACTTCTGAACTCACGCTCGTCACTTTGCGGAGCGCCGTCAACACCGCGGCAGCGTTCCGGTCTCGGCGCCGCCTTCAGCCTGCGGGTGGCGAGGGCGACAAGGTGTTTCCGCCCACATTTGCCAACGCCGTTTACGCGATCGAGAAGCGGCGCGTGCCCGGGCGCACAGAGCCCGTCAACTGCGTCCTCCTCGACAGCGTTCAGAGCCAGGCGAACCGGATGGAACAGGCACTCCAGGACGCCATCGACGCACGGAGGTTCGCAATGCCGCTCATGGTGGTCGACTTTTCCGAGCACGACCCAGAAGAGGGCGCCGCACAGGACGAAAGCACGCTGATCGACGCCGTCGGGAAAGTTACGAGCCTTCAGGTTCCACATCGGCTCGCGGATGCCATTCTTCGGGACAGCACCGTGAACGGTTCGCCGTTCCGCTACTCCGACAAGGGCAAGGCACTTAACCGCGTGAGCCTCGCCAACGCGACGCCCGTTTTCGAAATGTGTCCTACCGCCCTTCTGTTCGGCATGTGGGATTCGACAGGACCGAAGGGCGGTCTCGGCCCGAAGTTCGAGCGCGCCATCGTATCGGAGATCGTCGGGATAGGCGCCGAGTGGCACCAAGACTACCGCGCGCGCGGAGTGCGGCGGGACCCGCTGGAGATCAGCCGGAACGTTCCCGTCTTACGGAAAGAAGACAAATCGCTCAGCCGGGTGGCCGACGGGAAGGAGAAGGGCGCCGTGCGGCCCTCTGAGATCAACCACTCGAGCGTTCCCTTCGCGTCCGAGAACAGCGGGGTGACAGTCGAGTACGCCGAGCAAACCACGACGCTGTCCCTCATCGTGCTGCGGCGCCTCCGTTTCCCTGTGCAGGGCCGACCGAGCCCCGAGGCCGACCTGGCCGCCCGCACCGTCCTGGCAGCGCTCGGCCTCACCGCGGCGACGCTCGCCTTTGAGTCCGGCATCGGGCTTCGTTCTCGCTGCCTGCTTTGGCCCGATGGCCCAATGACGTGGGAGTTGCTCGACAAGCCTGGACAGCCGCCGATGAGGTTCGCCGTCTCCAGCGACCAGGCGATCGACCTTCTGCGAGAGGCCGTCAACGCCGCAACCACGACCGGACTCCCCTGGCCAGAAGATCCGATCCAGCTGAAGCCGTCTGCACAGCTCGTCGAGCTCGTGCGACGCAGCCAGATCGAGGCGACGAAGGGAGAAGCCAACGGGTAGTGGAGATGCTCACGCTCGGCATCCGGTACCTCAACGGCTTCGTCGCCGCTTCGGAACCCGACTCGTACGAGCGCCCCGAGTGGCCACCGCATCCTGGCCGCATCTTCATGGCCCTTGCGGCTGCACACTACGAGACGGGGGCTGATCCCGCGGAGCGCGAAGCGCTGGAATGGCTGGAGACCCTCGGCAGTCCCACGCGCATTCATGCCCCTGGCGCCGTTCCTCGTGCAGTGGTCACCCACTTCGTCCCGGTCAATGACAAGAGCGGGCCTGCAACCGCCGTTCTCTCCTCGGCCCCGGCGCTGACCCGCGATCGTCAGCCACGTACGTTCGCCCGAGCGTGGCTCGACGACGAAGTCGTACACGTCTGTTGGCCCGAGGCTGATCCCCCGGAAGCTATTCGGTCCGGGCTGGAATCGCTCTGTGGCAAGGTGACCCGCATCGGGCATTCCACATCGTTGGTTCAGATGTGGCTCTCCTCCCCGGAGGAGTTCGGGGAACCCACGTGGGTTCTCGATCGTGATCGCCCGGAGATTTTTCTGCGCGTGGCGAGCCCAGGGACGCTCGAGTACCTCGACCGCTGTTACAACCGAGGCGAGGTGGAGCGTTGGGGAGAGCTCATGGTGTGCGCACGAGACGATGCCGATCGGAAGACGCAGACGGCCGCGAAGAGCGCCTTGAAGAAGGACTATCCGTCGAACTCTCGCCCCGTCCGACGGCGTCCCGAACTCACCCTGTACGACGGCTACGCCCTGCCACGGCCGCCGGAAGCACAGGCAACGGCTCCCGGCACGGTGTTCAGCCCGCATCTCGTCGTTCGCACGCTCGAGCGCGAATCGGGGTCGTACAGCAGCCTCGACCTGTCGTGTGCGCCACACGTCGTACAGCGGTGGCGAGACGCCATCCTCACGCAGCTCGAGGGTGCATCGGAAGCCGTCCGACGGCTGCTATCCGGTCACGACCGGAACGGCGCTCCGCTGGAGGAACCGCATATCGCATTCGTCCCCCTCGCCTTCGTGGGGCATCCGCACGCGGACGGCCACCTGATGGGAATGGGCATCGTCCTGCCCGAGCAGCTCGATCCTGAGGATCGCCGTCAAGCGCTCCGCATCATCGCCCGCATCGAGCGGCTCATCCTCGGCCGCTTCGGCACGTGGCGCGTCACCAGCGTCAAGGCGGTCGAGCCCCCGACGAACCTGCGATCCGACGTGTGGGCGGCCCACCCCGACGGGGCGACGCACTGGTCCACGGTGACGCCTGTCGCCTTTGATCGCCACCCGAAGCACTCGGACCGTTCGTCGTACCAGCGAGAAGTCGCCGTCATGATCGCGCAGGCGTGCGTCCGCATTGGACTTCCCGAACCACGAAGCGTGATCGTCACGGCAATCTCCGCGCACTCCGGTGTCCCGCCAGCGCACGCCTTCCCGAAATTGCAGCGGAAGGACGGAAGCCAGCGCCGACACGCCCACGCGATCCTCGTATTCGACCAGCCGGTGCGCGGCCCGATCCTTCTCGGCGCCGGGCGCTATCGCGGATATGGCGTGTGCCGGCCGCTCGACACGAACGATCCTTCCCGATGAGCGGACTCCCGGCGTTTCGCGACGTCTTCTCAGCGCTGTGGGGGTTCGAGCCCTTCCCCTGGCAAGTTATGCTCGCCGAGCGGGTCGGGCGCGGGCCCTGGCCGGCAGCGCTCGACCTTCCGACGGCTTCGGGCAAGACCGCGTGCATTGACATCGCCCTCTTCGCGCTAGCCATGCAGGCGGAACAGCCTCTCGACGCGCGCACGGCGCCCCGGCGAGTCTGGTTCGTCGTGGATCGCCGCGTCGTGGTGGATGAGGCACTCGATCGGGCACAGATGATCGCTCAAAAGCTGCGCGCTGCGAAGGATGGCCCGCTCCGGGACATCGCAGATCGACTTCGGACGCTGGCGGGTACCGACCGGCCCGTTGCCGTGGCTCGGCTTCGCGGCGGCGTCCTCCGCGACGACGGATGGGCGCGCCTTCCGTCGCAACCGGCGGTCATTACGTCTACCGTCGATCAACTCGGTTCGCGCCTCCTGTTCCGCAGCTACGGCCGGAGCCATCTCACCGCGCCCATCTTCGCCGGGCTGGCGGCCAATGACAGCCTCATCCTGCTGGACGAGGCTCACTGTTCGGTTCCCTTCCTCCAGACCCTCCGTGCCATCGAACGGTACCGGGGCACCGCTTGGGCTACGGCGCCTCTGCCGTTGCCTTTCGCCTTCGTGGTCATGTCGGCGACCCTGCCCGCCGGCGTACCTGAGGACCAAGTCTTTCCGGGGGCGGATCGCGACGAGGCGCTCCGCCACGAAGTGCTTCGCCAGCGTGTCGAGGCGAGCAAGCTGGCTCAGCTCGTCGAGCTGAAGTGGAGAGGTTCCGACGACCCGTTAGTGGCGGAGGCGGCGCGTCGGGCGCGAGAATTCATCAAGAACGGAAAACGGCGCGTCGCCGTCATGGTCAATCGCGTGGCGACTGCCGGTCGGGTGGCTGACACTCTGCGCGAGGAAGCCGGCGAGGCATACGATGTCGTGCTCCTCACGGGGCGCCTGCGGCCATACGAACGGGACGGGATCGTGGAGCATTGGAAGCCCTTCCTGAAGGCTCGCGAGCCGGACGATTCGCCCAGGCCCATCGTCACGGTCACGACGCAGTGCCTGGAAGTCGGAGCCGATTTCAGCTTCGACGCGCTCGTGACCGAGGCCGCGAGTCTCGATGCGCTCCGCCAGCGATTCGGCCGGCTCGACCGCATGGGAGCTGCGAAGGTGTCGCCAGCGGTCATCCTGATTCGCGATCGCGACGCCGATCCCGCAAAGGCCACGCCGGACGCCGTCTACGGATCGGCGCTGGCCCGGACATGGCAACTTCTGAAAAGGAAGGCCGACGAGGCAACGACGATCGACTTCGGCGTCGAGGCGATGCGAGCGACCCTCGAAGATGTGGATGACTTGACACCATATCTCGCACCCGCGGCAGACGCGCCGGTGCTCCTACCGGCGCACCTGGACCTCCTCTGTCAGACGGCGCCGCCGCCTGATCCAGATCCGGACGTGAACCAGTACCTGCACGGTGTCGGAGGAGGCGTCCCGGAAGTCTACGTCCTCTGGCGAGCAGACCTGAGCGAAGAGGACTTGGTCAGCAACAAGGATACGTGCATCGAGACGACCGCCTTGTGCCGGCCTGTGAGCGGCGAAATGGTCACAGCGCCACTCTGGCGCGTTCGGGCGTGGCTCCGCAGCGCGGCTCGCCCGGACGACACCCCCGATGTGGAGGGCAGAGGCGAAGCGGCTCGCGACGAAGGCGGGAAGTTCCGCCCTTGTCTTCTCTGGCGCGGGCGCAGCCGATCGAAGGTGGCGCGTGCCGTCGACCACATCGCACCCGGAGACGTGGTGGTCGTCCCGGCCAAGTACGGCATCGAGGGCCTCGCGCAGGCGGGTGGGGTCAACGCACTCGGGTCCCAAAGACTGGACCTCTGGGAGCGTGCTCTCGAGAGCGCCGGACGGCCCGTCGCCGTCCGCTTGCAGCGAGCGGTGCTCGAGCCGTGGTTGGGATGCGAGCCGCTTCGCGCGCTCGTCGAGCTCGCGGAGGCGCCCTCCCTCGACCGCGACGCTCTTCAGGAAGGCATTGAGGCCGTGCTTGGCTATGCGCCCACCTCGGAAGAGGATGCCGCTGCGCCTCCGTCCTGGTGGCAAGACCTCCTGCGAGCGTCGCGTGGTGGCCGCATCGAACGTCACCCGGCCGGCGGCACGGTCCTCTTCGCACCCAGCTCGACGGGTAAAGCCGAAGAACCGGATTTGTTCGCAGATGACGACGATCTCACGTGTGTGCGCAGCGCTCCGCAGTCCCTGGACGAGCACTCGAAGCTCGTGCGGGACACGGTGAAGAAGCTCGCCGCGCGCTGCTTACCCGAGAAGCTGCGCGGGGTCACGACCGAGGCTGCATACTGGCACGACTGCGGAAAGGTCGACGAACGCTTCCAGATCCTGCTCCATCAAGGCGACGAGCTTGCGGCCCTGGCCGCCAAGGAGCCGCTGGCGAAGTCGGCCTGGATCCCAGCGTCCCCTGCCGAGCGGCGTGCGCTGCGTGAGGCTAGCGGGCTGCCGGAGAACTTTCGCCACGAGATGCTCTCCGCCCAGCTCGCTGCGGCGCATGCCAGCTTGGCGATGGAGCAGGAGTTGGTGGACCTGTTCCTCCACCTCACCGCTAGCCATCACGGACACGCAAGGCCACTCGCGCCCGTCTGCGATGACCCGGAACCGCCGTCGATACAAGCGCGCCTCGGGAACCTTTCGATCTCACTGTCCGGAGACGAACGACGCCAGTGGATCGCCCACCGGGTGGACTCGGGCCTGGCCGATAGATTCTGGGCGCTTACGCGCCGTCACGGGTGGTGGGGTCTTGCCTACCTGGAAGCGATCCTACGGCTCGGCGACTGGTACGCGAGTAGTTGGCGTAAGCCGAGCGCGTCGGGATCGGAGGCAGAGCCGTGAGTACGCCAGGCCTCAGCTCACACACGATCGAGCTGAACGCGCTCGATGGAGCGAATCCGCTGGGGTTCCTTGCTGCACTGGGAACTCTCATCGTCGCGCGCTCTGCTGGCGAAACGACCGCGCGCCTGCGATGGCAGCGCGGCCGCACCTGGACGGCCGTCCTGGAGGGGCTGACGTTAGCCGACCCCACGGACCTCTGCGAGCGCCTCGCCGCGGACCTTCGCGGCAAAGAACTCTCGCCCGATGCCAAGAAGAAGCGTGACGCCGCCGAACGGGCCCACCAACAGATGAGGACGGCGGTGAAGAAGGAGCGAGACAGGATCAAGGCGGAGAGGTTGAAGGGAGAAGAGAGAAGGGACGCCCTCGATAAGCGCGTCAGGCCGTTGGAACAGCAAGCCGATGAGAAGCGTCGGGAGTGGCTCGCCGCCCTGAAGGATGCGGTGCCGCGCCCGGAGCTCGCTCTCGGTGCACGTATCGACTGTACTCGTCGTGAGTACCGGGAGTACGCGAATGCATTCTTGGAGGCACGCGACGATGGCGTACGCGAGGCGCTTGATTTCCTCGCCGCCTTCGGCAGTGACGCCTGCGTCGAAGATCGCTCGGGAGAGCCCCTTGATCGGAAGATCGAAGCGACGCCCTTCTGCTTCATCCGCGGCTCGGGCCATCAGGAGTTCCTGGACACCGTCTGCAAGCTCATTGCCAAGGTGACAGCCGAACGTGTGAAGCTAGCGCTGTTCGCGCCGTGGACGTACCGGGATCAGGGTCTGTCCATGCGCTGGGACCCAGCTGAGGACAAGCGTTACGCGCTTACCGACGTAAAGCCAGCCGATGAGGGGGCGCAGACCGTCTGGATGGCAAATCTCCTTGCGTATCGGTCGCTGGTGCTTTTCCCGTGTGCCCCGACGCGCCGGAGGCTCGGGGCGACGGCATGGATGGCCGTGGAGGGCGACGTCAAGGCTTTCACCTGGCCACTCTGGGAGTTCGCCGCCGCGCCTGATACCGTGCGCACGCTGCTCCAGCTTGACGAGCTACGCGCGCCCCGCCCCGACCGTCGTGCACTCGAGGCGCGAGGCATCGCGGCGGCTTTCCGCGCACTCCGTATCCGGTTTCCACCCAGAGGGGCGAGCTACAAGCTCAACTTCAGCCCGGCGCGCGCGGTGTAAGGGACGAGACCGAAGACGACCTGCCTCGCCGGCAATGGACGCCGCCGACCTCGACGGGAGGCTCGAGGAATACTCCCGACGGTACCCCGCGATGCGCGGCGGGTCCGTCGTGACCCTCTGCCTCGACGAAGCTCGGGTGGTGCCGGGCTGGAAGCCGTTCGCCCGACGCGTGATCGATCCGAACCGGATCGCGCCGTGGCTCTCGGGGTCGTCGGCGAAGCTGCTGAGTCGTGAGGTCGTGACCTCCCTCCGCGGGCGCGGCATGGAGGCGCTCGCGCCCCCGTTCTCTTTCCGGGAGGCGCGCCACGCGGGCGCCGAGCCCTCGGCGTTCTCGGACGCGCTCATCTCACGCGAGCGGTCCGCCGTGGAGCACCGCCTGCGAGCGTACCTGGCGGCGGGGGGGTCCCGAAGCTCAGGGTCTCGACGGGGGCTTCGCGGCCATCCCCGGGTGATCGCGGCGGCTCCTCCCCACCGAGCGGGTCCTCCCGATCAGGAACCAGGGCGACCGCGACGTGCGCTGCGACGCGTGCCGGGCGCGCTGACCCGTCAGGTCGCCGACGCGCCCTTCCCCGGCGCCTTCAGCGGCTCGCCGCGCGCGTTCTTCTCCTTCAGCGCCGCGAGCAGCGCCTCGGGCTTCCCGCCGCTCATCATGTCCTGGAACTGCGAGCGGTAGTTCGCGACCAGGCTCACGTGCTCGACGATGATGTCGATCACCTTCCACTGGCCGTCGATCCGGCGCAGGCGGTAGTCGACCGCGATGGGCTCCGCGCCGCTCGCGCGGACGATCTCGCTGCGGACCGTCACGTCGCCGCGCGCCTCCTGACGCTCGCCCGTGATGCGGATGTCCTGGTCCGTGTAGCGCTCGACGGAGTCCCGGTACGTGATCGAGAGGTGCTCCTTGAACTCCTCCATGAACTCGCGCTGCTGCTCGGGGCTGAAGCGGCTCCAGTTGCGGGCGAGGACGAGGCGGGACAGCGTCTCGAAGTCGGTGTGGCGGTCGACGATGTCCTCGAGCCGGCGGCGCTTCTCGTCGGTCGGCAGGCTGCCGTTCCGGAGGATGGCGAGCACCTGAGCGGCGAGCTCCTCGATGGTGCCGCGCGCGGTGTCCGCGGCGGGAGCCGGGACCGGGGCGACGAACGTCAGGACGAGACCGAGCAGCAGGAACCGCATGCCGAGCACGTTATTCCTCCGGCGGCAGTGTGTACAGGTCCTCCGTCTCGGCGGGCTCCGGCTCGGCGCCGTCGCGGATGAGGTCGCGACGCCGCTGGGCCCAGCCGTTGCGGACGGCGCTGTAGTAGTCGAACGCGGTCCGCTTGAGGTTCTCGACCTCCTCCAGGACGAGCGAGCGCTCGTTCACCACGTCGGCGACGCGGGCCGCGCCCAGAATCCACCGATCGACGAACCAGGGTGTCACGCCGAGGGCGCTGTCGACCGCGAGCCCGATCGTGTCGCGCGGGTTCGACGGCCCGAGGAGCGGCAGCACGAGGTACGGGCCCGGCGGCACGCCCCACACGGCGAGCGTCTGCCCGAAGTCCTCCTGCCGGCGCTCGAGCCCCCAGCTCGCCGCCGGATCGAAGAAGCCGAGCACGCCTACGGTCGTGTTGAAGAAGAAGCGGGCGAGGTCCTGGCTCGCGTGGAGCGGCTTCGCCTGCAGGACGTCGTTCACGAAGAAGACCGGGAAGCGAAGGTTCCAGAAGAAATTCGACACCGAGCGCTGCACCCGGTCCGGCGCGACCGTGTCCCAGCCGCGTGCGGTCGGCTCCAGCACGGAGGTGTCGACCGCGTCGTTGAAGCGGAACATCGCCCGGTTGAAGCCCTCCCAGGGGTCCCGCTCCAGCTCGGACACGCTCACCGGCCGCTGCGCGGCGCAGCCCCCCAGGACGACGGCGAGGAGGAGCAGGCGGAGCGCCGTCATGGGGTGCCTTCCGTCCCCGCCTCGGGCGTCCCGCCCCCGCCGGCGCTCGCGCCCCCGGTGACGAACTTGCCGAGCAGCCGCTCGAGGATCACCGCCGATTCGGTGAATCCGATCTCCTCTCCCGACTTCAACACCTGCTCCTCCCCCCCCGGCTGCAGCGAGATGAACCGGTCGCCGAGCAGCCCCGACGTGACGATCGAGGCGGTCGTGTCGACCGGCAGCTCCAGGCGTTCGTCGACCTCCATGTCCACCCGCGCACGGTAGTCCTCGGACAGAGATATCGACGTAACCTGGCCAACCTTTACTCCCGCCAGGACGACCGGGGCCCGGGGCTTCAGCCCGCCGATCTCGTCGAACCGGGCCCAGAGGTGCAGGCCCCCCGGCCCGCCGAAGCCGAGCCCCCCCACCCGCACCGACAGGTAGGCGACGGCCCCCAGGCCGATCAGGACGAAGAGCCCCACGAGCAGGTCGCGGGTCGGAGACCGCGTCATCGGGTCACACCCCCCAGAGCGCCGTGATGAAGTAGTCGAAGATGAGGATCGAGACCGACCCCACGACCACCGTCGAGGTGGTGGCCGAGCTGACCCCCGCGGACGTCGGCGCGGCCGTGTACCCGCGGTAGGTCGCGATCAGCCCGACCAGCACCCCGAAGACGAACGCCTTCAGCAGGCTGCCGAGGACGTCGTCGCGGAAGACGACCGCGGCCTCGAGGCTGCTCATGTAGATGCCCGCGTCGAGCCCCATGAACACGACGCCCACGACGTAGCCGCCGAAGAGCCCGCAGACGATGAAGAGCGCCGAGAGGAGCGGCATCACCGCGACCATGGCGAAGGCGCGCGGCGTGACGACGAGGTGCATGGGGTCGATCGACATCATCCGCAGCCCGTCGAGCTGCTCGGTCGCGACCATCGTGCCGATCTCGGCCGCCGTCGCGGAGCCGGCGCGGCCGGTCGCGAGGAGCGCGGTGAGCACGGGCCCCAGCTCGCGGATGAGGCTCAGGCCCACGACCGCCCCGAGGCTCTGCTCGGCGCCGAAGCGGACCAGCGTGTTGTAGCCCTGGAGGCCGAGCACCATGCCGACCGCGAGCCCGCTCACGCAGATGATAACCAGCGACAGCACGCCCAGCTTGAAGAGCTCGTCGACGAAGAGCCGGATGCGCGGCGGCGGCGTCACCGCGGCGACGCCGATCTGGAGCGCGAACAGCGCGAGCCGCCCCAGGTCGAGGACGAACCGCACCACGAGGAACCCGAGGTCCTGGACGGCGGCCACCACCTCAGTCGACCATCGCGGCGAGACGGGCGGTGTCCGGATCGGGCGCGTCCTCGTTGAGGAACGCGCGCACGCGCGCGTCGTGCGACGCGCGCAGCTCGGCCGGCGTCCCGCTCGCGATCCCGTCCGGCAGGAGCAGCACCACGAGATCGGCCATCCGCATGGTGGAGGCGATGTGGTGCGAGACGACGATGAGCGTCATCGAGAACGTCCGGTTCACGTGCGTGAGGAGCGCCTCGATCAGCTTCACCGACACGGGATCGAGCCCCGAGAAGGGCTCGTCGCAGAGGAGGATGATCGGGCGCTGCACGATCGCGCGCGCGAGCGCGGCGCGCTTGAGCATCCCGCCCGAGAGCTGCCCCGGCAGGAGGTCGTCGACGTCGTGCAGCCCGACCGCGGCGAGCGTCTCGTGCACCCGCTCGGCGATCTCCGCCTCGCCGAGGCGCGTGTGCTCGCGGAGCGGGAACGCGAGGTTGTCAAAGACCGTGAGCGAGTCGAGCAGCGCGCCGCCCTGGAACATCATCCCCAGCTTCCGCCGCACCTCGTAGAGCCGCCGTTCCGGCAGGCGGGTGATGTCCTGCCCGTCGACGAGGATGCGCCCCGCCTGCGGGCGCACGAGCCCCCCGATCAGACGCAGGATGGTGCTCTTTCCCGACCCGCTTCCCCCGAGGACGACGGAGATGCGGCCGGCCGGGAACGCGCACGTGAGGTCGCGAAAGACCACCCGCTCGCCGAAGGCCATGCGGACGCCGTCGAGCGCGACGTGAGGCTCGGCTGGCATGGAATCGGGCACCTGTTAGCGTAAGGACCGGGGCTTGGCGAGCGGCGCGCGGCGCCCGCGCGCG
>FWPU01005965.1_pt1 | contig 20446 bp, 14 predicted proteins | sample 2228361 | NCBI WGS metagenome assembly FWPU01 (sample SAMEA103939777, study PRJEB20133) | metagenome
TGCCGGCGTCGACCGACGCGCGGCCGGCCGGCGGCCAGGCGGCGCGGGCGCGCCGGCGGCGGCGGCCCTGGCGACGCCCGCCCGTGTCGCGGTCGTCCTGACGCGATGGGCCTCGTGAGCCTGTGCCCGGCCTGACCCGATGACCACGACCAACCAGGGCTCGACGGCCTCGCGCGCGCCGCGCGTCCACCAGGTGCTCGCGACGCTCGGCTATGGCGACGCGATCGGCCACGAGGTGCTCGGCATCCAGCGAGCCCTGCGTGGCGCCGGCTTCGTCTCGGACATCTTCGTCGAGACGGCCGACCCGCGCCTCGAATCGCTGACACGCGACTACCGGGAGATGGTGGACGCGGTGGGCGCGGACGACCTGCTGCTGCATCATTTCTCGATCGGCTCGCGGGCCTCGCGCACGGCGTACGCGCTCCCGGCGCGGATGGTGCTCGTCTACCACAACATCACGCCGCCCGAGTACTTCGTGGGCGTGCACCGCGAGCTCGCGCGCCAGTGCTATCGCGGCCGGCGGGAGCTCGCGGCCTACGTGAGCCGGTGCGACCTCGCGCTCGGCGACTCGGAGTACAACCGCCGGGAGCTCGAGGCGTTCGGCTTCGCCCCCACCGGCGTGCTGCCGGTCGTCCCCGACTTCTCGCACCTCGACGTCGAGAGAAACTGGCTTCTCGCCCGGGAGTTCGACGACGAGTGGACGAACATCCTGTTCGTCGGACGGGTGATTCCCAGCAAGCGGTTCGACGATCTGATCAGGTCCTTTCACGCGTATCGCGCCAGGTACAACCCACGGTCCCGTCTGCTGCTCGTCGGCTCGTACAGCGGGTTCGAGCGCTACCTGGCGCAGCTCCACGCGCTCGTCGCGCGGCTTCGCACGCCCGGCGTGCACTTCATCGGCCACGTGACGAACGAAGAGCTCGCGGCCTTCTACGAGGTAGCGGATCTGTTTCTCTGCGCGAGCGAGCACGAGGGTTTCTGCGTGCCGATCGTCGAGGCGTTCTACATGGACGTCCCGGTCCTCGCCTACGCGGCGACCGCGGTGCCGGCGACCATGGACGGCGGCGGCGTCCTCTACGAGACGCGCGACCCAGCGCGGGTGGCCGCCCTCATGCACGTGCTGCTCGACGACGCGGCCGCGCGCGAGCGCGTGCTGGCGGCGCAGGCGGCGGCGCTCGACCGGCTGCGCGGGCGGGACTTCGCCGGCACGCTGGTCGGCTTCGTCCGCCAGGTGCTCGAGACGCCTCGGCGGCCCACGCCCGAGGTCGCCTTCGACTTCTGGCACCAGTTCGAGGCGGCCGAGCGGCTCGAGGAGCTGCGCGAGCGCCGGCCCGCCGCGTTCCGCGCGCTCCCGCCGCCACCAGGGGCGGCGCTGGTCCGGGCCGAGGCCAAAGACGACGAGCCGGAGCGATGGTGATTCACCAGTGGGTGCCGGCCGCGCACCGGGGCGATGCCATCGGCGACAGCGCCCGCGCGGTGCGCGACCTGCTGCGGCGCCGCGGGCACACGTCGGACCTCTTCGCGCTCACGATTGACGAGGCGCTGCGCGACCAGGTGCGGCCGTTCGCGGACCCGGCGGCACGGGCTGGCGACGTGACGATCTTCCACTTCGCCCTGCCGTCGCCCATGACCCAGGCGTTTGCCGGGCTCCGCGGCGTGCGCGTGCTGCAGTATCACAACATCACGCCGGCGCACTTCTTCGCCCCGTACGACGCCCAGCTCTTCCGGCTCGCCGCGCTCGGCCGGCGCGAGCTCGCGACGCTCGTGGGGCAGGTCGACCTGGCGCTCGGCGACTCCGAGTTCAACCGGCGCGAGCTCGAGGCGCTGGGGTTCCGGCAGACGGGCGTGCTGCCGATCGCCGTGGACACGGCGCGCCTGACGGCGGCGCCGCCGCGGCCGGCGCTCGAAGCGATCCTGGCCGACGGGCTCGTCAACATCCTCTTCGTCGGGCGCTTGGCGCCCAACAAGCGCATCGAGGATCACCTGCGACTCGCCGAGCACTACAAGCGCTACGTCGACGCGTACTATCGCTTCATCTTCGTCGGGCGCACGGACGCCGTGCCCGGGTACTACCGCACGATCCGGGCGCTTCTGGCCGAGTACTCGATGCGGCCGGACCGCTTCGTCTTTACCGGACCGGTGCCGGACGAGGAACTGGCGACCTACTACCGGTGGGCGCACGCGTACGTGTCGCTGAGCGAGCACGAAGGCTTCTGTGTGCCGCTTGTCGAGGCGATGGCGACCGATGTGCCGATCGTCGCCTACGCCGCCGGCGCCGTGCCCGAGACGCTCGGGGGCGCCGGGCTGCTCTTCTGGCCGAAGGACCTCGAGTACGTCGCCGAGCTGCTGGGGCTCGTGATCTACGATGAACCGCTGCGGCAACAGGTCATCGCGGGGCAGCGCCGACGGCTGGCCGACTTCGGACCGGGGCGCATCGAGGCCGAGCTCGACCGACTGCTGGCGGCAGTAGGCGTCACGACTCCCTCGCCCCCCGCAGAAGAGAGAGGGTCGGGGCGAGCCCCCGCTCCCCCGGGGGGCGAGAGTTCGGAGGAGCGGGGCCAGGCCGGGGTGAGGAGGGGCGGTTGAAGGTCGCGTTCATCGTTCAGCGGTACGGCACCGAGATCCTGGGCGGGTCGGAGTATCACTGCCGGCTCGTCGCCGAGCGTCTGGCCGAGCGCCACGAGGTGGAGGTCCTGACGACCTGCGCGCGGGACTACATCACGTGGCAGAACGAGTATCCCGAGGGTGCCGACCGCGTCCGTGGCGTGACGGTGCGGCGCTTCGCCAACGCGCGCACCCGGGACATCGACAGCTTCAACCGCTACTCGGACTGGATCTTCACGCATCCCCACACGCGCGACGACGAGATGGAGTGGCTGAAGCAGCAGGGCCCCTGGTGCCCGGCGCTCATCGACTACCTCGAGCGCCACCACGCGTCGTACGACGCGCTGGTCTTTTTCACCTATCTCTACGCACCCACGGTGCTCGGCTTGCGGATCGACCCGGGCCGCAGCCTGCTCGTCCCGACGGCGCACGACGAGCCGGCCATCCACCTGGACCTCTACCAGGAGGTCTTCAGCCTGCCGGCGGCCATCGCGTACAACACGGAGGTCGAGCGGCGCTTTCTCACGACGCATTTCTCGATCCGGGCGATCGCGGAGGAGACCGTCGGATGCGGCGTGGACCTGCCGGCGCGGCACGCGCGCGCGGCCGACGAGGAAGCGGGCGGTGGGCGGCCCGAGGAAGCCGGCGACGAGACACCCCGCCGGCTGAGCGAGCGCGGCGCGGCGTTCCGGCGGCGCCACCGGCTGCACGGGTCGTTCGCCCTCTTCGGCGGCCGCATCGACCCGGGCAAAGGCTGCGAGGAGCTGATCGAGTACTTCAGCGCGTACGTCGCCGAGGGTGGCCAGGGCTCGCTCGTGCTGATGGGCGTCAAGCTGATGCCGATCCCGGAGGAGCCGTTCATCCACTTCGCGGGCCGGCTGGCCGACGCAGAGCGGTTCGAGGCCCTCGAAGCGGCCACGGTCGTGGTGGTGCCGTCGCCCTACGAGAGCCTCTCGCTCCTGGCCCTCGAGGCGTTCGCCGTGGGGACGCCGGTCCTCGCCAACGCGCGCAGCGACGTGCTCGTCGACCACTGCGTGCGCAGCAACGCCGGGCTCTACTACGCCGACCGCGACGAGTTCGTGGAGTGCCTGAAGCTGCTCATGGGGCACGAGCGGCTCCGCGCCGCCATGGGCCGCAACGGCCGCCAGTACGTGCGGCGCCATTACCGCTGGGAGGTCATCGTCAGCAAGTACGAGCGGCTGTTCGCGAAGCTGCGGGCGGCTGACTCCGTTCCGCCCGATCGCGCGCCGCGCGGGAGGCGGGCGTGAGCCCCGTCCCCGGGGGAGCCGGACCGCTACTTCTCGGGGTCTACCGACGCGAGCGCCGGGTCGGGCTCGACCTCGGCCGTCGCCCCCCCTGCCTCCGCGGTCCGGCTGTCGGCGGCCGGCTTCCGGCGGCGCGGGCGGATGTCGTAGCGCTTGATCATCTCGTTGAGCGTGGTGGGCTTGATCCGGAGCAGCTCGGCCGCGCGCTTCTGGACGCCGCCGGCGGCCTCGAGCGTCGCCTCGATCAGGCGCTTCTCGAAGTCCATCACGACCTCGCGGAACGACACGCCCTCGGGCGGCAGGACGACCGGCGGCACGTGGAACGGGCGGGCCCGCCGCACGTGGTCGGGGACGAGGTCGACGTCGATCCGCGGACCCGCCGAGAGCACGACGGCGCGCTCGATGACGTTCTCGAGCTCGCGGACGTTGCCCGGCCAGTCGTACTCCATCAGGAGCTCGATCGCCTGCGGCGTGATCTCGAGACCGACGCGGCCGTTCTCGCGGCCGTACTTGTCGAGGAAGTGCTCGACGAGCAGCGGGATGTCCTCCTTGCGCTCGCGCAGCGGCGGCAGCTCGACCGTGATGACGTGCAGACGATAGTAGAGGTCCTCGCGGAACCGGCCCTCCTCCATCATGCGGCGCAGGTCCACGTTGGTCGCCGCGATGATGCGGACGTCGACCTTGATCGTCTCGACGCCGCCCAGCCGCATGAACTCCCGCTCCTGGATGACCCGCAGCAGCTTGGCCTGCGTCTCGAGGGGCACGTTGCCGATCTCGTCGAAGAAAATGGTCCCCTTGTCCGCCACCTCGAAGAGGCCCTTCTTCGGATAGACAGCGCCGGTGAAGGCACCCTTGACGTGGCCGAACAGGTTCGACTCGAGAAGATCCGGGGGCAGGCTGCCGGAGTTGACGGTGATGAAGGGTTTGTCGGCCCGCTGGGAGTGCGCGTGGATCGCCCGGGCGACGAGCTCCTTGCCCGTCCCGCTCTCGCCCTGAACCAGGATCGTCGTCCGGCTCGGCGCCGCCTGGCTGATGAGGTCGAAGACGCGCTTCATGGCGGCGCTCGCGCCGATGATCTCGCCGAAACGGCCAGCCTGGGCCTGCAGGTGCCGTCGGAGCGCGCGGTTTTCGTCGACGAGCCGCCGCCTCTCGACGGCGTTCTTCAAGACGACGAGCACCTCGTCGTTCTTGAAGGGCTTGGTGATGTAGTCGAAGGCGCCGCGCTTCATGGCAGCGATGGCGTTCTCGACCGACGCGAACGCCGTGATCATGACGACCGGCAGCTCTTCGTCCAGCTTCTTGAGCTCGTCGAGCGCGGCGATGCCGTCGACGCCAGGCAGCATGACATCCACGACGGCGGCGTCGAGGGGAACGGCGCGGGCAATCTCGAGCCCCTCCTCGGCGCTCGCGGCCAGGCGGACCTGGTAGCCCTCCCGCGCGAGCAACGCCTCGAGGATCTCCCGCATGATCTCCTCGTCGTCGATCACCAGGATCGTCCCGCGCGATGGCGTGGTCATGGCCGTGTCGGTTCCCCAGTCGGTCACACCCGCGCGCCCCCGCTCGCCCCCTCGCCCCGACCCACTCTCCCTCGCCCCGACCGTCTCGCCCTCCGGGGGAGAAAGGGCCGAGGGTGCTGACGGCTACCGCGCCGCCTCGCTCGGGCGCGCGCTCGAGGCAAGCGGCAGCGTGATCCGGAAGCGCGTGCCCTGTCCCTCCTGGCTCTCGCAGGCGATGCTGCCGCGATGTTCCTGCACGATCCCGTAGGTGATCGACAGGCCGAGGCCGGTGCCCTGCCCGCCCGCCTTCGTCGTGAAGAAGGGGTCGTAGATCCGCGACAGGTGCTCGCGCGGGATGCCCAGGCCGGTGTCGGCCACCTCGACCGACGCGAGGTCGCCGTCGACCCGCGTCGTGATCGACAGCCAGCCGCCCTTCGGCATGGCGTCCCGGGCGTTGAGGAACAGGTTGAGGAACACCTGCTGCAGCTTGTACTCGACGCCCTCGACGATGGGCGCGCGGGCGGCGAAGTCCTTCCGGATCTGCACGCGGGCGGACCGGAACTGGTGCTCGACGAGGGCGAGCACGTCGTTGATGACCACGTGCAGGTCGACCGGGCCGCTGTCGACGCGCGCCGGGCGCGCCAGATTCAGCAGCCCGTTGACGATCCGCGCCGCCCGAAACGTCTGCCGCTCGATCTTCTCGAGCACGCTCCGCCGCGGGTCGTCCGGGTCGGCCTGCTCGAGCAGCATCTGGGTGAAGCTCGAGATGCCGGTGAGCGGCGTGTTGATCTCGTGGGCGACGCCGGCCGCGAGCAGGCCGATCGACGCCATCTTCTCGGAGATCTGGAGCTGCTCCTCGAGCTCAACGCGCGCGGTGATATCTTCGATCACCACGATCGTGCCCGACATCCCACCCGAGGCGGTGCGCAGCGGGGCCGTGGCCACGTTGACGAGCAGCCGACGTCGGCCCTCGCCCTCGCCGAAGACGAGGGGCACGCGGTAGAGCTGCGTCCCCGACGGGACCTCGCGCCGGAGCCGCGCGAGCGCCCGAACGAACTCGGGCTCGAACAGCGCGTCGAGCGGCTTGCCCACGGCCTCCGCGCGCGCGATGCCCGACAGCGCCTCGAGCCGCGGGTTCCACCGCACCACGACGCCGGCCTCGTCGACGACGAGCAGCCCGTCGGTCAGCGACTCGAGGATGTTCTCGCTGAACTCGCGCAGCCGGTCGAGCTCCTCCGCCTTCACCCGCAGCTCCTGATAGAGCCGCGCGTTCTCAATGGCCGTCGCAGCCTGGCCCGCGACGGCGGCGAGCAGCGCCATGTCCTCGCTGCTGAGCGGCTCGCCGTGCGCCTTCCGCCCGAGCGCGAGGACGGCGATCGTGCCCTGCTGCGAGACGCAGGGGACGAAATAGTGGAGGCCGACCTCGCGCCACCGGGCGATCTCCTCCGCCGGCACGCGCCGCGGCGTCACCGGGTCGTCGAACGCCACGAGGTGCCGCCCGATCAGCCGCGCGCCCAGCTCGGACCCCCGCGAGAGCCGCACCGGCGGCTCGCCCGCCTCGAACCCGGCGGCCGCGATCGCGGTGAAGTCGCTCGCCTCGTCCGCCGCGAGAGGCGCGAGCAGCAGCGCGAGCCGATCGACCACGAGCGTCTCGCGGATGCGGGTCACGAGGCGCTCGCCGAGCCGCAGCAGGTCGAGGTCGCTGTTCAGATCGCGAGCGAAAGCCACGAGCGCGCGACGGTAGTCGTAGCGGTCGCGATAGTAGAGACGGTCGAGCGCGGTCTGGATGGCGTTCTTCACCGGCGCCGCCAGCAGCACGACCACCAGCGTCGCCAGGAGCGCGATGACCGTGTTTCGCTGGTCCGGCGCGTCGAGCAGCACGGCCGTCGACACGCGCAGCAGCACGAGGTAGATCGCCCCGATGGCCGCCCCCGCCGCCGCCCAGGCCAGGCCGCGCTTGATGATGACCTCCACGTCCATCAGCCGATAACGGACGATGGCCGACGCGAAGGCGAGCGGCACGAACCCCAGCAAGGCCGCCGTGTATTCCATGCCGCGGGGCGGCTCGACCCCCAGCACGAACGGCACGACGTAGCCCGCCACGAACGGCCCCGCGCCGAAGAGCGTGCCCCACGTGATCCACCGGAGCTGGCGCCCAGCCGTCACCGACCGCACTCGCCGGAGCGCGTGCGCCGTCACGACTAGGCCCGCCCCGAGATACGCGGCGAGCACGGCCACCTCAATGCGCTCGAGCCCGCCGAGGACCCTCGCAAACCAGTCCCCCGGCGCCGCGCTCCACCTGAACGCCGCCACCCGCACACCACCCATCGCGACGGCCGGCGCGTACAGCCACGGCAGCAGCCGCTGCCCGCGCGGCGTCGATGCCCACGCGCCAGGCCGGTCAGGGAAGACGAGTGCGAAGTGCAGGAAGAGCGGCGGCACCAGCAGGAGCGCCACCACGTCCGTCCAGTAGAACACCCAGTCGGCCCGGTCGAGCCGACCGCTGAACGAGATCGCCAGCACCGCGAAGAACGCGACGGTCAGCCAGAAGAAATGTTGCGTCGCCTGATCCGCCGGCCGCCTCAGCCGCACCGACGCCCCCACGAGCAGCGTGAAGATGCCGACAGCGGCGAGCAGATAGTACAGCGTGCGGTCTCCCGCCGGCAGCGGCGCGAGGGCGAGCTGCACGACCTCGCGCGCCTGCGGCCGGACGAGCGTGTAGGTCAGGACGGTTCCCGGGCGCCCGCGATGGAGCGCCGCGGTCACGTCTCCGGGTCCGTCGACGGGACGTCCGTCGACGAGCTCCAGCAGGTCGCCGGGACGCACGCCGGCACGCGCCGCCGGAGAGCCTCGAGCCACCTCCACCGCCACGACCGTCCCGTCGGGGCGGGCCGCCCAGAAAACCCCGTCCTCGAGCTCGGACCACGACCGCCGGACGAGGCTCGCCGCCGCGAGACAGAGCATCAGAGCCGTCACGCCCACCGGTAGCGCGACGCGAGCCCACGCGGCACGGGTGTCAGGCGTCAGGGGAAGCACGGCGGGCCTACTCCGTCGAGACCGGGCACCGAGCGGAAGCGCCGACGCCCGCAAGCCAGCAAAGCGCATTCCACGCATCGTCACGGGAGGGGCCAAGGGTCCCCCTCAGCGTAAAGCTCTCACCTCGCTCCCGAGCGCGGATTCCTTCACGACCGTCGCCACCGCGGCGGCCCCTCCACGGAGAGTAGCCGTGTGGAGCAGCCCGTTTCCGCCCGCGCGAAAAACGCTGCGGAGGCCGGCGACAGGGCGTGGGGTTGGGGGTCCCCACGCCGCGTTCGGGAGACGGCCAGCCGGAGCAGCGTTTTTCGGGGCTGCGGAACCGGTCTTAGGCGCGAAGGGGCCGCCGCGGCTGGGCGATTTCATGAATGGTCCGGGCTCATTTTCTCCCCCCCGCGGGGGGAAGGCCTGAGAATCGCCAGAATCACCTTCCAGGATCTTACTCGCGGACGACGGCTCTGGTGTAGGCGGCGATCCAAACTGCTGGACTCGCCATCCAAGACGCCGGATAGGGTTCAGAAGCGAACCAGGAAACCGCCGACGATCCGCTTGGGGGGGCGAACCACGAGCAACTCGTCATAGAACGAGCCGGTCGCCCGCGCCTCGTGGAAGAGGCTGCGCACCGCGACGAGCATTTCCCACTCGCTGCTGATCAGGTGCACGAACGGCAGGGCCTGGTTGACCTGCAGGTCGAACCGGGCGTCGAGGCCTGGTGCGCGCGCCTCGCCGTCGGACCGCGCGAACGCCGAGTTGATGCGATAGACCACCGAGACGCGCGTGGCGGTCTCGGGGATGGCGGCTTCGATCGAGGTCGTGACGTCGTGCACGGCCTCAGCGTCGACGCGCACGGCCGAGGGCGCCACCGAGGCGATGGCGGCCGTCTCGGCCGACGGCGTCCAGCGGGCACGGGTGAGCGTGTAGTCGAGCGAGCCGCGCAGGCGGCCAGCGAACGGGCTGCTCACGCGCACCCCCCAGCCGTCGGCGTCGACCAGGCCCGCGTTGGCGACGTAGTAGTGCCCCAGCGGGTCGCCCACGCTGCCACCCACGCCGAACAGCGTCACGAGCTGGTCGGCAGACCGCTGGTAGAACCGCCGGACGCCGAGCACGTAGGTGTCGTCGAACGCGTGCTCGACGGCGATCTCGAGGTTGCGGACGCGCTCGGCGAGGAAGCGGTGCCCGACGAGCGGCGTGAATGTGCGCTCGGGCGGCAGCCACAGGCCCGCGGCCGACGGCGGGAGGAACTCGGCCGCGCCCGGAGCGACCGCTGCCTGCCCCACCGTAGCGCGCACATAGGTGCGCGCGGCGGGCGAGACGCTCACGCCGACCTGGGGGCTGAACAGATGATCGCCGTCGACGTAATCGTAGCGGGCGTAGTGGGCGCCGTAGCTGACCTCGATGCGCGGCGCGATCTGCCACGCGTCGAACGCGTAGACGGCACCCACGTTGCGATTATGGTCGGCGAGCGAGGCGATCGTCGGCGCGCTCGCGGGCTCGTACTGCTGCACGCTGTACGACAGGCCCAGGTCGAGGGTGTGCCGGTCTAGCGCGCGTCCGGCGTAGGCGCCCGCCAGGTTCCAGGACGTGACCTCGCCGCTCGCGAGCGCGGCCCGCACGCTGTACTGCCCGCGGCCGACGGGCGCGCCGATCGAGAGGAAGGCCACGCCGCGCGGCAGCCGTTCCAGGGCGAAGAGGTCTTGCGCGCCGTTGAAGGCCCCCGTCGTCAGGAGGTTGATCTCGCCCGACCACGGCACGTCGGTGAACAGCGCCGAGGCCAGGCGGGCCGACGACTCGACGGCCCAGCCGAGCCACGCCCCGGGGGCCCACTCCGCCGTCCCCTCCGGCCTGTCCGCGCGCGTTTCCGCGACCGTCAGCCCGTTGGTCTCGCGCAGGACGCTGCGCGCCAGGTGGCGGAGCCGCCACGCCGAGAGCGTGTGGGGGTGATCTTCGCTGGCGGCCTCGGGCGCATCCGCCGATGCGACAGCCGGGACCAGGGCGGCCTCGCCGGCGCCGGCGGCGAGCCGCTCAGGCTGGCCCGACTCGGGGTCGGCGCCGAGCCGGCGCAGGGCGAAGCTGTGCACGAGCTGGCTGTGCGGCCGGACCTGAACGAGCTCGCGCGGCGAGGCGACGAACCCGCTGAGATGTGCCCGCAGCCAGTACGGCCCCGGCGGGAGGTTGCCGAAGGCGAACCGCCCGCTCGCGTCGGTGACGGCGACCGCGTGCGTGGGGCCCAGGGCCGAGACCAGCACGCCTGCGAGCGCGGCCCCGCGCGTGTCGCGGACCGTCCCGAGGACGGTGCCGCGGCCGACGCTGGCCAGGAGCGAGGGCTGAGCGAACGCGGTGGCCGCTACCACGAGCGCGGCCAGGAGAACGAACGCCGCCGTCCGGCACGAGCGAATCATCGGTCCTCCTCGACGCAGGAGGTGCGTCAGGGCGCGGCCGGCCGCGGCGCGGCCGACCTCACGACCCCACGACGGTGAACAGCACCTCGCGCGTGAGCGTCTTGTGCGCGAGGTTGTCGGTCACCTCGATCGCCAACCGGTACTCCCCCTCGGGAAACGACGCGAGCGGCACTGACTGGCCAGCGACGAGCTGGTGCCCCAGGTCGAGGTCGAACTGGGGCGGCAGCGTGCTAGCGTTGAGCTGCGTCGGTTCCGTCTTGTTGAAGTACTTCTCGCCTTCCGGCAGCCGGTGGTGGAACTTCCACTCGACCGTCACGTTCGGCTTCTTGTCCTGCAGCATCGGGTTGTAGACGATGAACATGACCGACAGCTCCTCGGCCTTCGTGAAGACCATGTCGGCTGCCGGCGTGATCTGCGTCAACCCGATGGTGTAGGGCTGCTTGGCCTGCTCCTCCGGGCTGAGTTGGGCCTGGAGTTGCTGCACGTTGTCGGCCACGATGACGGTGCTCGTGGTGAACTCGCCGTTCCAGTAGTCGGGCACCGTGACGGGCTGCTTGAGCACGGTAACCTTGGGCTGCTGGCCGCGCGGGAGCTTGCGCTCGCGCATCGCGACGTAGACGTCGTAGTCGCCCGCCGGCACCATGAAGGCGCGGCTCACCTTGAACGGCTGACCTTTCGGCGGCTCCTGCAGCTCGACGAGGTGGATGTCTTCGTAGGCGAACATCTGCGCCGCCTTCTCCGGGCTCCCGCCCTTCGCGGCCTCCGTGGCCGCTGCGGGCGGCGCAGCCTGGCGCGCGACGACGCGGAAGTAGAGCGAGAGGTCGCGAGACTTGACGGCGTCGCGGGCGAACGAGAGGGTGAAGGGCACGTAGACCCGTCCCTGCTGGCCCTTGAGGAAGTCATTGTGCCAGCCCAGGGCGAAGTCGCCCGGCGCCGGCTGGCCCTTCATCACGTTGTCGACGAGGCGCACGAGAGCCTGGGCTTCCTCCCGTTGCTCCTTGCTGAGGCGTTCCTGCTGTTTCCTGTCGGGCGGCTGCCGCTGGGCTCCGCCGGCGACCGTGGCGGTCACAGCGACGAGCAGGCCGGCGGCGCCAGCCACGCAGCCGAGCCAGCCGCGGCGAGCGCTGAACCAGAGCATGTATCACTCCACGTGAACGAGGTGGACACGGCGCGCGCGATCGGCGCGCATGCGATCAGGCGAATGATAGGCCCGCGGAGCCGACCAAGTCAAACCAGCGTGGCCGCTCGCGACCACCCTCGTCTCCTTGCTCCACCCTCCCTCACGCTGGGCTCTCCCGTTCAGGCTGGGTCCTCCCCCCGTGGCCCTCTCGCCCGTTCCGGGGGGCAGGGAAAGAGAGTGCTCCGCCGACCCGCCTCGGCTGGCGGACACGGACGCCAGCCAACGGACCCCTGCGCCGCGACCGGGGAGCCAGAAAGCCGCGTGGTATCATCCGAACCGGTGCCGAACGACGCCGTCGTGATCATTTTGGCCGGCGGCATGGGTGAGCGGTTGCACCCGCTGACGCGCGAGCGGGCGAAGCCGGCCGTGTATTTCGGCGGCCCCTACCGGATCATCGATTTCACGCTGAGCAACTGCCTCAACTCGGGGCTGCGGCGCATCTTCATCGCGACCCAGTACAAGTCGCTCTCCCTCAACCGGCACATCCGCATGGGCTGGCACATCGTGTCGGAAGAGCTCGGCGAGTTCATCGAGATCCTCCCGCCGCAGATGCGGACGGGCCAGCACTGGTACCAGGGCACGGCGGACGCGGTCTACCAGAACCTCTACTCGATCCTGCGCGAGCGCCCGCGGCACGTCATCGTGCTCTCGGGCGACCACGTCTACAAGATGGACTACGGCAAGATGCTGCGGTTCCACCTGGACGCGGGTGCCGCCGTCACGCTCGCCGCGATCGAGGTGTCACGGGAGGAGGCGGGCCGCTTCGGCATCGTGACCGTCTCCCGCGACGACCGCGTCGAAGCGTTTCTCGAGAAGCCCGACCCGGCGACGCTCGACCCCACGGTCCCGCTCGTGCTGGCCTCGATGGGCATCTACGTGTTCGACGTCGACGTGCTCACGCGGGCGCTGGAGCAGGACGCGGCCAGCGTCTCGACGCACGATTTCGGGCGTGACATCATCCCGGCGCTCATCCCAGCGGTCCCCGTCTACGCCTACCGGTTCTACGACGAGAACAAGAAAGCGGCGAAGTACTGGCGGGACATCGGGACGCTCGACGCCTACTACGAGGCGAACATGGACCTGTGCCAGGTGAACCCGGAGTTCAACCTGTACGACCCGGACTGGCCCATCCGCACGTATCAGCCGCAGGCGCCGCCCGCTAAGTTCGTCTTCGCCGACCCGGAGCGGCGGGGCGAGGCGCTCGACTCGACGATCTCGGCCGGGTGCATCATCTCGGGCAGCCGCGTCCTCGGCAGCATCCTCTGCCCGAACGTGCGGGTGCACAGCTTCTGTGTCATCGAGCAGAGCATCCTCCTGCCCGGGGTGCGCGTGGGACGGCACGCGCGCATCCGGCGCGCCATCGTCGAGGCGGGCGTCTTCGTCCCGCGCGGCGCGCGCATCGGGCACGACCCGGAAGAGGACCGGCGCCGCCACACCGTGACCGAACGGGGGGTCGTCGTGGTGACGCGAGACGACACGCCGTTCATTGGCCCGATCGACGAGGCGGCGCTTCGCCTCGAGGCGGAGTACGACCGCCGAGCCGCGCAGACCACGCCGTGACGCCCCGCCGGGCGCAGACGCGAAGGAGCCGACCGTGACGATCCAGCACGTGCACGCGCGCGAGATTCTCGATTCCCGGGGCCATCCAACCGTCGAGGTCGACGTCGTGCTCGCGAGCGGCGCTCGGGGCCGCGCGGCGGTGCCCTCGGGCGCCTCCACCGGTGCACGGGAGGCGCTCGAGCTGCGCGACGGCGACCCGCGCCGCTACGGCGGCAAGGGCGTCAAAGCCGCCGTCGATCACGTCGGCGGCGAGATCGCCCGCGCGCTCGCCGGCCTGGAGCTCGACCAGGCCGCGCTCGACCGGCGGCTCGTCGAGCTCGACGGCACGCCGAACAAGGCCCGCCTCGGGGCCAACGCCATCCTGGGCGTCTCGATGGCGTTTGCACGCGCCGCCGCGGCCGAGGCCGGCGTCCCGCTCTACCGCTATCTCGCCGCCGCCAGGCCGGGCCGCCGGCCGCCCGAGACGTGGACGCTCCCGGTGCCCCTGATGAACATCCTCAACGGCGGCGCCCACGCCGACAACACGCTCGACGTGCAGGAGTTCCTCATCGTCCCCGCGGGCCTCGCCACGTTCGCCGAGGCGCTCAGGGCCGGAGCGGAGGTCTTCCACGCCCTCGGCGGCCTGCTGAAGGCGCGCGGGCTGGCCACCGCCGTCGGTGACGAAGGGGGGTTCGCGCCGAACCTGGCCTCCGACGAGGCGGCACTCGAACTGGTGCTCGACGCGATCGGACGCGCCGGGTACCGCGCCGGCAACGAGGTGGCCGTCGCGGTGGACGTGGCGGCGAGCGAGCTGTGGGACGGCGCGAGCGGCACGTACGTCTTCCGCAAGTCGGGCGGCGCGCGCCGGACGACGGCCGAGATGATCGCGCTCTACGACCAGTGGGTGCGCCGCTATCCCCTCGTCTCGATCGAGGACGGCCTCGCCGAGGGCGACTGGGCCGGCTGGCGGGCGCTCACCGACGCGCTCGGTGCGCGCGTGCAGCTCGTCGGCGACGACGTCTTCGTCACCAACCCGACCATCCTCCGGCGGGGGATCGCCGAGCGCATCGCCAACGCGGTGCTGATCAAGCTCAATCAGATCGGCACGGTCAGCGAGACGCTCGAGGCAGTGGCGATGGCTCGCGGCGCCGGCTACGCCTGCGTGATCTCGCACCGCTCGGGCGAGACCGAAGACACGACGATTGCGGACCTGGCCGTGGCGACCGAGGCGGGCCAGATCAAAGCCGGGTCAGCGAGCCGCACCGACCGGCTGGCGAAGTACAACCAACTCCTGCGGATCGAAGAAGAGCTGGGCGCCGCGGGACGCTTCGCCGGGCGCGCGGCGCTCCGAGTGCCGCCGGCCTAGCCGGGCCCCTTCATGACTTACACCGCCGCGGCACGACGTGTGTCAGCGACGGCCGGTCTTAAGACCGGCCGCTACAGAGGCAACACCGGCCGGTCCGGCTGAAGCCGGACCCCACCGACACACGCGCTAGTCGACTTCCTTCTCCGCCTGTTCGTCCACCGCGATCCGCAGCGAGCGGAGGAAGCGCCGGTCGTTTGCGTTCATCTCGAAGGCCCGCGCCGGCTGAACGCGGGGGACGCGACCCGGGCGAGTGCCCTCGCCGGACGCGGTGCGCTCGGCGAAGCCGATGATCGCCTCAAGCGAGATGCGCAGATCATAGCCGGCGGCACGCGCCTTCTCGCGGCACCTCTCGACGCCCGGGTCGGCGGCAACGGCCGCCGAGATCGCCTCGACGAGTTCGCGGGCCAGGCGGTTCACGACGTCATCCATGGGGACACCTCCCGGGCGCCGCCGGGCCGGGCTGCCGGGGCGGAACTTGACCGGAGACGACGGCACGACCCGCAGGCGGGAAGGTCGTCCGGGCTCGAGGATGCATGTCTGGCATACGGCGGGAACCAGGCAGGACTCGCGGCCATTCTAAACGGGGGATCCGGCAGTGTCAATCGACGTGCGTCGGGTCAACGCCGGGGCGCTCGACGGTCGGCCGCCGAGGGGTCCGGTGCCCCGCCGGCGGCGCCGGCCTCGGGGTAGAATCGGACGAGCGTCTGACCCGTACGCGCATGCGCCCGCCGTCTGTGACGCCAGCCGACCTCGGCGGTTGGGATCCGGAGCGCGACCTCACGTATCCCGGCGTCTTCCCGTACACGCGCGGCATCCATCCCACGATGTACCGCGGTCGGCTCTGGACCATGCGGCAGTACGCCGGGTTCGGGACGGCGGCCGAATCGAACCGGCGGTACCGGTATCTTATCGAGCACGGCGTCACGGGCCTGAGCGTCGCCTTCGACCTGCCCACCCAGATGGGCTACGACTCGGACGCGCCGCTCGCGGCGGGGGAGGTGGGCCGCGTCGGCGTCGCGATCGACTCGGTCGAGGACATGGTCGAGCTGTTCGACGGCATCCCGCTCGGCGACGTTTCGACCTCCATGACGATCAACGCGACGGCGATCGTGCTGCTCGCGCTCTACCTCGCGGTGGCCCGCCGCCAGGGCGTGCCGTTCGAGCGCCTCTCGGGCACGGTGCAAAACGACATCCTCAAGGAATACGTGGCGCGCGGCACCTACATCTACCCGCCGCGCCCCTCGCTTCGCATCGTGACCGACGTCGTGGCGTTCTGCGACCGCGCGCTGCCCCACTGGCATCCCATCTCGGTAAGCGGCTACCACATCCGCGAGGCCGGGTCGACGGCGGCGCAGGAGGTGGCCTTCACGCTGGCGAACGCGGTCGCCTACGTGCAGGCGGCGGTCGACGCCGGGCTCGACGTCAACCGGGTGGGCGCGCGGCTGTCGTTCTTCTTCAGCGCGCACAACGATTTTCTGGAGGAGATCGCCAAGTTCCGTGCGGCGCGCCGGCTCTGGGCGCGGCTCATGCGCGATCGGTTCGGCGCGACCGACCCGCGCGCCCAGCAGCTCCGGTTCCACACGCAGACGGCCGGCAGCACGCTGACCGCCCAGCAGCCCGACAACAACATCGTCCGGGTGGCGCTTCAGGCGCTGGCGGCGGTGCTCGGCGGCACGCAATCGCTCCACACCAACAGCCGCGACGAGGCGCTCGCGCTGCCGACGGAAGAGTCGGCGCGGATCGCGCTGCGCACTCAGCAGATCATCGCGGCCGAGAGCGGGGTCGCGAACACGGTCGACCCGGTGGGCGGTGCCTACGCCGTCGAAGAGCGCACGAACCGCATCGAGCGCGAAGCGGCGGAGACGATTGCCCGGCTCGACGCCATGGGCGGGGCGCTCGCGGCGATCGACCGGGGCCTCGTGCAGCGCGAGATCCAGGAAGCCGCCTATCGCACCCAGCAAGCCATCGACGCGGGCGAGCGCGTGGTCGTCGGGGTGAACCGCTTCACCACGGACGAGCCGGTGCGGATCGCGCTGCACGCGATCGACCCCGAGACCGAGCGCCGACAGATCGCGCGGGTCCGCCAGGTGCGCGCCAGCCGGGACCCGCGGGCGTGGCGCACGGCGCTCGACCGCGTCCAGGCGGCGGCTCGCGGCGCCGACAATTTGGTGCCCCCCATCCTCGAGGCGGTCGACGCGCGAGCGACGGTGGGCGAGATCGCAGACGCGTTGCGGGAGGTCTTCGGCGAGCACCGCGAGGTCGACCGTGGTTGACGCGGCGCCCCTGCTCGAGGTCGAGGGCCTCACGACGGTCTTCGACCTCCCCTCCGGGCCAGCGGCCGCGGTCGACGGCGTGAGCTTCGCCGTGCGCCCCGGCGAGACGCTGGGACTGGTGGGCGAGTCCGGCAGCGGCAAGTCCGTCACGGCCCTGTCGATTCTGCGCCTCGTCCAGCCGCCCGGCCGGGTGGCCGCGGGGCGAGTGCTCTTCCGAGGCCGCGACCTGCTCGCGCTCTCCGAGCGGGAGCTGCGGGCGGTGCGCGGGGCGGAGATCGGGTTCGTCTTCCAGGAACCCAGCACGGCGCTCAACCCGGTGCGCACGATCGGGAGCCAGATCGTCGAGACGCTGGCCGTGCACGGGCGCGCGCGCGGGCGGGCGGCACGGGCTCAGGCGATCGAGCTACTGCGCTCGGTCAGGATGCCCGACCCGGAGCGGCGCCTCTACGACTATCCCCACCAGCTCAGCGGCGGGCTCCGCCAGCGCGCGCTCATCGCCCTGGCGCTCGCCGCCTCGCCCGCGCTCCTCATCGCCGACGAGCCGACGTCGGCCCTGGACGTGACGGTGCAGGCGGAGATTCTCGACCTCATCGCCGCGCTGAAAGCCGAGCGTGGGCTGGCGCTCCTGCTCGTCACGCACGATTTCGGCGTCGTCGCCGGGCGGGTCGACCGGGTGGCGGTGATGTACGCCGGCCGACTCGTGGAGGAGGGACCGGTGCGCGCCGTGCTGCGCGACGCGCGCCATCCCTACACGCGGGCCCTGCTCGACTCGATCCCGAGCGGGACGCCTGGCACGCCGCTCAGAGCCATCCCGGGCAGTGTGCCGGCACTCGGCCAGCTCCCACCCGGCTGTGCGTTCGCGCCGCGCTGCCCGGCCCGCTTCGCGCCCTGCGACGCCCGGCCGCCCGGGGTCACGGCCATCGAGCCGGGGCGCCGCGTGCGGTGCTTCCTCTACGGCGAGGCGTGATGCCGCTTCTCGAGGTTCGCCGACTCGTCAAGCACTTCGTCGTCGGCCGAAGCTCGCTCCGGCGCGGCACGGTCGTGCGCGCCGTCGACGGCGTGAGCTTCTCGATCGAGGAGGGGGAGACCTTCGGGCTCGTGGGCGAGTCCGGCAGCGGCAAGACGACGACCGGGCGGTGCATCCTGCGGCTCATCGAGCCGACCTCGGGCGAGGTGCGGTTTCGCGGCGAGGACGTCCTGACGTTTGGGCCGGCGACGCTCCGGCGCGCGCGGCGCGACATGCAGATCGTCTTCCAGGATCCGTCACTATCGCTCAACCCGCGGATGCGCGCCGGCGCCATCGTCGAGGAGCCGCTCGTGATCCACCGGATGGGCACGGCCGCCGAGCGGCGCCGGCGCGTGGCTGAGCTGTTCGAGCTGGTGGGGCTCGACCCGGCACTCGCCTCGCGCTACCCGCACGAGTTCAGCGGCGGGCAGCGCCAGCGCATCGGGCTAGCGCGGGCGCTCGCGCTCGAGCCGTCGCTCGTGATCGCCGACGAACCCGTGTCGGCGCTCGACGTCTCCGTGCAGGCGCAGGTGATCAACCTGCTCAGGGACCTGCAGCAGCGCCTGAAGCTGACCTATCTCTTCATCGCGCACGACCTGCGCCTGGTGCGCCACATCTGCACGCGCACGGCGGTCATGTACCGCGGCAAGATCGTGGAGCTCGCGGAGACGGCCGCGCTCTTCACGGAGGCGCGGCATCCCTACACCCGCGCGCTGCTCTCGGCCATCCCGGCGCTCGACCCGGACGCTCCCCTGGCGCGCGTCCGGCTGGACCCGGCCGAGGTGGACCTCGACCGCCCCCTGCGCGAGGTCGCGCCGGGACACTTCGCGGCCGTGTGACGATCCTGTCGACGGACTGCAGCGACGTCCTGGGCGACCTCCCGCGGCGCCTGGCCGGCGCCGGGAGGCGGTCGAGGGCGCCACCCACGGTTAATGTTCGACTCGGTCAGGCCGCGCGCCGGACGTCGTTCTCGACCTGGCCGTCGCGCAGGTGAATGACGCGGTGGGCGTGCGCGGCGATGTCGGCCTCGTGGGTGACGACCACGATCGTGTTGCCCGCCGCGTGGAGCTTGTCGAAGAGCGCCATGATCTCGGCGCCGGTCTTCGAGTCGAGGTTGCCGGTCGGTTCGTCGGCGAGCAGGATCGACGGGTTGTTGACGAGGGCGCGCGCGATGGCCACCCGCTGGCGCTGGCCGCCGGAGAGCTCGTTGGGCCGATGCAGCACGCGGTCGGCCAGCTCGACCCGTTCGAGGGCCTGACGCGCCCGCGCCTGGCGTTCGCGCGCCGGCACACCGGCGTAGACGAGCGGCAGCTCGACGTTGTGGAGCGCCGTGGCCCGCGGCAGCAGGTTGAAGGTCTGGAACACGAATCCGATCTCCTCGTTCCGGATGCGCGCCAGCTCGTCGTCGTTCATCTCGCTGACCGCCTTGCCGTTCAGCCAGTAGCTGCCCCGCGTCGGAGTGTCGAGGCAGCCGATGAGATTCATGAGCGTGGACTTGCCCGATCCCGACGGCCCCATGATGGCGACGTACTCGCCGCGGGCGATCTCGAGCGTGACGCCACGCAGGGCGTGGATCTCCTCCGCGCCCATCGCGTAGGTCTTCCAGAGGTCGCGTGTCTGGATGAGAGCCATCCTGACGTCTTCCCGCCCCAGCATACCTGATACGGGCGCGCGGCGAAGCGGGTTCCGCGTTCCGGGTGCCGGACGTGCGCGTGGCCCTCACGACCCCTGGCGCAGCTGCTCGATGACGCGGCGCACGGCCCCCGGCGCGTCCTTCGGGACGAGCGCGTCCCAGTCGCGCACGCCGACCGGGACGATCGTGAGGGGCCACCGGGCGCGCCAGTGGCGCCGGTGCTGCGCAATGGCCGCCGCCAGCTCCGACGGGGGCGCCAGATCCCGGCCGAGCAGGAAGACACACGTTGACCCGGTCGCCTCGGCGGCCACGCGCGCCGCGAGCGGCCAGGTCTCGATGACGGCACCGGCGTCCACCCTGGACACGAATCGCGCCAGCAGGCACAGGTCGAGCTCCGCCTTCCTGAACAGCCCGCGGCGAGTCTCGACGGCACAGGCCAGATCGAACCCGGAGGTCCCGATCGGCTGGGCCGTCCCGAAGACGCCGGCGATGGCGCCGCGGAGCCGATCGACGGCGGCACGGCGAACGACTTCATCGCCCTGGCACCGGCCCCACTCGGCCGGCGACGGCACGGGGCGAGCGGCCTCGGGCTCGGGCGCGCGCCCGGGAGAGGGCGGCGGCGCAGACGCCGCCGGAGCGGGAGGGCCCGGCG
>FWPU01007347.1_pt1 | contig 20445 bp, 21 predicted proteins | sample 2228361 | NCBI WGS metagenome assembly FWPU01 (sample SAMEA103939777, study PRJEB20133) | metagenome
CTGCTGTTTGGCGAGCGCCGCAGTGGCCCGCTGCATCTCGAGCACGGCGTCGCGGATCAACGCACACAGGCGGGCGGCGGGGGCGGGCACGGAGGGGAGTCCGTAAGAGGACAGCCGGTAGGCGCTTTCTTCGACGCCATCCATGACGTCGTCCATGGCCGAGGCGAGGCGGTGGATGTCCTCCGGATCGATGGGCGTGATAAAGGTGCGGCGAAGTTTTTCGACCACTTCGTGCAGCACGCGGTCGGCATCATGTTCGAGCTGCTTAATGCGGGTGGCGCAAGATCCCCAGTTGGCATTGCCGTCGCGGGTGCAGGCCAGCAGAAGTTCCGACGCCTCTACCGCCAGGTCAGCGTGAGTCTGAAATAGCTGGAAGAATTTCTCTTCCCTGGGAAGCAGTCGCATAGAGGCTCACAGGCACTACCCAGTGTAGCGCGAGCGGAGAGCCCACCGAGGTAATTTTCGGCGAACGGAAGCAGGCGTTTTGGGCCAAGCCGAGGTGGGGGGTAGTGTGAAAGAGGGAACCCGGCGTCTGGCTGGGGGCTTCTGACGCCGGGTCGAAACAGGGGTTAAATCGACGCGTAGTAATTCCAGTATGGGGTGGAAGGGGGTGGGCGTGGTATTCCCCCGGGAGGGTAATTTCCGGCCGGAAGCGAGGCGAGGAACGGGCAAGGAAGTTGATTCTTGGGCTCAGTCGATCAACCCGGCCCGGACAGCAAACCGCACCAGCTCGCCGATATGGCGGAGGTTCAGCTCCTCCATGATGCGGCCGCGGTGGGCATCCACGGTGTGGATGGAAAGGTGGAGCCTGGCGGCGATGTCTTTGTTGGTTTTGCCCTCGGCCAACCGAGTTTCGCGAAATCGGGTGAGAAGGCCAAAGGTCGAGGCTCGCCAAGCTCGCTGGAGATTCAGGGCCGAGCGGGGCGGTGTTGGCCGCCGGCATGACTGGCGGCGTGGCGGACCTGGCGGCCCGTTCCAGAAGGTTTCGGTGCGGCGGTTACCGGACGGATTCGGCGGGCAAGGGTCTGAGCCACCGGCGCAAGATGAGCACCACGACCGCCAGCCCAATTGCGAGCATGACGATGGGCATGACATTGAGCCAGACCGACAGGGTTCCTTCGGGCTCGACCAGAATCCTCATCCCGTATTGGGCTATGTAGTGATCCAGGATTTCCCGATCCGTCTTGCCTGCGGTGACCATTTGGGGGATCTCCTCCCGCATTTTCAGCGAGATTTCGCTGCGATGCTCGGCGACGGGCTCGGAGTAGCAGCAAGGCGCCAGGAGCATGCGTTCGAGTTTCTCCACCCTGGCGGCCTGTTCGCTGCTCAACTGGGCAGCGGCGCAGCTCAGCGCCACGGCGAACAATGCAAGCAGGCGCTTCATCTAAGGTTCCAGCCCCTCGGCCTCATTATACCGTGGGTGATGACGCCAGCCACGCCGTCCCCGGGGCCACAGCGGGCGGCCGTTTTCATCCCGGAGCTCGAGGGTTTTCGCCTGCTCGGTCAAGGTAACGGTTCTGGCCACCACCTCGTCTCCGCGCGCGAAGCCTTCGACCTCGACACTGTCGCCCGCTTTGGGGTTGAAGTTGTTCTCGATGAGAAACCGCATCGATCCGAGCCAGACCTTGGTTGTTTTGCCGCCGGCGTCGACTTCCAGGAACGGCATGCGTTGGCCGACGGCGGCCTGGACGCGAGCCACTTTGCCCTTCAGGGCAATCTGGGGACCGATGACGCCGGCCGGGGCAGGCCCCGGCTGCTGCGCCGACGCCAAGCTACACCCCGCCACCACAACCAAAGCGACAACCGGGCCTTTCATGCTTCGTGCCTCCGCTTTCGACAAATTCGCGGCAGCTATGCTGCCAGCGCCTATCCTTTTGATAGCACGAACCGATTCGGCGCGCCTGTATGCAGAAAATGCGCCGGGGCAGAGCCTGGATTGCAGGAATTGCGGGGAGAGTATTCCATGGGCGCAAGCACATACGAGATAAGAAGATCGATTTCGTCGGGCCGTTTGTGCGCGTGGTAGCGCCACCGGCGTGATCCATTGAAAACAAAGGTACTAGAAGTCCTATACGATTTCGCTTGACAGCGGCCATGCAAAGCCTCATGATTGAAGCAGGTCGGCTTGTCGACACTGGGGGAGAAGGAAGCAAGATGTCCGGACCGTTTCAGAATCTGCCCGAGATTTCCCCGGCGGACAAAACCGTCGCCGTACTGGCTGTCAGCCCATATGAAGAAGATCACGCCCGGTTGCGCATGATCTTCGAGCACTCAAACTGGAGGATTTCCTCCGCCCGCGGTTGTCACGAAGCGGTTCGCTTTCTGCAAACCAACCGCATGGCGGTGTTGATCTGCGAATGTGACCTTCCCGATGGAAGCTGGAGGGATCTCCTGGAGGCGCTGAGTCTGCTACCGTATCCGCCGCTGCTGGTGGTGGCATCCCAGCGTGCGGATGATTCGCTGTGGGCCGAAGTTCTGAACCTGGGGGCCTACGACGTGCTGTCGAAGCCGTTCGACCGCGCCGAGGTCACGCGGATCATCAGTCTGGCTTGGCTGCACTGGAAAGAGCAAATGGCGCGGATCCGCCACAAGCCCGTAGCGAAGGCCGGAGCAGCAGGCGCCGGCGCTTCCGCGGGATGGTCCACTCACGCCTGAGACGGCGACCCTGAAGACAGAGAGCCGCTGAGAGCAGCGGGGCGAGCCACGCGGGCTGAGACAGCCTGTGGGGGAGAAAGTTTAGGCGTCTTCGGGCCCTGCCGGAACACGGATGCGGACGGCCGCGCCGGTCCGGTCATGACGGTTGCCGGCCGAGACAACCCCTCCATAACGTTGGACAATGGTCTTGACAATGTGAAGTCCCAGTCCCGAACCGCGGGGCTTTGTTGAGAAGCGGGGCTGGAAGAGCCGCGGCAGGATATCCGGCGGGATGCCGGGGCCGGTGTCGGAGATGGAGATCTCGATCGAGTCCGGCCCCTTCCGCGCGGTGACTTCGATCAGGCCGCCTTGGGGCATGGCTTCGGCGGCGTTGAGGAACAGGTTGAGGAGCACGCGCTCCCAAGCGCCGGCAGGGCCGCCGAGGCGGATGCCGGGTTGGATATTGCGGACGAAGTCGACCGGCGGGCCGCCGAGGACGCGGAACAAGTCCCTGGCGAAGTCGATGGCGTTGTCGAGGATCGTATCGAGCTCGTGCTTGCCGCGGGCCCCGGCGATATAACTGCTGAGGATCCGCTGTCCGCGGGTGACCGAGCGGCGGATGGCGGCTGCAACGACGGCCCATTGGGCGTCGGCATCGAGCAAGGCGGCGGCGCCGGCGATGGCTTCAAAGACGTTGTTCAGGTCGTGAACGAGGCCGTCCAGTGTCAACTCAAGCCCCGCTTCCGTCTCCATCATTCACTCCCTGTCAACAGGCGCAGGTTCGCAAAGAACTCAGGAAAGGAGACCGCAGCGGCCTCGGCGTTTTTGATCACGGACTCACCGCCGGCAGCCAAGGCGGCGACGGCCAGGGCCATGGCGATGCGGTGATCGCCGAAAGAATCCAGTTCCGCGCCGTGGAACTTCTGGCGGCCGGGGATTTCGAAGCCGTCTTGGGTCTCGTGGATAGCGACGCCCATACGGCGCAGGTTCTCGGCCAAGGTGGCGATGCGGTCGGATTCTTTGATCCGAAGCTCGGCCGCGTCGCGGACTGCGAGGCCCTCGGCGCTGGCGGCGCCGAGGACGCCCAACACCGGGATCTCGTCGATCAACGCGGCGGTGAGCGGGCTTTCGATGACGCCGCCGCGGACGCCCAACACCGGGATCTCGTCGATCAACGCGGCGGTGAGCGGGCTTTCGATGACGCCGCCGCGGACGTGGCTCGCCTCGACGTGGAGGGCGCCGCGGAGCTCGCCGTGGGCTTGCCGCACGTCGAGGACGCGGATGCGGGCGCCCATGGCCACGAGAAAGTCGAGCAGCGCGGCGCGGGTGGGATTCAACCCGACGTCCTCGATGACGACGGAGGAGCCTGCGACGAGCGTGGCCGCCACCAAAAAGAAGGCCGCCGAGGAGATGTCCCCCGGCACGGTCAGCTCCTGCGCCGCCAGACGAGGGCGGCCGCGGACTGTGAGGCGGCGGTTGGACGATTTGACGTCGGCGCCGAACTCCCGCAGGGCGATTTCGGTATGGTCGCGGGTGCGAACGGGCTCGATGACGGTGGTTTCCCCGTCGGCGAACAGCCCGGCCAACAGGACGCAGGACTTGACCTGGGCGCTGGCCACGGGCAGCTCGTACTCGATGGGGCGGAGGGGCCGGCCGTCGATTTCGAGCGGGGGGAACTTGCCGTCGCGCGCGCGGATGAGGGCGCCCATGCGGGCGAGGGGCTCGATGATGCGGTTCATGGGGCGGCGGGATAAGGAGGCGTCGCCGCGGATGCAGGAGCGGAAGGGCTGGGCGGCGAGCACGCCGGCGAGCATGCGCATGGTGGAGCCGGAGTTGCCGGCATCGAGCTCCTGCTGCGGGGCCCGCAGTCCCTCCAGTCCCCGGCCTTCGATTTCGACGTCATTGCCTTCGCGGCGCACGGTGAGGCCGAGGGCGCGGAGCACGCCGAGGGTGGAGGCGCAATCGGCGCCGGTGGCAAAGTTGCGGATGCGCGTTGTGCCGTCGGCCAGCGCGCCGAGGATGGCGTAGCGATGGGAGATTGATTTATCGCCTGGCAGCCGGACGGCGCCGCGGAGAGCCTGGGCAGGCGAGATCCGGATTTCCATTAAGAACACCCTATTCTAGCAGCGGGGTGTTGCCAGGGGGCGTCACTCGATCGGGTAGGGGCCGGGGTTCTCCAGATCCAGGTACATGCGCTCGCGGCTGCGGACGCTGACGCGAATATGCACGGCGCGGACGTGATCTTTGCACTGGACATAGAAGGGCACTTCCTCGCCGGGCTCGAGCGCCTCTTCGGAGACAACGGTTTCCTGGAGGCTGAGGAGCTGGTCGCCGGGCGCCAGGAGTTCGAACTTGGCGCGGAGGCGGCTGAGTGGCTGGGTTACGTCGTTGACGCGGATGAGGCCGTCGATGAGGATGAGGCGTTCCTGGCGGCGCGCCTTGAATTCGACGAGTGTCACGTCCGGCGGCTTGTCGGACTTGCCCCTCTTGTCGGCGGCGGGCAACAATATGGCCATTAGCAGCAACCAGAAGAGAAGCCACCTCATCAGCGATCAGTGTAGCCAAACGAGGATTGGAGGCGCTATGTGGACGAGGCGGGAGTGGATGATGTTGGGTTCGGCGGCGGCCGCCGGGGCTCAGGTTCGGCAGGCGGGCGGCCGGAACATCGTCATCGCCAGCAGCAACGGCGAACAGGCCTGCAACAAGGCCATGGAGGTCCTGGCCGGCGGCGGCGACACGCTGGAGGCGGTCATCAGCGGGGTGAGCCTGGTCGAGGAAGACCCGGCGGACAGTTCGGTGGGCTACGGGGGTCTGCCGAACGAAGACGGCGTGGTGGAGCTCGACGCCTGCGTGATGCATGGGCCGACGCGGCGGTGCGGCGCGGTGGGCTCGCTGCGCGGCATCAAGACGCCGTCGAAAGTGGCGCGGCTGGTGATGGAAAGAACGGACCACATCTTCCTGGTCGGCGAAGGTGCGCTGCGGTTTGCCAAGGCCCACGGTTTTCAGGAGGAGAATCTGCTGACGGAGCGAGCCCGGCAAGCATGGCTGGCCTGGAAGGAGTCGCTGCGGGACCGTCAGGGCCACGGCAACTGGGGGCCGGGCCTGGACGCTCCGGCTTCGCCGGAGGCTCGCCTCCGGCGGCTGTTCCCGGAGGCGGACGAGGAGTTGCTGGCCTGGATCGCGGCCGTGATCACTGACCCGCCGACGGGCACCATCAGTTGCCTGGCGCTCAACGCGAAGGGGGAGATGTCCGGCGTAACGACCACCAGCGGTCTGGCCTGGAAGATTGCAGGGCGGGTGGGCGATTCCCCGATCATCGGGGCCGGCCTGTTTGTAGACCAGGATGTGGGGGCGGCGGGATCGACGGGCCGCGGGGAGGAGAACATCCGCGTGGCCGGCGCGCACACCGTAGTCGAGAACATGCGCCACGGCATGCCGGCCGAACAAGCCGTGCTGGATTGCCTGAAGCGGATCGCCCGGAACTACGACAACGACCGGCAGCGGCTGGAGCGGTTCAACATCACTTTTTACGCGCTGCGCAACGACGGGGACTTCGCCGGCGGTTCGCTGTGGAACGGCCGCCTCCGTGAGGGCAAGCTCGTGCCCCACCGGTTCACTTACAACGACGGGGCGGGGGCGCGCTTCCGCGACTGCGTCTATCTGCTGGAGCGGCGGGTCTGAGGGCGGGCGCGGCCGTGTGACCAAAGTCATCGATTTCCACCGGGGGCGGGGGCTAAGCTGGGGGTGAATGAGCGAACTGATCGACAACCGGGCGCATCGCGTCCGCACCCTCAAGGAAATCATCAAGCACCTGCATGCCGGCCGGCCGGCTGAGGAGGTGAAGGCGCAGTTGAAGGAGCTGGTCGGGCAGACCGACTATTCCGAAATCGTGGCCATGGAGCAGGAACTCATGGCCGAAGGCATGCCGGTGGAGGAGATCCAGTCGATGTGCGACCTGCATTCGCAGGTGACGCGGGAAGTGCTGGTGCAACTTCCGGCGCGGCCTGTTCCGGCGGGGCATCCGGCCGACACGCTGCGGCGGGAGAACGAGGCCCTGCGGCGGGTGATCTTTGAGATGCGGCGGGCGATGGCGGAGATACGGGCGCTTCCGGATGAGGGCGACGCCGGCGCGCCGTTGCTGCGCTGGCGCCAGGCGCTGAACGAGCTGATGGACATCGACAAGCACTATCAGCGCAAAGAGCACGCGTTCTTTTCCCGGCTGGAGCGCCATGGCATCACCGGCCCGTCAAAGGTGATGTGGGCCAAGGACGACGAAGTCCGCAGCCTGCTCAAACAGCTAGGCGAGGCTTTGCAGCAGCAGGATGCGGCGGCCGCCGAGTGGAAGCTGGTGGCGGCGACGGCGGGCGAGGCGGCGCTGGCGGCGGTCGAGGAGATGATGTACAAGGAGGAGAACATCCTCCTGCCCATGTGCCTGGACACCTTCACCGAGGAGGACTGGGCGGAGATCTGGCTGGCCTCGCCGCGCTACGGCTGGTGCCTGGTGGAACCGGGGGACGAGTACCGGCCGCCGGAGTCGGTGGTGCGCGAGGGTTTGAAGCTGCCCTCGGCCGAAGCCATTCAGTTGCGGACGGGAAACCTGACGCTGGAGCAGCTTACGGGCATCTTCTCGACGCTCCCGGTGGATCTGACGTTCGTCGATGCCGACGACCGGGTGTGCTTTTTCTCCGAGGGGCCGGACCGGGTCTTCTCGCGGAGCCGGGCGATCATCGGCCGCAAAGTGCAACACTGCCATCCGCCGCGGAGCGTGGACGTGGTGGACCGCATCCTCACCGACTTTCGCGAAGGCCGGCATGATGTGGCCGAGTTCTGGATCAACTTCCACGGCCGGTTCGTGCACATCCGGTACTTCGCCGTGCGCGACCGGGAGCGGCGGTATTTGGGCACGCTGGAGGTGACGCAGGATCTGACGAAGATCCGGACGCTGGAAGGAGAGCGGCGCCTGCTCCAGTATGACGAGGCGCCTGAGCGAGGGCAATGAGCGTGTCGATTACGCCCGAGACGAAGGTCGGCGCGTTGCTGGAGGCTTACCCGGGCATCGAGGAGGTTCTGATTGGGTTGGCGCCGGCGTTCGCCAAGCTGCGCAATCCGATCCTGCGGAAGACGGTGGCGAAGGTGGCGACGCTGGAGCAGGCGGCCCGGATCGGTGGCGTGGGCGTTCGCGAGCTGGTGCGGAAGCTTCGCGAAGCGGCCGGCCAGAGCGGGCTGGACGATGCGGCCGCGGAGACGGATTCGGCCACGGCGGCAGAGGCGCCGGCGTGGGTGGCCGCGGCACGCGTGCGGCACCGCATGGATGCGGACCAGATGCTGGAGACGGGCGAGCACCCGCTGGGCAAGGTGCGCCGGTGCGCCACGGCGTTGCGGGAGGGGGAAGTGATCGTGCTGACGAGCTCGTTCCGGCCGGAACCGCTCATCGAGGCGCTGTCGCGCGGCGGGCTGGCGGTGTTCTCGACGGAGGCGGCGCCGGGGCGGCATGTCACTCATATCGGGCTCAGCCGGCCAGGTCGCGGATCGTGATGGCGACCAGGGCGAGGGTCAGGCCGATCATGACGACGACCGAAGTCCAGGCGACGGCGTTGTAGGGGCGGGAGTTGGTCCACTTGCGCATGAGGCTCTTCTTGTTGACGAGGATGATCATGAAGATGAGCACGAAGGGCAGCAGCATGCCGTTGATGACCTGGGAGAGCAGAATCATCTTCACGAGCGGGAAGCGCGGCAGCAGGATGACGCCGGCACCGACCAGGATCAGAAAGCCGATCAGGTTGTAGAAAATCCGGGCTTCGCGGAAGCGGTGGTTGACGCCGGAGGGGAAGCCGAGGCCCTCGCAAATGGTGTAGGCGGTCGACAGCGGCAGGATGCAGGCGGCGAACAAGGAGGCGTTGAACAGGCCGGCGCTGAACAGCAGGTAGGCGTACTCGCCGAAGGGCCGGAGCGCGAGTGCGGCATCGGTGGCGTCGTCGATATTGCGGGGCCCGAAGGACCAGATGGCGGCGGCGCAGGCGACGATGATGAAGAAGGCGATGAGGGTCATCACCACGCAGCCGACGATGACTTCAACGCGGGACTCCTTGTAGGCCCGCTCGGTGACGCCTTTCTCGACGACGGCGGCCTGCAGGTAGAATTGCATCCACGGGGCAACGGAGGTGCCCACCATGCCGATCAGCATGGTTATATAAGCGGGGTCGAACAGCACGACGGGCTGCACGCTACTGAGGGCGGCTTTCTCCCAGTCCGGCTTGATGAGAAGCGCGGCGATGATGTAGGCGACGTAGAGGGAGCAGGCGAACAGGAAGACTTTCTCGATGCGCTCGTAGGTGCCTTTCACGATGAGGCCGAAGACCGCGACGGCGGCCAGGGGCACGGTGAAGTAGCGGCTAATGCGGAACAGCTCGAGCGAGCTGGCGATGCCGGCGAAGTTCGCCATGACGTTGGTAAGGTTGGTGAACAGCAGGGCAGCCATCATGAAGAAGGTCGTGCGGAGGCCGAACTCCTCGCGGATGAGATCGGAGAGCCCCTTGCCGGTGACCGCCCCCATCCGGGCGCACATTTCCTGGGTGACGACGAGCAGCATGGTGATGGGGATGAGGGTCCAGAGGGGCAGATACCCCCAGCGCGCTCCGGCCTGCGAGTAGGTGAAGATGCCGCCGGCATCGTTGTCCACCATGGCGGTGATGAAGCCGGGTCCAATGACGGCGAAGAAGACGCCGAGGTGGTAGCGGAGTCGTTTCAGCATCAGCAGCGTCGCTCATCTTTCTCTCAGCACGGCAATGATATCGTCGGCGGTGATGACGCCCTCGAGGCGGCCTTCTTCATCCACCACCGGCAGGGTCAGCAGGTTGTACTTGTCGAAGAGCTCGACGATATGTTCCTGGTCCTCCTCCAGCGGGACCTGGATGGTGGTGTCGTTGGCCAGCTCCTTCAACGGGGTGGTTGTGGCGGCGACGAAGAGCTTGCCGAGGGGCACGACCCCGACGAGTTTCTCGGCGGCATCCACGAGAAACAGGGTGTTGATGGTGTCGAGCAATTCCTCGCTGCCCTTCAGGGCGGCGAAGGCATCGGCGACGGTGGCGTTCTCATGCAGGGCGACGAATTCGGTGTTCATGAGTCCGCCGGCCGTGTCTTCGGCGAACCCGAGCAGTTCCCGCACCTCGGCCTTGGGCTCGGTCTCCATTTCCTCGAAGATCTCCTCGGTGTGCTCTTTTTCGAGTTCGCCGAGCAGGTCGGCGGCCTCGTCCGGGGCCATCTCTTCGAGGATCTCGGCGGCCTTGTCCGGCGGGAGCGACTCGAGGATCTGCGCCTGGATATCGGGCTCGACTTCCGACAGGGCGCCGGCGGCGACTTCTTCGTCGATGGCTTCCAGGATGGCCTCGCGGTCCTCAGGGCTCAACTCCTCGACAATGTCGGCCAAGTCAGCCGGATGCATCTTCTCCAGCAGATCGAGGGAAATGTTCAGGCGCACGCGCCGCTGCGGGTCGGGTTCGAGAATGTTGCACAACTCCCAAGGGATGGAGTGGGGAGGGATCACTTTCTGGAGGCGGCGGATCCAGCGGATCGGCAGCACGCCTTGAAAGAGGCGGCGGAAGATGCTGCGAAGTCCGATGTCGACCTCGATGACGCGGAGCTCATCGTGGCCGTCGGCGACGAGAATCTCGAGCGTCAGGTCGGTGACGCGGACGACTTTGCGTCCTTGGGCGTCGATGATCTGCTGGTCGAGCAGGTCGCGGACGAGGCGCAGCATGTACTCGTCGGAGTGGTAAGGGACGAGCTTCTCGTCGCGAAGGTAAATGCCGTCGAAGGTGATCTTTTCGACCTGGTCGTAGCGGACGGTGAGCCAGGCCCAGCGGCCGCCGACGAGGAAGCGGTCGACGCGGACGGGATCGATGAGGGGGACGAGGGCGGCATCGGCGATGCGGCCGATGGAGCGGCCGCGGAGGTCGAAGACCTTGAGGCCCACCAACTCCGTGAGATAGAGGATGTTCTCCGCCATCTGGGAACGTCCGCGTTCTTGAGTTTGGTTCGAGCGCCCCGCGGGCGTCTCCCACTGACAGCCACCCTCTGGCGGTGCGCCCTACATAGTGATGCTTCTCAAGTTATCAATATGCCTGATCGGGCGCGGAGTTGGCAAGTTGGGGCGGGGCTTGCGGCCGGAGGGCGATCGGGTTGCGGCGCGTTGTCGAGCATTTCGGGGCTACAATCATGGCAGTGCGGCCGGCGATCATCCTGTTTGCGAAGGCGCCCGTGGCGGGCCGGGTGAAGACGCGCCTGCTGGCGGAGTGCTCGGCCGAGGCGGCTGCGGCGCTGCAAACGGCGTTCGTCCGCGACATGGTGGCGATGCTGGAACAGTTCGCGCCTCAAGCCGACATTCAGCTGCACACGGACGCCGAAACCGACGCCTGGGAGGATCTGGGGTTGGCGGCGGGCTTGCAGGCGCCCGGGGATTTGGGGGCGCGGATGCTGGCGGCGCTGAGCGCCGCGTTGGGCGAAGGCCGGCCGCGCGCAATGATCGTGGGCAGCGACGCGCCCACTCTGCCGGCGACGCTGCTGGGCCAGCTGCTGGGCAGCGGGGCCGATGTGGCGCTGGGGCCGACCGATGACGGCGGCTACTACGCCATTGCCTGCCGCCGCACGGCCCGGGGGATGTTCGATGGAGTAGAGTGGTCGACGCCGCGGGCGCTGGAACAGACCGTGCGCGCCGTCCGGCAGGCGGGCCTGTCAGTTGAGTTGGGCGAGCGCTGGTTCGACGTGGATTCACCGGATGACCTGGCGCGCCTGGCGCGTTCGCCGCGATTGCCGGCGCACACGCGGAGGTGGCTGGAGACCTATGCGAGGCATCTGCTGGCGCAGAGTGATTAGCCGGTAGAATGGAAGCATGAGAATTCTGCTGTTTAGCGGCAAAGGAGGGGTTGGGAAAACCAGCATCGCCGCGGCCACCGGCATCCGGCTGGCGCAACTGGGCAAGCGCACGCTGGTCATGAGCGTGGACCCGGCCCACAGCCTCAGCGATTCCTTCGATCTGGGACCCGACCTGTTCAGCGGCCAGACCGCCGATCCCTATCGGGTGGGTGAGAATCTCTGGATCCAGGAAGTCAACATCCAGAAGGAGATCAAGCGGCACTGGAAGGAGATCGCGTCGTATGTGGTGGCGATTTTGCGGACGACGGGCATCAGCGAGGTCGAGGCGGAGGAGCTGGCGATCCTGCCGGGTATGGAAGAGCTGAGCGCGATGATGTACGTCAACCAGTTCCGCAAGGAGAACCGGTACGACATCGTGGTTCTAGACTGCGCGCCGACGGCCGAATCGATGCGGTTCGTGAGCATGCCGACGACGCTGGAGTGGTACATGAAGCACGTATTCCCGTTCCAGCGGACGGTCATCCGGGCGGTGCGGCCGATCGCCAACCGGGTTTCGCCGGTCGAGCTGCCGACCGACCGGTACTTCGCCAACGTGCAGGAGCTGTTCAAGAGGCTGGAAGGCATCGACACGCTGCTGGAAGATCCGCAGCAAACCAGCGTGCGGCTGGTCACGAACCCGGAAAAGATGGTGCTGCGGGAAACGCAGCGGGCATTCGTATACTTCTCTTTGCACGGGCTGACGGTGGACCGCATCATCGCCAACCGGGTGCTGCCGGAGGAGGTGAGCGACGCGTACTTCCACGACTGGCGCCGGACTCAGGCCGAGATTCTGGAGGAGATGGACGCCTATTTTGCGCCGGTGAAAGTGAAGCGCGTGCCGCTGTTCACGCAGGAGGTGCTGGGCCGCGAGAGGCTGGAGGAGCTGGCGAGGGTGCTGTACGCGGGCGGCGAGGATCCGGCGGAGGCGGCTCATTTGGAACGGCCGTACAGCTTCCGGAAAGTTGACGGACATTACGAAGTCCGGCTGCAGCTTCCGTTCGCTTCGAAAGGCGAAGTCGAGCTGTTCAAGAAAGGGGATGAGCTGGTAGTGGAAATCGGGACGCTGCGGCGGCACATTGGGCTGCCGACGTCGATGGCCACCCTGTCGCCGACGCGCGCCAGGCTGGAAAGCCAAGTGTTGACGGTTGAGATGAAGGAGGTTACGTGATGAGCGAGACCGAGGCGCAGGCGGGGGCCGATCGGTCCGAGAAGGTTCAGTGCTTCTGCATGGGCACCGGGCCGGAGCTGTTCGCGCTGTTCAAGAAGTTCGGCCCGGACGCTGCGCGGCGGCATTTCCGCAATGCGCGGATCGAAGTGCTGAAGGGCATGCGGGAGCTGATCAACCACCGGATCGAGCAGCTCTCCAAAGAGGAAGAAAAGAAGGGCACGAAGGTCGCCGTCGAGTAACTGCGGGCCGCCGATCGGGCGGCCGATTCAGGACTTGAGCTCGGCGATGGTCGCGCCGGCGCCGCCCTCGGCCGGCGGGGCCGGGTAGAAGCGCTCGACATGCGGGTGGCGCTCAAGCATCTCGGCAATGGCCTTGCGGAGGACGCCCATGCCGTGGCCGTGCACGATCCGGACCTGGTCGACCGAGGCCAGCACGGCGTCATCGAGGAACTTGTCGACTTCCCGGCAGGCCTCCTCAGCCCGCTTTCCGATGACGTTGATCTCGCGGGTGGAAAAGTATAGCCGGGGGCCCGCCTCGACGCCGACATGCGCCGGGCGGTGGGGACGGGCGGTTTCCGGGAGCACCTCGAGGACATCATCGACCGGGACGTGGAGCTTGAGGAAGCCGGCCTCGACTTCGATCAGCTCGTCGCTGAGGAAGCGGCGGACGCGGCCCGGCTCGCGCAGGCCTCTCAGCCTGACCGTCGCGCCCTCGGCGATCCGGCCGGGGGGGGCGGCGCCCGCGGGGGGCTTCAGCACTTCCGCCTCGAGCCGTTCCTCGAACTCCCGCCGGACGCGAGCGACCTTCTGGCGAGCCTTGGAGACCTCGCGGCGACCGGCGGCCTGGCGCCGGATCTCCTCGATCACCTCCTGAGCGCGGGCTTCGAAATCCCGGACGGCGGCGCCGGCGTGTCGTTCCAATTCGGCGAGCTTGGCTTGACGGCGCCGTCGCCAGTCCTCGACGAGGGTGCGCTGGCTTTGGGCCAGGGCCTGCCGCCGCTCGTCCACCTCGCGGCGGAGGCGGGCGACCTCGTCCAGGCGCCGGTGCAACTGGTTCAGAAACTCGGCAATGTCGCGGGTGCGTGCGCCCATGCGGGCGCGGGCGCGCTCGATGATGGGCGCGGGCAGCCCGATGCGGCGGGCGATGTCGAGGCCGGCGGACTTGCCCGGGGCGCCGACGGCGAGGCGATAGGTGGGCTGGAGTGTGGCGTCATCGAAGCCCATCGAGGCGTTGAGGACGCCGGGCGTGTTCGCGCCGTAGATCTTGAGCGCCAGCAGGTGGGTGGAAGCCAGCACGAAGGCCCCGGCGCGGCGGAACTCCTCGACGATCGCCACGCCGAGCGCGCCGCCCTCTTCGGGGTCGGTGGCGCGGCCGAGCTCGTCGAGCAGGACGAGCGAGTCGGGGCTGACCTGGTCCAGCATCCGGCGGACGCGGGCGATGTGCGCCGAGAAGGTGCTGAGGCTCTCCTGGATCGACTGGTTGTCGCCGATGTCGGCCAGCACCTCTTCAAACAGGGGAAGCTCGGCTTCGGCGCACGGCACCGGCATTCCGCTCTGGGCCATCAGGGCCAGCAGCCCGACTGTCTTCAGCGTCACCGTCTTGCCGCCGGTGTTGGGGCCGCTGATGAGCAGGGTACGCTGGTCGCCCGCCAGTTCGAGGGAGACGGGCACGACAGGCCTGTGCTGGCGGCGGAGAACGTCTTCGAGCAGGGGATGGCGGGCGTCACGGAGCAGGAGCCGGCGGGCTTCGGGCGGGCTGAAGCGGGGGATGACCGCGCCGAAGTCGCGGGCGAAGCGGGCCTTGGCGAACAGGTACTCGAGTTCGCCGAGGGCGCGGACCGTGGCGTCGATCGAGTCGAGCATGCCGCGCAACTCATCGGTGATCTCGCGCAGGATGCGGTGGACCTCGCGCGCTTCTTCTTCGGCGAGACGCACGAGCTCGTTGTTCAGTTCGATGGTGTCGAACGGCTCGACGAAGAGAGTGTGGCCGGTGCCGCTGGCTCCGTGGATGACGCCTTCGATGCGGCGCTGCTGGCCCGCGACGATGGGGATGACGAAACGGTCGTTGCGGATCGTGACGAACTCCTCCTGGAGGATGCCGTCCTGGCGGTGGGCGCGAAGGAAGCGTTCGAGGGACTCCTGGATGCGCCGCTGCTGGCGCTCGCGATCGCGCCGGAGGCGGCTGAGGGTGGGGCTCGCTTCGTCGGCGACGGCACCGTCGGGGAGGATCTTGAGGGCCAGATCACGGAGGAAGGCGCGGAACTCGCCGAGGGAGGAAGCGCGGAGGGCGAGCCGGGGGAAGGTCTCGGCGGAGAACTCGAGAGCGGACTTGACCGCCGCGGCGCTTTCGAGCAGGGCGGCGGCGGCGAGCAGTTCTTTGGCGTCGAGGACGGCGCCTTCGATGCGCAGTTTGGCGAGCCACTCGCGGCAGTCGGGGATGGCGGAGAAGCGGACGGGGATGGCGGCGCCGCGGGCGGCTTTCTGGGGGCGGTCGAGAGCGAGTTCGTGGGCGATGGCTTCGGCGGTGTCGGCGAAGATTTCCTCCAGGCGGGCGCGGTGGGACAGGGGGGCGACGTTGGCGAGTTCGGCGGCGCCCAGCGAGCTGGTGAGGTAACGGCCGAGCAGCTCCTTCAGCTCCTGGTACTCGAGTATGCCGGCGCTGGTGACTCTCATCGTGACCTGGAGCGGAGGCGGAAGGCTTCTTCGATGACCGGGAGGGCGCCTTCGGTGAGCCGGAAGGCGGGCAGGTCTTTGCGGCGGACCCAGGCGGCGCGGGCGGCGTCGCCGGCAGCCTTCAGCTCCCCGCCGGTGACCTTGCACAAGTAGTCGATCAGGACATAGTGGTATTCAGGCCGGCCGCGGTGGTCGCGCAGCAGGCGTTCGAAGATCGTGACAAGCGCGACGGGCCGGACGGCGAGGCCGGTCTCTTCGAGGACCTCGCGGCGGACGGCATCCTCGAGGTATTCGCCGACTTCGAGCACGCCCCCGGGCAGCGACCAATAGCCCTTGAGGGGCTCGCGGCCGCGCTGGACGAGCACGACGCGGTCGCGCCGGAGGATGACGGCGCCGACGCCGACGATCGGCCGTTTGGGGTAGCGGCGGGTGTCGCGGCTAATACTGCAACGCTCCTTTGACATCCAGGCGGACCGCGTAGACAGACGTCCGGGCGGTGACGTAGAGGGTTTTCAGGTCCGGGTCGCCGAAGGCGCAGTTGGCGGGCCGTTCGGCCAGTTCGATGGTGTGCAGGAGCTTGCCCTCGGGGGAATAGATCGGCAGGTGGTTGGCGGTGATGTAAATGTTGCCTTTCTCGTCGACGGCGATGCCGTCGGGCGGCCCCTCGATGCCGGAGATCAGCACGCGTTCATTCGAGGCGCGGCCCTGGCGGTTGAGGTCGTAGGCATAGAGGCGGCGCTCGTCGGTATTGGCGACGTAAAGGATCTTGCCGTCGGGGGACAAGGCGATGCCGTTGGGGCGGCCCTGGGGTTTGGCGATGAGCTCGGCCTCGCCTTTGGGGGTGAGGTGGTAGACGCCGTAGAAGTCGAGCTCGCGGGTGTCGGCGCTGGCGCCGAAGGCCGGGTCGGTGAAATAGATGTGGCCGTCGCGGCGGACGACGATGTCGTTGGGGGCGTTGAGCTTCTTGCCTTGCCAGTTGTCGATGAGGGTTTCGACGTTGCCCTTGCGGTCGGTGCGGGTGACGCGCCGCGCGCGGCTCTCGCAGGTGTAGAGGCGGCCCTTGGCGTCGAAGGTGTTGCCGTTGGCGCCGTTGGAAGGCTCGCGGAAAACGACCGGCTTTTCGCCGGGCACCAACTTCCAGATGCGGTTATTGGGCACGTCGCTGAACAGCAGGTAGCCGTCGGGCGACCAGGCGGGTCCTTCGGTAAAGGTGAAGCCGGCGGCGACCTTGACGACGCGGGCGGCGGAGAAGTCTTGCGCCGCCAGCGGGAGGCAGCAGAGAAGGGCGGCCGGCAGCGATCTCATGGCTATTCGTATTGTAGGGGAAGCGGCTTGCCGCCGGGCATGGTCGAGGGCGCGTCAGGGGAAGGCGGGCTCGGCGCCGTCATGGAGAACGACGCGATAACGGAGGCGGAGGCTTTGGCCGGCGGCGACGGTGTAGCCGGCGTCGGCGGCGGGATCGCCGGTGAATTCTTTTAGGGCGAAGGGGTTGGCGGAGCAGAGTCCGTAGCCGCGGGCATGCCAGCGGGTGGGATGGCGCAGGTTGGCCGGATCGTCGATGACGGTGACGCCGGCCATCGCGCCGTCCACCATGGCCGAGTAATCGACCCAGCGGGCCGGCTTGCCCCAAATATGCTCCGTGCCGCGGAGTCCCTCGGAGTTGAGCAGGACGGCGCCGCGGTCCTGGCGAAACTCGTCCCGCAGGCGGATTCCGAAGCCGCCGTCTGCGGTGTCGCCGAAGCGCAAGGGGGCGCCACGGTCGGCATGAACTTCGATGGTGGCGTCGATCTCATACCTTTCGGCGGCGCGCATGAAGCCGAATTGCAGGGTAACCGTGCCGATCGGAGCGCCGCTGGGAGGTTGCAGATCGAGCGAGGCCCGGACGATGCCGTGGGGGCCGTGGGATTCCGAGGCGGGGTCGGTTTTCAGTCTGAGGAGGCCGGTTTTGTCGCGCCCGAGCTCGCGCCAGAAGTCGTACCGGTTGATGTCGCCGTGCCCCCACCAGATCCCGCGGTGCCATGGATGGTCATTGCTTTCGCCGGGCCGGGGCTCGACGGGGAAGCCGCGGGAGAGGATCTTGCCGGAGACGGTTCGGAGGGGGTAGAGAAAGGGCTTGTCGTATTTCGGGTCGCAGAGGAAGCTGGTAACAGGTTCGCCGCCGGCGAAGACGTCGACGCGGCCGGGCAGGTGCTGAAAGGAGATAACCGCTTCGGGCTCGGGCGGGGGTGGGGTGCGGCGGCAGGCCGGCAGAGCGAGGCCGGCGGCGACGGCAAGAAAGCTTCTGCGCTCCATAATGGGCTCCGCTGGGGCGTTATGCCGTTTTCGGCGTCGCCCAGTGGGGGCGGTAGTCACGGCCGAGCAGCGCGGCGGCCTCTTCGTCGCCGGCGATCTGTTCGCGGGCGGCGTCAAAGCGCACGGGGCGGCCGGTGCGGGCGACGATGTTGCCCAGATGCGCCAGGACGGTGGAGGCGTGGCCGATGCGGATGTGGGCGTTTGGGGGGCGGCGGCTCTTGAGGCAATCGAGGAAGTTGCGCAGGTGGGCGAGCTCGTCGTCGGGCGGGAGGTGGGTCTCGTCCTGGACGAGGCGGCCGCTGTCATCATAGACCCGGTACCCCCAGCGGCCGTTCCAGCGGCCGATGTGGACCATGCCGCTGGAGCCGTAAAGGGCCACGCCGTTGTCTTGCCCTTCCATGCCGTACGGGTTCCAGATGCGCATCTCGAACTGCAGGAGCTTGTCGCCGAAGTCGAAGGTGAGGTTCATGGTGTCGGGCGTTTGCTGGTCGTCGTGGAAAAAGATTTTCCTGCCCATGCCGGTGACGAGGGAGGGGGTTTCGACGCCGAGCGCCCAGCGGGCGATGTCGAGCTGGTGGACGCCGTCGTTGCCGATGTCGCCGGTGCCGAAGTGCCAGTGCCAGTGCCACTTGTAATGGAAGCGGTTCTCGTTGAAGGGGAGGAAGGGAGCGGGGCCGACCCAGGTGTCGTAGTCGACGCGGGGCGGCGGCGGAGAATCTTCGCGGTGGCCGATATCCTCACGGAGTTGCACATTCCAGGCCTTGGCCATGAGGACGCGTCCGATCTGGCCGGAGCGGACAAACTCGACGGCCTGCCGGGTGGAGGCGCGGCTTCGCGACTGGGTGCCGTGCTGGACGATGCGGCCGGCGCGGCGCGCGGCCTCGACCATCCACCGGCCCTCGCGGAGGTTGTGGGAGGCGGGCTTCTCCACGTAGACGTCCTTGCCGGCGTCACAGGCGAGCAGGGTGGCCGGGGCGTGCCAGTGGTCGGGCGTTGCGATGACGACGGCGTCGATGGACTTGTCGTCGAGGGCGCGGCGGAGGTCGGTGATCAGAGGGGGGCGCTTGCCGCACTGCTGCTCGACCTCCTGGGCCGCTCTGGGGTAGACGCGTTCATCGACGTCGCAGAGGCAGGCGATGCTGACATCGGGCAAGCGGGCGAAGTCGCGCGCCAGGGCGCGTCCGCGGCCACGTACGCCGATGATGGCGAGGCGGACTGTTTCGAGGGCGGACAGGCGGCGGGCAGCGGCTCCGGCGGCGGTGAGCGTCAAAAAGTTCCTGCGTTTCATGGGAGTGAACTCCGGTAACTCCGTGTACCTCTATACGATACTCCGGCCGGCGAACCGGGGGAAGCCCGGTTGCCCGGCGGGCGCGGGCGGCGATATGCTCGGGAACCATGAAGGTGACGCGATATCGCAACCGGCGAGCGGTTCAGTTCGAGTCGGACCAGGTGCGGGTGACTGTGCTGGCCGAAGGCGGGCACGTCGCCGAGATGCTGCACAAGGCGACCGGCATCAACCCGTTGTGGACGCCGCCATGGCCTTCGATTGAGCCGTCGGAGTATGAGCCGGCCAAGCATCCCGAATACGGGCGCACGGCCGAGAGCCGGCTGCTGGCCGGCATTATGGGCCACAACATCTGCCTGGACATATTCGGCGGGCCGTCGCGGGAGGAGGCGGCGGCGGGGCTGGATGTGCACGGCGAAGCGGCGACGGCGCCGTACGAGTTCGAGGAGTTGGACGGCGGGCTGGTGATGCGGACTGAGCTGCCGGAAGCGGGGCTGCGGTTCGAGCGGACGATCCGGCTGGCGGGGAACGGATGGGTGGCGCAGTTCTCGGAAACGGTCGAGAACCTCCGGGCCACGGACCGCCCAGTGGGCTGGACACAGCACGTGACGCTGGGGCCGCCGTTTCTGGAGAACGGGGTTACCCAGTTCCGGGCGCCGGGCACGCGTTCGAAGGTATACGAGGAAGAGTTTGCGGGCGAGAAAGGGCTCCAGAAGGCGGGAGCGGAATTCGTTTGGCCGCAGGCGCCGCTGAAAGACGGCCGGAGCGACGACCTGCAGGTGTTCACTGCGGCGCCCGTTTCCGGCGGCTTCACGGCGACACTCATGGATCCGGCGCGGGCGCAGGCGTTTTTTGTAGCGTGGTCGCCGAAGAGCAAGGTGCTGATCGGATACGTGTGGGGCCAGAAGGATTACCCGTGGCTGGGGCGGTGGGAAGAGAACCGCAGCCGGGAGGCGCCGCCGTGGAACGGGCGAACCGTGGCGCTGGGGATGGAGTTCGGCGTGTCGCCGATGCCGGAGACCCGGCGGCAGATGCTCGAGCGGGGCAGCCTGTTCGGCGTGCCGGGCTACCGGTGGATCCCGGCGCGGTCGAAGGTGAGGGTGGAGTACTGCGCGTTTGTGGCGACGGCGGCGTCGATTCCGGAGGAAGTGCGGTGGGACGGCGCGGGGGAGGTGAGCTGGTAGGGGGCGCGGATTCCTGCGCCGGGCTGGGATGGGCTGCCGATCAACCACCGAGGGCACGGAGAAGGCGTGCGAGAATCGATCGATCAAGGTTCAGGGCCTGCGGGTGTAAGCCGTCATGACGCTGGGTGCGATTGGGGGCGATGTGATCGGTTCGCCGGCGGACCTTGTGACGCGGACGGGCTTACGGGAGGCGGTGTGACTCGCGTGACGAGAGGCTGTGGCCGGCCGACATGCCCACTTTGTAAGTGAGGGGGCTCAGAGGGCGGCGAGGGTTTCGAAGTCGACGTTGCCGCCGGAGAG
>FWPU01007349.1_pt1 | contig 20435 bp, 20 predicted proteins | sample 2228361 | NCBI WGS metagenome assembly FWPU01 (sample SAMEA103939777, study PRJEB20133) | metagenome
TCACCGCCCCATCCTCAACAGCAAGGGGACAACCGGTTGGTTTGGTCGTGATCGGGCCGGTGGGCGCACCGCCGCCGGTCAGGAACTCGTTGGCCTCTTTTTGGGCCTGGGCGAACGACTCATCCACATCCTGGTCGCCCAGATAGACCCGCTCCAGCGCCTTGGACACCACATCATTCACCTTGCCGGTGTTGGGCCCCCAGTAGGCCACCCGGCTGTCGGGCAGCAGACCCCCACCGGCTATCGCCTTGTCGTTGGCATCCACCACCAGGTCCACCTGGTCGGGGTGGGTGCTGTAGGCAAAGCCGGTCTTGACGATCTCGGCCTGGTTCTCACGCCCCGTGACAAAGATGGCAAAGGCCGCCGCTGCCTTCGGATACTTGGTCGCCGCATTGACCCCAATGGCATTGGTAAAGATCACATCGGCCCGCGTCTTGGGCCCCTTCGGCACCAACACCGCCGCCCACTTCTGGTCGGGATAGTTCTGCCGCATAAAGTTGACCATCCAGCCACCTTCTAGCGTCATCCCCACCAGCTTCTTGCCGATCGCTTCCCCACACCAACTGGCTCCTACATCCGCCGCCGTCACCAGGCTCCCTTCCTTGTACATCTCGTACACGTACCGCGCCATCTCTTTGACCGCCGGGGTGTCGAGCGTGGCAGCGGAAAAGTCATCGCTGGCATAAGCACCACCGTTGGAAAACACCCACGGCGCAAAACGCGCCCAGTCGGCGTTCTGGCAAAAACCCCCATACTTTGTCTTCTCGGCTATCACCTTCGCCGCCGCCCGCAGGTCATCCCAACTCCACTCCTCCGTCGGATAGGCCAGCCCCGCCTCGTCAAATACCTCCGGAATGTACACCAGTCCCAGCGTCCCCCAGTCCTTCGGCAACCCATAGGTCTTGCCCTCCAGGGTAAAGATCGTCAGCAACGCAGGAATAAAGTCCTCACGGCTTACCCCCGCCTCCGCCATGTACCCATCCAAGGCCAACAACTGCCCCGTCGGCCCAAAGGCGGTCATGAGCTGGTCATCCACGTAGAACACATCCGGCGCTGTGCCCCCCGCCATCTGCGCCTTCAGCTTGGTCTGAAAGTCCGCCGGAATCGGCTCATACTTGACCGTCACCCCAGGACACACCGCCTTGAACCGCTCGATGCTGTCCCGATAGATCTTTTGCTCCGTCTCGTCCCCCCAACCGGAAAAGGTGATCACCGCCCCATCCTCAACAGCAAGGGGACACTTGCCCTCCGTTGGTTTAGCCGCCTCCGTGGGTTTGGCTGCCTCTGTGGGTTTGACCGCCTCCGTGGGCTTGGGAGCTTCAGTCGGCGCTGTGGTCGGGCCGCAGGTAGCAACCAGGAAGGCCACCACCAGCAGCAAACTCGTCAAAACAAAGCCTTTGCTCTTCATTTTTTTCTCCTCCTGACCTCAATTTCGATTGGTTTGATTGGGCAAACTGCCCGATGGTATAAAACGGTTTTGTAGCTCCTCTTGGCGATACGCCCCACCTCCTTCTAGCCATCAACTCCAATCCGCATCGCTTGAGGAGCTTTTCATTCGAGGCCAGGTGTGATACAATTGGCCTGCTCCCGGCGGATGCGGCCTGGGAGTCTGGAGAGCCGTCTGTGCGACCTTTGACCGGGTAAGGCAGACGGCTCTTCTCCTATCTGCTATCTTTGCCGCGCAACCTCCTCCAGGCGAACGCGCAGGTCGGCCCAACGCACCCCCTCCAGGCCGGGGAGCACTACGTGGGCCGCCCCCACCCGTTCGACCGACCCCAGCCCGACGGCCCACATACCGGCCGCCAGGGCCGCTTTCACACCAGATTCGGCATCCTCGAACACGACGCACTCTTTCGGCGACAACCCCAGTTGTCCTGCCGCATGTAAGAACAGGTCGGGCGCCGGTTTGTGGTGCTCCACGCTGTGCCCATCCGAAACCGCATCTACCAACCCTTCAATCCCCAACTTGTGGATCACGGTCCGGGCATTCTTGCTGGCCGAACCGATGGCCACCTTGATCCCTGCCGACCGCAGCTCCTGCAACAGTTCTAACGCACCGGGCAACAGGTTGGCCGGCGTCACCCCCTCAATCAATTCCTGATAGTAGCGGTTCTTGCGCTCCATCATCTCCTGGATCTGCTCCTCCGTGACCGACCGATTGCCCAGGATACGCAACAGCGACTCGCGGCGGGGGATGCCACGCAACGCCTCGTTGGCCTGTCGGTCGAAAGGCAACCCCTCCTCGTCGGCCAGCCGTTGCCAGCCCAGGTAGTGGAATTCGGAAGTATCGGTCAGGACACCATCGAGGTCAAAAATTGCGCCCCGGATCTGCAGCGATTGCGATCTGAGATCAAAATTATACCATTGGCCCCGGTAGTGAAGGCGAAACTGGAGGCGGGTCCAATGGGCAGGCAGGCGCGGCGTGGCGACAGGGCCGTTGTCGGTCAGGCGGATGCCCCCAAAACCAAAGACGACCGCCTGCCACAGCCCACCTGCAGAAGCAGCGTGGATGCCATCGGCAGTATTGCCCCGTATATCCTCCAGGTCCACCAGTGCAGCGCGCATAAAGTGCTCGTAAGCTTCCTCCACCCTGCCCAGATCACAGGCCAGAATCGCGTGGACACACGGCCCCAGAGACGATCCATAGGTATGGTCGGTGCGCGGCGCATAGTACTCCCAGTTGACCTGGAGCGTCTGCCGGTCGTAGCGGTGGCGCAGCAGATAGAGGAGCATCAGCACATCGGGCTGTTTGATGACCTGGGTCCGGTTCGTCCGCTCGACCCCCAGAAGCGACTGTATAGACCGGGAACGAGGCTCATATTGGGCAAGGTCCACATCCTCCCGGTCGAAAAAGCCCTCGAACTGCTCGATCAGGCCGCTCTCCGGATCATAAGGGACGAAAAGGCAGCCGATGATGTCGGTCCAACGCTGCAACCGGTCTGCATTCAGGTCGAGCCGCTGCTCCAGCTCGGCAGCCCGGCGGGGATCATAGCGGCGCAGCCAGGCCAGCACCTCCAGAGCGGCCTTCAGGTGCCAGCGGACCATCTCATTGGTGAAGGCGTTGTTGTTCACATGTTCGTGGTACTCATCCGGGCCGATGACCTGGGTGATCTCGTATCGCCCTCGTTCCTCATTCCATTCGGCCCGGCTGCCCCAAAAAACGGCGGTGTCGAGGAGGATTTCAGCCCCATAGCGGCACATCCACTCATGGTCGGCGGTGCTCTGCCAATAGTGCCAGGCGGTGTAGGCCACGTCGGCGCTGATGTGCAGCTCGATGTCGCCAGGCCAGATGCGGATTAACCCCTCCCCCTGGGGGTCCGGCACCCACCTGGGAGTCACCTCGTCGCCGGTGTCGGCGCTCTCCCAGGCAAACATGGCCCCCTCGTAGCCGGCCTTCCTGGCCTTGCGCCGCGCCCCCGGCAGTGTGTGATAGCGATAGCTCAGCAGGTTGCGGGCCAGGGCTGGCCGCGTGAAGGTGAAAAAGGGAACGATAAAGATTTCGGTATCCCAGAAAACGTGGCCCCGGTAACCAAATCCCGACAGGGTCTTGGCCCCGATGCTCACCCGCTCGTCTTGGCGGGGAGCAGCGGCTAACACCTGGAAAAGGTTATAGCGAATCGCAAGTTGGGCCTGCGGATCGCCTTCAACTACGACATCGCTGCCCTGCCAGGCTTCGGCCCAGGCTGTTTCGTGAGCAGATAACAGATTGTGGTAGGAGATCTGCCGTCCATGCAGATCGTCCAGCCTTGCCTGGGCCATTTCAGCGACGGTATACCGCCCGGTTTCACCCCGCATCTGTTCCAGGTCGCGGGAGGTAAAGACGCTCACCAGCTTGGTGATGGTGAGGGTTTTGCCCCTGCGCACCTGACACCGGGCGATCTGCGTTGGAGCGCCCTCACACTTGATGGCGTGGAGGTAGGTTCTCCTGCCCCCCTGCACCGCAAGCGTGGAGGCCATCCCAAGCTCTATGCCGCTGTGCCTGGTGCGGAGGTGCAACCAGACCTTGGCCGTATTGTGGCCCTGATCTACCACCTGCCAGTGCATCACCCCCTGGTTGTCGGGGTAGCCGTGCAGCCCGGCCCGGATTTCGAGGTCGCCATCCACGTCCAAAGGCGTCACCTGGCAGCGCACCGCCAGCAGGTGGGGGTCGGCCAGGCTGGCAAAGCGCTCAAAGCGCACGTCCAGGGTATGGCCCGCCGGGCTGCGCCAGCGCACCTCGCGGCTGAGCAGTCCCCGGCGCAGGTCCAGACAGCGCCGGTAGCGCAACACCTCGCCCCGGTCAAGCCGGAAGCGATCACCCTCTAGCAACAGGATCAGCGACGTCCAATCGGGGCAGTTGGCCAGTTCGGTGTAGACGACGGGCACATCGTCATATACACCGTGGATCAGGGTTGCCGGCCAGGCACCGGGATAGCCCTCCTCAAAGGTGCCCCGAGTGCCCAGATAGCCGTTGCCCACCGTAAAAACCGTTTCGTGGTGATGGAGACGAATTGGATCAAATTCGGTTTCGATAACGGTCCAACTATCGTTGTCCACAGACATCTGCCTTGCTTACCCTCGTCGGCTGAGAGCGGTCGAATCGCGCACAATGAGCTCTGGTTTGAGCAACACCTGAGCCGGCGAAGGGGTCTCGCCGGCGATCAGGTCAATCAACATAGTTACCACCAGCTCCCCCACCTCCCAAAGCGGCTGGCGCAGGCTGGTGAGCGGCGGGCGCAGATAGGCGGCAATAGGCGAGTCGTCAAAGCCGACCACGGCCAGGTCGCGGCCCACCACCAGCCCGGCATCGGCAGCGGCATTCATCGCCCCCATAGCCATCAGGTCGGTCAGGGCCACAATCGCCGTCGGGCGTCGGTCCGGCGGTCGGCTCAGCCAGGGTTGGACGGCCCGATAGGCGTGCTGGTAATAGTTTTCGGTGCGGACGACCCAGCCGGCCTCTACCTCTAGGCCGGCAGCGGCCATCGCCCGCCGATAACCGGCCAGGCGATATTGCCCGGTCAACGACTCCTCCGGCCAGGCCAGGCAGGCGATGCGGGTATGGCCCAGCTCCAGCAGATGGTTTACAGCCTGTTCAACACCATCTGCACCATCCACATCTACCCAGGCAAACTCCCAGTCGGGATTCGCCCGCCCAAAGGCGACAAAGGGGAACTCGATCTCGAGCAGGTAGCGCACACGCGGATCGTTGAGGTTGGTATTGGACAGGATAAAGCCATCCACCCGGTCCCGCTCGACCATCTCGTGATACGGCCCGATCTCATCCGACGGTTCGGTCGAGGGGAAAGCCAGGACATGGTAACCATGCCGGGCAGCCGCCTCGGCCATGCCGTGGATAAACTTTTCCAGGATGGGGTTGAACTGATCGGGCGGCACCGGCCGCCAGGAATAGCCGATCATGCGGCTTTCGCGGGCCTGGAGGCCCTGGGCGAGGACGCTGGGGCGATACCCTAGCCGTTCCACAGCCTGCAGGACCCTTTGGCGAGTTGCTTCGCTGACGGCACCGGTGTTGTTGAGCACGTAGGACACGGTGGCGATAGATACACCGGCCTCACGGGCCACGTCTTTGATAGTAGGCACTCCGCCCCCTCTGACTTAAACGTTTCACTCCTGCGCCCTAAAAAAAGCCCTTCGGCTTAAACGTTTAAATTATACCACACCCCTCACAACTTGTCAATACCCCCACCGGGTATTTTCTGCCATTTTCCCCCATCCCACATATCTGCCCTACCGTCCCTTTTGCACCAGATCTCTGTTTAGGGTATAATTGTTGCTGTCAAGTGTCAGGTGATCCTTGTCACCTGGCCCTATTCTTTCACTGGCGCGAGGTGAGGCATGAATGTGATGGGGAACCTGTTCGCTTCCAGCGCGGGGGTTGTGGCCACTGCAGCCCTGGCGCTCGCCCTGCTATCCCTGGTGGGGATCGGGTGGTTGCTGGTCAGCCAGCAACGGCTGCAAAGACAACACCGCCGGCTGCTGACCGGCACATCGGGCGAGAACCTGGAAGCGATCCTGAACGATCACCTGTCCAGGGTGCAACAAGTGGCTACCCAGGTCGAAGTGGTGGACCGGCTGGCCCGCCGCCTGGAAAAGGCTGCTTATTTCAGCCTGCAACACCTGGGAGTAGTGCGCTTCAACCCATTCTCCGATACCGGCGGCGATCAGAGCTTTGCCATCGCTCTAGTGGACGGCCACGGCAACGGCGTGGTCCTGTCCAGCCTCCACGCCCGCGACGTGACCCGCGTCTATGCCAAGCCGCTACAAAAGTGGGAATCCACCTACCAACTGACCGACGAGGAAAAACAGGCCATCGCCCTGGCCTATAAAAAACAGGGGTAGCCGTTCCAGCGCCTGCCCAACTAACCGCTGAGGCACTGAGGACGCTGAGACGCCGAGTTTTTGCCCTTCTCCGCGCCCCGGCACCTCAGGGCCTCAGCAATTCCGCTACTCGGCAAGCCGGTGAGCCAGCTCGTGGTATTTCTCGTGAACCCCCTGACCGATCTCCTCGGCCTCCACCCGGCTGAACGCCTCAGACAGATCGCGCTGATCTTGTGCGCTCAATAGCCGATCGGCCATCGGAAAGAGGATGTTGTCCTCCTTGGCGATATGGGCGCGCAAAAATTCGGCATAGGTCCGCAGATTGTCCCGCACCAAGGCAACGGCCGCCGGATCGCCATCCCTGGCCGCCGGCAGCGCCTCGGCCACAGACCGCACCAACCGCCGTCCCTCCTCATGCTCCTGGAGCATGACGGCAACCGGGCCGCTGTAGGCCGGCATCCCCCGCTCCCCCAGCTTGACGAACAGCAGCTTTTCCTCTTTGGCATGGTGGCAGGCATCGGCAAAGCTGCGAAAGAAATCCACCATATCGGCCACCATTTCGGCGTGAATCGCACCGCCATCCTGAATGCTTTGGGCTTCGCGCTCGGCAGCCCCCAATACCAGCAAAATGACCTGATGCTCGTGTTTGAGCGTCTCTGTAGGTGTCATTGAACCCTCCCTGCAGCAGCCACTTGCCTCCGCCCCAACCATCGTTCGGGCATAAACAAGCTAAGCACATTCTTCAACCCAATGGTGGCGATCAGGTTGTAGAGAAAAACCACCAAGGCAACCGCCATCAGGACGCCACCGACAAAGGCCACCAGCACGTAGGGCTGGAACTGTCCCCCCTCGTACAGCGTGCGGCGCAGCATCCCCCGCGACCCGGCCATGCCCATCGCATAGGCGTTGAGCACTGCCCCGACCAGCCACAACCACAAGTGCATGTCCACCAGCCGCTTATGGCGGAACTCGAGTTTGGTCAGCATCGGCACCAGGGCATAGAGGATGGCAAAGACCAGCGAACCGACGCCGGTCAACAGGAAGGTATGGGCGTGCAGGGCAATCACCCATTGAGTGTTGTGGAATACCAGGTTCAGCCCCACATTGGCCTGGATCAGCCCTGCTACCCCGCCCATCACAAAACCAAAGATGGAACCCAGGACAAACTTGAGGGCCGGGCTGAGCTTGACCGGGCGGGCCAGCCAGATGGTCATCAGCGCGGCAAAGATGGTCAGGCCCATGGTAAAGAACTCCCCCCAGGTAATGAACTGGCCCGACAGCAGGCGCATGGCCAGCGGCTGGGAAGTGTCACCCAGCAGATGGTGGCTCCACACCCCCAGGCTGACCAGCAGATCCACCAGGATAACCGTCTTGACCACATTGGCCCCGAATAGCTCTCGGCCCACCAGCAGGGGAATGAGCAGGTACCATACCCCGGCGGTATAGATCAACACATTGCCGTCGGCTACCATATCCAACCCCCACCAAAACCAGTTCTTGTAGACCAGGGCGTTCACCGCGCCAGGGTCAAGAGGCGAGTTGAACAGCGCCGCCAGGCCATAGACCAGGATCAGCACCCCGGCGGTGAGCAGCACAATGGCATTGATCACCGTGTCAATGGACCCCCGGCCTACCGCCACCAAAAAGACCGGCAGGCCGTTATAATCCAGGTTGGGTGCGTCCTTGTCCTCCTTGCCAAGAAGCTTCATCAGGCGCGGGATACCAAAGGCCGAGCGCAGGAATTGCCAGAAACTGTAAGAATGAGGGTTGCTCTTGCTGAGCACCGTGCTGAATAGATTGAAGGCGAAAAGCAAAATGTTGACCATGATGATCGCCGCGCCGATGCAGAAAAAGATGCTGCCCCACAACGGCACCCGGTCGTAGCTCACCGGCAGAGGCCAATAGAGGGTGTAGACGGCATTGAACAACCCGAAAAAGCCGGCTCCCCAGCAGATCATCACCCCCAGTGGTTGCAGGGCAAAGTTGATCGGCACCAGCTTCCTGTGGCGGACCTCCTTGCCCAGCAGATAAGGCACCAGGAAATAGAACGCGCCCATCACGGCCATGTACACAAAGCCATAGACGCCGACGATGGGATGAGCCGACATCATCGAAAAGTATAGCTCAGCCTGGGTGGGTTCCTGGCCGCCAGGGCGAAGGGCGTTCAGGACCGACTCCATGCCGCGCAGGGCATCTATATCGTACTGCTGAGCGCGCATCAACAGGCCCTCAAAGCCAGATAGGGCCAGGAACAACAGGGCAAACACGGCAAAACGCAGGGTCCATTTTTCGGACCAGCCAAGTTGGACCATCTCTCACCTCCTCAGCGCGTCACCCGGACGGCGTTCTCAATGTGCATCTCAGGGTGGCGAGGCCCAGAGTACTCGGTTGAGCGCACATCGTAGCTGCCCGGCTCGTCAAACCGCCACACGATGCGGTTGTCCATGCCGGGGAGCACCTGCATCTGAAAAACCAGGGTGCCATCGGGGCGGAACACCCCAAAGCCGTAGGTCACATCCCTGGACCTGGCCACAAATTCCACATACTGGCCGACCCTGGCCTCAATGCCCCCTGCCGGTAGCCGAATCTGATAGTCCTCAAACTCGATGTTAAAGCTCTTTTCGGGCGCAGGTCTGGACCACAACAGCCACTTTTGCCAGGGCACCAGAGGCGACAGGGTGACGGCATTGAATACCAGGAACACCATGATAAGCAGGTAAAGCCACCGCCGCTCTCGCACATCCATAGCTACCTCCCCTTGGCCCTGATCTTGCGGGCAAACCAGAGCAGAAACAGGGCAGCCGCAGCCACAAAGGCTGTATAGCCCCACCACACGATGTCTGTAAGGTACATAGACGCCTCCCTCCTCAATTATCGTTCGGTACTATTCCCCAAGATGGTTTTGGTGAGATCTCTACCCGGCGGCCGGAAACCGCCTGCATAGACAACCCCTGCGGAGTTGCCCTACCCCACTTGACGATCCCTTTGGGATTGTATCACACCGATAGCGGCCTGACCATGACAAAGATCATAAAGGGTCGTGGGGTCAACGTTGAACCGGAGAGCTGTAAGGCTTGGGGCGGGGATTGACAAATCGGCCAGGGGATGTTATAGTAGCGCCGAATTCACTGCCTGGCGCATGTGAACCGGGCAGTCAAAACCTGACACAAAGGAGCGAACCGTGTTTGGACGAGAGAAACAGCCGGTCCCCCTGGACCGGGTCGAGGTCTCGGTCGGTCCGACGGCCAACATCAGGGGCGACCTGGAGTGCGACGGGGTTGTCAAAATAGATGGTGTCTATCAGGGCAGCATCAAGACGGTGAGCAACGTCATCATCAGTGAAAAGGCGCGGGTGGATGCCCACATCGAGGCGCAGAATGTGTCGGTTTCTGGCCAGGTCAAGGGGTCTATCGTGGCCAAGGGCCGGCTGGAGATCCTGTCCACCGGCAGGGTGTGGGCCGACGTAACCGTGACCAGCTTTCTCCTGGACGATGGCGGCAAGCTACACGGCGGGCTAAAAATGTTTGGCTCCGGCCCAGAACCGGAATCTTTTGAGGTGCCGCCACCGGCTACGCAAGCAGCAAGCAGCGAGTAACCAGCAGCAACTGCTGGCCGGCTGCTTGCTGCTTGCCCCTGGCTACTTGTCTCTCACGGGACAATGTGCGTTCCGGTCTCGCCGGCCAACGCCCGCTCGATATTCTCCGGGTTGGTGATAATCGCCTCTTTGCCGCCCCGCTCCAGGAACCAGAGGATGGCCTGAATTTTGGGCTTCATGCTGCCGGGCGCAAAGTGTCCCTCGGCCATATAGCCCCTGGCCTCGTCGGCGGTTATCCGGTCAAGCCATTTCTGGTTCGGCTTGCCGTAGTTCAGGGCCACCTTTTCCACCGCCGTCGAGATCAAAAACAGGTCGGCGCCGATGCTGGTAGCCAACAGACTGCTGGCATAGTCCTTGTCAATGACGGCTGCCACCCCCCGCAGGTTGCCCTCCTCATCCTCAACCACCGGGATGCCCCCTCCTCCTACGGTGATGACCACAAAGCCGGCATCGATCAGGTTTTTCACCGCATCGCGCTCCACAACGCGGACCGGCAGGGGAGAAGCCACCACTCGCCGCCAACCACGCCCGGCATCCTCCACGACATCCCAGCCTTCGGTCTCGCGGCGGCGCAACGCCTCCGCTTCGTCCATAAACGAGCCGATCGGCTTGGACGGGTTCTGAAAAGCCGGATCGTTCCGGTCCACCAACACCTGGGTGACAACGGTGGCCGCCTGTTTGTTCAGCCCCCGCCGCCGGAACTCGTTATACAGATTCTGCTGAAGCATATAGCCGATCGCGCCCTGTGTATCGGCCCCACAAAAGTCAAGAGGCACCTCGTGCAGCTCATGGCGCGCCAGCTCGCTGCGACGCAAGATAAAGCCCACCTGCGGCCCATTGCCGTGGCCGATAGCCACATCCCAACCTTGTTCGATCATCCCGGCGATATGAATGCAGGTCTCATGGGCAGCAGCATATTGGTCCGGCACCGATTGGTGGTTTTTGTCCTTGATAAGGGAATTCCCGCCAATCGCAACGACAGCAACTTTTTTCACAGTACATACCCTCCTTTGCGTATTCGCCACGTATGGGAAAAGAGAACCTAATTTTACCTCAACTACATGCAGAGGGCAAAAATGTCATGCCCCACGACAAGGACAGTTCTCCTAGCCGAGAGGACAATTTGACATTTGATCCAACTTGTGCTAAATTCAACTTTCGTGAACTGAGTCTTTAGGCTGTATCACCATCTGGTGGTACAACTGAACATGGGGGAAGCATGGAGAGGCCATCGCGGCCCTTTTGCGGTGGCCCTCTATGTGCCAGGAGATAACAGACCGACAGGGCGATCGCACCTGCGGTGGTGGGAGACAACCCGCCATCAGGCCGGGGGCTATTGTCCCCGCCGAGCCAGTATAGTAAGGAGGAACGAATTGCCTACAATCAATCAGTTGATAAGAAAGGGGCGCAAGCCTAAGCCGAAAAAGGAAAAGGCGCCAGCTTTGGGTTTCAGCCTGAACGCCCTCAAGGGGCGGACAACCAAGATACCGAAGGGCAACCCACAGAAACGCGGGGTGTGTACCCAAGTGCGCACCATGACGCCCAAGAAGCCCAACTCGGCGTTGCGCAAGATTTCCCGTGTCCGTCTAACCAACGGCATCGAGGTGACCGCCTACATCCCCGGCGAAGGGCACAGCCTGCAGGAACACTCGGTGGTGCTGGTGCGCGGCGGCCGCGTAAAAGACCTGCCCGGCGTGCGCTATCACATCATCCGTGGCGCGCTGGACTCCACCGGGGTGACCAATCGCAAACGGGGACGATCCAAGTATGGGGCCAAAGTCCCCAAGAAGACGGTGATTTTGTAGCAGGATAGGGAGCAGACATGCCGAGACGGAACCGACCTGCCAAGCGGCAGATAGAACCGGACATCAAGTACAACAGCGTGATAGTTGCCCAGTTCATCAACAAACTGATGAAAAACGGCAAAAAGAGCACGGCGCAGCGCATCATGTACGAGGCAATGGACCTGGTTGAGGCGCGGATGAAACGATCGGGGCTGGAGGTGTTTGACCAGGCCCTCCGGAACGCCATGCCGATCCTCGAAGTCAAGCCTCGCCGTGTGGGTGGTGCAACCTACCAGGTGCCTGTCGAAGTGGGCCCTGAGCGCAAGGTCTCGCTGGCCATCCGCTGGCTTATCCAGTCGGCGCATAAACGGCCGGGCAAGAGCATGGCCGAAAAGCTGGCCGGCGAGCTGATGGATGCTGCCAACAATACCGGCGCGACCATCAAGCGGCGGGAAGATACCCACAAGATGGCAGAGGCCAACCGGGCATTTGCCCATTATCGTTGGTGAGAACAACGAGCAAAATGAGCAAATAAATATTTGGGCATTTGCTCGTTTGTAGATCGGTTGTCCCATGTCCAGGGCAGTTCCCCTTGAGCGCACGCGGAATATCGGCATCATTGCCCATATTGACGCCGGAAAAACAACTACGACCGAGCGCATCCTGTTCTACACCGGGCGCACACATCGGATGGGCAATGTGGACGATGGGACAACCGTCACCGACTGGATGGAGCAGGAGCGGGAGCGGGGCATTACCATCACCGCCGCAGCCGTCACCTGCTTCTGGCGCGACCACCAGATTAACATCGTAGACACGCCAGGCCATATTGATTTTACTGCCGAGGTACAGCGCAGCCTGCGCGTTCTGGATGGCGGGGTGGTGGTCTTTGACGCCGTGGCCGGGGTCGAACCCCAATCTGAAACAGTTTGGCGGCAGGCCGACCGCTATGGCGTGCCCCGCATCTGCTTCGTTAACAAAATGGATCGCCTGGGAGCCGACTTTTGGCGCACCGTGGAGATGATCCGCGAACAACTGGCCGCCAACCCGGCACCGATCCAGATCCCAATAGGCGCTGGCGACACCTTCCGGGGAATCGTTGACCTGCTGACCATGCAGGCCATTGTCTACACCGACGACTTGGGCACGATCCAGGATACGACCGAGATCCCTGAAGATCTGCTGCCGATGGCTCTGGAGCACCGCGAGGCGTTGATCGAACAGGTGGCCGAATATGACGACGAGATCATGGCCAAATACCTGGAGGGGGAGGAGATCTCGGCGGCTGAGCTGCGGCAGGCGCTGCGGCGGGCCACGATCGGCGGGGACCTGGTGCCGGTGCTGTGCGGTTCGGCGCTGCGTAACAAGGGGGTACAGCCGGTCTTGGACAGCGTGGTGGACTATTTGCCATCCCCGCTCGATGTGCCACCGATGGTGGGCATCAACCCCCAATCCGGCAAGGAGTGGGCCTGTCACGCCGACGAATCAGCCCCCTTTGCGGCGTTGGCCTTCAAGGTCGTCTCCGACCCTTACGTGGGCCGGCTGGTCTATCTGCGGGTCTACTCCGGCCGGCTGAACGTCGGCAGCGCAGTGTTGAACCCGACCAAACAGCGCAAGGAACGGCCGGGAAAGCTGCTGCGCATGTACGCCAATCGCCGGGAAGAGATAACAACGATCGAGGCCGGCGACATCGGGGCAGCGGTAGGCCTCAAAGGGACCTTTACCGGCGATACGTTGTGCGATTTCACCCACCAGGTGGTGTTGGAATCAATCCGCTTCCCAGAGCCGGTCATCTCGGTGGCCATTGAGCCCCGGACCCAGGCCGATCAGGACAAACTAAACGAGGCCCTGCAACGTCTGGCGGAAGAAGACCCTACCTTCCAGGTCAAGACCGATGAACAAACCGGCCAGTTGCTCATCAGCGGCATGGGCGAGCTGCACCTGGAGGTCCTGGTGGATCGGATGCTGCGCGAGTTCCGGGTGATGGCCAACGTGGGCAAGCCCCAGGTGGCGTATCGTGAGACGATCACCCGCCCGGTAGAAAGTGAGGGCGAGTTCCTGCGCCCGGTGGGAGGGCGCAATCAGTATGGCCACGTGGTTCTCAAGCTGGAGCCTTTGCCGGCAAACTCGGGCTTTGAGTTCGTCAACGAGACGAGGGAGGCAACTTTTCCGCAACGGTTCGTGCCGGCGATCGAGCAGGGAATCCGAGAATCGCTAGACAGCGGCGTGGTAGCCGGCTACAGTCTGGTGGGCTTGCGGGTGACGTTGCTCGGCGGAACCTTTGACGAGGAAACCTCCACCGAGCTGGCGTTCAAGGCGGCAGCAGCGCAGGCCCTGCGCACCGGGTTAGAGCGAGCAGGCCCGGTGTTGCTCGAACCGATTATGAAGGTCGAAACTGTCGCGCCGGACGAGTTCAGCGGAGCGGTCATCGGGGACCTGAGCGCCCGGGGCGGTGAGATCGAAGGGCTAAACCCACGGGGGATTGGGATCCAGGCTGTGCGGGCCATGGTTCCACTGGCAGAGATGTTCGGCTATGCCACCGATCTGCGCTCGATGACACAAGGACGGGGCATCTTTACTATGGAGTTCGATCACTATGCCCCGGTAGCGCCGGAGGTGCTGGAGCGAATTCTCATGGGGGGCAAACGGTAACAGCCCCCTGCAAATTTGCCATGAATCGGTTTTTGAGGTAGAATGGCGCGGTTTTGTGGGCCGACCGGCCCAGAACCCGGATGATAAAAAGGGAGGTTCAGCATGGGGAAGCCAAAGTTTGAGCGGACGAAGGAGCATGTCAACGTAGGGACGATTGGTCACATAGACCACGGCAAGACGACCCTGACGGCGGCGATCACCAAAGTGTTGGCCATGAAAGGGCTGGCCGACTTTCGTCCCTTTGACAGCATAGACAATGCGCCGGAGGAGAAGGCGCGGGGCATCACCATAGCCATCGCCCACGTGGAGTACCAGACGGAGAAGCGGCACTATGCCCACGTGGACTGTCCGGGGCACGTGGACTATATCAAGAACATGATCACCGGGGCGGCGCAGATGGATGGGGCCATCCTGGTGGTGGCGGCGCCGGACGGGCCGATGCCGCAGACGCGGGAGCATGTGTTGCTGGCGCGGCAGGTGGAAGTGCCGGCGATGGTGGTGTTTTTGAACAAAGTGGACATGATGGACGACCCGGAGTTGCTGGAGCTGGTGGAGTTGGAGTTGCGGGAGTTGCTGAGCAGCTACGGCTTTCCTGGGGATGACATTCCGATCGTGCGGGGGAGTGCGCGGAATGCGCTGGAGAGCAGCAGCCAGGACCCGAACGCGCCAGAGTATGCCTGCATCTGGGAGTTGATGCGGGTGGTGGATGAGTACATTCCGACGCCGGTGCGGGAGGTAGACAAGCCGTTCCTGATGCCGATTGAGGATGTGTTCAGCATCAAGGGGCGGGGGACGGTGGTGACCGGGCGCGTGGAGCGGGGTCGGATTCGGCCGATGGAGGAAGTGGAGATCATCGGGCTGCGGGAGACGCGGAAGACGGTCTGTACCGGGGTGGAGATGTTCCGCAAGACGTTGGACGAAGGGATAGCCGGGGACAACATCGGGGTGTTGTTGCGGGGCATCAACCGGGACGAGGTAGAGCGGGGGATGGTGCTGGCCAAGCCGGGGAGCATCAAGCCGCACACCACCTTTGAGGGGTCGGTGTATGTGTTGCGCAAGGAGGAAGGCGGGCGACATACCCCCTTCTTTGCCGGGTATCGGCCGCAGTTCTACATCCGGACGATGGATGTGACGGGAGCGGTGGAGTTGCCGGCCGGGGTGGAGATGGTGATGCCCGGGGACAATGTGAACCTGACGGTAAAGCTGATTGTGCCGGTGGCGTTGGAGGCAGGGTCGCGCTTTGCCATTCGCGAAGGCGGTCGCACCGTGGGCGCCGGCGTCATCACCAGAATATTGGAGTAGTAGATAGCCGATGGCCAAGAAAGCGATTCGTATTGTGCTGACCCTTGCTTGCACCGAGTGCAAGGAGCGGAACTATACAACGACCAAGAACCGGCGCAACGATCCGGGCCGTATGGAGCTGAAAAAGTACTGCCCGCGCTGCCGAAAGCATACCATGCACCGGGAGACGAAATAGCGGATAGCGAATGGCAGATGGCAGATGGCGGATGGAATTTGCCTTTTGTTATCTACTACCAGCTACCCACTGTCAACCATCAGCTATCAGCTATCAGCTATCAGCTATCAGCCATCCGCTATCAGCTATCAGCTATCAGCCATCAGCTATCAGCCATTAGCTATCGGCTATCAGCTATCAGCCATCAGCTATCAGCCATCAGCCAACACAGGCCAGTAGCTCAAGTGGCAGAGCAACGGTCTCCAAAACCGTAGGTTGCGGGTTCAAGTCCTGCCTGGCCTGCCTATTGGAGAGGACACCGTCTCATGGCAAGTAAGATGGGACGGTGTCTTCCAGTGTAAGAAGCAGGAACACAGGGAGAAACAGATTCGTGGCAAAGTCAGAGGATGAGAAAAAGCGTTGGTATAAATCTATCTTGACGTACTTCCGGGAGACGTGGTTCGAGCTCAAAAAGGTCTCGTGGCCCACTCGCGTTGAGGCCGTCAACCTGACCATCATCGTCATTGTGGCCACCTCCTTCCTCGCCATTGCCCTGGGCCTGATGGACAGGCTGTTCTCCTGGATTTTGGGCTTGTTCCTGTAAGTAGTGCATAGGAAATGGATAAAGAGCGCATGCCGGTGAAGGGGTCAGAAAAAACCGAAGCTGCGGAGCCCCTCGATGAAGCCCTGCTCGAGCCAGAGGAACGGGCACGGCGTCTTTTTGCTTCCTATCTGGAGCCGGTTGAGGAGGAACCGGCGCCTCAGGTGGAGCAGGAAGCTGGCGCTGCCGAGCCGATAGATCAAACCGGGCTGGCGCTCTTTTTCGGAGGAGGGAGGAATGAGCTAGAGGCTGGCCCTGCCGAAGGTGAGGAGGTAGAGGAGGGGGGCCGCAACTGGTACGTCATCCACACCTACTCCGGCTATGAAAACAAGGTCAAAAAGAACCTGGAGCACCGCACCGAGTCCCTGGGCATGCAGGACAAGATTTTCCAGGTTGTGGTGCCTACCGAAGAGGAAATAGAGCTCAAAGACGGGCAGCGGCGGACCGTCGAGCGGCGGATCTTTCCCGGCTACATCCTGGTCGAGATGATCATGGATAAGGACTCGTGGTTCGTCGTGCGCAATACACCGGGCGTCACCGGCTTTGTAGGCTCTGACCGGAACCCCACCCCTTTGCGCAAGCGGGATGTGGATCGGATCTTGAAGCGGATGCGGGCCGAGACGCCCAAGGTCAAGGTCACCTTCCGCCCAGGTCAGAAGGTCCGCATCTGCGACGGACCCTTTGAGGACTTTGTCGGGACGGTGGATGAGATCTATCCCGACAAGGGCAAGGTGCGGATTCTGGTCTCTTTCTTTGGCCGGGAAACACCGGTAGAGCTCGATTTTTTGCAGGTGGAAAAGATCTAGAACCAGCGATTGGGAGAAGTGGAATGGCAAAGAAAATCAAAGCAATTGTCAAATTGGCGATTCAGGCCGGCAAGGCCACACCTGCGCCGCCGATAGGCCCGGCGTTGGGCCAGCATGGGATCAACATTATGCAGTTCTGTAAGGAATACAATGCCCGCACGGCGCACATGGCCGGCAGCATTATCCCGGCGGAAATCACCATTTTTCAGGATAATTCCTTCCGCTTTGACCTGAAAACGCCGCCCGCAACCGACCTTTTGAAAAAGGCGGCGGGGGTCGCCAAAGGCTCATCCGACGTGACCCGCACAAAGGTGGGCAAGGTGACGCGCCAGCAGGTGCGAGAGATTGCCGAACAAAAGATGAAGGACCTGAACGCTTACGATATTGACAGTGCCATGCGAATGATCGAGGGCACGGCAAAAAGCATGGGCATCCAGATAGTTGACTAGGTTGTTGGACTGCCATAGAAGCGTGGGAGGGGACCTTCCCCATCAAGACCACAGAGGAGTAGAAAATGCCAAAGAGAGGAAAGAAATATCAGGAAGCTATCAAGCTGGTGGAGCGCGGCCGTCCCTATTCTCCCCGAGAGGCGCTGGAGCTGGTCCAAAAGACGCACACCGCCCAGTTCGACGCCACGGTGGAGCTTCACCTGCGGACGGGCCTGGACCCCAGGCACGCCGACCAACAGGTTCGCGGGGTGGTGCTCTTGCCCAAAGGGACGGGAAAGCAGGTTCGCATCCTGGTCTTTGCCGAGGGAGAGGCGGAAAAGATAGCGCGGGAGGCCGGCGCCGATTACGTGGGCAGCGACGAGCTGATTGACCAGATTCAGAAGGGCTGGCTGGAGTTTGATGTTGCCATCTCCACGCCGGCTATGATGCGCAAGGTCGGACGGCTGGGCCGCATTTTGGGTCCGCGCGGCCTGATGCCCAGCCCCAAGACGGGGACGATCGTGGCCGACGAGGACCTGGGGCGGGTGATCCAGGAAACGCGGCAGGGTCGGGTCGAGTATCGGGTGGACAAGACGGCCAACATTCACGTGCCGATCGGCAAGGTGAGTTTTCCGATAGAAAGCCTGTTGGAGAACATGGCCGCTGTGATGGAGGCGGTGGTCAAAGCCCGGCCTGCTGCAGCCAAAGGTACCTATATCCGCAAGGTGACGGTCTGCAACACGATGGGCCCGGGCATCCGGGTGGACCCGGTGGCCGCTGCGGCGATGAAGACGGCCTGACGTCTGTTGCCTTGGTGTGCTGATAATTGAATATGCCCTAGACAGCAGGTGCGCCTGAGCGCTTAAACGACCGGCCTGCCGAGGCAAGGTGAGAAAAGGCCCTGGGCCCAGGGCAGCAAGCCTTTGCGTCGGCAGCGCAAAGGCTTGCTGTTTGTAAGAGGAAAAAACTCAAGAGGAGGTGAGGTAGGTTGGCCATTACCCGAGAAAAGAAAGAACAGATGGTGGCGGACTATCGGTCCAGGTTGGCAAAAAGCCAGGCAATCATCCTGACCGACTACCGTGGCCTGACGGTGAGCGGGATCACCGATCTGCGCAGCCGGCTGCGAGAGGCGGGAGGAGGCTTCCAGGTCGTCAAGAACACGCTGTTTACAAAGGCGTTGGAAGAGTCGGGGATTCCGGTGGTGGCCGGTTACCTGGAAGGTCCTGTGGCCGTTGGCTATTGTTTGGGCGATGTGCCACCTGTGGCCAAGGTGCTGATGGACTATGCCACCGAAACCAAGGTCCTGAGGGTCGTAGGAGCCATCGTCGGCACCAGCTTCCTGGACGCGGAAGGGGTCAAGACGTTGGCGACCCTTCCCGGCCGCGAGGTTCTGTTGGCCCAGTTGCTGGGCGCTATCCAGGGGCCGATGGGCAATCTCATCGGCGTCATCACCGCTCCCCTGCGGGAGCTGGTGCAGGTGCTCCAGGCTCGCTCCGAGCAGGTCCAGGAAACGGCGGCCTGAGCACTGAACTTATCATGAACACCTAAACAAATGTAGGAGGATGAAAACAGATGTCAGAAAAGTTGGAAAAATTGGTGCAGGCCCTTGACGAGCTGACGTTGCTGGAAGCGGCGCAGCTTTCCAAGATGCTACAAGAAAAGTGGGGTGTCTCGGCGGCGGCTCCGGTGGCGGTTGCCGGTGTGCCGGTGGCGGCTGCGGCGGCGGAACCTGTGGTGGAAGAGGAAGAAAAAACCGAGTTTACCGTGGTTCTCAAGGATGTCGGCCCGAAAAAGATCCAGGTTATCAAGGCCGTCCGTACCTTCCGCCCTGATCTGGGCCTGAAAGAGGCGAAGGATCTGGTGGATAGCGCCCCGGTCAAGGTTCTGGAGGGGGTGCCCAAGGATCAGGCCGAATCGGCAGCGGCTGCGCTGAAAGAGCAAGAGGCGGTTGTCGAGATCATTTAGGGGTTTCAGGACCTTCTTTTTGAGGCAAGAGCCAGCCCGACATGGGCTGGCTCTTGTGCTTATACGCAGGTTAGGGGAACCGCCTCGTCATACGTGCGTTCGTGTCCTCATGTGCTGCGCCTATGCCTTTGCCGGCCGTTGGACGCAGTTCGGCGGAGGCCCTCCTACGGCCGGTTGCGCAGAACCAGGGGCAGGTAGACGCTGTAAGGCCGTTTGGAGATCACCTGGACCTGCCGTTCCCCACGGCCCATCCCGCATGGGTTGGTGGCCGTCACGGTGAGGGTGTAGAGGCCGGGGTTGGTCCAGGAGTAGGCGGCGGTGGGGCCGACGGTGCCGTTGTCCCAGGCCAGGGTCACCGGGAGGGTGGCGGTGGGTGGGGAGTAGGTGGCGGTGTAGAGGCCGGTTTCGCCGACGGCAAGGAGGGGCGGCCCGGCGATCTCCACTCCCTCCACCGGTTGGCAGAGGTAAGCGTACTTCAGGTCGCCGTTGGTCCAGTCGTAGTAACTAATGTGCGGCTGGCCGGCGGCGTCCAGGGCCAGGGAGGTGTACAGGCCCACATACCCGGCGCTGTCCACCGTCTCGACCTGCCAGGAGGCGCCGTCGAAGCGGGCGTACTTCAGGTCGCGGTTGGTGGCGTCGTGGTAACTGATGTGCGGCCGGCCAGCGGCGTCCAGGGCCAGGGAGGTGTAGGAACCCACGTCCCCGGCGCTATCCACCGTCTCGATCTGCCAGGAGGAGCCGTTGAAGCGGGCGTACTTCAGGTCGCGGTTGGTGGCGTCGTAGTAACTGATGTGCGGAGAGCGGAAGGCCGCCGGGGCGAGAAAGAGGTAAGA
>FWPU01004630.1_pt1 | contig 20430 bp, 18 predicted proteins | sample 2228361 | NCBI WGS metagenome assembly FWPU01 (sample SAMEA103939777, study PRJEB20133) | metagenome
TCACTGTAGCCAGATCTTCGACCCAAATTGGCTGCAATAAGGATTTCCCATCGCCAGGGACTATAAATAAGATGGGAATGGCGGTTAACAATTGAGCAATGCCGCTGGTTAATGTATCTCCCTCCCCAAAGGCTACGGCTGAGCGAAAAATCGTATAATTGACTCCGCAAGTCCGAATCGCTTCTTCTGCCAATCCCTTGGCTTTGCTGACTGGGAAGGCAGAAAATCGATCGGCTCCTAAATGACTCAGGTAAACCAGCCTTTCAATCCCCGATTCTCGGGCAATCTGCGCCACAAGACGAGACCCCTCGATATCAATGCGCATCAAGTCAGCATAAGCTCCTTGCCGCTCTACACTTGCCAAGTGGATGACTCCTTCTACATCCTTCATAGCTGACCGCAAACCCCGTTCGTCAGTCACGCTGCTAACCGCAATCTGAACTGGCACCCCTTTAGGCACTTCAGGAGAGCGTTTGGATGGCCGAATTAGCAAGCGTACCTGATGTCCAGCCTCAACCAATTTCGGCACCAATGCTCGACCAATAAACCCTGTTCCACCGCTGACTAAAAGCTTCACGGTATCCCTTTGCTCGAATAGCTGAAATATTTTATCGACACACAAATCATCTTATTGCCATCTTTAATCAGACAAACCGATCTCAGAATGACTAGACGACCTTTCCTATCCAATCATCTTCAAAGAAACGGCCAGGATGAGATAGGAAGAATTCTCTACCCCATCCTTGAGAATCGTATGTTTTTCTGATACACGCGATTATTTTATCGCGTTTCCTGTTCCTGAAAATGGAATGCTAGGGCATTCAGAGCTAACCAATAGGATTTCCATCCAAATCCAAGGATTTTCCCCCAGCAAACAGCAGAGATCAGCGACCGGTGTCGAAATTCTTCTCGCGCATAGACATTTGATAAATGAACTTCGATCACCGGAATATCCATTGCGGCAATGGCATCTCGCAGGGCAACTGAAGTATGAGTGTAGCCGCCTGGATTGAAAATCACCCCGCCAGCCCAATGACGAGCCTCCTGCAATTGGTCAATCAACACCCCTTCGGAGTTCGATTGGAAACATCGCACTTTAATCCCTAACTTTTCGCCCTCCGTGATCAAGCGCTGATTGATCTCTTCCAGTGTCATAGACCCATAAATCGCTGGTTCTCGCTGACCCAACAGGTTCAAGTTCGGACCGTGTAACACAAGGACTTCTCTCATCACAGCTCCATCTCATCTTGACAAGTCTGCAGTGCAAGTAACAATATCGTCTCATCGGGAATGCGAATGCCCACCTCTACTGCCCCGATCGCTTGCGGTAAGGCAAAACGGTGTTGTCCGAGTTGTCTTTTTTTGTCGGTCTGCATGGCTCGCAAAATCGCATGTGGATCATAACGCTTTGGCAAGCGCGTCGGCAATCCCAGCCCGTGCAAAGTTCTTTCTACCCGTTCTTTGACTAGAGACGAACAAAGTCCCATCTCAACAGCAAGCTGAGTTTCCGCAACCATTCCCATCGCTACTGCATAACCATGTAGAATCTGATAGTTGGACAACGCTTCAATCGCATGGGCAACCGTATGCCCAAAGTTCAGTGCCGCTCGCCTGCCTCGTTCAAAAGGATCTTCCTCAATCACCTTGACCTTAACCCCCATCGCCCGATGCAAAACTTCGGCAATTTGCTGGCGCACGCTGGTTTCCCCTTGCTCGCAAATTTCGAACAACCTTACGTCGCCGATGACGCCGGCTTTAACAATTTCAGCCATGCCGGCGCGCCACTCGGTCTGAGGTAAAGTGGATAACGTCAGCGGATCTGCCAAGACATAGCGAGGCGCATGAAAGGCCCCGACCAAATTCTTTCCTTCGGGTAAGTCTACGCCGGTTTTACCGCCTAAGCTCGCATCTGCCATCGCTAACAAGGTTGTGGGGAGAGCAATCCATGCAATGCCGCGCATAAACGTTGCTGCCGCAAACCCCCCAATATCACTGATCACCCCTCCCCCTAAGGCAATCAAGCAGCTAGTGCGATCCATCCCCGCCTGTGTCATCTCTTTCCATACTCGTTGAACCGTCTCGATCGTTTTGGTTTGTTCACCTGGCGGCAAGATCAATGAATGCGTCTGCATTCGGTGTTGCTGAAGGTTTTGCTCAACGTCATGTAGATAATGCAGGGCAACATTTTCATCGCTTAATATGAATACCGATCCTTTCATCCCTTGTTCGCCGAGGATTTCACCCACCTGCTTCCGACCATCATTTTGAATACGCACCCCATATCCACCTCCCATACCGCGCACGAAAAACAATCCCACCTGGAGCTGAATATCCCAGACAATCTCTTCGACCACTCGGTTGTCCACTGCCACTTGATGTTCAAACGATAGATAATGGGGCAGCCGTTGGCTTAAGAGCTTTTCAAGCTGGGCGGCCGCGTCTTGGGCAAGCAAAGGGCGTTGGTTTGCATCAAAACACAGACGTTGCAATAACGTGGGATACGCGGCTTGCAAACACAAGACCATGCCGCTCCCCTCACACAATTTTCGGTTGCTCAAATCCAACAATGCCCCCCCACCCAAGGCAACCACTTGGTTTGAAGCCGCAGCCACTCGTTGCAGAGCTTGTTTCTCGCGTTGGCGAAAACCTTGTTCTCCTTCTGCCTCAAAGATTTCGGGGATACTCATCCCTGCGCTGCTCTCAATGAGCTCATCCAAATCCACAAACGCAAGCCCAGTGCGTTCAGCTAAATGCGCGCCGATCGTGGACTTACCAGAAGCGGGGGGGCCATAGAGGTAAATATTCATCATCACCAGAATAGATGCTCTCCTCCATCTAACGAAAAGTGATCCAAAGTCATTTTCGGTAATTGTTCAAAGCGTTTCAATTGCTCCTGAATCGAATCTCCTCCCAACTTTTCCATTAGCGCATCGGCGAGCACATAAGCTACCATAGCTTCAACAATGGGCACTGCCCGTGGAACAGGACAAAAATCAGAGCGCTCGTAACGGGTCTGGGTTTCTTCCCCTCTTAATAGATCAACGGAAGGTTGGGGGGTCAAGGTGGTCGCAATGGGTTTCATGGCTACTCTCACCAGTATGGGTTCCCCTGTTGAAATGCCGCCTTCGATTCCCCCGCTGCGATTCGTCCGTCTTATTAACTGTATCCCATCTAGGTAAATGCCATCCTGTGCCTTGCTGCCGGGAAGACGGGTGTTTTCAAAAGCTTCGCCAATTTCCACCCCTTTGATGGCTTGGATGCTCAGTAGAGCAGCTCCTAAACGGGCTTCGAGGCGTCGATCCCACTGAACATGAGAGCCTAAGCCAGCCGGCACCCCAAAAGCAATCACTTCCAAAATGCCACCCAGGGTTTCTTTTTCTTCCATCGCCTTGCGAATGCGTTCCTGCATTCCCCGCGCTGCTTGTTCATCCGGGCAACGCAAAGGCGATTCTTCCGCTCGCCTAAACCGATCTTGTAGAGGAATCTTCTGGATTTCAGCGTTGATTTCACCGATTGAGCGCACATACCCTTCAACTCGAATATTGAACTCGGCTAAATAGAGCTTACAGAGCGCTCCAACCGCTACCCTTGCCGCTGTCTCACGCGCCGAGGCACGCTCTAGTGCAGGACGCAAATCATGATATCCGTATTTCAAGGTGGCGGTCAAATCCGCATGACCAGGGCGAGGGATGGTCATCGCTTCGATTGGTTTGTCCTTCCAACGGCTGTGATCGAGATTTTCGATCATCATCGCCAATGGAGCGCCTATGGACTTCCCCTCCATTATTCCCCCTAGAAAAACAACCTGATCCTTCTCCAACTTCATGCGCGGTCCCGCGCCATAGCCCATTTGACGACGCATCAATTCCCGATCGACAAACTCAGAATCGATTTTCAATCCCGCAGGGAAGCCATCCAAGATCGCTATCAATGCGCGCCCGTGCGATTCACCGGCTGTCAAAAAGCGCAGATTCATTGTTTTTCCATCCATTTTGCAAGACGATCCATCGCTTCGAGGATGAGATCATCTGCCAAACAAAAACAAATGCGTACATAGCCTTCGCCATATTGACCGAATACGGTCCCCGGCGTAAGGCTGACATGAGCCTCCTCAAGTAATCGGCGGCAAAAATCATCACTTCGCCAGCCCTGTGGTAGAGGCATCCAAACATAAAGCGAAGCGAGCGGATTGCGTGCTGTTATGCCCATTTTGTGGAGAGCGCGAAGGATCACATCGCGCCGACGCTGATAAATTTGATTTCGTTCTTGCAACCATCCTTGATCTTCTGTCATGGCTTGCACCGCGGCATCCAGAATCGGGCGAAAGTGCCCCGAGTCCACTTGCGTTTTCAGAGTATAAAGGGTTTTGAGAACTTTTGCATTGCCCAGCGCTGCCCCTACTCGCCAACCGGCCATGTTGTGAGACTTCGAAAGCGTATTGAACTCCACTGACCTTGCTTTTTCCACATCCACCTCAAAGATCGAGGGGGCTCGGTAATCATCGAAGGTGATCTGACTGTAGGCAGCATCATGACATACCAAGATATCGTATTGTTTGGCAAATTCGATCGCCCGCTCGAAAAATGCTCGATCTGCCGTTGCCGCAGTGGGATTATTCGGATAATTGAGCCATAACAACTTTGCCCGGCGAGCAATTTCAGCAGGAATCTGCTCGAAGTCCGGTAAAAAATCATTTTCAGGCAATAAAGGCATCCGATAAACTTCTCCCCCTGCAAATCGCGTTGCCGCCTCATAGGTTAGGTATCCTGGATCCGGCACCAAAACCACATCCCCCGCATTGACAAACGCTTGGGTTAAATGAAAAATGCCTTCCTTCGATCCCAATAAAGGTACGATTTCGTTTTTGGGATCCACTTCGACATGATATACCTGCTGATACATCTGAGACCATGCATCTAAAAGCGCCGCACTCCCTCGATGAGGTTGATAGCCGTGAGTATCTGCACGCTTTGCGGAGCGATACAGCGCATCGATAATTGAAGGGGGAGGCGGCAGGTCGGGAGAGCCGACATCTAATCGAATAACTTGGATGCCTTTTGCTTCAAGCGAAGCGATGCGGCTCGCCAAATCGGCAAAAAATTGTGTCTGGATGGATTGCATTCGCGTTGCTGATTCAATCATGGGATTGTTCTATCCTTGTGATGATTTTGGCTTCGATTTCAGGTGTAACCGAGATGTGGCAACCAGTCCAGTGCTCAAAAGCCAGCGCAGCCTGATAGACCAGCATTCCAAAGCCATTATAGGCGCAATGACCACTTTCGCGCGCTTGTCTCATAAAGGTGGTTTCGGGTGGATTATAAACCAAGTCATAGAAAACAGTCTCTTTCGGAAAAGTGACTTCAACGGGAAGCGGGGAGCGATCTTCATACCCCTTTGTTCCTAAGGGGGTAGCATTCACGACCAAGCGTGGCGTTCTGCCTTCAAAAATTCCATTTACCATGAGCTCTGAAAATGAAAGACCTCTGATCTGAGCGCTATCCTCTTCCGTCAGGGAGAAATGCTGGGAGAGATCGTGAATTAATGCAAAGGCTTGTTCAGGGCGACGGGCAGCGATGCATACTTGCCAACCTTTTTGAAGTAGCCCAAAGGCTACCGCACGCGCTGCTCCCCCTGCACCCAGAATTAATGCCATTCCCCCCTCTGATAAAGCGAGCCTTTTGCCCACATCGAGCAAGAAGCCGTCCATATCGGTATTCGTCCCGATGATGGATTTTCCAGACGGATAAATCGTATTGACGGCTCCAACTGCCTTGGCTTTCTCATCCAGCAAATCTAACCATGATTTCACAGCTTGCTTATGTGGAATGGTTACGTTCAACCCATGAACCTCGCCGTCTCTCATTTGTGCTAATACTGCCTTTAGGTTGACTTCTGTCTGATCATTAACCGCTACAGGAATCAATTCATACTCCCCCTTGAGACCGCTTTCCTCCAAAAATACTTGATGAATAAACGGCGAGAGACTATATGTCAACGGATAACCCAACAATCCAAAACGATAAGCCATTTTCCACTCAGTCTTCACAGGAAATATCTGCTCCCAAGGAGCGCAGCAGAGGGATAAATTCAGGCAGTGACTCACTCACCACTTCGGCACCTTCAACGACCACAGGCTCTTGAGAAACCAGTCCGGCGATCATCAATGCCATTGCCAAGCGATGGTCGCCGTGCGCTTCAACCGTCCCGCCACCGACTTTACCTCTGCCGAAAATGCGGAAGCCATCTGGTGTTTCAATGGCTTCCACTCCCAATTTGCGCAACTCACAACAAAGCATGGCAATCCGATCAGATTCCTTATAATGTAATTCTTGGGCGTCAGCCACCCATGTTTCCCCTTGCGCTACCGCTGCAGCCACACCAAAGACCGGGAATTCATCGATCATCCTGACCACCCGCTCACCCTTCACTACCGTTCCTTTGAGAGGAGAAGTTCGAATCTTGATTCGACCACATGGCTCTCCTCCTTGAGTTTGGGTCTCTGCAACCGTAATTGTCCCTTCCATCTCCCCAAGGCTATCTAAAAGACCGCTGCGGGTGGGGTTCAAACCGACATTTTCAATTTCAATTTCGGAATCAGGGGCAATCAGCGCTCCAACGATGAAGAAGGCTGCTGAGGAAATATCCCCTGGCAACTCCATCTTCAGGGGTTGAAGGGGTTGCGCAAGCGGGTGTACTTCAATCTGGTACGCGTTCTCTAGGACAGAATGATCCTGTGAAGTCTTAATCTTCACTCCCATACTGCCTAACATCCGCTCGGTATGGTCGCGGGAAAGAGCCGGCTCAACGATTTGTGTAGGGCGATCGGCTACCAATGCGGCTAAGATCAAGCAAGTCTTGACTTGGGCACTGGCAACTTCAAGACGATGTTCAACACCTTTCAAGGGATGCTTGGAGCGATAGATGGATAATGGCGCATGGCCATCTGTTGCTTGGATGTCGACTCCCATTTTTTGCAAGGGCAGAACGATGCGATCCATCGGGCGGCGTCTTAATCCTGCACTGCCATCCAAAACACCGCTCACATTGGTCGCTGCCATCGCTCCTGCCAGTAAACGCATTGTTGTAGCTGAGTTGCCACAATCAATCGAATTGCTGGGGTTTTTCCAGCCTTCTAAACCCTTTCCTTCAATCGTCAGGGTTTGTTCTTCTAAAGACCATCGAATCCCAACTTCTGTCAGAGCCTGGAGCATGGGTTTGGTCACCCCTGCTAGCAGGAGATTATTAATCTCGCTTGTCCCTGATGCCAATGCACCAAACAAGATCGCCCGGTGAGACAAGGATTTATCGCCAGGCAGTCTCACTTTGCCTCGTAATGGTTTTCCGCCTTTAACGACGCATCTCATTCTTTTATCCTTTTTGTAGAATCTCTTTTAGATGTTCGGCTGCCGCGTTCAGACGTTGATTTAGCTCTTCATAGGCTTCTTCTTGAAGCAGGGATTCTAATTGCGCCAATTCGCTCTGCACCCGTTCAACTGCCTCCAATATAAACTTGCGATTGGTTTTCAGCACATCCAACATCATGGTCGTTGGGGTAGCTGCCAATCGCGTGCTGCTGCGGAAACCAGGCCCAACCAATGTCGAAAGATCTAAGGGCGTGCTAAGTGTTAAAGCACTGGCAAGGAGATAAGGCAAATGGCTCACGGCTGCTACCATGCGATCATGGGTCTGGGCATCTAACCAAACAACATGGCTACCAATGGCGTTGACAATCTGCTCGGCGAGAGATTTTGCATAAGGACTGGTGCGCGCTAGGGGCACCAGTGCAAACGGCGCGCCTTGGTAAATTGCCGCTTCTGCAGATTGAATGCCGAGAGTCTCTTTACCGCACATCGGGTGCCCACCAATTGGATCGAAATGTTCTGCCAACCCCTCCATTTCTTGACAGATCGCTGTCTTGGTAGAGCCAATATCCATAATAATGGTGGGAGTCTGAATTGCGTTATTGATTTGCTTCAACAGACTTAAGATTTGCCCCACCGGCACGGCTAAAATTATTAGGTCAACCGCTCGGGTTTGAGTTGGGTCTTGCCAAACAGCATCCACCATCTCATGCATGAGGGCAAGCCGACAGGTATCCTCGTTGCGGTCAACGCCATAAAGCACCTTACATTTGCCCCGCAAAGCCAATGCCAACGAAGCCCCCATCAAACCTAAGCCGACAATCAGGACACGGCAATTCGACAGAGAGAGCGGCACTTGGTTGCTCATTGAACCATGGCGTGTTCGGAGGCCTTCAAATCACGTCCTACCGCTTCGGCAATGCCTCGGATCTGGCGCACTAACTCAGCAAAGCGTTCTGGTTTTAGCGATTGGGCGCCATCCGATTTTGCTTCGGCTGGATTCGGATGCACTTCGATCATCAAACCATCTGCCCCGGCAGCAATGGCAGCTTTTGCAATCGCAGTGACATATTCCCATTTTCCTGTGCTATGGCTGGGGTCTAAAATGACCGGCAAGTGAGTGGCTTCTTTAAGTACCGGGATGGCATTGATATCCGTTGTATTGCGAGTGGCGGTCTCAAAGGTGCGGATTCCCCGCTCACACAAGATCACGCGTCGGTTTCCATGCGAGAGGACATATTCTGCAGCCATTAGCAATTCTTCAATGGTCGCCATCATGCCCCGTTTGATCAAGACAGGATGGAAACTTTCTCCCGCCGCATGTAATAAGGCATAGTTTTGCATATTTCGCGCCCCAATTTGCATCACATCCGCATATTTGGCAACCAGAGGAACCTGCTCCGGTGACATTACTTCTGTGACCACCGGCATGCCGGTTCGTTCGCGGGCTTCGGCTAGGATTTCTAAGCCCGGTTCACCTAAGCCTTGGAAAGAGTAGGGCGAGGTGCGCGGTTTATACGCTCCACCCCTCAGAGCGTGAGCCCCGGCTTCCCGAACCGCGAAAGCTGTCTCGATATATTGAGTTCTGTCCTCAACCGAACAGGGTCCGGCAATAATCACAATCGATGAAGAACCAATCGTTACACCATCTAACTTAAAGACGGTGTTGACAGGTTGAAAGTCACGCGAAGCCAACTTGTACGGTTTCAGAATGGGCAAAACCTGATCCACCCCATCCAGCAAAAGAAAAGAGTCTTTTAGAATAGGGCGATCGTCCCCAATTGCACCGATAATGCATCTCTCTTCCCCTTGCGAGAGGTGAGCGCGTAAGCCGCATTCTTCAATGCGTCGCACAACTCCATCAATTTGAGATTGAGTTGCTTGAGCTTTCATGATGATAATCATTCCATTCTCCTTTCTATCTTGTTTCAGCTTGTTTCAGAACTACCGTCTCGGAAATTCCCATTCGGGACGCAGTTGAGCTGCTTCACCGATATAGACATGTTCCACCTCAGAGGAACTCAATTCTGTATTCCAGTGTATTAAAATGCGCAGACAGCGTTTGAGACCATGGGGCACGGCGATTTCCTGGGCACAGATGAGCGGGACTTCTTCCCATCCCAATTGCCGCGCTGCTTTGGCGGGATACTCAGCGGTTAAGTCAGGAGTTACCGTGAAGAAGCAACTAGCGATGTCTTCAAGAGACAATGAAGGATTGGCTGCTAAGATCGCCTGGATTAACTGGCTTGCAGCGTCTAAAATGGCTTCTGGGGTATTCTCCTCAGCCACAATCGCTCCACGTAAGCCACGCAATGCCATGACACTACTCCTTAACAAAAAAATCTGCGAAGCCGTTGGCTTCGCAGGTTGTTGTTTCAGCAGAATGACCTCACACTTGCTTAAGCACCGCCAACGGCAGTCTTAGACAGATTGCCAAAATAATAAAAGTAGCGGTAAAAAGCAAATGTGGTCATTGACATCTCTTGAATCCTTGATTGCATTCTAATAATGAGTCAGAAGAAAGTCAAGGATAAATGCCAAAAAATTTGCACAAGATTTTGAGTTTGTTTTTGTGCCATTTACCGAACTTGCTGAGAGAAGCGTATATAATAATTCAGGTAAAGACAACTTGTCAACAAAACAAACTATCATCGAAAATCCTAGCGTGATTTTCGGATGGACAAATGGTTGGCTAGTTGCGGAGGTTTATGATGAAATTAAGACCAGACCTAGGGTTGACCTTTGATGATGTCCTTTTAGTCCCCAAGCGTTCTTCAATTGTGAGTCGGAAACAAATTGACCTTTCTACTTGGCTTACCCCTCAGATCCGATTAGCCATTCCTATAGTGAGCGCAAACATGGATACGGTCACCGAAAGCGAGATGGCAATTGCGATGGCGCGCGCAGGCGGAATCGGCATTCTTCACCGCTTTATGACCGTACAACAACAAGCCGAGATGCTACAACGCGTCAAACGCGCTGAAAGTTTTGTGGTCGAAAATCCATTGACTATTGCTCCAACAGCAACTCTAGAGGAAGCACGCCAACAAATGCTTCAAGCTGATATCGGCGGTCTGGTGGTTACAGATCAAAATGGCACCCTACTCGGAATTCTGACCACTCGGGATGTGTTATTGGCTCCTGATTTGGAGGCGAAAGTCGAACAGGCGATGACCCCAAGGGAGCGGTTAATCGTTGCCTCAGTCGATGAACCTCTATCGGTCTCACGCCAAAAGCTTTACGAACATCGCATCGAAAAATTACCTCTGGTTGACTCCCAAGATCGGGTGGTCGGCTTGGTAACAGCACAAGATATCATCAAAGTCCATGAACACCCTCAAGCTACCAAAGATGCTAAAGGGCGGCTGCGGGTTGGCGCGGCGGTGGGGGCGAACCCCTCCGATCTGGAGCGCGCTCGAGCTTGTGTTACTGCAGAAGCCGATGTATTGGTCGTCGATGTTGCCCATGGTCACCTAGAAATTGTTATCCGTATGGTACAACAGTTGAAGCAGGAGTTTCCATCCATCCCGATTATCGCTGGTAATGTCGCTACCGCAGAAGGGGTTCATGACCTGAACATGGCTGGAGCAGATGCAGTTAAAGTTGGAGTTGGTTCAGGCTCCATCTGCATTACCCGCATAGTCACCGGATTCGGAGTCCCCCAATTAACAGCCATAGCCGATTGTGCGGAAGCCGGTATTAAACTGGGTGTCCCCATCATTGCCGATGGCGGTATCCGCAATTCCGGGGATATTACGAAGGCATTGGCTGCAGGTGCTAGTACGGTGATGTTGGGTAGTTTGCTCAGCGGCACCAAAGAAAGCCCTGGGGCAACCATTTTCCGCAACGGGCAAAATTACAAGGTGGTGCGTGGCATGGCTTCCCTGACAGCCAATATTGCGCGGCGTAAAATCGATCGCCAAAGTGAAGTGGAATGGGAAGAGTGGAGCGATGTCGTCCCAGAAGGGGTTGAAGCTGTTGTACCCTACCGAGGAACATTGAATGAGGTCTTGCACCAGTTGTTGGGCGGTTTACGATCGGGGATGAGCTATTGTGGCGCATCGAATCTCTCCGAACTCAGCGAAAAAGCCGAATTTATCCGTATCACTCGCTCGTCACTGATCGAATCGGGTGTTCATGATGTCACTGTCCTATGAGGAGGAATAACCTTGTCTAGCACTACCCGACCTTATGCAACCTGGGTTGAAGTCGATTTACAAGCGATCCGTGACAACGTCCGTTGGGTAGTCGAAAATTGCGGCGTCTCTGTGATGGCAATCGTCAAAGCGGACGGCTATGGTCATGGCAGCCTTCAAGTCGCTCGCGCAGCAATTCAAGGGGGAGCAAGCTGGTTAGGGGTTGCCCGTCTTGAAGAAGCCTTAGAACTACGTCAGGCCGGTTTTCAAACACCAATCCTCTTACTTGGTTATCTCTCTACTGAGCAAATCGATCATGCTATTCGAGCTGATTTATCTATGACGGTCTGGAGGGAGGAACAAATTCGTGAGATCGACCTGCGCGCGCATCGGATTGGACACAAAGCTCATCTCCATCTCAAGGTGGATAGCGGAATGGGGAGAATTGGTATTGCTCCGAATGAAGCACAATCCTTCGCTCGTCAACTAGCCCAGTCGAAAAATATCGTATGGGAAGGCGTGTTCACCCATTTTGCTCGGGCGGACGAGGCGGATCCCAACCCAACTGACCGCCAACTGGAACGCTTCCAAGAGGCCATTGAAGCCATGCGGCCTTTCTTTTCGGATTCTGTACGCCTCCACGCCGCTAACTCCGCAGCTATTTTGGCGCATCGCCGCTCATTGTTTGACATGGTTCGATTGGGAATCGCCATGTATGGCTTGCATCCTTCGGCAACCTGCCCTTTACCGGCTGCTTTTCGAGCGGCTTTGAGTTGGAAAACTGTGCTCAGCCATATCAAGACCGTCCCGCCCGGAGAAGGGATCAGTTATGGGCATATTTACACCACTCAAACAACCGAACGAATTGGAAACCTACCAGTTGGTTACGCAGATGGATTTCGGCGCTGGCAAGGAAATATGGTATTGGTGAGAGGGAAAAAAGTGCCTGTGGTCGGTCGCGTGTGTATGGATCAATGTATGGTGCGTCTAGATGACGTCGCGGAAGCTGAAATTGGAGACGAAGTCGTCCTGATTGGCAAACAGGGTGAGCAGCAGATCACTGCGGAGGACCTTGCCAACTCCTGGGGAACGATCAATTATGAAGTGGTTTGTGGAATCGGAAAACGCGTGCCACGCATCTATCTAAATTCACAATAATCACCTTCACAAAAACCCCTATAAGGCTAGAGAAAACAGCTCTACGGATGATTGGCAGTGCTTTAACCAATCGTCCATTGCGAACAAAAATACTAGAAAAAACGTTGGCCAAACAGGGCAAGTTGATGATTTTTCTCAGGGTGTGGCGTTTGTCAATCATCTGGCAGGCAGGCTGGCGCCGCCATCGATGCGGATGATCTGACCGCGAATCATGTTGGCAAGGGGAGAACACAGAAAAGCGACCAGATGAGCCACGTCCTGAGGGGTGACCAGACGACCCGCCGGCGTTTGAGCCATTGCCTTCTGAATGAGGTTGGCATCGCTGCGGATGGCATCGAAATGCTGGAGCGCTTCGGTCTCGACCACGCCTGGAGACACGCCATTGACTACAATGTTAAGGGGGGCAAGTTCCACAGCTAAATATCGCACCAAGGTCTCCAGGGCAGCTTTGCTTGCTCCAACAACAACGTAATCGGGCAAGACGCGTTGAGCGCCGGGGCTGGAGATGGCGACCATAGCACCGCCGCCGGCTTTCTCCATCAGGGGAACCGCTTTCTGGGCACAAAAGAGAAAGGCGCGGGCGTTGATGTTCAACGTCCATTCCCAGCCTTTGAGGCGTTGTTGCAGGGCTGGGCGGTTGTAGCCTGAGGCGGCGTTGTTGATGAAAAAATCTAATTTTCCGAACTCGTTTTCGACCGCCTTGAAAAGCTGGTCAATCTCCTCTACATCGCCCACGTTGGCTTTAACCAGCAGTACCTTCCGCCCCATTGCTTGAATTTGGCGCGCTGTCTCTTCCGCCGGTTTGGGATTGCGGAAATAGTTGACAATGACATCTGCTCCAAAGCGGGCAAACTCTAAGGCAATTGCCCGCCCAATGCCGCGCCCCGAACCGGTGACCAAACAGACCTTGTGAGAGAAGTCGAACATCGTAACCGTAATTATAATGGGCAAGTGCGAGCGTTGGTTTTTTTTTATCCCTTAACCGCCCCAGCAGTTAGATCGGCTACAATGTAACGTTGGAGCAAAAGTGCTAAGATAATGGGAGGAATCGAACCAATGACCCCTCCGGTTGCCATCAATCCATAGTCGGTACCGAATTGGGAGCAGAATTCGGTAACCACCACAGTAATGGTTTTAGCTTTGGAAGCAGTGAAGATCAAAGCCATAAAGAATTCATTCCAAGACGATAGGAAAGCAAAAAGTCCGCGCCTTTGCGCAGACTTCTGTTTGGAAACGATTCCCTCTTACGCCATCTGACCGACGGGTGGTTGGTTTTGCGAGACGGGGACAGGGGTGCCACCGTTTTTGCTGAAGGGTGGCGGAAAGATGGCTTCAAATTCTTCGCGTGACATGGTCTCAACTTCCAGCAAGCGTTGGGCAACAGCATCCAGTTTGTCGCGATATTCGGTGAGGATGGCTTTGGCGCGCTCATAAGCTTGATTGACCAGCTTACGCACTTCTTCGTCGATTTTTTGTGCTACCGCTTCTGAGTAATCGCGTTGTTCGGCGATCTCGCGCCCGAGGAAGATGAGTTCTTCTTTCTGCCCGTAAACAAGGGGCCCCAATTCTTCACTCATTCCCAAGCGGGTGACCATCGAGCGTGCCATGCGTGTTACGCGTTCAAGATCGTTTGCAGCACCGGAGGTGATGTCATCGAAAACCAACTCTTCCGCGGCACGACCGCCCAGCAAACCGACCATGTCGGCGATCATCTTCTTACGAGGCATGAGGGTGCGGTCTTCTTCAGGCAATGCCATTGTGTATCCGCCAGCCATGCCGCGGGCAATGATCGAAACTTTATGCACCGGGTCGGCTTCCGGTAGGGCGTTCATGACGACGGCATGTCCTGCTTCGTGATAAGCGACGATGCGCTTTTCTTCCGCGCTGATGAGGCGGCTCTTGCGTTCAGGCCCAGCGATGACTCGCTCAATGGCTTCTTCCAACTCAGCCTGCCCGATCATTTTCTTGTTGCGGCGGGCGGCGAGAATAGCGGCTTCGTTGACCAGATTTTCAAGGTCTGCACCGACAAAGCCTGGAGTCGAGCGGGCAATCACTGCTAGATCGACATCCGGGGCTAACGGTTTGCCGCGCGTATGGACTTTGAGGATGGCTTCTCGTCCGCGCATGTCCGGGCGATCGAGGATCACGCGGCGGTCAAAACGACCTGGGCGCAGCAGGGCTGGATCGAGGATATCTGGACGGTTGGTGGCAGCAACGATAATAATATTCGTGTCAGTATCGAATCCATCCATCTCGACCAGCATCTGGTTGAGGGTTTGCTCGCGCTCGTCGTGGCTACCTCCCAAGCCTGCGCCACGTTGACGTCCAACAGCGTCGATTTCGTCAACGAACACGATACAAGGAGAATGTCGTTTGGCTTGATCGAACAGATCGCGCACGCGACTGGCGCCAACCCCGACGAACATTTCGACAAATTCGGAACCAGAGATGGAGAAGAACGGCACGCCGGCTTCCCCGCTGACAGCTTTGGCGAGCAACGTTTTACCTGTGCCGGGAGGCCCGACCAGCAAGACCCCTTTAGGGATGCGCGCTCCTAAAGAGATAAACTTCTCAGGTTCGCGTAAAAATTCCACCACTTCGTGAAGCTCTTCTTTTGCCTCTTCCACACCAGCAACATCTTGAAAGGTCACTTTGGGTTGGTCACCGGTAAACATGCGCGCCCTAGATTTGCCAAAGGACATGGCGGCGTTGTTGCTGCCCTGCGCTTGGCGAAAGACAAACCAGAATACCCCTGCCAGGAAAAGAAACGGCAAGACATAACCGAGGATGGTAGCAACGCCCATCCATGGTGAGGGGGGTTTGACCTCGATTTTGATGCTGTTTGCCGCGAGTTGCTCGGTGCTGACCCCAAAGGCTTTCAGTTGTTCCACTAAAGTGGTTTCCGATTCTTTGTGGGAGTAACGTTCGGCGCCATCGGCGTAGATCACCCGTAGACGGTTGTTGTCCTCGACAATGCGTTCTACCAGACCGCTTTGAATATCATTGGCAACCTTGTTGATGGGGATCACATCCTGCGTAGTTGGACTCTGTTGAAACTGGTATACCACCAGGACAATAATCGCCACAAACAGGAGGAGATATACCAGAGAAGATCGATTGCGAGATGGGTTCACTTAAACCTCCAATTAAATCCAAAAACATTTCCAACCTTGATTATACCAATCTCTCAAGGGGAATGGAATAAATTGGAGTGCTTCGGAGTGATTTCTAACGTCTCTCTAACGATTTGCGAAGCAACATTCGCCTTTTAAGCCGCGTGTTTTCCCCACAGAAAGCCCTCCAATCGCCGCCAGAGGCGTAAAATGCGCGAGCGTAGACGGGCAAACCAACGATAGCGACGAGGATAAACGCGCTTCTTCTTTGGTAAGGGACCAGTCCATTGAGCTAAAACCGCTCCCCAAGTTAAGCCAGCTCCAAAACCCACGAAGACCACCCGATCACCTGCCTTGAGTTTCCCCTCTTGGATGGCTTCGCAAGTGGCGATGGGAATGGAGGCAGTCGAGGTATTCCCATAGCGTTCGAGGTTGGAGATAATCCTATCCATGGGGAGGTTCAGGTTTTTGGCGGCGGTCTCAATAATGCGTTGGTTGGCTTGATGAGGAATGATGTAATGGATATCTTCAATGGACAAGTTGGCTTTTTGGATGACCTCAAGGGTCGATTGAGTCATTACCCGTGTGGCAAAACGAAAGACCTCGCGTCCATTCATTTGGATATAGTGCTGTCCGTTCTGGACAGTCACCGCGCTGGCGGGGAGTTTACTGCCGCCAGCAGGGAGAGTGAGTAAATCTGCCCCTGACCCATCCGAGCGCATTACGCCGGAAAGAATGCCCCCGACATCGGAGCTGGCTTGGAGCACAAAAGCGCCTGCGCCATCACCAAACAAAATGCACGTGTTCCGATCTTGCCAATTTACAAAACGCGAGAGGGTCTCTGCTCCGATAACCAGAGCAGTGTTGACCGAACTGCTACGGATTGCCGAAGAGGCAATATCCAGCGCGTAGATGAAGCCAGTGCAAGCTGCGGAGAGATCAAATGCTCCCGCTCTTTTGGCGCCAATTTGATCTTGGACTATGCAAGCTGTTGCTGGAAAAATGTGTTCGGGAGAGGAGGTGGCAACAATAATTAAATCTACTTCTAGGGGGTGTACATTGGCAACTTCCAATGCTTTGAGAGCGGCTTGAACCGCTAAAGATGCGGAAGACTCTCCTTCATTGGCTATCCTGCGCTCGGAGATTCCAGTGCGAGATAGGATCCAATCATGGCTGGTTTCGACCATCTTTTCGAGATCGTAATTGGTCACCACCTTTTGGGGAATCGCCATCCCCCAGCCGGTAATATGGGCGTATCTTGTCATGCTGTTCACTCCTGAACTTGGCTGAGGATGATTGAAGCGTTATGCCCGCCAAATCCAAACGAGTTAGACAGGATATGTTTGACCGACGCCGAGCGCCCTTGGTTGGGTACATAATCTAAATCGCATTCTGGATCAGGAGTCTCATAGTTAATCGTTGGAGGGATAAACTGATGTTGCAAGACAAGCGTACAGATGACTGCTTCCAAAGCCCCAGAAGCGCCGAGCAGATGTCCGGTCATCGATTTGGTGGAGGAGATGGGGAGTCGATAAGCCTGTTCACCAAAGACGGTTTTAATCGCCGCGGTTTCGCTTTTATCGTTTAGTGGTGTACTGGTGCCGTGAGCGTTGATGTAATCAATGTCCGTAACTTGTAATTGGGCATCAGCTAAGGCTTGGCGCATACATAAAGCCGCTCCATAACCATTTTCGGCTGGTGCGGAGACGTGATAAGCATCATTGGTATGTCCATAACCGATGACCTCAGCTAAGATCTTGGCGCCACGCGCTCTGGCAAATTCTAATTCTTCTAGCACCAGGACGGCGGCGCCTTCGCCCATCACGAAACCATCGCGGTTGAGATCAAAGGGCCGCGAGGCTCGCTGAGGGTCATCGTTGCGGGTGGAGAGGGCATTCATTACATTCATGCCGGCCATAGCGACCGGTAAAATGGCCGCTTCACTGCCGCCGGCCAACATGACATCGGCTTGATTGCGCCGAATCATCTCCGTTGCCTCCCCGATTGCATTGTTACCGGTAGCGCAAGCGGTGATGACTGCCAAATTCGGACCGCGTAACCCAAAATGGATAGCGACCATACTACCGGCGCTATCGGGCAGCATCATAGGAACCAAAAAGGGGCTGACGCGGCTCGGCCCTCTTTCTTGAAAGACATGATATTGTTCGATCAGTGTGTGAATACCTCCAATACCGGTGCCGATGACGACGCCGATGCGGTCACGATTTGCGTCATGGATAGGGAGGTTTGCCTGTTCAAGCGCTTGTTGAGCCGAAGCAAGGGCAAATTGGGTGTAGCGGTCCATTTTGCGCGCCTCACGATTGCCAAACAAGGCTGCAGCATCGAACCCTTTGACTTCGGCTGCGATTTTCGATTTGTGGTCACTGGCATCGAAATGGGTGATGTAGCCCACTCCGGAAATTCCATTTGAAATCGATTCCCACAAAGAGTGAATGTCATTGCCCACTGGACTGATACAGCCCAAACCCGTCACAACGACTCGACGACTCATAATAACCTCCAAAACAGAATAAATCGGTCATTTTACCGTGTTTAACCCCCAATCATCACTATCGAGGCGTGTCAACAAAAATTATGCAGCGGATTGATTTTGGACGATTTGGCGAATGTGGATGCGATCGTGTGAAGCGATGATCCCGACTAGCTCTTGAAGGGTTGTAGGTCCAAAAATAGCATGTCGCACTTTTTGGTTCCATGTTTCGGTTGGCATGTTCTGCACGAGGTTCAACAGTTCTAAGCGAGCTTGAATAAACTCTGCCAATGCTTTTTTCCCCGATTGCTTTCGATAGTTGCGTTGTTCTGCCCACCGATCGGTATCGATGCCAGCGATAAACGAATTCGGGGTAGCGATGGCTTTTTGTAAACGGGGAAGGTTGACTTCGATTTCGACATCCCGTAGATGGCATAAAACTTCTGTCTGGCACCATTCGTCATCTTGGGGGCGTTCGTTCCATCGATCATCGGATATTTGTGCGCAGAGATAAGGTAGTGCAGCCGAAGTGGATTTTAGAATGGCAAGGATGGCTTCTGTCGATGAGAAATTTGGAATGGTATCTTCTGGTGGCATTTGGTCGATCCACGGGATAACATTTTCTAGCTTGCCACCGATTGATTCGGGTGCAGTGGGATTTGCGGAGACCAAAAAGGTCTTTAAGCCAACCTTTTTGGCGGGCAAGATATCCATTTCAAGGTCGTTCCCGACCATCACTGCGCCTTGTTCACGCCAGCCATCGCGTGCGAGAAGTTCCATAAAAAACGCCGCATTCGGTTTGGCAAAATGATAGGTTTCATAAGAAGCAATCAGGCGAAAGGCAGGAATGGACTCTGCCAACCCAGCCCATTTCAGACGATGTAAATTGGCAAGTAGGGGGAATAAGGGATTCGTGGCTAAAATGAGGTTATATTGTCTTTGGAGTGCTTGAGTGACTAGTTCAACAGCGCCTGGCATGGGGCGGGTTAATCCTTCAAGCTGAGGAAACTGATTTTGGTAGAATGCTTCAATCTCCTGGTGAATTTGGCTTTCCTCAATCCCGATTGCTGGGTAAAAAGCTTGATCAAAGGTCTCTTTTAGCGTTCGATCGGGACGATCGTTGGCGATCATGATTTGGGTGGCGCGCATCAGTTGTTTGACCAGATGATCGGGGGAGACCTTTTCGGATAAATATTTTGACAAGGCTTGAAGATAAGCCGGGATAAAGGTCTCCATGTCGTTCTGAAGGAGGGTATCGTCAAGGTCAAGCAGCAGAGTCAGCGTCATTGTCTTCTCCGGGCAACGCAAAGGGCAGGGGATGACATTCACCGCAACCGACAAAGGGTTCGGCGACCACTCGCTCCGTTTTGGTGCAATAGGCTGTAATTTGCACCTCTTGTCGGATAAAGGGAAACGGTCTGATCAAGCGTGGCTTGAGTTCCATATAGGAACAGGCATTTGCCAAACGAATATCCGGCACAGGACAGGTTTGGCACATGCTCGGTTTCCACGGCAGAGGAGGTAACGCCGCGGCAAGCAAGCGACATTCTTCGATCTTGCGACCGCGAAAATAATCCCCGTAAAAATAGGGGCATTCCTTACCGGCAGGTGTTTTCATCAGACACGGGTTACATAAGAGCCATTGCGGGTATCGATGCGAATGGTATCCCCGACTTCGACAAAGTTTGGCACTTGGACTTGCAATCCCGTCTCGGTGACGACTCGCTTTGTCACGCCAGTGGCAGTGTCACCACGCACCGCAACTTCAGCCTCAGTAACCACCATATCGACGGTGACGGGGAGTTCAATGTCAATTGGCTCACCATTGTAGAAGGTCAGCTTCAATTCCAAGCCCTCTTTAAGGTAACCTGCGTTTTCACCAATTACCTCGGCTGGAATGGCAGGTTGATCGTAGGTTTCGGTATCCATGAAATGATACAGACTGCCGTCAAAATAAAGAAATTGGACATTGTGATAATCCAATCGGACATCTTGAACGCGATCGCCGGAAATGAACGTTTTTTCGAGCGTCGCTCCGCTGCGTAAATCCCGGGCTTTGACTCGGATGGTCGCTTTACCTCGACCCGGTTTATGGTGTTCGTATTCTAAAACTTTATAGAGATTGCCATCGAGTTCAAAGGTAACCCCTTTGCGTAGGTCGTTTACATCAA
>FWPU01007351.1_pt1 | contig 20427 bp, 20 predicted proteins | sample 2228361 | NCBI WGS metagenome assembly FWPU01 (sample SAMEA103939777, study PRJEB20133) | metagenome
TCAATTGTATGAAGTCAATCTGAACGAACTGATGGCCTGGAACGGTCTCAACGGCTCTTCGATCATTCATCCGGGGGATCAAATTCTCTTGCAAGTCACGCCGCCAATGCCGCCAACATTCACACCCAGCCCCACCCTTCCGCCCACCAACACCCCCACACTCCCCCCAGCGACACCCAGTCCCACAGCGACAACGGTGTTTGTGACGAGTACTCAGCCGGTTCGTGAGACAACGCAGGAATCTCCCGCTCTCCTGTTCCTCTTTGTTGGGCTAGCTTCCACAGGCACAGCGCTGGCGGTGATCTTTTTGAGAAAGAAACGGTAAGCATCATTCCGTTCGTACAGGCTTTGTCTTACCCCCACCGTCCTCTGACATCACCTGCACCACGGATATCTATTTCAATCAGACATCAGCCAGGTTTCCAAATAAAATCACACTGGTAAAAAGCAAAAATGGAGTTGTCAACCCAAGGGTTGGCTCAACCATACAGGATGAAGGGTCGGTAAACTCTCCTCGACCTGCTCAGCGACATAATACGACTCACCCGCACAGGCACGGCACAAGGTAAGATCATCGAAAAACACCTCGCGCTCATTCATGATCTCCTCTCCGCAGCGATCACACACAGCCCGTTTTCCCGGTTGACTGATTAATGCCTGAATCGGGCGGATCAACCGCACCCATTGAAAAGAGAACAACTGCTCATCCGGCATGTGCTGGTAACCAATCAAGTTCGCTTCCCAGCGATTTTTGGCATGCGGAGCATAAAGTACCGATTCTTGCCGGGCAGTTGGGAGCGGTGCCAGACGTACCGCCCGATCACTTAAGGTGTCTATAAAGGTAGCAGCCACTTTACCATAGTCCTCGATCCGCAGTGTACGCCTCCCCACCCAACAGTTGGTCGCCACAGAGATGCCATCCGCCCCACAACCATCGGTTTCAGCAATTGTGTACAATCGTTTATCGTTTTGCGGCAGATCTAAACCCAGCAGCCGACCGGCATACAACCCCATACGCACCCCCAGTACCTGACGCGGACAAAGGTGATGATGCAGCCCAGCACACTTTTCCAACAATTGTTGCAATTGTTCCATCGCTTCCTCACTCTCCCGCTGGAAGGAAAGTTAACCCTTTCCTTCCAGCGGACATGTCAGTACAATTCAGGCTCGTTCCAGCTTGACCATGGTGTCATAAAAAACAGCACTGCCACCGACCGGGTCAACCAACGGTGTATTGCCCAAATAGGGATCCACCCGCATGGCTGCGTTGGCATGGAAACCTCGCGTGCGGCGAGGGTCGCCCTGAATGCGGACATCATCTATTTCAAAGTCCACACCGCCATAGGCAAAGTGACCAAATCCCAATGCAAATGAAACCACTCCCGGTCGCATCCCTTGAACAGCTTTGATTTTACCGATCATCGGCACTTTAGTGCCGTTGTGCAAATCCCACACACCGTCCGGATTAGAAGCTGAAATAATCTTCACCCGTTCGCCATCTTTGAAGCCCAACCTTTCGGCGTCGGCTGCGTTGATGATGACAGTATTTTCCGGCAGCAAGGCATTCAGCCAGTAATTTCCCGAAGTGCGGCTTTTGGTTTGCATAATCTCACGATGAGTGATCAATCGCAGATTGAAGTTTGCACCATCTTCAACCGGTTGACCGGTCACATCCAGCCCGGCCGGAATGTATTTAGCGTAACCATACAAATGCTCACCGGTCATCGCACTCTTTATGCCGTAGGTTTTTTCCTGATAAATGTTAACCATTTGTCCGTACTTATTGGCTACCAGATCACCCTTGTACCCCGCGCTGAAGTTTTGGTAACGTCCGCCTCGATTGAGTACGTACACTACCTTGCGCCACAAATCGTCGCCTACGATAGTTTTCCAGCGCTGCACATCGAACACGGAAGATGGTAAATACCTGCGGGCTGTTTGAAACAAGCGCAATTCCTCGTCATCCGCATCCGGTACGGCATCCGAACCGTCCTCTTTCTCGCCGAAGGCCAGATTTGCCACCATGCGCAGGTAAAAATCATCCTGATGGGTCAAGGGGATATTCTGGCCAAGACCATTTTCGCCAAAATTAGGCAGATTCAAGCGCTCTGCAATGCCCAACAGTACGGCTTCCATGTTGAGCGGCATTTTTTGTCCATAAACTTCCACTTCCTCTACCAACGGGGCAATCGCCGGCTGACGAATACCTTGCACCTTAAAGGGTACCGAGGGATGTGAGCCATTGAACTCCCACCGTTCCAGATACGCCGTATCCGGGAAAATATAGTCCGCGTACATGGAAGTTTCCCCAATGGTGATATCGAAGGCAATGAACAAGGGTAACTTCTTCGGGTCCGAAAGCACCTCAATCAGTTTATGACCGGCAGGTAAAGAATAAACCGGCGAACCCATGTAGAGGAACAGCGCCTTCACCGGATACGGGTAAGCATCTCCAATTGAGGGGATAACTTCCTGATAAACATCACTTGCCAACGGATACCAGTTGCGTTTGGCTGGGTAGCGTTTCTCCTTGGGCAAAGCGGTATAAAGGGTTGATTCTTGATACTTGGCATCGTGACGGATGATAGACAACCCAAACGGAACCATCTTTCCACCCGCCATTTTCACCAAGGGGAATGGTTGTCCTTTTTTACCGCCCATGTAGTCATAAGTGGTCGCTTTAATCAAACCACCGGCATAGTCGTAATTGCCAATTAAGGCATTGAGCGTGTACCATGCCAGTACATTGTAAAAACCATTGGTATGCTGTGAAACGCCGCGATGAATATCGGCACAGGCGCGCTTGCCATGGCTGGTAAACTCACGGGCAACCTCAACCAAATCTTCGGCATCCAATCCGCACACTTCCGCCCAATCTTCAATGGAACGTTCTCGTGCTGAGTCGGCAATAATTTGTAAAACTGACTTGACCTTAAAATTGCCAAGAGTAACACCATCCGCCCATAAATCACCAAATACAGCATCGCCTTCGCTTTCAGCATATGGGTCAAAAGCAACCGGACGGCCATTTACCAGCGTCACAAAGTAATCAAAATCATAGGTCTTATCCGGATCAGTCGAAAGCGGTCGCGCTTCTTTCTCGCGTAAACCAATTTCGCTTGCTCGCAGAAAGGTGGTTGGTTGACCTTCCTCATCCAGCTTGACCAGCCAGGCTGCCTGTGTCCAGGTTGGGTTACCCTTCAACGCTGCAGCCGCTTTGTTGACCGCGCTTAAGTAGTCGGCATCGTAACGTTCATTGTCCAACACCCAACGAATGAGCGCCAATGCCATTGCCCCTTCGGTACCGGGTTTAATCGGAAGCCACTTCCATGCTTTTCCGGCCGTCTTGGAAAGACGTGGATCCACTACAACAATTTTTGTTCCGTGATAGACCGAACCTTCGGTAATTTTTGGCACACGCAGCGGCGGTCCGTAGTTACCCTCAAAAGGAGATGCTCCCACAAAGATAATAAACTCACTGTTGCGAATATCTCCCTGCCAGTAAAATTTGCTTCCGCCGGTCCACTTGCCATCCACCAATTTTTCGGACATGGCTTTGCCAGTAAAGTACAGCGACCCTTGACAGACGGTGGTATGCCCATGCGTGTTGACCGTGCCAAAACCATCGCGGAAAAAGCGGCTGATAAAATCGCTCCGCCCGCCTTTCATGCGTCCCCAATTGAATACCACCTGATTGTTTTTCGGCCCCAAATCCGGGTGATTGGGATCAATCAATGTATCCAGATAAGCCGCAAAAGTTTGCTTAAACTCCTCTACCAACCCTTTTTTCTTGTCCTCATCTTTTTCAGACAGAATTTTCTTGACTGCAGCAGCCATTTCTTCGGCAACTTTTGCATCCGTCAAGGCGTAGGATTCTCGTAAACCGGGAACTCTGCCTTCCCCAAATAGATCTCCACCTTCGACGATTTCGTTCAAGGCTTGTTCGAAGGAGATTGTGATCCACTGGTTAGCTCCCCGGGGCGTCCCGGGTTTGCGCTTAAGCACTTTGATGATTCGATACGGATCATATACGGTTTGCATGCCAGCCTGCCCCTTCGGGCAAATGGCGCCTTCCACGGTTTCGGTTTGCTTGAAGGGTGTTTCATAATCCAGGTGCGGGTTCATTGTCCATGGGCTATAAGGGTTTCCATCAATTTTGACCGCCACGCCATCAAGCAATTTGACTTTGATACCACAAATGGTATTGCACTGCAAACACACCGAATAAATCTGGTTCTCGGCGGAGTGTAGTGGCACCGGTCCAGACTCGGCCCCAACCTCCTGGGATAGCACCAAGGCTGGTGTAATTCCCAAAAAAGCCGAGGCAATTCCTGCCGCACCAGCGTTGCGTAAAAACTCACGCCGGTTCATGGTTGTCTGATTTATAGTGTGAGAAGATGAGGCAGTACTCATTGAGCGACCTCCTGAGATTTAGATTTGATGAAAGGAAGAAAATCCATGCCCAATAACCATGCCAGCGCGGCTCCTCCGGTTACCCCCAGCGTCACTGCCCATTCCATCAGGCTGGGATAATAATCATAATTTAAGTGCGGACCGGTGAAAGCCTGGGCCAATCCTTCCAGTTCCGGGATGGAAAGCATGGGAAAGATGATATTTGCGCGGGCTACAGCAATGCCAACCAGCACAGCCACCCCCACTACCCCGCTCCAGAAAGGACTCTGCCGAAAACGTTTGACCAGCAGAAAGGCAATTGGGAAAACCATGCCAAGTCCCAGTTGCAACAACCAGAACGCCCACCCGAACCGGCCAAACAACACCAGCGAAACCGCCTCACTGGCAACCGGTGTTCCAGCGTAGAGCGCTTGCGAATAATCTACCCACAAGTAATAGGTTTTGACCAGGAGTAAAATCAATAATCCAATCGAGAGAATGCGCAACTGCTGCGAGCGTTTTTCGTCGGCAGGCATAAACCAGCCCAACAATATCAGCATCAAGGCGCAGCCAGAGAGTAAAGAAAAGACCGGAAACTGAGCCGGCAGCATGGCCGTGTGCCAGGCTTCCCGCGAAGCGTTAACACCCAAGAGAGCCCCCACCCCGCCGCTCAGGAAGATGGAAAGGAACAATCCCACCCCCATTACAAATCGCAGCCATGGGCGGGCATCCTGCTTGCCACTTTCCATGCGGATGACCAGCCACAGGCCAGCCAGCAAAACAACCATAAAAATTGAATATCCCCACACCAGTTGCGCCATGACCGAGAACAGGTTGGGTTGGAAAAACACTTTCCAAATCCGCTCTATATGTCCCAGATCCATCGCAATGGTTACCAGAGCTGCCGGCATCGTCACCACAGCTGCCCAAAGGGCAATTTTGCCACTCCCCTTGAAAAGACGAATACCAAAAAGGAATTCCAGCGAGGCAATCATCATTGAACCGGTAGAAATGCCGCCGTAGAAGAGGTACATGGCTACCCACAAACCCCACACGACATACGACCCATAATTGACCATCCGTTCACCCACAAAAAAGCGGAGGTAAAACCCCCAAAGCCCAAAAGCGAAAGCCACCGCCCCCAGTAGATAAATCATTTTCTTGATGCGTGTTTCAGATTTCATCGGCTTTTCCCTCCTATACCAGATAGTAAACTCGGGGCTTTGTACCCAATTCTTCCTTCAAAACGGTTACATTGGGCTTGCTGATCATTTCGGCTACCAGACTATCCGGGTCGTTGGCATCTCCAAAGAGTGTTGCGCGCCCAATGCAGGTCGTTACGCAGGCGGGCAACAGTCCTTCGTGCAAACGGTGCAAACAGAAGTGGCATTTGCGGGCATTTCCAATCGGCGAGCCGTGTTCACCCGGCCGATCATAGCCCTTGCCGTACTCGAAATTGGAGGCTCTTTCGTAATCGTCGGCTTTTTCCCGACCGATAATCAAACCTTCGGCAACCGGTGTTTCTTCGGTGTAGGTATAACCGAAATCCGAGGTGCGCGCGCCATACGGACAGGCAGTGATGCAGGCACGGCAGCCGATGCACTGTTCGTAATCCACCACCACCACGCCCTCTTCGTTGGTATAGGTTGCATTGACCGGACAAACGGGTGTGCAAGGTGGCTTTTCACATTGCATACAGGGACGCGGCACAAATAAGCGGGATACGTTGGGATAAGTACCAATTTCCTTCTCGATCACCGGACGGTAAACCACGCCGGGAGGTAATTTATTTTCCGCAACGCAGGCAATCGTACAGGCATGACAGCCTACACATTTGCGTAAGTCAATTACCATCACCCAGCGGCGTTCGGCAGGCGGCTTTTTCAAGGCACGTGCCAGTTCTTCCTGCATCCGCAACAGCACATCCGCTTGGGAGTTTTTCGGCGGAGCTGGCAATTCGGCTGGCTCAATGGCTGGCCGGCTGGCATTGGCTGGACGCCCGCGCAGCAGTTGACGAGAAGCCAAAGCCGCACCAGCCACCCCTATAATCTTGATAAAATTGCGACGGGAAATTCGGGTTGGTCTTTCCTCATCAGCCATGACCGATCTCCTTTCGATTGCATATTTGTTCGTGGGAGGGGAGTGATTTCCCTCCGTCCTTAAGCGTACCGATTCAGAGATGGGATATGAAGCGGGAAAATCCCGCACATCTGGGGAATGATGTCAGGAAAAGTTTGAATTCGGACGAAATGTGGATCAGGAAGGGGAAATCAAACCGCGTTGTAACGCATAGCGCACAAGACCAGCCCGGCTGCGTAAACCCAATTTTTCCATTCCGCGAGCGCGGTAAGTTTCAACCGTTTTGGGACTGAGAGCCAGTTGTTCAGCAATTTCTGCACTGGTATAGCCAAGTGCCACCAGTTGCAGTACCTGCTGCTCGCGCTCACTCAATTGATCCCATTCGTCCGAGGATGAAGGCTGATTGTCCAACACATCTTCCAGCACAAACCGCATCATGGAATGATGCACATAAAATTCCCCCTTCAACACGGCCTGAATGGCGGTAATCAATTCCGTATCGGCTGCTTTCTTCAATACGTATCCCGAAGCGCCATTGCGCAGAGCTTCCTGCAAGTAATGGCGGTCATCATGCATGGTCAAAATGAGAATTTTAGCACCCGGTGCAGTCCGGCGCAAAGAAGGTAGAATGTCCAACCCGCTCAAACCCGGCATACTCACATCCAGTAAAACCAGGTGCGGTTGGAGCTGTTCACATTTTTCAATTGTTTCCGCCCCGTTCGCTGCCTCTCCAACCACTTCCCAGTCGGGTTGTGTGGAAAGCATCAGCCGCAGCCCGGAGCGTAAGATGGCGTGATCATCCGCCAGCAAGATTCGTTTCTTCTCGCTTGATTTCTGGTTCATGTTCATCCAATGGAATTTCTACAAAAACACTCGTGCCATGGCCGGGGATGCTCTCGATAGTCAACCGTCCACCCAATTGCTTTGCCCGTTCTTGCATACCCAGTATTCCGATCCGATGGTGATTTTTGAAATTAATGGGATCAAATCCATTCCCATTATCTTCAATCACGGCAATCACGCGGTTTTGACGGCGTTCAATTAAAATGCTGGCAGAACGAGCAGAAGAATGACGGGCAACATTCGTCAATGCTTCTTGAATAATGCGATAAAGGGCGGTTTCTATGTCCGGCGGCAGACGCTGAGTACCGGGGGTAATCATCAAGTCAATTGGTATTTGCAGGCGCGATTGCCATTCAAACACCAGCCGCTCTAACGCCGCAGACAACCCTAAATCATCCAGCGCGCGTGGGCGCAATTGCATGGCAAGATGATGAACTTCTTCAAGGGTTTGGGCTGCAATCTGACGCAGTTCCCCAACCTTTTCCTGATCCAGCGCTGAACAATTGGCTTCAAGGGTACGCAATCCAACCAGTAACGAGGTCAGCGATTGCGAAGTACTGTCATGTAATTCGCGGGCGATCCGTCTTCGTTCTTCTTCCTGGGCAGCAATTACCCGTTCCAGCAACAGCTGCTGCAACCGCTCGCGTTCTGCGCGCAGGTCTTGCATTTGCTTCAAGTCATTGGTCATCTGGTTGAAGGCCTGTGCCAGGCTGCCTAATTCATCTTTGGCCCAAGGACGAATCGCCAGTGAGTAATTTCCACGCGAAACATGATGGGTGGCTTCCACCAATTCTACGATTGGGCGGGTCAGAATGTGAGTAAGTAAACTGGCCACCAAGAAACCCAGTGCCAGTATAACCAGGGTGGCAATCACGGATTGAAGACTCACCCGTGCCAGAGCACGTTGTACCGGCGCGGTGGAAAGACCAACTCTGGCTATGCCCAGTTTACCATTCAAAATTGGCACAGCTGTATCGTAAACGGTACCTTCGTTGGTGGCAATTAGTATGGTGTGATGATACTGTTCAGCGGTTGCCGTGTTGACCGCAATCAGATCCAGCGGAAAGCCGCCGTTGAAAGTGTGAACCAAAACCTGTCCCTGAGGATCAACGATGAAAGCATACCGAAAAGAGGGATTATTACTTTGAGTCTCCAAAAGCAGATCCTGCAGGGCGAGCAAGTTGTTGAGCAAGATGGGTTCAGCAGCACGTGCAGCCAGATCGCGTGCCACCGAAATACTCTGGTCGCGCAATTGAGATTCCATGTTCTGAATTAACACGCGGCGCGTCAATATGGTGTTGCTGACACCGGCAAGCAAAACCAATCCAACTGCCAGCCCAAGGATCTTCGTTCGAATGCTAACTGCGCCTGCAATCGCCCAAAAATGAGCTGCCCAACGGTTAATCAGAGCCATCAATACCCCCCTGATGATACTGTTCTACAAATTGACGGGTGGCATCATAGGCAGCTTCTTCAATTTTTACAAATCGTTCCACTCCAATTTCGGTAAGCGCTTGTTGACCCTGAGGGTCAAGTGCCATATCCAATAATACTTTTTGCAATTCCCTCTTCATATTTTCATCCACCAGAGGACTGACCACAACCGGCGGGATACCAAATGGTGGTGAACGATGAATCACGCGCACCTTTTCTAGTAACGAGGGATCTCGTTGGACAGCAAATTCATAAACCAAACTATCCACCGCCGCTCCATCCGCCAGACCAGTAGCCACAGCCCGAATGGCTTCATCGTGGTTGTAAGTAAAAAAGATGCGGGAGAAAAAATTTTCGGGTTCAAAACCTAATTGCCGAACGAGTAAAGTAGGGTACACCCGCCCGCTCAACGACATTGGATCCGTGAAGGCAAAGACATGATTTTGCAAATCGGACATGGATTGAGCCGAACTCTCGAACGGAACCAGTAAAACTGAGTAGTATACCGTTTGGCCACCAACCTGCGGAGCAACAAGCAACTCCATTCCAAAGGTTTGCGAGCCTTCCAGATACGCACTGGTGCATACAAATGCCACATCTACCAGACCTTCTGCAATCAATTGGTTAGTTTCGGCGTATGTACGGCGCTGGACAAGTTCCACCGGGCGATTGAAGCGGCTGGAGAGGTAATTCAGTAAATCGTTGTACGATTGCACGGTTCCTTTTGGAGAAACGACCGAAGCCACAGCCACGCGTAGAGGCGGCACTTCACGATCTATAGTCGGCAGGGGCTGCAATACCGATAGATCCACATAGACGGCTGGCGATTGGGTATGCGTTGACGAGGTGGCACAGGCACTCAAACTGAACGCCCACATCAATAAAAAGAAAATCCGATAAATTGATTTCATCGTAAGTTGGTTAAAAAGCTACATCCTTTGCCCCAATTGTAGCGGATTTAAGAGGGCATGGCAATCAGGGCTGGGTTATTCAAACTCATCACCTCGATATAACCGATGGATAAAGGCTTAAGTTTTTTTTATTTTCTACATTGTGTTAAGCCGAAGGTTCATCCATCCATGGCCACATACGTGCTTCAAGGCTTTGGGGGTATTGTTCAACAATTTCGCTCATAGCCGCACGGAAACTGCTTTTTTCTTTACCAATCAGATATTCAGCCATGCCCCGTACAAACAACATAGTAGCAGCCCGTGGATTTTTGGGAAAATGTGCCAGACCGTCATCCATCAAATCAATGACTTCAAAGTAACGCCCGCGCGGCAGGTCAAGGGCAGCTTTACCTAAGCGCAATAGCACCCGAAAATCCTCCGCGTTGAGATAGCCATTAAAGAAATAAAGCATATTTCCGCTTCCGTTAAGAAAATAGAAAGAAGGTGTCCAATAGGCGGAATAGCGCGAACGGATCGCACGATCCTTTATAATATCAGCCCGCAACAGGATAAACCAGCGATTGAGTTCTTGTTGAACTTGAGCATCCTGGTAAGTCAAAGCATACAACTTTTTGCAACCTGCACAATCCTCACGGTGGAATTGAATTAAGACTCCTTTTCCTTCACCGCGGGCTTGTTTCAATGCGATTTCCAAATCGGACTGCCAGTTCAATTCAATTTCTGACATTTTTCATCTCCCGAATTTTCTGCTCAAAGGTCTCTAAATCCAGCGGAAGGTCATCTCGGATAATGTCGTTCTGTCTGAAAACCACCCTACCGGTTTCATCCAATAACAGTAATGTCGGCGCTCGCTGCACTTTAAACTGTCTGCCTAAATCAGGGTATCGGTCCAGGTCCAGTACAATCAGTGGCACGAAAAAACGTGCTTCGTCTGGCCATCCATTGACCTGCCACTCTGCAGCCTCGTACACATTCAGAGCGCATTCACATCCACGATAACGGTTAAATAATAATAATACCGGCTGAGAGGGAATATCTACAGGATCGGCGGGTGTAAACCACCCCTCCTGCCACGCTTTGATGACCAGAACAATTCCTATTAAAACAAAAACAATTCCCCCTAAAATTATTCGTTGATTGGTCTTCCACTTTTGAACATCGTTCACAATACGCCTCTTACTACTTTGTTCAGGCGATATATAAGAAGTATAAACCAACACCCACCAGGATCAAACCGGCAATTCTTTCCAGTACGGAAGCGTGCGGAGCAATTGCATTCAGGCTCTTAAGAGCGCCAGTAAAAGTACCAGCAAGAACAATCGGCACACCGCGCCCCATGGCGTAGATAAAAAGTAATACAGCCCCATAAAGCAAACCGGCTTTTTCTGCCATAACATAAGTCAGTATGACAGCCAGCACCGGTGTGGCACATTGGGAGGCTACCAGGCCTGAAACCAAACCCAGTAACAAAGCACCGGTTAACCCTCTGGCGGTTACCTTTTCACGCAGGCTGCCAAACCAATCAGGCAGATTGAGTTGAAAAACTCCCAACATCTGTAATCCGATGAAAAAGCACACTGCGGCAACCAGATAATACCAAAGGCGGCTGCTGCCACCCATAAAACCACCAATCAGGGCAGCGATTACACCAAGCAACACAAAGGTGACTGCCAGACCCACTGCAAAAACGAATGAAATGCTGAAAGCCCAACGCCGGGTGATTTGAGTGTTCCCTCCGATTACTCCGATAATTAAGGGAATCATAGCCACGTTACAAGGACCAATACTGGTTAGCATACCACCAAAGAAAACCAGAAAATAGCCAATGAGTGAAGCCGGTTGTAAGAGTGATTGATCAAAATTCATTTGGGCTTTTCCGTTAAACTTTTTAATTCTTGCTGTAACTGTTCCTTGCTCATCACGCCCAGAAAAACCTTACCATTGCCTTCGCTATCTATGAAAATTTGGGTGGGGATACTGAGAATACGCGCCCGCCGCAACAGGTTCTGATTGGCGGAATCATAAACATTGACATCCACCAATGCAACTTCATTCCGAAACGAAGGATAAACCTCGTCCACGAGGGACATCATCTCAACACAGGAATGACAATCCGTAGAGTGAAAGAAGGCAAACATCGGCTTTTTTTGTTGAAGATTGTGATCAAATTGTGCTTCCGCCAGTTCGGTAGTCCCAATTTGAACCGGTTTGTTCTGATTTTTTACCCACAAAACTACCCCTGCAGACAACACAATCAATGCCAGAATCAACCCTCGGATAATGGATAGTGGCGGGTGTTTTTTAGCCGATCGAGATTGTGGCTTTTGCTTTACCATGGAGGATTCCTTGTTGTAAGGTTCTATTTTTTAGGGGTTGTCGAATTGATATAAATTTCCGAAAAAAGCGAGCGCACAAAACGCGCCTGCCAGTTATTCGCCAGTTGGTAACAAACCTTCCAACCGGATTTTGTACATTCAACAAAACCAGCCGAACGTAAAACCATTAATTGTTGAGAAATGTAAGCCTGACGCCTTCTGGTGCAGTCGCATAAATCACTGACACAGAGTGGACCTTCAACCAGCAGACGCAAAATATGCAGCCTAGCAGGATTTGCCAATACTTTAAACATGGCCGCCAGTTCCTGGTAATTCATTGACCCTCATTCTGGATCTGCATCAGGTCAGCAAGTTCAAAAATTGGCATGGCGAGAGAGTATTCCCTCCCCCGCCATGCCGGGATGGATTTCAATCAGCGGTTACCATTTTCTTGATGGCGTCAACAGCCTGTTCGGTATTCATGTTGCGAATATCCACACCGCGGATATTATTCTTATCGAAACCGGCTGCTTCAAGCGCATCTCGGAACATCTTAACCTGCATCGTCGGATCACAAGCAGCAATGTACAATTTATCGGTCATGTCGCCTGTGAGCAAGGTGGTGAGAAATTTATCTCCATCGGTGGAGCAAAGCTGTGGATGAATAGCCACATAATCCACCAGATTCTCACGCCGAATTGCATTACCGACTTCAAAGATATTCATTTGTTGGAACGAGGGGCAGGTGCCCTGACAAACACACATCAATAAACCCTTTTGAGCCATTTTGGCCTCCTCTAATTGTGATTGTCACCGAAATAGGTGATGGCATCGTTGGGGCAAATCTTGGAACAGCCCCGGCAGAATTCAACACAGTTTTCGGGCTTTACCACCAGGGGGTGAGCATCCCCGGCAACATAAACTCCATTGGGACAGAAATCCACACAACTGTTGCAATTTGCGCATAAATCTTCATTGATGATGGGGTACCAATTTTGAGCCATACGATCCTCCATTAACGATTGATTGTTTGACCAAATCTTTAATCACAACCGGCGATGGTCGGTTTAAGGAGGCTTCTTAGGACATTGGTAGGCACTTCCACAGTGCGAACGACATTTTTTGCACATGAGAACAATTCACTTAATACATTCAAATATTTGAATATTATTTTAACCTTTTCTTGTCATAATGAATAGTGATAATTATCACTTTTGTTTATTCAGTGTTTGACGTATTATTATATTCAAAATAATGAATATTTAACTAACCTTAGATTTGACCTGCCACAAAATCTCAGGTAAATGTATGCCCGCAAAAACACCCAAATCTTCTGCCACAGAATGTTTAAGAGAGGATTTCAATGGTCAAACCTTTTTTTATTGTTGAGGATCTTTGTTTGAAGAAAGGAAATCGTTCCATCCTTAATTCCATCAATCTGTCCCTAACAGAGGGTCAAATTCATGTCCTGCTGGGGGTCAATGGATCGGGCAAATCTTCTTTGGCTTACACCTTGATGGGCTGTGAAGGCTACACTCCCGATAGTGGGCGAATTTTATTGGACGGCAAAGATATTACCCATACAACGATCACCGAACGGGCCAGAATGGGTATTTCTCTTGCCTGGCAGGAACCCGTTCGCTTTGAAGGACTGCCGATTGGAAAATACATTGAATTAGGTGCAAAGGAACCGAAACACGAAAAAATTATTGCTGCTCTGGAAGCCGTTTCGCTGCCGCCAAAGAAGTACGCCTATCGAGCTGCTGACTACACCCTTTCTGGTGGCGAAAGAAAACGGGTGGAACTTGCTGCAATTTACGCAATGCAGCCGCGGCTGGCCATTTTGGACGAACCCGATTCGGGTATTGATGCCCTCTCCATTACCGATATTGCGCGGCTAATTCGTGAAATAGCCAACCACAATACTGCCGTTTTACTGATCACGCACCGCCCCGAACTGGTCGAGATTGCCGATACTGCTTCGCTTATGTGTTCTGGCAGTATTATTTTCAGCGGCAATCCGCGGGAAACCAGCCAGTACTACCAAAGCCGCTGCGAGCCGCATTTGAATATTTTAGGTTCTCAGCCGTGGAAAATTTTCTCGACTAATTCATGACTGAACGGAGAAAAAGATTCATGGTCAATCCAATTAAGTCCCATGCCATTGAACAGACTTCTCCCGCATGGGCTGGTGAATTGCAATCTCTGATGAACGCATACCAGCAAGCGGGGGGTGATCCGGCGTCTTTCGACATGCCAGAAGTAGCCACGTTGGCGATCAGCGGGGATCAGGTGCTGGTTTCCCATGAAATTCCCGGTGTTCACCTCCTTTCTCAACCACTTGAACAAGGCATCTATGTGTCAGTTGTGGTAGATGATGGTACATTAGTGAAGCATCCGGTGCATTTATGTTTTGGGGTATTGCCCACTGAAGGCATCCAACGCATTGAGGCTGATTACCAGATTGGAAATGGCGCTCAGGTTCAATTTTTAGCGCATTGCTCGTTCCCTAACGCTGTTAAAGTTGAACACCGCATGAATGCTCGAATTTTCATCGGTCGGAACGCCAGTATGAGTTATAAAGAAGAACATTACCACGGACAGGATGGTGGAGTTGATGTTTATCCTTATTCCGAAGTGACAATCGAGGAAGGCGGGCAGTTCACCAGCAACTTTGTGATCACGCGCGGGAGAGTGGGCACATTGATGATAAATTACCGCATTGAAGCACAAAAGGACGCTCTGGCCGAACTGGTTACCAAAATATTTGGTAGTGGAGATGACCGTATCCGGGTGGAGGAGGCCATTCACCTGAATGGTGAAAATGCCCATAGCTTGACCAAAACACGTATTGCCGTGAAAGATAAAGCCATCAGCGAAGTCACCACCATTACCGAGGGTAATGCAGCGCGGGCGCGCGGGCATATGGATTGTACCGAAATTGTCCGTGGCCAAGCTCTAGCAGCCAACAATCCCATTGTCAAGGTTTCCAATGCCCAAGCCCAGGTGACTCACGAAGCGGCCATTGGCACAGTCAACCGCCGTGAGTTGGAGACGTTGATGGCGCGCGGTCTGGATGAGGAGGAGGCAGTAGACCTCATCATCCGTGCTATGATTCGCAGTTGAACATTCTGGAGAATAGGATTAGTCGTCAAATAATCCAAACAATATGTCGTAATCCAGTCAGATAAAATCAAAAAAATGGAGATACAACCACATGGAATCCTATAATGAATTGGAATTAGCACCGGCTTCAGTGGTGCTTGAATCAGCCCGCCAGTATGCCGAAGCTTTTATGAAAACGCCCCAGTACCAGAATTTTGTAAAAGCCTACAACGGATTTGTTGAGGATGAAACGGCTCAGGGAATTCTGTATCAACTGCGCCAAAAGCAGGAGAAAATACGCAATCAGCAGCTTTCCACCCCCATTCGTGAAGAAGATCAAGTCGAGATCAAGCGGCTTAATCAAGCTTTATACGAACAACCCACGGTAAAGGTTTACCTTGCCGCCCAAAATGATTTGGTGGCTTTGGCTCAAGAACAGGGAGATGTCCTTACCGAAGCACTGGGATTCGATTTTGCCGCAGTTTGCCGCACAGGAGGATGCTGTGGATAATCTAAATTTACACAATGACGCGCCTCAGGAAAATCTCAATTCACTTTCAGAGGCTCTTCAAAACCTGATTGATCATTTAACTCACTCCGAAGCATCTATTCGGTTCCGCAATGCAGAGCGTGCTTTAATGAATGATTCGAATGCCCAGGATTTATTGAATCAACTGGCCCGTCTTCAACAAACGCTCAAAACTCAGCAGAGAAACAATCTACCGACCGAGGAGACTCTGACGCATTTGCATCAATTTCAGCTGCAAGTTGCCGAACACCCATCAATTCAGGAATACGAATATAGCCGTGAATTGTACATTGCGTTGATTCGACAGGTCAATCAGCAAATCAGCCAGCTAATCGGGCTGGATTTTGCGGCGCTCACTCGAAGATAGGGTGGAGAAATAGCTCGACCCGAGCCTCCCTCACTCTTCCCCATTCCAATGCGCCCACCTTGCCCCTTGCGCTTACAGGGAATTGACCAGCCGCTGGTCGGGTCTCCACCCCCATGCTGCTCTGCGAGGGCAATTTACTGGGCATCATAGGCTTTGCTCTGCCCCAGCCGTTCTGCCCAGCGCAGAGGCTCGAATACCATCCCCTTCCGGGGAGTTAAAAACAATCTAGTGAGCGTGCAGGGGCTCGAACCCTGAACCAATGGCTTAAAAGGCCACTGCTCTACCATTGAGCTACACGCCCGCGCTCAAAATTTTATCACGCACTCTTAAGTACGTCAACAAATTTTGCCAAAAATCATTCGTTTTCAGGAAATCCATCCTCTCCCCTTATGGTAAAATAACATATCCAAATCTGCCTCCCATTACGGGACGGTTTTTTGCATCCCTGGAGAAAAATATGACACCTGTACTGGAACTTCGTGGGATCACCAAACGCTTCCCCGGTGTACTGGCAAACGATCATATTGACCTCACCCTCGAACAGGGCACAATCCATGCCCTGTTGGGTGAAAACGGCGCGGGCAAAACAACCTTGATGAACATTCTCTACGGGCTGTACAAACCCGACGAGGGAGAAATCTTTGTCAATGGCGAACCTTTCCATGTGCATTCCCCATCGGATGCCATCGCGCGTGGCATCGGCATGGTGCACCAGCACTTTATGCTCATCCCGGTCTTTACCGTAACCGAAAATGTCATGTTGGGGGAAGAAAGCCTCAAACCGGGTGGATTTCTCGATCGCGAAGCTGCTGCCAAGCGCATTCGTGAAATTTCAACGCAGTATAGGCTGGAAGTCAATCCGGACAGTTACATCAAAGACCTGCCGGTTGGTGTTCAGCAGCGGGTTGAAATCATTAAGTTACTTTACCGCAATGCCAACATCCTCATTTTCGACGAACCTACCGCCGTGCTGACGCCGCAGGAAGCCGATGAGTTGTTCGAAATCATGCACTCGCTCACAGCCCAAGGCAAATCTATCATCTTTATCACGCATAAATTACGCGAAGTGCTGGAAGTTGCCGATATCATCACGGTCATCCGCCGCGGCAAGGTAATTGGTTCAGTTACCCCCAATGAAGCCGATCAGAGCAAACTGGCCGCCATGATGGTCGGGCGGGAAGTCAAACTTGAGCTGGAGAAAGAACCTGCCAAACCCAAAGAAACTATTCTCAGGGTTGAAAACCTGATCGTAACCGATGAAACCCGTCAAGTTGCTGTGGATGGGGTTTCCTTCGAAGTGCGCGAAGGAGAAATTTTGGGGATTGCCGGGGTGCAGGGCAATGGTCAAACCGAACTGGTTGAAGCCGTCACAGGAATGCGCGATGTAGAGGATGGAAAAGTCTTTCTCATGGGGAAAGATGTAACTCACGCTGTCCCGCGTAAATTTACCGAAGCCGGAACGGCACACATCCCCGAGGATCGCCAGCGAGACGGGCTGGTACTGCCGTTCCCAGTCATGGAAAACCTGATGCTGTGCACCTATTACCTGCCACCCTTTGCAAACGGTGTCATTATTCAGTGGGATTATGTAATGGAAAATGCGACCCGGCTGGTACAGGAATACGACATTCGTACTCCTTCCATTTTTACCGCCGCCGGTTCGCTTTCGGGGGGTAACCAGCAAAAAGTCATTGTCGCCCGTGAACTCTCCCGCCCAATCCACTTGCTGGTAGCCGCTCAACCAACCCGCGGGTTAGATGTTGGCTCGATTGAATATATCCATTCTCAAATCCTCAAACGGCGCGATGAAGGGGTAGCCGTCTTGCTGGTATCCACCGAACTGGACGAGATCATGCAGCTTTCTGATCGGATCGCGGTGATGTATCGCGGCAAAATCATAGCAACCGTCCCTGCCGAGGAAGCCACCAAGGAATTGATCGGCCTCCTGATGGCGGGAGTACCGCTGGAAGAAGCCCGTCTGCAAATCCAGAAAAAATCCAAGCAATCTGAAAAGATCGGGGGTGCGAATTGACCAGCAATTCTGAACAACCCAAAAAACCCGGTTTTGGACAAATTCTCCTCGAAGAACTCAACAACCGTTTCAAACCGCCCGAAAGAGACGAGAAAAAGAAAGTCCGCATCAGTCAGACCGTCTTAATACCGCTGCTGGCAGTCATTACGGGCCTGATCATAGGCGGCATCTTCATTATCATCACCACGGAACAAGTCTATGCCGCTTTTGGACAGTCTTTCGGCGCTGGACTGGCGGCAGCATGGGATTCGGTATCTAAAGCCTACTCTGGCTTGTTTACCGGCGCTTTCGGTGATCCTGCCCGAATGATTGCTGCCCTTCAATCGGGGGATGATTTACAAATTCGCCGTGCTTTCAACCCCCTCCTAGAAAGCCTGGTAACCTCAACTCCTTATATCTTTGCCGGGTTAGCAGTGGCTTTGGGCTTTCGTGCTGGCGTGTTCAACATCGGCGCAGAGGGACAAATCTTTGTCGGCGCCATTACGGCAACCTTCGTGGGTTATTCCGTAAACGGCCTGCCCGCCATTATCCATGTCCCACTGGCCCTGCTTGCCGGAGCAGCTGGCGGCGCCTTATGGGGGTTCATCCCCGGTTGGTTGAAAGCCAAGACCGGCGGACATGAGGTGATCAACACCATCATGATGAACTACATTGCTTTCCGGTTGAGTGATTTTCTGCTGACCGGCCCGATGAAACGGCCCGGTTCGTTCAACCCGGTCAGCCCTGAGATTCTGCCCAGCGCATGGCTGCCGCGTTTCTTCCCCGACCCCATTCGTTTTCATTTGGGGTTCTTTATTGCTTTGGGAATTGCCTATTTGGTATATTGGTATTTGTTCAAGACCACCTGGGGTTTTGAACTGCGAACGGTCGGGACGAATCCAAACGCCGCCAAATATGCCGGCATGAACGTAACCAAAAATATCATTCTGGCAATGAGCCTGTCTGGCGCACTGGCTGGTTTAGCCGGCGCCAATGAAGTGCTCGGCGTGAACCGAAACCTGGCCATGGCATTTTCCTCCGGCTACGGTTTCGACAGCATCGCATTGGCGCTTCTTGGAAACAACCATCCCTTAGGAGTGGTACTTGCCTCACTCTTATTCGGGACACTACGGAGTGGCGCCACCAGAATGCAATTGACTGCCGGTATTCCAAATGACATCATCTCCATATTACAGGCCGTCATTCTGGCCTTCATCGCTGCTCCGGCGATCATCCGCACCATCTACCGCCTACGCAAACCAACGGTTGAAGAAGCGGGCGTCACCATTCGCGGGTGGGGAGGTTAAACCAAAATGGCAACCACAACCAACAGTCAAATGTTCCACAAAACTTTTGTACGCGAATCCCCAGTCCGTCAACGGGTGATGGGCGCATTTTTCCTTTTGCTTGGGCTATCCATCTGGTTCTTCTTTGCCCGCTCGGTTGACGGCAGCGCCATTGCCAGTTTTGGGTTAAGTACTTTTCAGGCCAAAACCCAACTTGACCCCTGGAACCTGCCTGCCCTCAACACCCTCTATGTGCTCGCCATTGTCTGCGCAATCCTCGGAGGAATCCAACTCTCGCGTGGTTTCAGGAAATACACCAATGCGGTTTTAGCCGTTGTGGTGGGAATCTTCGTATTTGGCTTTCTGGTTTGGGCAACCGCAGGCAAATCCCTCAATCTGGTGGGGCTGTTCAATACCACCCTCAGCAAAGCAGTGCCGATTACGCTGGGCGCCCTCTCCGGCATTCTTTGCGAGCGTTCCGGCGTGGTCAACATCGCCATCGAAGGCATGATGTTGAGCGGTGCGATGGTTTCGGCGCTGGTTGGCAGTATCACCCAAAACGCATGGATCGGGCTATTGAGCGCTGTTGTGACCGGAGCTTTGCTGGCCTTTGTGCACGGCATCTTGTCAATTAAGTATAAGACCAACCAGATTATATCGGGCACGGTGATCAACATTTTTGCTACCGGTTTAACTTCCTACATTTCGGCAAAATTTATGCAGGTTTATCCGGCGTTGAACAATCCGCCTACGTTTGGCGCCATTGCGGTGCCCCTACTGGCAGATATTCCGGTGATTGGCGAAATTTTCTTCGTCAACAACCTTTTTGTTTTTGCCATGTTCATCTTCATCATTATCTTGCAAATTGCCCTGTTTCAGACCCGATGGGGCTTGCGGGTACGTTCGGTGGGCGAACATCCCAAAGCCGCCGACACTTTGGGAATTGATGTGTTCAAAACCCGTTACACTTCGGTCATTTTAGGCGGTATGATGGCCGGATTCGCCGGCGCCTACTTCACCCTCGGCTCAGCAGGTCGTTTCGACGAGGTGATGACCGCCGGCCGTGGCTTTATCGGCCTAGCAGCCATGATCTTTGGCAACTGGATCCCAACAGGCGGGTTTGCAGCTGGCCTGTTGTTCGGTTTTGCCGACTCA
>FWPU01007352.1_pt1 | contig 20422 bp, 16 predicted proteins | sample 2228361 | NCBI WGS metagenome assembly FWPU01 (sample SAMEA103939777, study PRJEB20133) | metagenome
CCCCGCCGCGCCCCCGCCCCAAGCTCCCCGCCTCGACCTTCGCCGACTTCGTCGGCGCCGAGGCCTGCCGGGAGTGCCACGCGGCGCAGTACGACGCCTGGGCGGCGTCGACCCACGGCCGGGCGGGAGGCGCGCCCTCCGAGGTCGAGATCCTCGCCCCGTTCGACGGCAAGCCGCTTCGCTTCCGCGACGCGCTCGTCTTCCCGGAGCGCGCGGCCGACGGCGGGCTCTCGTTCCGCGTCGAGCGGCGCGGCGCGGACACGGTGCGCCTCCCGGTCGACGCCGTGGTCGGCGGCGGGCACCTCCTCGGCGGCGGGACGCAGAGCTACTTCTCGCGCTTCCCCGACGGCACGCTCCGCTTCCTGCCGTTCGACTTCATCCGCGACGAGGGCGTGTGGTTCGCGCAGCGCCGCGACGACCTTTCGTGGACGCCCATCGAGCCGACGCTGTCGCTCGCCGAGCTCGCCAACTGGCCGCCCGTGCGCGTGCTGGGCAACGCGCCGCAGTTCTCGAACTGCGACATCTGCCACGGAAGCCAGATCCAGGTGCTGCCGGCCAAGGGCCGCACGGTGCAGACCCGCTACCGCTCGCTCGCGATCAACTGCGAGTCGTGCCACGGGCCGGGACGGCGGCACGTCGCGTGGGCGCGCTCGCCCGACCGCGCGACGCGCGCCGACCTCGGGCTCGAGCCGCTCGACGAGCTCTCCAAGGACGCGTCGCTGCGCGTCTGCTTCCAGTGTCACGCGAGCCGTCCGGTGCTCGACCCCGACTACCTGCCCGGACGGAGCTTCGCCGAGCACTTCGCGCTCAAGTACCTGCTGCTCGAGGCCAACCCGTACTTCCCAGACGGGCGCATCCGGATGTTCAGCTACCAGGACAACCACCAATTCAGTGCTTGCTACGTCGACGGCTCGATGACCTGCGTCCACTGCCACGACCCGCACTCGCAGACCTACCGCGACGTCTTCCGGCGCCCGCTCGAGGGACGCTTCGCGGACGGCCAGTGCACCGGCTGCCACGCGAGCAAGGCCGTGAACCCCGAGCGCCACACGCACCACCCGCCCGGCTCGCCGGGGAGCGCGTGCACCGCGTGCCACATGCCGTTCCTCCAGGAGCCGACCGTGGGGACGAAGCTCCGCTTCGCGCGCTCGGACCACACGATCCCGATCCCCCGCCCGGCGTTCGACGAGGCGCTCGGCGTGAAGAACGCGTGCAGCTTCTGCCACGCGGAGCGCTCGGTCGAGGAGCTCCAGGCGGACGTCGAGCGGCTGTGGGGGCCGGTGAAGCCGCACCCCACGGCGATCCGCGACTACCTCGCGGCCGAGACGGTGACGCGGCAGGAGGACGCGGCGGCGCTGCTCCTCCGTCCGGGCGAGCGGCACGTGATCGGCCAGTTCCAGTCGCTCGCCGCGTTCGCGCGCCGCTTCGTCGCCCCGCCCGGTGCCGTGCTCGGCGCGGACGCGCGGGAGCGCCTCGAGGCGCTCGCGGCGAGCGACGACCTCGACGTGCGCTCGCTGGCGCTCGCGACGCTGCACTTCGGCGACGGCGACGATCCCGCCGTGCGCACCTTCCTCACCGGCGCGCTCGCCGACCTCGGCGCGGACGACCGCGCGATCCGCCTCCGCTGGTCGTCGGCGCTCGGCACGCTCGGCCGCGTGCGGGCGCAGGCGGGCGGCGCGGACGGCCCCGCTTACGCGCGGGCGCGCTCGCGCGAGATCCTGCCGCACGGCCCGCAGGGCCGGCTCTGGGGACGGCGCCCGCGCGTCGAGTAGCGCGTCGTGCTCGAGGTTGCCGCGTCAGGCGTGCTCCTCGCTGATCGTCTCGAGCTCGCGCCGGTTCGTCTCGGGGAGGAGGAAGAGCGCCGCGCCGGCGACGGCGGTGAGCGCCGCAAGCGCGCTCACCATGAACGGAAGCGAGGCGCCGCGCGCGAGCCCGAGCCCGACCGCGCCCAGGCCGACCGCGGTGCCGAGCGTCTGGACGAGCGACAGCCAGCCGCCCGACGTGCCGCGGTGCGAGGTGGGGAACACCTCGGTCGCGAGCGCGCGGATCGTCACGTTCGACGACACCGAGCACACGGTGAGGAACGCCCAGAGGAACGGCAGCGCGACCCCGGGGAGGTGGTAGAAGAGGTAGGCGAGGACCGGGAAGCTCGCGGCGACGACGAAGCCGACCGGACGCCGGCCGAAGAGGTCGCCGAGCCGTCCGGCGAGCACGTTGCCCACCATGCCGATCGCACCCGCCCCGACCACCATCAGCGAGAAGCGCCACGGCTCCCAGCCGTGCGTCGTGAGCGTGAAGTAGCCGCAGAACTGGAACACCGCGATCTCGCCCGCCGAGTAGAGTCCTCCGGCGAGCGTGACCGCGACGACCCGCAGCGGGTAGGTCGAGGCGAGCGCCACCATCGGCGCGAGCCAGCCGGAGAGACCGCCCACGCCCGTCTCGTTCGCAAGCCGGGTGCGGCGGTGGTTGGTGAAGCGTCTGGTCTCGGGGATGCCGCGGGCGAGCACCGGCAGCAGGAGGAGCGGCACGACGCCGACCACGTACAGCGCGCGCCACCTCCAGGGCAGCGAGTCGACGAAGGCGAAGAGGATCGCGCCGAGCCCGAAGCCGCAGGCGCCGAGCGCGCCCACCATGCCGATCCCCCAGCCGCGATGCTCGGCGGGGAGCTCCTCGGCGACGATGACGAAGGCCATGGTCGACCCTGCGAGCATGAAGGTGCGGAAGATCATCTGCAGCGCGACGAACGTCTCGACCGAGCCGCTGAACGCGGTCGCGAAGGTCGTCGCGCTGATGCCCGCCACGGCGACGAGGAAGATGCGCCGCCGCCCGAGCCGGTCGGCGAGCGGCACGAGCAGGAAGGCGGGCAGCGCGCCGAGCCGGATGAGCCCCGTGTAGCCCGCGAGCTCGGACTCCGCGATGCCGAAGTCCGCGGCGATGTAGCTCAGCGCGGACATGAGCATCGACATGTCGTAGTTCTCGAAGAAGTAGGCGAGGGAGACGAGCCCGAGGAGCGTGAGCGAGCGCTCGTCGATGCGCGGCACCGAGCCGAAGATCGGCAGGATCCACCAAGGGCGGCGGCCGCGCGCGGCCGGGCCGGCGCTCGCCGCGCGGCGCTTGGGCGCGAGGGCGTCCGGTCCGGCGTGCTGCACGGGACCGCTCTAGCAGCCGGACCTCGCGCGGCGGGAGGGCGTCTCACAGCAGCGCCCGCCCGTCGCGGCCGCGGTAGATCGCCAGGTGGTCCTGGCGCTGCACGAGCGGCCGGCCGCGGCTCCAGATCTCGTGGTAGACGTGCTCCGTGATCTCGATCCGCTGCTCCGCCGTGTAGCGGTGCACGGTCGGGTAGAGCAGGATCATCCACACGACGCTCATGAAGCGCGCGAAGTCGTCGACGAAGAAGTCGACGACCGACGAGCGGGTGAGCACGCGCGCGTCGGCGAACGCCGGGTCGCGGCGCAGCTCGGCGGCGAAGCCGTGCAGATCCTGGTCGTTCACGACGCCGAAGAAGCGGCCCGCGAAGTGGTTGTAGAGCCAGGTCGTGCTGTGCGGGTCGTCGTCGCGGCTCGCCATCAGCACGGCGTGGATCGCGGCGGACGGCGCACCGCCGCGCGCCGGCGCGAGCACGTGGCGGTAGATGCGCGTGAGGAGCCAGCGCCACGCCTCGCGCGGCGCGTAGTAGAGCGAGTGGTGCAGCGTCACGAGCGTCGCGCGGCGCCCGCCGAGCGCGCGTGCCCGGAAGCGGCGCGCCGCGGCGTCGCTCGCGAGCAGCTTGCCGTAGTCGCCGCGCACGAGCCGCACGTGCTTCGTCCGCTGCCGCTTGATGCGCTCGGCCACCACCGCGAGCGCCGCGTCCTCGATGTCGAGCAGGCAGAGGCCGCCCTGGAACATCGATGCGAGGATGCGGAACTGCGGCTCGTTGCTCGAGCCGATCGACAGAGCGGTGAGCGGGGTGCCGAGCGGCAGCGAGTGGTTGAGCGTGCGGATGACGTTGCCGAGCGCGAGCGCGATGTCGACCTTGTCGTTCGAGTAGCGCGACCAGATCTTGTCCTGCTCGTACATCCGCGAGCGTCCGGCCGTGAGCGCGATGCGCTTCCGCTCCGCGGGCCCGAGCCGCTCCATCCGTCGCCTCATCTCTCCCCTCCGCCTTCCGCGTCCGTCCGGCTCATCTGGCAGATCGAGCGCCGGAGGTCACGCGCCGGTCGTGCGTTTGCGCCTGCCTCGAGGCTTCGCGAAGAGACCGCAATGGACAGCGCACGGAAGGTCGCCTTCGTCGGGCTCGGGGTGATGGGCTTTCCCATGGCGGGTCATCTCGCCGCCGCGGGACACGCGGTGCGCGTCTTCAACCGCACCCGTGCGAAGGCCGAGCGCTTTGCCGCGCAGCACGGCGGCGCGATCGGCGCCTCGCCGGGCGACGCGGCGCGCGACACGGACGTCGTCTTCCTCTGCGTCGGCGGCGACGACGACGTGCGGGAGGTGGTGCTCGGCGCGGACGGCGTGCTCGCAGCGCTTCGTCCGGGGGCGGTGATCGTCGACCACACGACCACCTCGGCGCACCTCGCCCGCGAGGTCGCGGCGGCGGCGCGCGAGCGCGAGGTCGCGTTCCTCGACGCGCCGGTCTCCGGCGGCGAGGCGGGTGCGAAGAACGGGACGCTCACGGTCATGGTCGGCGGCGACGCGGCGGCGCTCGACACGGTGCGCCCGCTCATCGGCTGCTACGCGCGGCGAATCGCGCTCCTCGGTCCGTCGGGCGCCGGCCAGCTCACCAAGATGGTCAACCAGATCTGCATCGCCGGGCTCGTCGAGGCGCTCGCCGAGGGGCTGCACTTCGCGCGCGTCGTCGGCCTCGATCCGCAGGCGGTGGTCGACGTGATCGCGCACGGCGCGGCGCAGTCCTGGCAGATGGACCACCGCCACGCGACGATGCTCGCCGGGGAGTACGAGCACGGCTTCGCCGTCGACTGGATGCGCAAGGATCTGGGCTACGTCCTCGACGAGGCGCGCCGCCGCGGCGCGCACCTGCCGGTGACCGCGCTCGTCGACCAGCTCTACGGCGAGGTGCAGGCGCTCGGCGGCGGGCGCTGGGATACGTCGAGCTTGCTCGAGCGGCTCGAGGTGCTGCGGCGTCGCCGCGGCTGAGCTGCGGGTTTTCTGCGTCGCAGGCGTGTGCGCCGAGCGGGTGTCGCGGCGCGGGCGCTAGGCCGGACGGCGCGGCGTCGGCGGCAGCCCCTCGTCCACCTGCACGCCGAGGCTGTTCAGCGCGCCGGCGAGCAGCACGTAGTTGCCGACGGTGAAGATCAGGTCGAGCATCTGCTGGGTCGAGAAGCGCTCGCGAAGCGCCGCCCAGGTCGCGTCCGTGATGCACGAGTCGCGGTACAGCTCGTCCGCGGCGCGCAGCACCGCCGCGTCGGCGGCGCTCCAGCCGGGCGCATCCGGCCCGTCGGCGACGCGCTGGATCTCGTCCTCGGTGAGCCCCGCCATCTTGCCGATCACCGCGTGCTGCGCCCACTCGTAGTTCGAGCGGGCGAGCCAGCCGGCGCGGAGGATCAGGAGCTCGCGCTCGCGCGCCGGCAGCGTGCTCTTCACCAGGATGTGGTTTGCGAACACCATCCAGCGCTTCAGGAGCTGCGGATGGTGCGCGAGCGTCGAGAAGACGTTGAACACACGCCCGCCCGACAGCAGCCGCGTCGGCTCGATCACGGCACGCGCTTCCTCACTCCACTCGGCCTCGGGCAACGGCTCGACTCGCGGCTTGGCAAGGGGCATGGGTCGTCTCCTTCGCTTCAGGTGTGGCCGAGGAGCGCGGCGGGCGCAACCTCTGCACGAGCGTCGAGTCGCGCGACGTGGGTTGCCTCCTCCGTGGGTTGAGAGGGCGCGCTTGCGGGGTCTTCGCGCACCCCGCGCCGAGTGAGGGTCCCTCGCTTGGTGAACGCGGCGTCTGCGCACTTTTCGATACCGGTCGGGCGGTTCCGGCGTGCGGTGCGGACGCGACCGCGGGGCCCGGGAGGGCCGCTATTGCCAGGCGCGCACCAAGCCGCATGGGATCAGCCTTTTCGCGGCCCGTGCAAGGTGAAGCAAAATATTTTTCTTGACACGGCTAGCTCCACAGGATACTATCGCCCAATCGATTCGCGCGACGATTTCCGCGTCGTGCGGCACTCGGTGCAGCGCGATCACCTCCACCTGATCGTCGAGGCGGACGACAAGAAGGCGCTGTCGCGCGGCATGCGCGGGCTTGCGATCCGCTGCGCACTTGCCGTGAACCGCGCGCTCGGCCGCCGCGGCGCCCTGTGGGGCGACCGCTACCACGCAAGCGCGCTCAGGACGCCGCGCATGGTGCGCAACGCGCTGGTCTACGTGCTCGCCAACGCGGCAAGACACCTGCGCGCCGTCGCGGGGCTGGATCCGTGCTCCTCGGCGCCGTGGTTCGACGGCTTCCACGACGCGGTTGCGACGAGACGCCGCTAGCGGCCCATGAGCCACCAACGCGACCGCCTCGAACGTGGTTGCTCCGCGTCGGCTGGCGCCGGCACGGACTGCTTTCGCGCGACGAAGCGTCAGCTCGACGCTGAGGGACGAGGCCGTTGGACTGGCGCTCTCGTGCGAGATTGCGCGGCGCGCACTGCCGTCCGGAACGCTCGGCCGAGCAGCGCTCGCCGCGGTGCCGCCTGGGGCGACCGTGACCAGCGACCGCCGTCCGGGCGCCGCGCCTGGTGCGCCACGGCGCGTCTACGTGCTTGCCAACGCGCCGAAGCGCCGGCGCGCCGCCACTCTCGGCCATCCGCGACTGTTACCCATGTGCCCGGTTTGTGGTCACCCAGCTCGCCCGTCCCGAGACGGGCACCTCGGCAATCCCGCTCCGCGCGCTTCCCTTGCGCCCCCGAGGTCGGGCGGTAAGCTGCCAGCCGGCGGGCGGCGACGTTGGCGGGGGCTGGACGAGGTCTGAGCATGCAGGGACGAGCGAGGTTCTCCTTCGTCTACTATCTCTGGGTCCTGGGGCTCATCTTCCTTCTCGATTCGCTCTTCTTCGGCGCCCCCGAGGTGCCGAACATCCCCTACAGCACCTTCCTCGACCGCGTGACGCGCGGCGAGGTCGCGAGCGTCGTGCTGACGCCGCAGGTGATCTACGGCGAGATGCGCGCGCCCGACGCGCCGCCGGCGAAGCCGAAGGCGAGCGGCGCAGCCGAGCCGTCGCCCGCGCCCGGGTCCCATGCGGCGGAGAGGGCAGGGCCGCAACCGGCCCAGGACACGACGCGACATCCAGCCCAGGACGCGGCCCAGGATCCGCCCCGGGCCGCCACGCGCCGGATCGTCACCCCACCCAAGGGCGAGACCCCCTGGCGCCTCGACCTCGCCGCGCTCAAGCGCTGGTTCGCCGGCGTCGAGGAAGAATCTCGGCGCGCCCAGGAAGAGCGCGCCGCGCAGATCAAGCGCCAGTTCACCGTGACGCCGGTCCACGATCCGTCTCTCGTCGCGACCCTGCAGGCGCACGGCGTCGACTTCCGGGCCGAGATCGAGTCGCACTGGCTACAGGACTTCGTGCTCGACTGGATCCTTCCGTTCGGCGCGATGATTCTCCTCTGGGGCTTCATCATGCAGCGGATGGGGCAGGGGCCCGCGGCGCTCAACGTCGGCAAGAGCAAGGCGAAAGTCTACGCGGCGGAGGAGAACGCCAGGGTGCGCTTCGCCGACGTCGCGGGTGTCGACGAGGCGGTCGAGGAGACGCGGGAGATCGTCTCCTTCCTCAAGGAGCCGGGGCGCTACACGCGGCTCGGTGCGAAGCTGCCGACCGGCGTGCTGCTCGTCGGACCGCCGGGCACGGGAAAGACGCTGCTCGCCCGTGCGGTCGCGGGCGAGGCGGGCGTTCCGTTCTTCAGCCTCTCGGGCTCCGACTTCGTCGAGATGTTCGTCGGCGTCGGCGCGGCGCGCGTCCGTGACCTGTTCGCCGAGGCGAAGAAGAAGGCGCCGTGCATCATCTTCATCGACGAGCTCGACGCGATCGGGAAGTCGCGCGGCCAGGCGGGCGCGCCGGTGTCGGGCTACGACGAGCGGGAGAACACGCTCAACCAGATGCTTGTCGAGATGGACGGCTTCGACGGGCGCTCGGGCGTCGTTCTCATGGCGGCGACCAACCGCCCCGAGGTGCTCGATCCGGCGCTCCTGCGCCCGGGCCGCTTCGACCGGCAGATCCTCGTCGACCGGCCGGACCGCGAGGGGCGGCGCGCGATCTTCGCGATCCACGTGCGCGGCTTGAAGCTCGCGCCCGACGTGGACCTCGACCGCATGGCGGCGCAGACGGTCGGCTTCGTCGGCGCGGACGTCGCGAACCTGTGCAACGAGGCCGCGCTCCTCGCCGCGCGCCGCGGCCGCGACGCGATCACCATGGCCGACTTCCAGGACGCGATGGAGCGTGTGGTCGGCGGCCTCGAGAAGAAGAACCGCGTGCTGAACGAGAACGAGCGACGCACCGTCGCCTACCACGAGTCCGGGCACACGCTGGTCGGCTACTTCACGCCGGGCGCGGATTCCGTCGAGAAGGTGTCGATCGTGCCGCGCGGCCGCGGCGCGCTCGGCTACACGCTGCAGGCGCCGCTCGAGGACCGCTACCTCATGTCGCGCAGCGAGCTGCTCGGCCGGATCCGCACGCTGCTCGGCGGCCGCGCGGCGGAGGAGCTGGTCTTCGGCGAGATCTCGACCGGCGCGTCCGACGACCTCGAGAAGGCGAGCCGCCTCGCGCGCGACATGCTGACGGTCTACGGGATGAGCGAGCGGCTGCCGAACCTGTCGCTCTCCCGCGGCCAGGCGGGCTTCCTCGGCCAGGGCCCGGAGGGTGCGCCGCACTCGGGCGAGATCGAGCAGATGATCGGCCAGGAGCAGCTCGAGATCCTGCGCACCTGCTACGCCGACGCGAAGCGCGTCCTGACCGCGCGCCGCGCGCAGCTCGAGGCGCTCGCCCAGCGTCTCCTCGCGCAGGAGAAGCTCGACGCGTCCGACCTGCTCGAGATCCTCGGCCCGCGCCCGACTGCGGTCGGCGACGTTCGCTCACCGACGGCGGCGGCCTGACGGCCGCCGCGCGCGGCGAGTCGTCACGGCCTGTCCGCGCCGCTTGACGCAGACGAGCTCTCCGCGCCGCGTGCCGAGGTGGCGAGCAGCGCGACGCCGGCCGCGGCTCGCGGGCGGCCCAGGCCGGACGAGGGCAGGGGCGGGCGGCCGCAGGATGTCGCGGTGGCGTGCGCTCGGCAGGCATTTTTCCGATTGCCGGCGGGCGCCGCACGGATGCCCCTGCGGTGCCGCGCGTGCTAGGCGAGCGAGCGGCATGCATGGGTCGCGGGTCCGCTCGGTCGCGGTCGACGGTGCCGTCCTCGTGTGGGAGGAGCGCGGCACGGGCGAGCGCGCTCTGGTCCTGGTGCACGGCTTCACCGGCAGCCGCGAGGACTTCGTCGGTGTGGCGGACGACCTCGAGGATCTCGGCCGCCTGCTGCTCGTCGACCAGCGCGGGCACGGCGACTCCGCGAAACCCGGCCGCGGCTACACGCTCGAGCGCCTGGCGGAGGATCATGCAGGTGTCGCGCGCGCCGATCTGCTCGGGCACTCGATGGGCGGCATGGTTGCCCTGCGGGTCGCGCTGCGCCGCCCGGAGCGCGTCGCCTCGCTGGTGCTGATGGACAGCGCGGCGCGCGGCGTCGAGGTGCTCGAGCCGATGTTCGTCGCCGCGCGGAGCGTGTGCGGCGCGACGGCATCGAGCCGCTCGTCGAGGCGCTGTGCCGGGGGCCGCTGTCGCCCGAGGACCGGGTGATCGCGCGGCGCGAGGGCGAGGAGCGCTTCCGGGCGGAGCTCGAGCGCAAGCTCCGCGCGCTCGACCCGGCGGCGTTCATCGCGCTCGCCCCGCTCGTCGCGCGGCACGAGCCGATCGTCGCAAGCCTCGGGGAGATCCGATGTCCCACGACCGTCCTGGTCGGCGAGCACGACGCGCCCTTCCTGCCGCGCGCGGAGGAGCTCGCGGCCGGGATCGCGGATGCCCGTCTGGTGCGGATTCCCGGCGCGGGCCACAGCCCGCAAAGGTCGGGCCGCGAAGCATGGCTCGCCGCGGTGCGCGAGCACCTCGCGTCGGCACGCGGCGCGTGAGCGCCTACTGCGCCGCGCGCTTCTCGAGCGCGGCGCGGATCTCGCCGTGCCGCTCGCGCGTCAGGGGGAAGTTTCGCACGACCAGCAGCGTCGCGACGAAGAACAGAGCCGGTAGCGGCCCCCAGGCGAGCTTCAGGAACAGGATCGTCTCCGGTGATTGCTCGTCGAGGCCCGGGACGTAGCCGAGGTACGGCAGGAGGAGCCCCGCGAGCGCGATGCCGACGGCCGAGGCGAGCTTCATGACCAGCGTCCAGACGCCGAAGAACGCGCCCTCGCGGCGGCGGCCCGACTCGAGCTCGTCCTCGTCGAACACGTCGGCGACGATCGCGAGCGGCAGCACGTAGCCGCCGACGCCGATCCCGGCGAGCACGGTGAAGCCGAGCGTCGCCGCGAGCGGCCAGTCGACGTCGAGCAGCGGGGCGACGGAGAGGAAGACCACGCTCCAGACGAGACACGCCGCGAAGGTGGCGTTCTTGCCGGTGCGCGCCGCAGCGCCCCCCCAGAACGGGTAGCTCGCCGTCGCCGCGAGCAGGTAGACGGCGATCAGCAACCCGGCCGAGCGCGGCGCACCGAAGGCGTCGCGGAACACGTAGAGCGCGAAGGCCTGGTTGATCGAGGCGCCGCAGATCGCGAGCGCCGTTCCGGCGAGGATGATGCGGAACGAGCGCAGGCGGAGCGTCGCGCGGAGGTCGGCGAAGAGCGCGCGCAGGCTCGCCGGCTGCTCGGCGACCGGAGCGTCCGGCTCGCGCGTGCCGAGGAAGGCGACGAGACCGCCGAGCAGCATGATGCCCGCGAGCACGCTGCCGGCCATCGCGTAGCCCGTGCGGCCGCCGCCGAGCAGCGTCGCGAGCGAGAGAAAGCCGCCCCCGCCGAGCAGCAGCCCGAGGTTGTGGAAGACCGCACGCACCGTGACGATCCGCGCTCGCTCCGCGTAGTCGGTGCTGAGCTCGGCGCCGAGCGCCAGGTAGGGGGTGGCGTAGAAGCCAAAGAACACGTCGAACAGGAAGAGCGCGCCGACGAGGTAGAAGAACACCTCGCGGGGCGAGCCCGCCGGCGGCATCCACAGCGCCGCGAAGCAGACGGCGAGCGGCACGATCATCGCGCCGAGGTAGGGACGCCGGCGCCCGAAGCGCGTTCGCGTCCGGTCGGAGAGCCAGCCCGTGAGCGGGTCGTTGAGCCCGTCCCAGACCCGGCCGAGCGCGAGCGCCGCGCCGACCATCGCCGGCGGGAGCAGCGCCACGTCGGTGTAGAACGGGAACAGCACCGCGCCGAGCGCCGCGAGCCGCCCGGAGACCGGCAGCTCGCCCATGCCGTAGAGCACCTTCCGCGCGACCGACAGCGATCCGGCGGGAGCGGCGGAGCTGGCCGTCGAAGATGCCGCGCCGGCGGCACCCTCCGGGCGCGCGAGGGAGGCAGGTTCGGCGGTCACGCGGCCCGAGCCTTGCGTCCGGCGCGCCGCGCGGCAAGCAGATCGGCGCGAAAGGTCGAAAAGCCGTCCGGTCCGGATTCTCGCTTCGCGTTCTCGTGACGCAGCAGGGCGTCGCCCGATGCGGGCGCCGCGCCGGTCGCGCAGGTGGGTGTCGCGGAGGCGTGGCGGGCGACGAACCTGCCGCCGCGCCGGCCGTCGTTGCCCAGGTCGCGGGCGATCGTGCCGCCGAAGGCGAAGCACTGCAGCGGTGCGCCGTCGAGGCGAAGCTCCGCGACGAGCCCGCCCTGCGCCGGCTCGTCGAGCGTGAAGGCGATCCCATCGCCGCGACAGTTGACCTCCAGGTTGCGGCCCGGCCGGAGGAGAACGCCGCGGCACGGATCGCCCGGTGCGCCACGGTAGCGGTAGCCCGCCTGCCCCGCGGTCGGCGGCAGCACCCGCCAGCGGTCGGGCGGCAGGTCGAGCACCGCCTCCTCGCCGCTCTGCGGGTTGCGCACACCGAGCGTCGCGCCGAGCCGACGCGGATCGCCACCGCCGGTCGTGAGCCCCGGGTCGCGCGACACGAGCTCGAGACGACGCCGCCGCGGCGCGACGGCGGAGTCGGCCACGCGCTCCGTGCGATCGGCCTGCACGGTGAGCCGGTCGGGCAGGTCGACCGGAACCGGCGCGTCGAGCTCGGTGACCAGGACCCGGACGCCGAGGTCGCCGAGCGCCTTCATCGTCCGGCGCATCAGGTCCCAGTCGGGCTCGCCGAAGAGGAGATGCGTCTCCAGCCCGACCGCGTCGATCGGCACACCTTCGTCGACGAGCCGGGCGACCAGGTCGACGAGGCCCGCCGCCTTGGCCGGAAAATACTCGGTGAAGTTCTCGTTGAGGATCAGCTCGACGCCCGGCGCCTCGGCGCGCGCGATGCGAAACGCTTCCGCGACGTAGTCGGGACCGAGCACGCGGTGGAAGTGGTTTCGGTGGAGCGCCCCGCCCGTGATCTCGAGCGGCTCGTTCACGACGGTCAACGCCTCGAGCCGCCCCGCGTAGCGGGCGTCGATCGTGCGCAGGTGCTCGCGCAGGACCGTGCGGAGCTGGTCGGGGTCGTCGATCGCGAGCACCCAGTCCGCGGCGTCGTCGAGGACGAGCTGCTCCCAGACGAAGTGCATGCCGGTCACCGACTTGCCGCTCACCGCCGCGAGCTCGAAGACCTGATCGGCCGGGCCGAAATTCCACACGTCGGGCTCGGGATGGATCAAGTTCCAGCTCAGACCGTGCGCGACCAGGACGTCGAACTCGCGGTCGAGGAGCTCGTTCTCGGCCGCGCTGCGCCGGTCGGCGAGCACGCCCACCCGCACCCCGGCCACACGCGCCGCCTCCGCGAGCGTCGGCTCCGCGGCGCGGGTGGTGGTCGCGAGAGCGAGCGTCGCGGCGACGGCGCCGATCGCCAGCGCGCGGAGGAGGGCGTTGGTTCGCATCCCTCGACGGTGAGCGAGCCGCGTCCGCCGATCAAGCTCGGCCGCGGCCCGCGTCGAGGTGCTCGACGAGCCAGGCGAGGACGCGGCGCTCCGCCCAGTACTCCGGCTCGCGGAGCCGGCTCCCCGCGACGAAGCCGCAGTGCCCGCCGCGCCGGGTGATCAGGAGCTCGACGCTGCTCGACGCCGCGTCGCGCGCGACGTCGAGCACGCGCCGCGGGAGGAAGGGGTCGTCCGCCGCGCTGATGCAGAGCACGGGGGTCGTGATGCGCGGCAGGAAGTGCAGCGAGCTCGAGCGCGCGTAGTAGTCCTCGGCGCCGGTGAAGCCGTGCAGCGGCGCGGTCGCGGCGTCGTCGAACGGCGCGAAGTCGCGCGCCCGGCGCGCGCCCTCGAGGTCGACCCGCTCCACGACCTCCGGGAAGCGCCGCGCGAGGCCCGCGATCTTCTCGTACAGGGTCGGGAGAAAGCGGCGCGTGTAGAGGCGGCCGAGCGGCGAGGCGAGGTGGCGGGCGCCGGCCGCGAGGTCGTAGGGGACCGAGATCGTCGCCGCCGCGCGGACGAGGCGCTGCTCGGGGTGCTCGCCGAGCCACTTGAGCAGCACGTTGCCGCCGAGCGACACGCCCGCCGCGACCATCGGGGTGCCGGGGTCGCGGCGCGCGAGCTCGCGGATCACGAAGTCGAAGTCGGTGGTCTCGCCCGAGTGGTAGAGGCGCGGCCGGTGGTTCGGCAGCCAGCGGACCATGTTGTGCGGGTCGCGGGCGCAGGAGCGGAAGTTCAGCACCGTGGTCTCGATCCCCGCCGCCGTGGCGAGCGCCGCCATGCCCTGGGCGTAGACCGAGTACGAGCTGCCCTCGAGGCCGTGCAGGATCACCAGGCGCGCGCGGCGCTCGGGCATGACGACGTGGTCGAGGACCAGCTCGTCGCCGTCCGGGGCGGTGAGCACCTCGCGCTGGAAGCAGACCAGGGTGCGCGCGCGGGTGAGGTGCCCCCAGACGGTCTGCAGGTGCGGTCCGGGCAGCCACCAGGCGCCGCGGAACGCGGGCGCGGAATCGATCAGACCCTGCGCAACGCGGCCCGCATGTACTCGCGGCGCAGAGCCGCGATGTTCTCGATCGAGATCGACTTTGGACACGCCGCCTCGCACTCGCCGTGGTTCGAGCAGTCGCCGAAGCCTTCCTCGTCCATCTGCTGGACCATGGCAAGCACACGTTCGGTGCGCTCGGGATGGCCCTGCGGGAGGAGCGCGAACTGTCGCACGCGGGCGCCGACGAAGAGGTGCGCGGCGGCGTTCGGGCAGGCGGCGACGCACGCGCCGCACGCGATGCACGCGGCGGAGTCCATCGCCTCCTCCTGGATCGGACGCGGGACCGGGATGGTGTTCGCCTCGGGCGCCGAGCCCGCGTTGACCGAGACGTAGCCGCCCCGCTGCTGGATGCGGTCGAACGCGCTCCGGTCGACGATCAGGTCCTTGATCACCGGGAACGAGTTGGCGCGGAACGGCTCGATGGTGATCGTCGCGCCGTCGGGGAACTCGCGCATGCGCAGCGAGCAGGTGGTGATGTTCGGCACCGGGCCGTGCGCCCGCCCGTCGATCACCACGCCGCACGTGCCGCAGATGCCCTCGCGGCAGTCGCTCTCGACGGCGATCGGCTCCTCACCCTTCTTGAGCAAGCTCTCGTTGAGCTGGTCGAGCATCTCGAGGAACGACATGTTGGGGTCGATCCGCGAGACCTCGTAGTCGAAGAACTTGCCGTCCTTCGCGCCGAACGCCTGTCGCCAGATCCTGAGCTTGTACGACCGCGGTCCCTGTCCGTTCTGTGCGCTCATTTGTAGTTCCGCACCGTCAGGTGAACGTTCTCGAACTGGAGCGGCTCGCGGTGGAGCCGCGGCTTGCCGAGGTCGCCCGTGTACTCCCAGGCCGCGACGTAGGCGTAGTTCGCGTCGTCGCGGATCGGCTCGCCCTCCGACGTCTGGTGCTCGACGCGCAGGTGGCAGCCGCAGCTCTCGTCGCGCGCGAGCGCGTCGATCGCGATCAGCTCGGCGAGCTCGAAGTAGTCGGCGACCCGCCCCGCCTGCTCGAGCACCTGGTTCACGTCCTCGCCGCCCTCGAGCTGCACGTTCTCCCAGAACTCCTCGCGCAGCTCGCGCACCTTCTGGATCGTCTCGACGAGGCCGTTCGCGCTGCGCTCCATCCCGACGTGGTCCCAGAGCAGGCGGCCGAGCTGCCAGTGCAGCTCGCGCGCCGTCTTCTTGCCCTTGAGCGAGAGGAGCTTCTTGATCCGGGCGCGGACCTCCTCCTCGGCCTCGGCGAACGCCGGGTGGTCGGTGTTGACCTTCCCGGGCTGCTGGCCCGCGAGGTAGTTGCCGATCGTGTAGGGCAGGATGAAGTAGCCGTCGGCGAGACCCTGCATGAGCGCCGACGCGCCGAGCCGGTTCGCCCCGTGGTCGGAGAAGTTCGCCTCGCCGATCGCGTGCAGGCCGGGGATCGTGGTCATCAGGTTGTAGTCCACCCAGAGGCCGCCCATCGTGTAGTGCGGCGCCGGGTAGATGCGCATCGGCACCTCGTACGGGTCCTCGTTCGTGATCTCGTGGTACATCGCGAAGAGGTTGCCGTAGCGGTCCTCGATGCCGTCGCGGCCGAGCCGCTGCATCGCCTCCGCGAAGTCGAGGTAGACGGCGCGGCCGGTCGGGCCGACCCCGTAGCCCTCGTCGCACATGCGCTTCGCCGCGCGTGAGGCGACGTCGCGCGGCACGAGGTTGCCGAACGCCGGGTACTGCCGCTCGAGGAAGTAGTCGCGCTCCGACTCGGGGATCTGGCTGGGCGGCCGGCTGTCGCCCTTCTTCTTCGGCACCCAGATGCGGCCGTCGTTGCGCAGGCTCTCGCTCATCAGCGTGAGCTTCGACTGCCACTCGGCGAGCTGCGGGATGCAGGTCGGGTGGATCTGCATGAACGACGGGTTCGCGAAGTACGCGCCCCGCTTGTGGCAGCGCCAGATCGCGGTCGCGTTCGAGTTCACCGCGTTGGTCGACAGGTAGTAGACGGTCGAGTAGCCGCCGGTCGCGACCACCACCGCGTCGGCCGCCCAGCGCTCGATTTTGCCGTTGACGAGGTCGCGGGTGATGATGCCGCGCGCGTGCCCGTCGACCAAGACGAGGTCGAGCATCTCGTGGCGCGGGAAGAGCTTCACCTTGCCGGCGTTCACCTGCCGCATGAGCGAGCCGTACGCGCCGAGCAGGAGCTGCTGGCCCGTCTGGCCGCGGGCGTAGAAGGTCCGCGACACCTGCGCGCCGCCGAACGAGCGGTTGTCGAGCAGCCCGCCGTACTCGCGCGCGAACGGCACGCCCTGCGCGACGCACTGGTCGATGATGTTCACCGAGAGCTGCGCGAGCCGGTAGACGTTCGCCTCGCGGGCGCGGAAGTCGCCGCCCTTCACCGTGTCGTAGAACAGGCGCCAGACGCTGTCGCCGTCGTTCTTGTAGTTCTTCGCGGCGTTGATGCCGCCCTGCGCCGCGACCGAGTGCGCGCGGCGCGGGCTGTCGTGGATGCAGAAGCTCAGGACGTTGTAGCCGAGCTCGGCGAGCGACGACGCGGCGGACGCGCCCGCGAGCCCCGTCCCGACGACGATGATCGTGTACTTCCGCTTGTTCGCCGGGTTCACCAGCTTCATCTCGAAGCGGTGCCGGTCCCACTTGGTCTGGATGTCGCCGCCCGGCACCTTCGAGTCGAGCGTGCCGTCGCGGACCTCGAGGTTACCGATGCCGGGAGCGTTCATGGCTGCACCAACGCGACGCCCGCCGTGGGCTCGGGTACGTAGAGGTAGACGAACAGCGGCAAGACGAAGAATCCGACGGCGATCACTACCGCGAAGACCACGCCCGCCGAGAACGCGATCGGCCGGAGCCGCGGGTTCAGCGCGCCGATCGACTGGAACGCGCTCCAGAAGCCGTGCCGCAGGTGAAACCCGAGCAGCACCATGACGGCCATGTAGAAGGCGACCCAGACCGGCTGCTTGAAGGTCTCGACCACGATGCGGTGCAGGTCCCACACCTGCCGCCCGTCGAGCGTCGCGACGTAGCCCTGCGCTTCACCGGGACCGAAGCGGAACTGCCAGAGGTGGATGATCAGGAAGACGAGCAGCACGAGGCCCGTCACGATCATGCTGCGCGAGGCGAGGGTCTGCTTGCTGCTGCCGCCCTGGCTGCGCATGACCGAGTAGCGCACCGAGCGCGCGCGACGGTTGTCGCGCCAGACGAGGATCGCGCTCACCGCGTGCACCAGGAAGACCGCACCGAGCGCGAGCTCGACGGCGATCAGCAGCCCACCCAGGCTGTGGGTCGTCGCCGCGTAGCCGTTGAGCGCGTCCTTGCCGGCGAAGATCGTCAAGTTGCCGAGGAGATGTCCCACGATGAAGAGCAGCAGCAGGACGCCCGTGGCGCCGTTCAGCAGCTTCTTCCCGAGCGACGAGGCGAGCCTGAAACGCGGCGTATCCATGAGGAGTTCTCCCCGCTAACGATTGGTTTCATGATTGCAATTCATCGCTGGGAAGTCACCCCGAGCGCTCCTTACGCTGCCTATTAGGCTGCTTCGCATGAAGCGTGCACGCTGCGCACGCGGCAGCGTCCCGTTCGTCACGAGGCTCGCCCGAGCGCCTCGTAGAGCGCGGCGACCAGCGTCTCCGCGCGACGATCGGAGGTCCCGTCGAGCACCATGCGGTTCATCACGTAGGCGAAGCCGATCTGCGCCTCCGGATCGGCGAACGCGAGCGAGCCGCCGGCGCCCGGATGGCCGAAGGCCGTGGGCGGCGTGGCGCGCGACAGGGCCGGCGGGAGCATGAAGCCGAGGCCGAAGCGGGTGGGAAGGAAGAGCACCGCGTCCGGCCCGTCGGACTCGATCGCGCGAGCCCGGGCGACGGTCTCCTCGCGCAGCAGACGGATGCCGTCGACCTCGCCCGCGAGCGCCGCGTAGAAGCGCGACAGCGAGCGCGCGCTCGCGATCCCGTTCGACGACGGCAGCTCGGCCGCGTGCAGCTCCCGGCGGTTCCACATCTCGTCGTAGTGGAAGAGGTTCGCCGGGCCGGTGAAGGCGCGTCCGGCGAGCGTGTCCGGCGCGAACAGGCGCTCGAACACCTCGCGCAGCGGACCCGAGGGCGGCTCGGGCGGGATGATCCGCGAGACGCGCGGCTCCTCCCGCTCGGGCAGCCCGATCCACAGGTCGAGCTGCAGCGGCGCTGCGATCTCGTCGGCGAGGAAGCGGCCGATCGTCTTGCCGGTGACGCGGCGGACGAGCTCGCCGAGCAGCCAGCCGTAGGAGCGCAGGTGGTAGCCGTGCTGCGTGCCCGGCTCCCGGCTCGGCGCCTGCGCCGCGAGCGCCGCGACCACCGGGTCCCAGGCGAGCGCCTCGTCGAGCGTGAAGTCGCCGTCGATCGCCGCGAGCCCGGCGCGGTGCGAGAGGATCCAGCGGACGGGGATCGCGCCCTTGCCGTTCGCCGCGAACTCGGGCCAGTAAGCGGCGACCGGCGCGTCGAGCTCGAGCCCGCCCCGCTCGACGAGCATCAGCACGCAGGCGGCGGTGACGCCCTTCGTCGCCGAGAACACGAGCTGCAGCGTGTCCTCGTCCCACGGGCGCCCGGTCGTCGCGTCGGCGAGCCCGCCGTGCAGGTCGACCACCACCCGTCCCCCGTGGTGCACGCAGCAGGCGGCGCCCACCTCGCCGTGCTCGGCGAAGAGCCGCGCGAACGCGTCGCGCACGCCGGCGAAGCGCGGCGCGGCGAAGCCCTGCACGGCGGTCCGGCCCCGGCTCGCCATGCTGCCTCCCACAACGGAACCTGTGCAGGTGTCAAGCGAGCTGATAGGAGCGGCGCATGCCGTACCAGGACATCCGCTTAGCGCTCGAGGACGGGGTCGCGGTCGTGACCCTGCACCGCCCCGAGCGGCGCAACGCCTTCAGCGGCACGATGGCCGCCGAGCTCGGCGACGCGTACCGCCGCTGCGACGCCGACGACGAGGTGCGGGTGGTCGTCTTGACGGGCGCCGGCGCCGTCTTCTGCGCGGGCGCGGACCTCGCGCCGGGCGCGCGGACGTTCGAGCGGCGCGACGAGCCGGAGTTCAGCGCCGCCGGGGTCGATCCGCCAGCCTTCGCGGTGCGCAAGCCTGTGATCGCCGCGGTGAACGGCCACGCGGTCGGCATCGGCCTCACGCTCGCGATGCAGTGCGACGTGCGCATCCTCGCGCGCGAGGGGAAGTACGGGTTCGTGCACGTCCGGCGCGGCGTCCTGCCCGACGCCTACTCGCACTGGACGGTGCCGCGCGCGATCGGCTTCGCGCGCACCGCCGAGCTGTTCTTGACCGGGCGGACCTTCCGCGGCGACGAGGCGGAAGCGCTGGGCATCGCGAGCCGCGTCCTGCCGGCGGCGGACGTGCTGCCCGCCGCGCTCGAGATGGCGCGCGACGTCGCGACCAACACCGCGCCGCTCTCGGTCGCGCTGTGCAAGCGCCTCCTGTGGGAGGGGCGCGCGCTCTCGGTGGACGAGGTCGGGCGCGAGGAGACGGCGCTGCACCACGTGGTGATGGGCCAGCCCGACGCGATGGAGGGAGTGCTCGCCTTCCTCGAGCGGCGCGCGCCGCGCTGGCAGCTCCGCGTGCCGCGCGACTGGCCGAAGGACCGGCCCGCGTGACGAGCGTCGCGTGGGCGCTGCGCGTCGCGTGGGCGCGCTCCCCGCTCTCACGCCGTCGCTGCGCCGCCTACAGCGTCGTCGCGCCGCCGTCGGCGGCGATCACCTGGCCGCTCACGTACGACGCGTCGTCGCTCAGCAGATAGCAGGCGAGGGCGCCGATCTCCGCGGGCTGCGCGATCCGGCGCAGCGGGATGCCGCGCGTCACGCGCCGCTCCTGCTCCGAATCGTCGTAGGCGCCGCCGACCATCGGCGTCCGCGTGAGCCCGGGGCAGAGGCAGTTCGCGCGCACGCCCTGCTCGCCGTACTGCAAGGCGACCAGCCGGGTGAGCGCGACGACGCCGCCCTTGCTCGCGGTGTAGCCCGAGCCGAAGCCGTGCCCGCGGATGCCGGCCGTCGAGGCGATCGTGACGATCGCGCCGCGCGCGCCGTTCGCGCCCGCGGGCCAGCGGACGAGGTACGGCAGGCAGTGCTTGACGAAGAGGAACGTGCCCGTGAGGTTCACCGCGAGCGTCCGGGTGAAGGTCTCGAGCTCGACGTCGGCGACGAGCCGCATGTCGCTCGGGTCGAAGATCCCGGCGCTCGTCACGAGCCCGCCGACGCCGCCGAGCTCGCGCGCGGTCCGCTCGACCGCGGCGCGCACGTCGTCCTCGCGGCTCACGTCGCCCGCGAGGGCGAGCGCCCGGGCGCCGCGCGCGGCGAGCGCCGCCGCCACCTCGGACGCGAGCTGCTCGTTGCGGTCGACG
>FWPU01007353.1_pt1 | contig 20417 bp, 14 predicted proteins | sample 2228361 | NCBI WGS metagenome assembly FWPU01 (sample SAMEA103939777, study PRJEB20133) | metagenome
TTATTTTAATATTTTACAAAATTTTTTTATTAAATTACCATTATATAAATCATGATAATTTTATTTTTTATTATGTTTCTTTTAGTATTCCCACCTTTTGGGATCCCAACCTGGGTTTCGGCTTTCCTTATTTTGGAGACCCACAATGGCAATTATTTTATCCTCTCCGTTATTTGTTTCCAGATACACTTCGTGGTTTCGACTTTTATATTTTGCATTTTCTCATTATTGGCGCTTATTTTACTTTTTTGATTTCTTATGAAATCACGAAAGATTTTTTATCTTCTTTCATAGCTGGTTTAATTTTCAGTCTGTCCGGTAGTATGTCGGGTCAAATAGGTATGCTAAGTGTATCTGCAGCATCTTCTTATTTACCAGTAGTATTTTATTTTTTTTACAAAACGTTATACACAACGAAATATTTTTATTTCTTTAGTCTGGTTATAAGCTTATCTATGGCATTTCTTTCGGGACAACCACAATTCTACTTTCACATTTTAGTTTTCATTGGTATTTATTTGATTGTATTTTTCGTTTACAAAAAAGATATAATTAAAATATTTTTGATCTTCGGCTCAGTTATAATCTCGATTGGGTTAATTGCGTTTTCTCTTCTTTCTGTGTATGAAATTACAAATTTCAGTCCTCGCTCTGAAAAAATTTCTTTCGAATCATTTAATGATTATGAATTCTTATTTCGCAATCTCATTCATTTGATTTATCCCTATTTCTGGGGTGGTATTTCTTCTGATTTTTTGTTTAGTTACATTCATCCCGAAAATTACGGATTGAACCATAATTTTCATGAGCAATTCAGATATTTTGGAATTTTACCTTTTTTTTTATTAATTTTTATAATCAAATTTGAGAAAAAAGAATTAAAAACTTTTCTTATTATTTCTCTATTTTTTTATTTTCTATGGACTTTAGGTTCGCAAACACCATTATCTAAAATTTTATACCAGACACCCATAATCAATCGATTTCGAGGTCCTTCCCGCCATTTTCTAGAAATTACGTTTATTCTTGCTATTATAAGTGCCTACGGAATTTCCAGAATTGACTCGATAAATACTAAAAAAAACTTTCGTTTATGGATAGTTTTTATATTTCTTTTCATGATATCTTTACCAGTTTTTTACTTCATTATCTATCCTGATATTTTTAAAAATTATATTCAATCCAGTATACTCTCCCTTTATGGAAATAATTTAATCTCTTTTAAAATTTTTTTGATTTTTTTAACATTTATTTTGTTATTTATTAAAATTTACTTCAAAAAAGTAATCCTTTTAATACTATTAGTTCTGGATATGGGAATACATATTCAGGGTATTGATGCCATAGCTTTTTCTACAAAAAAAGATATATGGGAGAATGCGAACAAAGATTTAGATTTTATCGATAAGTACATTAGCAAAAATTTAATTGAAGATATAAATTCAAAATACAGGTTCCTGAGGGAAGACTCATGTATTACTTACAATGTGTATTCCTGTAAATTAATCCCTTTTCTAACAAATATTAACTCTTTATATAATTTCAAAAATGCTTTTGTTTATAATCCTCTTACAAATAAATATTTAATTGGTTTGTTTTTACTTTTTCAAAACCGAAGTGAATTAGCATCTCAGTTTAATATCAAATATATAATAAAAAATATTGCTACTAACGACCCATTTATTTCTATTCCTTTCTTGATAGATGAATCTTCTCAAGAATTTAAAGAAAAGGAACTCACTATAAAAATACCTGAACAAATCCTGAAAAAAAAAGAAATTCAACACTTAGTTTTGTATTTATCCCTGCTGAAATTGGAAAGTTTGAAAAAAAATTCTATTTTTAGAATAAAAATTCCATATGCTTCCTATGAAATAGAAGTATCTTACCCGAAAGATATAGGCTTTTTTCAATCTGATTGTTTGCATACAGGCAAAGAGCTACTTAAAAAATTAATCAACCATTGCAATAAAATTTATCCTGTTCAAATCCCTCTACAAACAAAAAAAGAGAAGGAGTTATTTATAAAAATTCAATCTTTACAAGATCTCAGTTATTTTTTACATGCTATTGGTATAAAATATAAAGAAAAAGATCAATTCCGCGAAGAAATATATAATGGAAATGCATTTATTGAAAGTAAAAATCAAAATCAATTTAAAAAATTTTATAAAGAATCCTTTGAATTTAAAATATTCAAAAATCCAAATCCGCGAGCTTTCTTTGTCGAGAACCTAGAATTTGCCAATCCCAAATTATTACTAATCAATTTAGCAAATAAAAATTCTACAATCGATCTTAAAAAAACTTCTTTTATTCATGAAAAAATTTCTTCCACATCCTTTAAAATTAATAAAACCGACACGATTGAATGGTTAAAAGAAAGTAATTTACAGATTATATTAAAAACTCAAACCAGAGAAAAATCTTTTCTAGTTTTAATGGATACTTTTTATCCATCATGGAAAGCTTATATTGATGGGAAAGAAACAAATATATATCCCGTAAATCTTATTGGAAGAGGAATATTGATACCAGCTGGAATTCATACTGTAGAGTTCTGTTTTTATTCAAACACACTTTTTGTTGGGTTGATTATATCCACGATATCTTTGTTTATCCTATTAAGTTTAAAATTTTTCTGGAATAAAATAATTATGATTTTAAACTAATTTTATTTATAAATGATAAATGAACGAAATTTAGTTGATTTTCTTTATTTTTTTTTATTATTTGATTTACAAGAGAATTAATTAAAAAATAATATATACATCAAATATCCAAATATGCTTTCGCAAATTTTTTACAGGAGTATACTGTATGATACTGAAACGATTGTTGGTGTCCTCAATTGGTAGAAAAACCATTGTAGCTGTTACGGGTGGGTTAATGATATTATTTATTATAGCCCATATGATTGGAAATTGGAATTTATTTTTAGGTCCCGATGCGATGAATCAATATGCACACACTCTACAAAATCTCGGTGGACTACTATGGTTAGCAAGGATTGGTTTAATTGTTATTTTTGTTCTTCATATTTATTTTACCATTCAACTCAACATTGAGAACAGATTAGCAAGGCCTGTACCATATAAAACAAAAGATTATATAAAAGCAAGCCTAAGCTCACGAACAATGGTACTTTCCGGATTGCTGATTCTTGCGTTTGTAGTTTATCATTTATTACACTTTACTCTTGGGATGATTCAACCTGAAACATTTAAAGATAAACTTACCGATGCAAAAGGATATCAGGATGTATATCAAATGGTTATATATGGATTCAAAAATCCCATAATTTCTGTTAGTTACATAATAGCTATGTTTTTTTTAGCATTACATATGGATCATGCTTTGCAAAGTATGCTTCAAACTCTGGGATTAACAACAAAAAATATTTTTCCAAGACTTATTAGAATTTCAAGAGGATTTGCAGTTTTTATTTTCATAGGGTATTCTGTTATTCCTATCTCGGTATTAGTTGGCATTATTAAATAAAAGGAGTCATATATGAGTTTAAATTCGAGAGTCCCTACAGGAAATTTAGAAAATAAATGGGAAAAACATAAATTTGAATTAAAATTAGTAAATCCTGCTAATAAAAGAAAATATGATATCATAGTAGTAGGTACCGGACTGGCGGGCGCATCGGCTGCTGCAACACTTGGTGGATTAGGATATAATGTTAAAGTTATTACTTTTCACGATACTCCCCGTAGAGCTCACAGTATAGCTGCTCAAGGGGGGATAAATGCAGCAAAAAATTATCAGGGAGATGGTGATAGCATTTTTAGATTATTTTACGATACCATCAAAGGTGGAGATTTCCGTGCCAGAGAGGCGAATGTTTATCGTTTAGCAGAAGTAAGTGTAAACATCATTGATCAATGTGTGGCTCAAGGTGTTCCTTTTGCCAGAGAATATGGCGGATATCTTTCCAACCGTTCCTTTGGTGGAGCTCAAGTATCGCGAACATTTTATGCAAGAGGACAGACCGGTCAACAATTACTTTTGGGAGCATATCAGGCATTAATGCAACAGGTAGATGCTGGAAATGTTAAACTTTATACCAGAAAAGAAATGATGGATGTTGTCATCATAAATGGAAAAGCAAGAGGAATCATTGCAAGAGACCTCGTGACTGGTGAGATCTCAAAATATAGTGCTCATGCAGTAGTTTTAGCAACAGGTGGATATTCCAACGTATTTTTCTGGTCTACTAATGCTAAAAATTGTAATGTTACTGCTACATATAGAGCATATAAAAAAGGAGCATATTTTGCAAATCCTTGTTTTACTCAAATACACCCAACCTGTATACCTGCCTCAGGGGATTATCAATCTAAGTTAACTTTAATGTCAGAATCTTTACGAAATGACGGTAGAGTCTGGGTACCCAAAAAACCTGGTGATAAAAGACATCCTGATGAGATCCCTGAAGAAGAAAGAGACTATTTTCTCGAAAGAAAGTACCCCAGTTTTGGGAATCTTGTTCCACGGGATATAGCTTCAAGAGCTGCGAAATATGTATGTGACGAAGGAAGAGGGATTGGTCCTGGAGAAAAACCATATGCTGTATATTTAGATTTTAAATCAGCAATTGAAAGATTGGGGAAAGAAAAAATTGAAGAGCGTTACGGAAATTTATTTGAAATGTATCAGAAAATTACTAATGAAAATCCCTATGAAGTACCAATGAGAATTTATCCTGCACCTCACTATACGATGGGAGGTTTATGGGTGGATTATAACTTAATGAGTAACATCCCCGGTCTATTTGTAATAGGAGAAGCTAATTTTTCTGATCACGGAGCAAATCGATTGGGAGCAAGTGCATTAATGCAAGGGCTAGCAGATGGTTATTTTATTTTACCTTATACCATAGGAGGATATTTAGCTGAATTAGGTTGGGATAAAGTATCAGATGATTTACCAGAATTCAAACAAGCAGAAGAAGAGGTTAAAAATCAAATCAAAAAACTTATGTCCATCAATGGGACAAAATCCCCTGATTACTTCCATATGGAATTAGGAAAACTTATGCTTGATAAAGTAGGTATGTCTCGAAATAAAGAGGGATTGGAATATGCACTAAAAAAAATTCCAGAAATTCGTGAAAGATTCTGGAAAGAAATTAGGATTACAGGAAGCGAGAATCATTTAAATCAAACTCTCGAAAAAGCGGGAAGAATTGCAGATTTCTTAGAATTTGCTGAAATAATGGCATATGATGCCCTGCATAGAGAGGAATCCTGTGGAGGTCATTTTAGAGAAGAATATCAAACACCGGACGGCGAAGCTGTAAGAAAAGATGAAAAATTTTCCTATGTAGCAGCATGGGAATACACGGGAATAGGAATTACTCCCAAGCTCCATAAAGAAGAACTCAAATTTGAAGTTGTAAAACCATCAACAAGAAGTTATAAATAGGAGGAATCATGAAAATCATATTAAATATATGGAGACAGAATGGTCCCAACAATGAAGGTCGATTTGTTAAATATGAAGTAGAAAACGTTAGTACCCATTGGTCATTCCTTGAGTTGCTGGATGTTTTGAATAATCAACTCATTGAAAAAGGGGAAGATCCAGTAACCTTTGAACATGATTGTCGAGAAGGAATCTGTGGATGTTGTGGTTTTATGATTAATGGGATAGCTCATGGTAGACAATATTCCCCCGAAGGAAGAACTACTGTCTGTCAGTTACATATGTATAAATTTGAGGATGGAGATGAGCTTTATCTTGAACCATTTAGGGCAAAAGCTTTCCCGATTATTAAAGATTTGATGGTAGATAGAAGTGCCTTCGATGAAATCATTTCAGTAGGAGGATTCATAACCGTTCAGGCGGGGAATACACAGGATGCAAATGCGATTCTAATTCCTAAAGAAATAGCCAATGAAGCTATGAATGCTGCTGAATGTATAGGATGTGGAGCATGTGTTGCTTCCTGTAAAAATGCTTCCGCTATGTTATTTGTTTCTGCAAAAATTTCTCATCTCGGACTATTACCACAAGGTCAACCTGAAAGAAAGCGAAGAGCTCAGAGAATGGTGGCTAAAATGGACGAACTTGGTTTTGGTAACTGCACAAATCAATATGAATGCGAAGCAGTATGCCCAAAAGGTATTCGAAAAGATTTCATTGGAAGAATGAATCGTGACTATATTTGCTCTCTAAATACTGAAATTGACACAAAGGAAAAACTGGGTGCAATCTAAAAAAATAAAAAAACAAGGGAGGTTTTTATACCTTCTTGATCTTTCAAATATAAATTTTTTTATCCACATATGGTTTTATATTATTTACAACATGTGTTTTTTGAAACCCCGGCTGCCATTTTAGAATGGGCTAAAGATAGAAATTATACAATTAAAAAAACCTATCTTTACCAGGAATCAAAGTTTTTTGATCCTGATTCTTTTGATATTTTAGTTATTATGGGAGGCCCTATGGGAGTTTATGACGAAAAAAAATTCCCATGGTTAACGGAAGAAAAAAAATTTATTGAATCTGCAATAAGAAAACAAAAGAAAATTATAGGAATATGTCTTGGAGCTCAATTAATTGCTAATGTATTAGGAGCAAATGTTTATAAAAATTCGTATAAAGAAATTGGTTTTTTTCCGGTTAAATTAACTAATGAGGCAAAAACTCATAATTTATTTAATCATTTTCCAGAAGAATTTATCACTTTCCACTGGCATGGTGATACTTTTGATTTGCCCGCAGATTCAATTCGTACCTTTAGGAATAATGCAACCACAAATCAGGGTTTTATCTATAATGAAAATGTTGTTGCTTTTCAATTTCACCTCGAAAGTACCAATGAAAGTATTATGGATTTATATAAATACTCAATTTCTGATTTAAATACTAATGATAAACTGTATATTCAAAATTATGACAAAGCAAGCAATTATTTTACTATAATAAAGAATTTAAATCAATTATTATTCAATTTTCTTGATAAATTAGTTTTAATTTAATTAATAAAATTTTTTAAATTTTCAATTGTCTTTTGAATTTCATTCTGGTTTATAGGATAACTGAACTGTTTACCTGTTTTTAAATTTTTTATTTGGATTAATTCATTTTTAAATTCCTCTTCTCCCATTATCAAAACATAATCAAAACCTTTTTTTTGAGCATGTTCAAATTCTTTCCCAATCTTTCTTACCTTTTGTAATGAAATTTCTACGGGTAAGCCTCCTTTTCTCAATATTGAAGCAATTCTTAAATATTCTTCATATAGGGTTTCATCAAATAATGCCAGATAAAAACCCATTTTTGTTTTGAATTCAGGTACCAGATGGTGTATTCTTAAAAAAGATTCAAGAGTAACATCTCCCATTCCAAAACCAATAGCAGGAAGATCAAGCTTGCCAAATTGACCTATGAGCTTATCATATCTTCCTCCACCAAATATAGCTCTTCGATTTTCAGGATGATTATCATAAATTTCAAAAATTATCCCCGTATAATAATCAAATCCTCTAACAATAGATGGATCAAATATTAAATTTCTCGCATTGTGATTTGATTCTAAAAATTTAATAATATTTATAAAATTTTCAAATATAGATAAAATTTCCTCTTTTTTACCTATTTTATCATTTTTTATAATTTCTTTATAATTTTTAAAATTTAAACTTAAAAAGTTTCTGATTTTTTTTATTTCTTCATCATTACATATTTCTTTAAGGGCTTTTTCAAATTCTTCTTCTGTAATTTTTTCTCTTTTATCAAGTAATCGTCCAATTTTACGAAGTTTTTCCTTATTTTCAATAGAATCATTAAAATCCATCCATAAATCTAAAAGCTTTCTATGACTATATCTTATGATAAAATCATCTTCTTTTGCTCCATAAGCTTTTAAAATATCTATTGCTATGGAAAGAATTTCTACATCTGAATAAATTGAATCTGAACCTATTAAATCCACATTTAATTGATAAAATTCCCTTAGTCTTCCCTTTCCAGGTCTTTCATATCGCATAAAATTGGCAATACTAAACCATCTTAATGGATAGATAAATTGTGTTTGTCGGGTTGCAATCATTCTTGCAAGAGTGGGCGTCATTTCCGGTCTTATGGAAACTTCTCTATTTCCACGATCAATAAACGTATATAATTGGTCGTTTACAATTTCCTCAGAAGACTTGGAACGATATAAGTCTGTAAATTCCAGAATTGGTGCTGAATATTCTTCATATCCATATAATTTACAAACCTTTCTTTGAACTTCAAAGAGCCAATTGTGAAAATTCATCCCTGATGGATAAAAGTCTCTAGTACCTGGATAAGGCTGATAATTTTTCATTTTAACTGTTTTACCATACGATCAATTAAGTTTTTTAATAAATCTTTATTATTTTTACGAAATTCTGTATGTCCCTGCCCTGTAAAGTCAATTCCTACTATAAAAATCTCGTTATGATTATCATCCAGAAATTTATGTATATGCTTAATTGCACCATACATTCGCAAAGGAGCAACAAGCTTAAAATTTAAATCGAAGGTAATAGAATCCTGATAGATAATTAACTTTTTCAATTCTGGATCAGTGATTTCCAGAGCAACTCCTCCATCTGAAATATTTAAAACTCTCTGTCTTGTTTGTATTAAAACTGTATTCGCTTCTACAATTTTTTCGTAAGTTTCATCCGCAAGTTTTTCTATATCGACAGCAAGTAGTATTTCTTCATCAGCAGTTAATGTTTTATCTAATGGATAAAAAATATAAATCAAGGGAACAAATTTATTTCTTTGATAAACAACAAGAGGATAAATATAAGTTTTTTTATTATGAATCTGGATAAAAATTGGTTGATTAATGGATTGCTTTTTAATTTCATCAGGTAAATTTTCAGCACTTGCTATGAATAGTTTTAAACCTGGAAATTGTTCTTTATATTTATTTTCTATCTGGGGGAAAATAATTTTTGTTGTAATTTGAAACTGAATATTGTTTGCAGAAATTTTATTTTTACTCAATCTAAAATTAGAAGCCATTACCTGATCATTGGAAATCGTATACCTTGGATACTGTCTCTGCAATTTACTCACTTTTACAACAATAGGTTTCAGCAAAGCAATTCCCGGAGAAATTATTTTATACAACTCAAAATGAAATTCAAAATGCCTTTTTAAATCAAGATATAATACAATTTTTTGTTCCAAATTTAGGGAAGGATTAAAATAGAATTCAATGGTGTCTTCTTTAATATCATTGGGCGTAAATTCTGCAGGTGGGATAGAAGCTTTTAAATATAAAGGTCTACGATTTAATTTTACAATAACTAAATCCTCTATAAGTTTTTTATCTGTTACAAAATCCCATTGTCTTTGTTCTTCTTTAACGGGAATCATTTTTTTTGTAAAATCCATTATCACCTCTTATTAAAAATTAGACGAATTTTTCTGTATCTTCATAAACTCTACTCTTCTATTAATAGCACCTCTTATTGCATCCGGCAAGTCTACCAGTGGTTTTGTAAAACTATATCCTTTTATTATTAATCGGCTTTCCTCTATTCCAAATTCAACAAGTTTTTTCTTTACATTTTGAGCTCTCTGTATAGAGAGATTTAAATTATACTGATAAGATTTTTCTTTTGGACCTTTGTAAGACAAATCTGTATGACCAGCAATTTCAATTTTTTCTTCAGGATAAAGTTTTAGTATTTCTGCAACAAGTTTAAGTTTATTTAATTCCTCTAGTTTTATCTCTGCTTTATCCAGATCAAAAAAAATACGAGTATTCCAGATGCATTCAAGCTGTTTAATTTCACATGGATCTTTTAATTTTTTTAACTTAATTATAATTTTATCTAGTTTTTCATTCTCTTCAAAATCTTCAATTTTTGATTCATAACCTGGAGAATCCACCCGTATTTGAAATTTTTCTTTTTTTCGAACAGGTACAGCAAATTGTGCAAACTCATCTAATTTTAATTCAATAATATTCTGGTCAGCTTCTATCTTAACGACTTTTGATCCAGGAAGGGGCAACATTGTACCATCTTCAACAACAATACCTGCAATATTGCGAATTACAGGTTCAATTTTTTTAATAGGTTGCAAATAAAAAATTCTTGAATCCTCTTGATCCTTTGTGTATATTTCTTTATAATCCAGAATAGTATCAAGGGGATAATATCCTGGAGCTGTAATTTCCATTCTATAAATTCGACCGCTATAAAGTTCTATTTTGAAATTATTTTCTATAGTTTTTCCATCATTTTTAAATTTTCTATCTGATTTCGTAATAAGTGTTTGAGTACCAAACTCAATTTTAATTGTTGCCTCCGGCCCAACTGGTTCTTTCGTTTCAAGATCGAGTATTTTACCTTCGAATAGAATTTTAAAGAATTCAATTAATTCTCTCGGAACAAAAAAGCGAAAAATATCATATCTACCTCTATTGTATAAATGAATTCTATCAGAAGCAAAATAGGCCCACGTTCCTTTATCTTCAATTTTTAAGGCTTCATCATTTTGCTCAGAATTGAAGGGCTTACCTAGATTTAGAGGAATCTCGAAGGCTAAACCATTCCAGTTTGAAACATATAGATCATATCCACCAAAACCTCCAGGGCGATTACTGGAAAAAATCAATTTTTGCCCATTTTGAATAACAAAAGGAGTAACTTCATCATATTCAGTATTAACAGAAGCTCCCAGATTAACAGGTTTGCTCCAATTTCCAGAAGCAAAATCTCTTTCTGAGTACCAGATATCATAGCCTCCATAGCCACCAGGTCTATTGGAAACAAAAAAAAGCTTTTTTCCATCCTTTGTAATAAAAGGCATAAGATCATCAAAATTTGAGCAGATTTCGTTTAAAAATTCTATTTCCCCCCATCGGTTATTTTTATATTGAACATAAAAGATATCAAGATGCTCTGTTTTTAGTTGAGAATTAACAGAAGTAAAATATATTTCTTTTATCTCAGAATTCTGGATTAAAAGAGAAGGATGTCCCACAAAAGAGTCAGAATTAACTGTAAAATTTTTTTTATTTTGAACCACCATAGTTGATGATTTATATTCATCGCTCAAAGGGAAAAATAAAGGTAAGGGATCTGACCATAAAGGTTCCTGTAAAGGATCTCCAAAATTTTTATTAAATGAATACCATAGGGAATGCTCTTCATAAGGACCCGGTCTTTGTGATTGAAATATTAAAAATTTTTCGCCAATAATCGGTGTTGGAGCATATTCATCCCATTGAGAATTGATTCTCTCCTGATTTAAAATTTGACTATCTTCGATTTTATTCTTCTGCCAGTAAATTCTGGGTATTTCCTGACTTCTTATCGGTATTGAAAATAAAAAAAACAAAAAAAGTTTAAACTTTATTAAATATATTAGATTCAATATAATTTCGTCTTTTTTCGAATAGTAAATCCAGATTTTTCGAAGATTCTGGAATAAAATTATATGCTTTTTTCCACATATATTGGGTTTCCATACAAAGATAGATGAATAAATTCCTATCTTTGCTCTGGATATATTCTTTGATAGTTTTATACATTTTATATCGAATCTCTTTATAATACCGGTATTTATTATCATTTCCCTTTACCAATTCCTGTTTGGTTAGATTATCGTCTAAGAATCTTTTTTGCATAACTTCTTTTTGTCCGATAGAATAACGAAAAGTTCCGAGGGAAATCCAGGCTATTTTATCAGGGTTAATAATATCAAAAACTTTATCCACCAGTTCTTTATAATCAGTTTCCCAGTCTTCGTAATAAATCAATGGATCAAAATGAAATGCTAATTTATATCCTGCATTTTGAACTTTTCTTGCAGACTCCAACCTTTCTTTTAAGGACGCTGTAAAGGGTTCTATTGAATCAATGATTTTTTGAGGATTCAAAGACCAGGCTAAAACTGTGTGAAAATTATGATTTAAATCTAGTATATGGTCCACTTCTTTTGATTTAGTTTTCAATTCTAAAGTAGCATTCTCAATCTTAGCAAAAAAATTAATAAGAATTGGTGAAATTTCCAGCAAAGGATCAAGAGCCAGAGAATCAGTATATTCTCCCGTTCCAATTCGAAAATGTATTTTTTTATTCTCAATTTTTTCTTTAACCTCCTTTAATAAATCATCTATATTACCAAACATTATGATTAAAGGATGATTCATAAAATTCTGAAGATAACAGTAATGACAATCATAAATACAACCAACTCCAAAATTGATAACATAATATTGGCAACATACCATTCCATCTGATCCCGGGCATGAAGATAAAAATTTCCCATTATGTCTATAGATTAAAATCGTATCTTTTTCAAACAGAGATCCATTTTTAAAATAAGAATCAAAAACTGACTTTGCTTCTTCTTCCTGTACTTCAATACGATATTTTTTTGCATTAAATTTGATTTTTTCTATAAAATTATTTTTTAAATCTTTATCAATATATATTTTTCTTATAACTTTGTAATTCATAAAATCACTTAATTCAAAAACAATAAATTGGAGAGCTCTTTTAATTGCCAGTAATTATTAACCTTTTTGAAAACAAGTTTTAAGTCCCTATTGTTCTGAATCGTTACAATAGCTATCTCACCATATTTATATTCTATTGAAGAGATTGAGAAAATTATCTTTGTAAATTCAAAATCATTAATGAAAACTAAAAGTTCAGGAGTAAGATTCTCTATAAAAAATTGAAGATTCTCAGATTTATGAGAATGATTTATGGTTTCAGCCTTACTAAATATAGAAAACAAAATTAGATCTCTTGAGTTTTTTATGATTACAGGCTTCATTTCTGTTAAAATTCTTATTGTAAATTTCGATTGGATTTTTTCCAGAAAAGAGCTATTACCAGATATTGTGTTTTTTTCAATAATTTGATTGATAAGATTTTCAATCACTGAATCGAGATCTACATATTTCTGAAATTTTTTCTGATCTTTATTTTGTATTGACTGATAAATTTGATACATACTGTATCTCGGACTAAGATAGAATTCTTTGTAAAAAAAATAGGTAATAGATATGAATAATCCTGATAACAAAAGCAGAAAAATGATTAATTTTCTATTTTTCATAATAAAAACTTCTGGTTTTAAACCAGAAGTATGATTTTAAACTCTGTATAATAAATCAGCATAATCCGGCATAGGCCAGTTTTTTTTATCTGTTTTCATTTCCAGCGTATCGGTTATATCTCTTAATTCTTTCATTGCTTTATTTAGAATTTCATTTCTTAAGAAACAAGCATGCTCATAAATATCAGAAAATTGTTTTGTAGATTCCATTTGTAATAAACTTTCTAACTGATTCAATTTCTGATAAAAAACCTTAATATTAAGGGTATAATCCTTCAGAGTTTCTTCTTGAACCTGAGAATCAGCACCTGTTTGTTTTAAACTCAATACTATTTCAGATAATTCTTTTACATATTGATTCACAGCAGGTAAAATCAGCTTTCTTACTATATAAATTAATGTATTGGCTTCAATTCGAATGGTTTTTATATATCCTTCCAGAACAATTTCATATCTTGCTTCCAGTTCTCTCCTGTTAAAAACCTGATGTTTTTCATACATTCTTATATTTTTTTCAGCAATAATAGCTTTTGCTGCATCTACTGTATTTGTTATATTGGGTAATCCACGATTAGCCGCTTCTCTAACCCATCCATCTGAATAATTATTTCCATTAAAAATTATTCTTTTATGATTTTTATAAATTTCCCTTACCAAATCAAGAACTATATTTTCTAATTTTTTCTGATTCTGGAGTTCTGCTTCTATTCTCTCAGTTATATAAGACAAACTTTCTGCCACAATAGTGTTTAATGTAAAATTAGCTGCTGATACAGAAGCGGTAGAAGGAACCATTCGAAACTCAAATTTATTTCCCGTAAAAGCAAAAGGTGATGTCCTATTTCTATCAGAATAATCCTTGGGTAAACTTGATAATCCTGATATTCTCAGATCAATTTCGCTGCTATTTTTAAATTTTACAGCTTCTTCTTTTTCAATTTGTTCAAGAATACCGGTTAAAGTATCTCCCAGATAAATTGAAATTATAGCAGGTGGAGCTTCATTCGCACCTAATCTATGATCATTGCCAGGTGTAGCAGCTGATATTCTAAGTAGATCAGCATACTCATCAACTGCTTTAATTACAGCAGCAAGGAAAATTAGAAATTGCAAATTTTCATGAGGAGTATTCCCTGGATCTAATAAATTGATTCCATCATCAGTTTGAATAGACCAATTATTATGTTTTCCGGAACCATTCACAAAAGCAAACGGTTTTTCGTGAAGTAAGCAAACCAGACCATGTCGATTCGCTACTTTTTTTAAAGTTTCCATTATAATTTGATTATGATCAACAGCTATATTTGCATTTTCAAAAATAGGCGCGATCTCATGCTGAGCAGGTGCTACTTCATTATGTCTTGTTTTTGCAGAAACTCCCATTTTCCATAATTCCAGATCTAACTCTGCCATAAAAGAAGAAATTCTTTCTTTTATGCTACCAAAATAATGATCTTCCATTTCCTGACCTTTGGGTGGTTTTGCACCTACTAGAGTTCTTCCTGTAAAAATCAAATCCGGTCTTCCCTCAAAATATTTTCTATCAATTAAGAAATATTCCTGTTCTGGTCCCACAGTACTATAAGCTCTTTTGGAAGTTGTATTACCGAGCAATCTTAACACACGAATCACCTGTTTTGATAAAGCATCCATACTTCTTAATAGAGGAGTTTTCTTATCGAGGGCATCGCCATTGAAAGAATAAAAAGCAGTAGGAATACATAGTACTTTTGTATGTTCGCTTTCTTTAATAAATGCAGGTGAACTAATATCCCAAAGCGTATACCCTCGTGCTTCAAAAGTACTTCTAAGACCACCTGAAGGAAAAGAAGAAGCATCAGGTTCGCCTTTTATAAGTTGTTTGCCAGACAATTTGGTTATAGCAATACCGGTTTGAATAGGTTCCAGAAATGAATCATGCTTTTCTGCTGTAAAACCCGTCATAGGTTGAAACCAGTGGGTAAAATGTGTGGCACCTTTTTTGATTGCCCATTTTTTCATTGCTTCTGCAATCACATTGGCATGTTCTAAGGATAATGACTCATTTTCTTCAATTGCTTTTTTATAGGCTTCAAAGGTTTCTTTTGGTAAATATTTTTTCATTTTTTTAATATGAAAAACATTTGAGCCAAAAATCTTCTCCAGATTGTTTTTCCCTAATTTTAATTTTGCTTTCATAATTACGCTTTTTTTCTCTTATAATGAAAACGCAAATATTTTTTATTTTTTTCAAAATTTTATAATTTATTAAGTTAATTCTATATTAAACACTTTTACTAAAAATTCGGAACATAAAATTAAAAAAATCTATAAATATTTTTTAATATATTTTATTGTTTCATCATAAAGTAATTTCTGATATTCTGTATTGGTGGTTTCTGATTTTGTTTTTTCTATTTTTTTATTGTTCCAGTATTTTCCATTGCTCTTTTTCGCTTCTTCTGAGGTAATTAAAAAATAAGGTGTTTTAATTCCTTCCTCAAGGGAAGATCCTTTCATTTTAAAATTTTCTCGAAGAATTTTGGTATCAATTACACCAGGGTGTAAGCTATGAAAAACTAATGGATTTTCTTTATAAATTTCTGCACAATAATAAGTATACATTATTTGAGCCATCTTTGAATTTGCATAAGCCTGATAACCATTAAAATGATGAGGTACAAACCATTCTTTTAAATCAAACCTGCCTGAACCATAAGCTATACTACTAACATAAATAATTCTTAAAGGTTCATCATTTGTAAATTTAAAGTAAGATGTTAAAAAAGGAATTAACAACTCATTGATTAATACATTGGAAACAAAATTTACAGCAAAAGTTTTTTCAATATGATCATTATTAAAAATAAGAGAATTCTCATACGTACCTGCATTATGTAAAATTACATCAATCTGAACTTTATTGTTTATTAGGTTATTACACATTTCCTGAACCTGTGAGAAATCAAATAAATCGGCAACTTGAGCAAGGATTTTATTTTTACCTAATTTCCTCAATAACTCTTCTTTTGTTTTATCCACTTTTTCTTTACTTCTTCCATGGATAATTACCCTATAATTTTGCTCCAGTAAACGATGAGCTAAATATTTGCCTATTCCATCGGTAGATCCCGTAATCATTACTGTTTTCATTTTTCAACTCCTCTGAGAAATAATTTCTTTTGCTTTTCCTCTCATTTCTAAGTATTCTTTAAAAGTATAAATTTGATATTCATATCCCTGCTCTGTTAAAAAAAGCTGTCTATTTTGTGCAAACGATTCTTCAGTAGAATCTCTGGTAACAATTGTATAAAAATAAGCCATATTATCCTCTCCCTTTGGACGAAGAACTCTTCCCAATCTTTGTGCCTCTTCCTGTCTGGAACCAAACGTGCCACTAACCTGAATTGCAACTCTTGCATCTGGCAAATCAATTGAAAAATTTGCAACCCTTGATACAATTAAACAGGGTTCTTTACCTTCTCGAAAAGCTTTATATAGTCTTTCCCTTTCATTGGTGGGAGTTTGTCCCGTAATTATAGGAAATTTAAAGTATTTAGCAATTTCTCCCAATTGGTCTAAATATTGACCAATAATTAATACATTACTTTTACCATGCTCTTCGAGAATTTTTTCAATTACATCTATTTTTGCACCATTTTCTGATGCTAACCTGTATTTTTCTCGATCATCTGCTACAGAGTACTTTGCCCTGAGGTTTTCATCCATTTCTACACGAATTTCAATACACTTAGCATTGGCAATCCATGATTGTTTTTCAAGATCCTTCCAAGGAATATCATATTTTTTCGGGCCGATTAAAGAAAATACATCTTCTTCCAGACCATCTTCTCTAACTAGGGTTGCTGTTAAACCTAACCTTCGCTTAGCCTGTAATTCCGAAGTTAGTCGAAAAACAGGAGCAGGCAAAAGATGCACTTCATCATAAATAATTAATCCCCAGTTAGCAGCACTGAACAAATGATAATGGGTAAATTCACCTCCTTTCTTTTTTCTATGTGTTATAATATTATAAGTAGCTATGGTAATTGGCTTAATTTCTTTTTTTTCTCCACTATATTCTCCTATATCGTCTTCAGGAATATCCGTCTTATCAAGGATTTCGTTTTTCCACTGGCGTATGGACATCGTATTGGTGACTAAAATTAAAGTGTGAGCTCCTACCAGTTGCATAACTCCCAGACCTACAATAGTTTTACCGGCACCACAGGGAAGAACAATTACTCCGGATCCACCTTGTTTACTCCCCCCTGCATGAAATATTTCCACAGCTTTTCTTTGATAATCTCTCATAGAGAAAGGTTTTCCAGATAAGGTAATATGTTTAAAGTTAAAATTATAAGCAGCACCTTCTTCATAGCCAGCGAGATCTTCAACAGGAAATCCAATTTTAATTAAAGCATATTTTATATGTCCACGAAATTCTTTGTGGATTGCAATTTTATCTGAATAAACTTCTTTTATAAATTCTTTTAGTGTTCTATGATTGCTGATTTCTTTTAGAAAATTGATTTCTGATGAAATAATATATAATTCCCCATCTTCCTCTTTTACTAATTTAACTTTACCATAACGGGAAATCTGTTCTCTAATTTCACTTAAAATATTCCTGGGCAATGAATATTTACTAAATTGATTCAGACCCTCTATAATTTCTTCAGCCGTCATTCCACTAGATGCTGCATTCCATAAAGAAAGGGAAGTAATTCTATAGGTATGAAAATGTTCGGGACTTTTTTCTAATTCTGCAAATTTACTTACAAAAGCTCTACATTCTTCAAATTTATCGTTATATACTTCCAGAAGCATTGTTTTATCAGACTGAACAATTAAAGGATTACTAAAATCTGGCATGTCTTCTCCTTTAGAGAAATTTTATTTTACTTAAACCACTTGCATTCCTTATACGTCAATAAATTATCTCACTAATAAAGAAATAAACTATCGAAATTTAGAAAAGTTTTTTTTATTTTTTCCGAATATTAATCTTGATGTTTGAATTAATAAAAATAAAAAATAATAACCTCGATAAATTTAAATCTCATTTGATTTCTTCAAAGAAGAATAATTCCCTGCGAAATAAAGATAATCAAAAAAAATTAACTCCCTTTGAAGAATTATTATATGAAGTACTTCCACCTCAAAAAGAGCCTGAACTATTCGAATTATGGAAAGAATTACCAAATGCAGAAACAAATTTAATACAGAATCCCACAGAGGAAAATCTAGAAAAATATGCTTTTATAGTAAAAAATATTGCCAGAAAAATAATTGAAAAAAATTTCATAATCGAAACTTTTAAGCGAAAAACCCGAACAGGGAAAGAAGTAATGCTAACCACAGTAAAAATTATCGACGAAAAACTTCATAAAATGATGTTAGCTATAAATTCAAAAAAAAATACAGCTTTTGAAATTTTAAGAAATTTAAAAGATATAAGGGGGATATTGCTGGATTTAAAACAATGAAATTTCATTCCTTTTTGCTCTTTTTTTTAGCTTTTCCATTATTTTCGATGGAGGTACCTATCTGGAAAGAAATTAATTCAGGAAGTTTATTAAAAATTGAAAATCGTAAAATTTTTTTAGGTTATGAAAATTCAGTTATATGGGAAGAATGCAAAATCGAGTTATTCGCACAAAAAGGAAATGCATATTATTTTTATATTGATAATGATTCTGAATGTAAATGGAAAAATTATAATAAAATTGTTCTTTTTTTTACCAATGATGAATTGCATATTTATCTCATTAACCAATCTAGTGAAAGAAGAATTTATGTTTCTTTGAACAGGAAAAACTAAATCATTATTTCCTTATACGTTTATCATTGCTATTAGTTTTCCGATTGCATTATTTTATTATTTTTTATTACTTCAATGATTTCAGTTTGAATTTTAGGTGGGGAAATAAAATATCCCTGTGCATAGGTAAAATTCAATTCAACGAGAGTGTCATAAATCATCTTATTTTCAACTCCTTCTTGTATGATTTCAATCTCAAGGGAATTTGCAATATTTAAAATATTTTTTAAAATATTTTTAGTTTTTACTTCATTAACCTGTAAATCTCTTATATTTACGAAAGATTTATCATTCTTTAAATAAAGAATAGGCAATTTTTTTAAATATAATAAAGAAGAATATCCCGTACCGAAATCATCAAGAGCAAAATGAAAACCATAATCAATAAATGAATTCATTAATCGTATTACTTGTTCAAAATGAGACATTAGTATGGATTCTGTAATTTCAAAAATAATTTCTGAACTAGATAAGTCAAAAGACTCAAAAATATTGATATAAGTACGAAAAAAATTTTTCACTAACATCTGTTGTATGGAAATATTAATAGATAATTTTAATTCCTTGCCAATTTGTTTCTTAATTTCCAGGAATTCCTTTAAACCTTTTTTAAACATAAAATTTCCATATTCCGGAAGGAAATGAAGTTCTTCCATTATCTGGATAACATCCTGAATACTTGAAATGATTTCGGGATGATAAAATCTTGATAAAAGTTCCAGATGAGTAATTCTTTTTTCTTTAATAGAATATATAGGTTGATATACAAAATAAAAATGATCTTCTAATTTTTGTTTTTTTATTATATCATAAAGAATATTTCTTAAAATATTTTTAGAAACATATTTATTTTTAAGCTGCTGATTAAAAAAAACATAAGTGTTTTTTGATGAATATTTTGCTTCATACATAGCAATGTCGCTATTTGTAAGGAGTTCTGATAGAGTCCTTCCATCTCGTGGAGAAACAGCAATACCTATACTTACACCTAAATAAAAATCATAATTTTCAACTTGTATTTTTTTAGAAATTTCATCAATGATTTTTAAGGCAAAAATTTGTAAATCCAGAAAGAAATCTTCATTTATTAATGAAACAGAAGAAATACAAATTGCAAATTCATCTCCTCCTATTCTGCCCATCAAAACCTGATTTCCTATAAGATTTTCTGATGCTAATGTTTTGATTCTAAATGCTACAATTTTTAATGCTTTATCTCCTACATCATGCCCAAAAGTTTCATTAATATATTTGAATCCATCAAGGTCTAAAAATAAAATAGCTACATTTTCTTTTTTTAGAATTGAATTAACTTTATATTCAAAACCTTTGCGATTCAATATTTCTGTTAAAGAATCAAAGAAAAATAAAGTATAGAAACTATGAACCAATTGATTAATCAATAAAGAAAAAAAAGCAATTTCATCTTTTCCAGAAACTATAATTTTATTTTCAAAATTCCCAATGGAAAGTTCATTGGTAACCTTTAACAATTGATGAATTCTCTTTTTATAATATTTATTATAAATTA
>FWPU01007354.1_pt1 | contig 20412 bp, 17 predicted proteins | sample 2228361 | NCBI WGS metagenome assembly FWPU01 (sample SAMEA103939777, study PRJEB20133) | metagenome
GAGCTGCCTTTGCTCCCCCGCTCCGAGACGGCTCTCGCGCCCATGCTCCTGCGTGGGCGCGAAGGTCGGGCCGCTCTGCGGCGGATGGTCGCACAACGGGCCGCGGAGCGGCGTCGCGGCGTTCCCACGCGGAGCGTAGGAACGAGCTGCCCCAGCTACTAGCTGGCCATGAACTTGTCCCACGCCTTCTTCAGTTCTTCGTTATGGATCTGCGCCGCTTCCTTCATCGCCGCTTCGATGTCGGTGCCGTCCGCATAGGCGGCCTCGATGGGCGGCCGGTAGGCGTCCCAGCAGGTAAAGAACTCGAAGTACGTGTAATCCACCTTATGCGACTCGAGCTGGATGTTCTCCAGCACCTTGATGCGATTGGCGGGCGGCGTGCGCGAGTACCACTCCCTGCCGATCTCCGGGAAGCAGCTTGGGATCACGTAGTTCAGCTCGCCGAAACGCTTCTGGCCCGCCTCGTCGGACAGGAACTTAAGCAAGCTCCACGACAGCTCGACCTCTTTAGTGGCCTTGAAGATCCACCAGCCGTCCGACTCGAGGCTGGTCGTGCGGCGCCCGGTCCGCGGGTGCTTGGGGAAGAGCGCCACATCCCACTCGAAGTCGGTGATCGCGGCAAAGTCGGAGATCCACCACACGCCGTCGACGACCATCGCCACCTGGCCCGACATAAAGGGGTTGGTCTGGGCCTGCGCGCCGGGCGGCGGCGCGATCTTGTGCGTGTAGATGAGGTCCCAGTTCCACTTAAAGGCCTCGATCGTCTCCGGCGTGTCGAGCAGCGACTGCTTGAAATCAGCCGAATGATTGGCGCCGCCGGCCGAGAAGAGGAAGTTGCCTTTGGTCAGGATCCACGGGCTGATGTACTGCATCCCCCACTTATTCTCGTCTGGCTTGGTGATCGCCTTGCCCGCCGTCACCAGATCGTCCCAGGTCCAGTCGTCGGTGGGGAGGGCGACGCCCGCTTCCTCGAACATGGTCTTGTTGTAGGCGATGATATGGGACTGGGCGTCGCTGGGCAGGCCGTACATGTCCCCTCCCTCGCCGCCGCTGTCGAAATCTCCGGTCTTCCAGCGATATTGCGCCACCGCGCCCGGCAGCATCTTGTCGAGCGGGAACTGATCGCGCGTGATCAGCTCCGTGATGGGCAGCAAGATGCCGCTCTTGGCGTAAGGCAGCATGCGCCCGTAATCGGCGATGCCGACGTCGGGCGGGGTGCCGCCAGCGACCTGCGTCTGCAGTTTGGTCCAGTAGTCTTCGGGGATGTACTGGCCGTCGACGACGACATCGGGATGCTCCTGATTCCAGGCCTCAATGACGCTGCGCATGGCTGCCTCATAGCCTGACCAGGTGTAGCTAGAGAAGACAAGCTTCTTCTTGCCTTCGATGGCTTGCTCCGGCGCGGCTTCCCCGGCGGGGGCGCCAGCGGGGGCGGCCGGCGCGCAGGCGGCGAGCGTCGCTCCCGCCAGCGTCGCGCCCGCCAGCTTCAGGAAGTTCCTGCGGGTCAATGGCTTGGTCATGGGGGTATCCTCCCTCCAAGTGAGTGACGATTAGCGATTGACGAGTGACGATTGACGAGTGACGATTATCCTTTGAGGCCGCTGAGCACGACCCCGCGCACGAAGTATTGTTGGGTGAACAGGAACAGGATCAGGATGGGCAGGACGGTGAGCGTCCCCCCGACCATCGTGTAACTCCAGTAGGTGACGTACATTCCCTGAAAACGCGTCAGCCCGATCGGCAGGGTGAACAGCGATTCATCGTAGAGGCGCCGGTGATCAGGCCGCGATCGGCTCCACCTGGACAGGCTTCCCCTCACGCGCCGAACGGATCGCCGCCTCGCAGATGGCCACCGCCCTGGCCCCGTCGACTGCCGTGACCACCGGCTCCTCGCCGCGCCGAACGCACTCCACAAAATGGGCGACCGCCTGCGCGTGGCTATCGGAGGACGGCGTCGCGATCACTTGCGGCTGATCGCCCGGCGCGCGGTCGCTGTTGACGATCACCCCCGGCTGCTGCATCGTCGCTTTGAGCGCGCCCTGCGCGCCGTACACTTGCAGATCTACGAGAAACTTGTCTTTGAGGCGCGCTCCCAGGATCAGCAGCAATCGCCCGATGCGGCCGTCGGCGAAGCGCACATTGGTCACGTAGTTGTCGTTGCTCGGGTAAAACGGCATGACGTGGGTGGCGTAGGCGTGGACTTCGACGATCTCGCCCATGACCCATCGCAAGAGGTCGACATTGTGAACGGCTCCGCCGAGGTAGAAATCCTGCGGATCCTTGAGCCGCCAGTAGTTCGGCCCCAGCCCCTCCATGAAGTACAGGTCCTGGACGTAACTGCTCTCGGCGTAGAACAGCTCGCCCACTTCGCCAGCCTGCGCCAGTTGACGAAGCTGGGCGAATTGAGGCATAAAGCGGTAATTGTGGCATACCATGAACGTCCGGCCGGTCGCGCGCGCCTTCTGCACGATCGCGGTGGCATCCTCGCTGCGCGTGGCCAGCGGCTTCTCGCAGAGGACATGCTTGCCAGCGGCCAGCGCGGCCAACGCCTGCTCGGCATGGAGGCGGTCGGGCGTGCAGATCGAGACGAGGTCGATGTCGTCGCGTGCGAGGGCCTGCCGATAGTCGGTGAATCCGTGGGCGATCCCGAACTCGCGTTGGGCGCTGACCAGGGCGTTCGACTCGACGTCGACGACGGCTGCCACCTCGACGCCGGGGAGCGCCCGATAGGCCTGGATGTGACGGCGCCCGATGCCCAATCCGATGACGGCTGCGCGCAGAGGGTTCACAGATCAGCTCCTTCCAGGGTCGTCGCCGTGCCTCCCGGCGTCAATGGCAGAGGGCGACGAGGTGAGTCCGACGAAAGCGGGTTGAGAGGGAGGCGTTGCGGATGCGCTCCAATGCTGGGACCGCAACCCCACCGAAGGCTGGATTCGAGGCTTCAGCCGGTTACTCGATCCCTCAGCTCAACCGCCGCAAGGCTCGAGTCCGGAGACCTGCCCCTGATGTGGGATGGCCCCAGGCGTTGGCGACGCCTTGACAAGAGTACTTTGGTAATATATCATATGTATGATGATACGTCAAGGGGGGGTTATGCTGAAGCGTTTGGACCGTTCGGATGCGGTCGGGCCGGTCCTGGAGCAGTTCCGTCAGGCGATCGAGAGCGGGCACTGGCCGCCGGGCAGCCAGATCCCGACCGAGGGCGAGCTGGTGAGCATCCTGGGGGTGGGGCGCGGCGTCATCCGTGAGGCGCTGGCCACGCTCAAGGCCTTCGGTTTGGTTGAGGCGCAGCCCGGACGCGGCACGTTCGTCACTCGCGATCTGGCCGCCATCGCCGCCTGGCCGGTCGCCATCGGCTCCGACAACCGCGAGCTGCTGGAAGCGCGTTACGGCATCGACGCCTGGATCAACTGCCTGGCGGCGCGCAAGGCCACCCCCGAGGACATCGACCGCATCTGCGCGGCTGAGGCGCGCATGCGCCAGGCGGTGGCCGAGGGGAGGAGCATGGACGAGCTGGTCGCACTCGATGGGGAGTTCCACGCGGCCCTGGCCGGGGCCACGCACAACTCCGTGCTGGCGCGCCTCAACGTCCTGATGGCGGCCAGCCTCGAGCGCAGCCGGCGCACCAACATCTCGACGGCCGCCCTGCTCGAAGAGGCGATCCGTTCGCATCACGAGCTGGCCGAGGCCGTAAAAGCGCACGACGCGGAGAAGGCTTTCGTCGCCACACGCCGCTCTCTGCGACGGGTGGCGCGCTTGCAGGGGATCGATCTCCTCGGCGACGAGGATGATCTGGTTGATTGCGAAAGCCGTGACGCCATCGCAGCGTATGAAAGGATCCTGCCATGACTTCGCCAGAGGAACTGCTCTCTCCTGACTCCCTCAAACATATTGTGCTCGACTTCCGCCAGATGGCCAGCTTCATCGAAAATCCCCTGGTCATGGCGCGCGCGGAAGGGGTATGGTACGAGGACGTCCACGGCAAGCGCTATCTGGATGGCCTCTCCGGCGTGTTCGTGGCGACGGTTGGCCACAACAATCGGCGCGTCATCGAAGCGATGAAGGCGCAGCTCGAGCGCATCACGTTCGCGCCGCCGCTGCATGCCACCAACACCGTGGCCGTCGAGCTGGCCAACAAGGTGGCGGCGATCACCCCGGGCGACCTCAACACCGTCAAGCTGCTCAGCGGCGGCTCCGAGGCCACGGAGGCTGCCATGAAGCTGGCGCGCCAGTACCATCGCCAGTCCGGCCACCCTCAGAAGTACAAGATCATCTCCCGCTATTATGGTTATCACGGCGCCACCTTGGGCGCCCTCAGCGCCACCGGCACGCCGCGCCGCAAGTGGATGTTCGAGCCGATGCTGCAGGGCTTCGTCCACGTCTGGCCCCCCACCTGCTATCGTTGCCCCTTTAGCCTCAGCTATCCCTCCTGCGGCATTCGTTGCGCCACGATCATCGAGGACACGATTATTATGGAGGGGCCAGCGACGGTGGCTGCCGTCATCCTGGAGCCGATCGGCAACACGGGCGGCATCATCACCCCGCCGCCCGAGTATCTGCCGTTAATCCGGCAAATCTGCGACCGCCACAATGTGCTTCTGATCTTCGATGAGATCATCACCGGTTTTGGGCGCACCGGCCAGATGTTCGCGGCGCAGACGTTCGACACGTTGCCCGACATCTTGTGCATGGGCAAGGGGATGTCGAGCGGCTATGCGCCGTTGGCGGCCATCGCCTTTCGCGATCATGTCGCCGCGGCCTTTTGGGGGGAGGAAGCCGCTGAGATCGAGTTCGCCCACGGCCACACCTACGGCGGCAACCCGTTGGCCTGCGCTGCCGGCCTGGCCAGCATCGCCGAGATCGAGGAGCGCGACCTGCCGCGCCGCGCGCGCGAGCTGGGCGCCGCGCTCGTCCACAAGCTGGAGGCAATCCAGGAGCTGGGGATCGTCGGCGAGATTCGCGGGCGCGGCCTGTTGCTCGGCGTCGAGCTGGTGCGCGACCCAGGGACCAAGCAGAAATTCCCGGCGGATGTGAAGTTCGGCTTACAGATCGGGAAACGGGCCCTGGAGAAGGGGCTGATCCTGCGTTGCGATCCCGACTGGATCGCCCTGGCGCCGCCGCTCATCATCGAGGAGCCGGAGCTGGACCTGATGGTGGACATCCTCGCTGAGAGCGCGCGCGAGACCCTCGCTGCGCTGAGATAGCGCAAGATCTGGCGCCCGCCAGTCTGCTGGCGCTCCTACTCGACCAGCGGCGCGCCGTCGTAGCCCCTCCTCGCTGGTCTCGATACGGGCTGCGCGGTGGCGCGCCGATCGAGTAGGCCCGTGCTGGGTGGGCGCTACGCTGGGAGTGAGCGCGCAGGGCCGTATCGAGATCGCGCGCCACCCCAAGCCCTGCGGCGCAGCCCTACTCGACCAGCGGCGCGCCGTCGTAGCCCCTCCTTGCTGGTCTCGATACGGGCTGCGGAGCGGCGGCGGGGCGTTCCCACGCGGGAGCGTGGGAACGAGGGAAGCTTCCGCGGCCCCTCCTGCGGCGCAGCCCTACTCGACCGGCGAGCGCGCCGATCGAGTAGGGGGATGTCGTTCGTTCACAAATCCTGGCTCTGCGGCAGCATCACCAGGTCACGAATGGTGACGTGCGGCGGTTGCGCGAGCATGAAGACCACCGCCGCGGCCACATCCTCGGAACGCAGGCTCGTCCGCTCCACCACGCGCCGCTCGATGTCAGCCGGGTCCGTGATCCCCCACAGCTCGTTGGCTACCATGCCCGGCGCGATCGCCCCCACGCGAATGCCATAGGGAGCCACCTGACGGCGCAACGTGTGCACGAACCCCTGGATGGCGTGCTTGGAGGCGCTGTAGATCGGCTCCCAGTGGATGTCGATGAAGCCGGAGATCGAGCTGGTGATCAGGATGTCGCCCGATCGCTGCGCGATCATGTGCGGCAAGACGGCGTGCACGCAACGCAGCACGCCCGTGACGTTCACTTCCATCAGCTTCGCCCAGGCCTCGGGGTCTCCTTCGGCGACCTGGCCAGGGATGTAAATGCCAGCGTTGGCGAAGAGGACGTCGACGCGCCCGAAGCGCTCCACCGTCCGCGCGACCATGCGCGCTACATCCGCCGCTGCCGTGACGTCGGTCGGCAGCGCCAGCGCTTGCGGCCCTAACTCCTCCGCCAGCGCGTCCAGCTTGTCGGCCGAGCGCGCCGCCAGCGTCAGCCGACAACCAACCTTCGCCAGAGCGCGCGCTGTGGCGGCGCCGATGCCCGAGCTGGCGCCCGTGATGATGACCACCTTGCCGTTGAGCGGATGTTCCATCATCTCCTTCTCCGAGCTCTTCGTGTCTCCGTGGCGACCCATGTGCACCATCCAGGCGCAATCGGCCTGCCCTGTCGCCATCTGCATATCTGGACGCGCAGAGCGCGGATGTCTCATCTCCCGCGCTCTGCGCCTCCCTGTAAGCGACCTGAGCCTGCTCTTATACCGTGACCTCGCCCGCTTCCCAACCGCAGCGCACGCGGTAGGGACCGTATGTCGTCCCTGCGATCTCCGCGATGATCTCGTACTCCCCCGCCGGCCCGGCGAAGGCGATCACGCCCTCGGCGTCGGCGATCGCTTCTCCTTCCGCCTTCCAGGCCTGGGTCAACTCGCGAATGACGTGGTAGGCGGGCTTGGGCTGGTAGTCGTCGGTCATCAAGCCGCCGCTGTAGATGAAGGCCGCCTCGTCCGTCGCGTTCCACCAACTGATCTCGCGCACGGCGCGCTTACTATAGCACAACGTGTAGAACGCGCGCACCCACGCCGCCTGGCGTTCCGGCGACCACGGCCCATGCCATTCGCCAACATAAGGGCCGTCTTCCGGCGGCGCGCTCGAAGGGACCGAGACCTCGCTGATGTTCACCGGCTTGCCGAAACGGCTGAAGCGATCGATCAGGTCGCTCAGGTCGGCCAGGTGGCGGATGGCGAACCCGCCGCGGAAGAGCCGACTCATCATGTAGCCGCCATAGTATAATTGAATGCCCACCACATCATAATCGACGGCGGCCGCTTCGACATCCTCGAAGAACTCGTAGGGGGTACGCTCGTGTCCCTGCTCATGTACATCAGCGTCGACCGATTCGGCGAAGACACAGCAGTTGTTGATCTCGATCGGCCCGCGGCAGCCGCCCGCCCGTAGAGCGGCGCTGCTCCATCGTACAAGCTCGAGGGTCTCGGCCAGGGTCAGGTTGAGGGCGTTGGTGTGCGAGAGCATCGGCTCGTTGATCGCCTGGAACCCATCGACGTGCGCGCTGAAGGCGGCGGCCAGGGCGCGCTGGTGAGCATAAGCCGCGTCGCGCACGGCGTCGGCGGCGAGCGTGTAGAGCCAGGCCGGCAAGAAGGCGTCCCATTGATCGGGATAACGGCCATGCCACAGCCAGAGCGAGACATGCCCTTTCAGGTGGAATCCCGCCGCGCGGAGATGGGCGGCCGGGAAGGCCGCATCTTGCTCCACATCGCGACGCTGGCCGCGCGTCGGCTCGTGTCGGCTCCACAGGAACGGTAGCGTGACCTGATTGACGCCCATCGCGCGCAGCGCCGTCCACAGCGCGCCATCGAACGGCTCACGCGACTCCGGATGGGTGGTCGGGTTGACGAAGACGCCGAAGCGAAAGTCGTGGCTGATCTGCCGGTAGCGCACGTGCGCTCCAGCAGCATCGACGCCAGCGAGACGGTCCACGTGTAGCGTGCGTTGCAGGTTTTTGTGGCGCTGGATATCTTGCTCCGCCTGTTGGAGCGTCGCTTTCTCCAGCGCCCAGAGGGCCGCGCTCAACGCAGCGTCGGCCTCCGCCGCGCGCTGCGCGCGAGCCTGCAGGTGCGTGGGGTCGGTGGGCGCAGGCAGAGGCAAGGCGAGCATCGTCCGTTCGTGCGCCAGAGCGGCGGCGTAGTCGGCGCGCGCGTCGGCGTCGATGTCGTACCCCTCGCGTTCCAGTCGCGACCAGACGGCCTGCAGGCGCTGGCAGGCGCTCGACGCCAGCGCTTCGTTGAGCCACAGCTCCCATGTCCCGTCTGGCGCCTGGACGACGCCATCGCGCTCGGCGCCGATCAGGAAGCCGCGGCCGTGATGGGTCGCGTGGCACACGAGGCTGCCGAACCCGGGGACGGTCCACAACACCTGCAGACAGGTCCGCTGGCCAGGCGGAAGGACCAGCCAGGGGTGGGCGTCTTGTGGGCGCCAGCAGAGCGCGCCGGCCGCGACGCCATCGCTCGGGTCGCGAAACCAGACAGCGGCCAGGCGACGGCGAGCGGAGAGCGACGGCGCGCCGAGGAGCGCGCCGTCGACGAACGCGCGCACGGCCACTGGCTGCGCGGCGCGCAGGGTCAGCTCGACGGCGACCTCCGTCGGGCGCGGCGTCCCTTCCACGCGCCAGAGCCGCGGCAGCGTCGTGATCTGCGCCGCCGGGCTATCCCAGTCCGGCCCCGTCGCGCGGAGCATCACGATCCCATCGCCGTGCATCTCGAAACGCCCCTGAGCGTCGGCGTCTGTTTGCGCGATCGTCTCGTGGGCCGCGCCCAGGGCGACGATGTGCGCGCCAGCGACGACCTGGCCGGACGCGTCGCGAATCAGTCCTGTGATGTGCATGGGTAGCCTGTCCTTGTGATAAGGTGGGAAGAGGAAGGCAGAAAGTTCCGGGCCCTTCCGTCTTTGCTGACAGATCTCCGCATCGCAAAAGCGCGAGAAGATGCTCGCGCGAGGCAGCAAGGCGCGCAGAACGTGGGGGCCGTCGGGTTTCTACGCTGGGCGCGCCCGCTGGATGATCTCCAGGAGCAGCTCAATGTCGCGCAGCCCTTCCCAGGCGTCGGTGAGGGGACGGCGTCCACTGGTCACGCACTCGTGGAAATGGGCCAGCTCGTTCTGGAACGACTCGCGGTAAGAGGCGATCGTCGTCGTCGTCACCGACTCCCCCTCGACCAGACGCGTGACCTTCAGCTCGGTGGGGATGTTCTTGATGTAGGGGCTGGGGAAGCGCAGGGTGATGATCGCATCCCTGGCCCAGACCCCCAATTCCTCGTCCATGTGCTTGGTGTCGGTGTTGCCGATCTCCCAGGTGCAGCGGAAGCTGCCGTAGTCGAGGACGGCCACCGTAGTCGGCGGGCCATCGCGCGACACGTCGGCGAAGAGGACGGCTCGCGGGTCGCCGAACGAGCCGCGCAGGATGGTCATGTCGTGGACGCCCAATCCCAGCGCCAGCTTGTAGCCGCCGACGATGTGGGGCGGAGGGTCGCCACCCAGAGCCTCCCGATAGCGAGTTTCGGCGCGCGCGCGCGCGGCCTCGGCCACATCAGAGGAGATGTCGCCGCCGGTGAGCAGATCGTAGGCGTCGTCGATCACGCGCTGGTTGTTGTGGCAAAAGTCGTGGACGCGCGCCAGGCGAATCTCGCGCAGGCCGGCGATCTCCCGTTGCCAGCGCACAAATCCGGGGTCATAGCGTTTCATATAGGCGACCATGACGACGACGCCGGCTGCGTCGGCGGCGGTCGCGACCTCGCGCGCGAGAGCGGGGCTTTCGCAGAGGGGCTTCTCGACGAGGACGTGTTTGCCGTGCGCGATCGCTTCCAGGGCGATGTCGGCGTGATCGAACGACGAACACACGACGACGGCGTCGATGGGCGCCCGCGCGATCATCTCGCGCGCGTCGAGATAACGGTGCGGGACATGGTAAAGGTCGCCGACGCCGGCCACCAGCCGCGGCGACAGGTCACAGACGGCGGTCACGGCAAAGCCCGCCATCGTGTGCAGATAGGGGATGTGCATGATCTGAGCGATCTGGCCCAGGCCGACCACTCCCACGCGTATGGGCTGCAAGGCAGACCTCCTGTGTGTGCTGTTATTTCATCCCAGTCAGCGCGATGCCGCGCACGAAGTGTCGCTGGAAGATCAGGAACAGTACCAATACTGGCAGGGTTGCCACGACGGAACCGGCCATGACGAGGTCCCACACAGTACGATGCTTGACCACGAAGAGGGCCAATCCCAGCGGCAATGTGCGGTATTGCGGGCTGCTGATGATGATCAACGGCCAGAAGAAATCGTTCCAGGCGTATGTGAACGTGAAGATCGCCATCGCTGCCAGCGCCGGCCCGCTGAGCGGCAGGACCACCCGGGCGTAGATGCGAAATTCGCCAGCGCCGTCCATGCGCGCCGCGTCGAGCAGCTCATCGGGGATCGTCTTCATGTACTGGCGCAGCAGGAAGATCCCATAGGTGCTCACCGCTCCCGGGACGATCAGTCCCCAGTAGGAATCGAGCCATCCGTAGCCGCCTCGCCCCAGGATGTCGTTGCCTCCGAAGAAGGGGATATGCTGCAAGATGAGATAGGATGGGATCAGAAAGACCTGGCCCGGGATCATCAAGGTGCTCAGCATCAACATGAAGAGAAAATCGCGTCCCGGGAATCGGCGCTTGGCGTACGTATACGCGGCCAACGAGTTGAAGAAGAGCTGGAGCAGAGTCACCGAGGAGGCGACGAAGCCGCTGTTGGCGAATAGCCGACCAAGCCCTTCTGTCTGAAGGAAGCGGATATAGTTGTTGAGCGTGAAATGCTCGGGAATCCAACTGGGGGGCCAATCGAAGATGTCGCCGAGGGGTTGAAACGAAGCGGAGACCATCCAGGCCCATGGCGCTGTGAACAATATGGCCCCGACGATGAGGATGAGGTAAATCGCCGCTTTGGCGGCGGCTTCCTGCAATCCTCTCAGACTCGTCCTCGACGCGGGGATCGTTTTGATGATCGCTTTCTCTCCACCAACAATTGCCATGGCTCTTCCTCTGTCTCAGTACTCGATTTCACGTCGCATGAAGCGAAGCTGGAGCAGCGTGAACACGAAGATCATTGCGAACAGCGCGTAGGCCATCGCCGTGGCGTATCCCATATCGAAATGCCGGAATGCTTTCTCGTACAGGTAATAGCCGATCGTGGTGGTTCGGCGCAGCGGGCCGCCGCTGGTCATGATGTAGATTTGCGTGAAGACCTGGAACGATCCGATGACCGAGGTGATGAAGAGGAAAAATGTGGTAGGGCCAAGCAGTGGGATCGTGATGTGCCAGAACCTGCGCATCGGCCCGGCCCCGTCCACCTTGGCGGCGTCATAGAACTCCTCGGGAATCGATTGCAGGCCGGCCAGGAAGATCACCATGTGATAGCCTGCCCCGCCCCATACGCTCATCAAGATCACTGACGGCATCGCCAGGTTGGGGTCGGCCAGCCAGAGCAAGGAGTCCTTGATCAGCCCCAACTGCGAGAGGTAGTAATTCAGCAGTCCATAGTCGCCCTGGTAGACCCATTTCCAGATGATCGCTGACACGACGAGCGGCGTGATCACCGGCACATAGTACAGAGTTCGAAAGACGCCGCGCGCGCGAATCCGGTTGTTGAGCAGCAAGGCGATCAGAAGCCCACAGAACATCGTGAGCGGCACAGTTCCGGCCGTGTAGTAGAGCGTGTTGAAGACTGCCTGGTGGAACTTTTTATCGGCCCAGAGGCGCGCGTAGTTCTCTAACCAGACGAAAGGTTTCGCAGGCTCCAGGATGTTCCACTCATGGAAACTGATGTAGAAGGAAAAGACCACGGCGAAGAGCGTAAAAATGCAAAAAAGGATCAGTCCGGGAGCGAGGAAGAGGTAGGCGGTCCACTCTTTCCGCATTTGGCGCAGCACATCTTTCAAGTCCACTGATCGCCGAGGGATCAATCGTTGTTTCAGGGCTGCCATCACTGCCATAGCGCTCTCTCCTTAATCATCCGCATCCGTTCACAAAATCGCCCTGCGCGGTGGGGGGATAGAGGCTTTAGCCGGTCGCTCGACCAGGGCGTCGGGTCGACTAAAGCCTCGAGTCCGATCGCAGGGCTGTAGCGCTGCGCCCGATGCACAATTCCGCGGCGCGACAGGCCTCTAGTCTTGTTGCAGGATGGCCTCCGCTTCTTGGGCCGCTTCTACGATCGCTGTAGTCGCGTCTACTTCGCCGTAGATGGCTCGGCCCAGCGCGTCGTTCAGGACCGTCTCCACTTCAGGCCATTTGGGCTGCGCGATGGTGCTGGTGACCGCGCACTTCATGTTCTCAGCGAACCCTTGCAGGATCGGGTTGGCCTCAAAGGTCTTCGGGTCGTCCAGCAAGGACTTGCGCGGCGGGAGCAAGGTGGCCGGCGCGTCGGCGGTGCCCAGGTTCAGCAGGGCCATGTGCTCTGGCAGGGAAACGAATTCGATCCACTTCCAGGCGGCTTCGGGATGCTTGCTGGCCTTGAAGATCACCAGGTTATCGCCAGCGATCGTCGTCGCACAACGCTTGTCTTGAGGCAGCGGCGCAACGGCCCATTTGCCATTGATGTCAGGGAACTCGTTCTGGAGCACGCCCGCGAACCAGGCGCCCGCCACATACATCGCGACGGTCCCCTCGGCGAACGCCACGCGGCCGTCCCAGGAGTTCGAGTTGAAGAAATCGGGCGGCGAGTATTTGCGCAATCCGATGTAGAACTCGGCCGCGCGCTTGCCCTCGTCGCTGTCCCAGATGATGTCCACGCCATCCGGCGCCAACGTGTCGCCTCCGGCCTGCCACAGCCAGGGATACCAGTAGTAGGCCGCTTCGGGGGCGAAGAGGATGAACCCGTATCGTTTCTTCTCGGGGATGGTCAACCTGGCCGCTGCTTCTTCGAACTCCTCCCAGGTTTCGGGGGCTTTCTCGATCCCCGCCTCGGCGAAGAGATCGGTGCGATAGAACAGGCCAGTGGACTCGCCGTCGATGGGCAAGCCGTAGATCTTCCCCTCGTAAATGGCCGTTTGCAGGAACGCCTCGACGTAGTCGTTGGGATCCACAGCCTTGCTCATGGCGATGAAGTCATCGAGCGCGATCAGCGCGTTGCGCGAGGCGAACTCGCTGGTGGTGGAAGCGTCCATGTAGGCGACATCGGGCGGATTGCCGGCTGCGACCTGCGTCAGCAGCTTCGTGCGAATCTCCTCGAAAGGCACGTCGTGGAACTCGATGGTGATGTTGGGATGTAGTTCATGGAACTGCTCGGCCAGGTTCTGCCATGCTGCGCCGCCACCCACCCACGAAGCGAATGTGACCACGACCGGCTCGGTGGGATCAGGGATCTCTGGGCTTAGGTTGGCCAGATCGATCCCCCCTTCGGCGGGCGCGGCGGCAGGGGGGGCCGCTGCTTCTGGCGCCGTGGTCGGCGCAGGCGCGGCAGGCGCGGCGGCCTGCGGAGCGCAGGCGACGCCCATGACCAGGACGACGAGGGCGGTCAGGATCGCTCGAAGGACCGACGGTTTCCAACTGCGCGTCATTTTGGACCTCCTTTCCTTAACTCAGGGGATTGTGATTACCGCTTTGACGAAGCCGGTTGGCTTCGTGAGCAACGCCCGAAAGGCGTCATCCACCTGATCCAGTCCGAAGCGATGCGTCACCAGCGTTGCCGTGTCGAGCTTCCCGGCCGCCAGCAGGGCGACGCCGCGGCGCATGCAGTCCATCTGATAGTCGGCGCGCCGCTCGTGGGCGTTGAGGACATCGAGCGCCTTCCAGTTCCACAGTTGTAGGTCCACCTGGCGCGGTCCGCCCTGGTGGTAGCCGACGATCGACAGCACCCCGTGCTCGTGCGCCAGCTCTCCTGCCAGCGTCAGGCCAGCCTGCGTGCCGGAGGCCTCGATCGCCACGTCGACGCCGTAGCCGCCGCCGAGCTGGCTCCACTCTGTCATGCGATAGCGTTCCGGCGTCTGCTCCGGCTGATACACCTCGTCGGCGCCGAAACGCTGCGCCAGCGCCAACGCCTCCTCGCGCGGGTCGATGGCGATGATCCTGGCTGGCCCGCGCAGGCGGATCGCCTGCAGCATCAGCAGCCCCATGAAGCCGAGGCCGACGATCGCGACGACGTCGCCCGGCTCGACGCGCGTGCGGCGCGCGCCGCTCAGGATGCATGATAGCGGCTCGCCCAGGACGATATCATAGCTGACGCCGGCTGGAATGGGGATGACGTAGGGGGCCTTGGTCACAGCGTATTCGGCGAACCCTCCCTGGAACAGGCCGGTGACGGCGGCGCCAGGTTGGACGTTGCGCACGTTGGCGCCGACGGCCACGACCTCGCCGGCGACCTCATGGCCCATGGCGCGTGGATAGGCGCCGCCATCGCCGTGCCAGCCGTGAAGCTCGGACGCACAGACGCCGCATGCTTTGACTTTGACCAGGACGTCATCGGGGCCGACGGCCGCGACCGCGCGCTCTTCCAGACGACTGTGCTGCGGCTCGATCAGGATCGATTGCTTCATAGCAGTTTGCTCCTGTGTAGAGTAGTTTACTGGCTCAGGATCACAGCGCGAACCACCTCGCCGCGATCTTGGGCCTCGAAAGCGGCTTGCGCCTCGCGGCGCGCGAACGTCCGGATGACGGGGCGGGGGTCGATCAAGCTGCGGCGCAGGAACTCAAAGGCCAGCGATTCGCCGGCGGTTGTGATCAGGGGCTGCGGCCCTTTAGCGGGGATGACCGTCAAGTCCCTGCGAAAGATCCATTGCGGATCGAAGTAATCCATCGGTTTCTCGAAGACGCCAACCAGGATGATGCGTCCTCCTTGCTTGGCCAAAGCAAAGGCCTGGACCAGTGTGCTTTGGACGCCGACCGCCTCGAACACGACGTCGGCGCCATGGCCAGCCGTACGCGCGAGCACTTCCTGGCGGACCGCGTCGGACGCATCATCGCTGGCTGGCACGGTTGCGAGGCAGTAGGGGGCGGCTAGCGCGCATTTGGCGGGCGCGGTGTCGATGCCAATGACATGAACCTGCATCGCGTGCAAGATCTGAGCGATCAGATGTCCCATGCCGCCCAGGCCGATCACGACGGCCACCTCGCCAGGGAGCGGTTGAGCTCGCAGCGCCGCTCCCAGCGCGCAATCGACTGGCTCGGCCAGCGCGGCGATCTCATCGTCCAGAGTCTCGGGGATGGGATAGATGCCGCACCCGCGCGCGGGCGCGTCGAAGAGCACATAGTCGGCGTAGCCGCCGCCGCTGCGAAATGCGAGCGGCAACTCCTGACACCAGGCGGCGCTGCCTGCACGACAGATGGCGCAGACGCCGCAGTAGTTGTTGTGGACATAGGCGATGCGGTCGCCAGGCCGGAAGCGCTCGACCCCTGGGCCGACCTCCGCCACTCGTCCGCTCATCTCATGGCCGAACAAGAAGTGGGGCAGCGGCTTATGGGGCGCGCGGAAGGTCTTGAGGTCGCCGCCGCAGATGCTGCACGCGCTGACCTGAACGAGGATTTGGCCCGGCCCAGGAGCCGAGGGCGCTTCCAGGGGGCCGATCGCAACCTGGCGAGGGGCGGTCAAGAAAAGGGCCTGCATAAAGGACATGGAGAGAGGCCACCTCCTCTCGTACGATGGGAGCAAGCGCTTGCGTAAGCGCTTGCGAGACTATACCACAGGCTGCGCGCAGCGTCAAAGAAGAAGGATCAGAGTGTCTTGTCTGGAGCAAGAGAACGTGATAAGATTAGCGAGAGAAGGCCCGCATGCTCTCCTCCTTCCCTGCGTGACGGTTCATCGTCGACCGGTTTCACCAGTTGTCAGGAGGCTGCCGTGCATTCTGATCCTGCTATCCCGTTCGTTCTGCGCCTGCAGGAGATCCGCAAGTCATTTGCGGGCGTTCGCGCCCTGGACGGGGTCTCCCTGGAGCTGGTGAAGGGGGAGATCCACGCGCTCCTGGGGGAGAACGGCGCTGGCAAATCCACCCTTGTCAAGGTCATAACGGGCGTCCACCAGCCGGATGCGGGGCGGATCGAGCTGGACGGCCGCCCCATCCGCTTCTCTTCCCCCCTGGTTGCTCGGCAGCATGGGATCGCCGCGATCTACCAGGAGCCGACCCTCTTCCCCGATCTCTCCGTCGCCGAGAACATCTTCGCCGGGCAGCTTCCCTCGCACCCGCGCAGCCGGCGCGTCGATTGGGGCCGCATGCGCGAGGAAGCGCGTCGCCTGTTCGGTCTCCTTGACGTCGCTGTGGACCCCGACGCGCGCCTGCGCGACTTGAGCTTCGCCGACCGGCAGATGGTGGAGATCGCCAAGGCGTTGGGCGCTCGCGCCCGCATCCTGATCATGGACGAGCCTACGTCGGCGCTGACGCTGCATGAGACGGAGGAGCTTTTCCGCATCGTGCGGCAACTGAAGCAGCAGGGCGCGACCGTGGTCTTCATCTCACATCGCCTGGAGGAGGCGTTCGAGCTGGCGGACCGCATCACCGTGTTGCGTGACGGCCACTGGGTGGGAACGCACGCCGTCGCCGACGTGCGCCCGGCCGACGTGATCCACATGATGGTGGGGCGCTCCCTGGACACGCTTTACCCTAAGGCGCCAGCGCAGATCGGCGACCCGATCCTGCGTGTGGAGGGGTTGACTCAACCAGGCGTCTTCCGGGACATCTCATTTGAGTTGCGGCGCGGCGAGATCCTGGGCCTGGCCGGGCTGGTCGGTTCGGGCCGCACCGATGTGGCGCGGGCGATCTTCGGCGTCGCGCCGGCGCCACAGGGCGCCATCTGGGTCGATGGTCGGCGCGCGGCCATCTCAAGCCCCGCTCACGCGCTGGCGTTGGGAATCGCCTACGTGCCGGAGGACCGGCAGCAGCAGGGGCTGGTGCTCCCGATGTCGGTGACGCAGAATATCACGTTGGCGATCTTGCGGCAACTGACTCGCTGGGGCGGGTGGATCCAGCGGCGTTCCGAGGCGGCGCTGGCTGCGGAATTCGCTCAGAGGCTGGACGTGCGCTGCGCGAGCCTGGATCAGCGGGCGCGCGAGCTGTCTGGCGGCAACCAACAGAAGGTGGTCCTCGCCAAGTGGCTGGCGTCGCGGCCGCGCATCCTGATCCTGGACGAGCCGACCCGCGGCATCGATGTGGGCACGAAGGCGGAGGTGCACCGGCTGATGAGTCAACTGGCGCAGCAAGGCCTGGCGATCCTCATGATCTCGTCCGAGCTGCCCGAGATCCTGGGGATGAGCGATCGCATCCTGGTCATGCACGAGGGGCGGATCACGCGACAACTCTCCCGCGCGGAGGCGACGCAGGAGTCCATCCTGGCCGCCGCGATGGGGGCCGTCGCGCCTGAGGTGGCGGCATGACGGCGAGGAAGCAGATGAACGCGCGCGATCGACGCTTCGCCCAGATCATAGGGCGTCTGGTCCGCGCCAGGGAGATGGGCCTCGTCGTGTTCCTGGCCCTCCTGGTGTTCGTCGTCAGCCTGCGCAGCCCCTATTTTCTGTCTCAGGAGAACCTGCGGGACATCCTGCTGGACATCTCCATCCTGGTCATCGTGGCGATCGGGCAGGCCATGGTGATCATCACGCGCGGGATCGATCTCTCGGTCAGTTCGACACTGGCCCTGGCCGGGATGGTGGTGGGCATGACCGTGAGCGTCAACTGGGGGCTGCCGCCTCTCCTGGCGCTGGCCATGGGGGCTGCCATTGGGTTGGGGTTAGGGATCGTCAACGGCTTGATCATCACTCAGGGGGAGGTCCCTCCCATCATCGCCACCCTGGGCGCCCTCAGCGTCTATCGGGGGCTGGTGTTCGCCATCAGCGGCGGAGCCTGGGTCGACGCGGCGGAGATGCCGGAAGGGTTCAAGGGGCTGGCGCGCAACGAGGTCCTGGGCATGCCGAACCTGGTCCTCATCGCCGTCCTGGTCGCCGTGGCGGCGTACTATTTCCTGAACCACACGCGGACCGGGCGCCACATCTACGCCATCGGCAGCAACCCCCAGGCGGCTCAGGTCGCCGGGATCCCCATCTCTCGCGTGACGTTTCTGGTCTACGCCATCTCCGGGCTATTGGCGGGCATGGGAGGGGTGCTCTGGGTCTCCCGATACGCCTCGGCCCAAAGCGATACGGCGGTCGGGTTCGAGCTGCAGACGGTGGCGGCGGCTGTGGTGGGCGGCGTCAACATCTTTGGGGGATCGGGGTCTGTGCCGGGGGTGCTGCTCGGCTCCTTGCTGTTGGGAGTCATCATCAACGCCCTGAACCTGGTGCGTATCTCGCCGTTCTGGAAGCTGGCCGTGCAGGGGATGGTGATCCTGTTGGCCGTCCTGTCCGACGTCATCATCGCGCGACGGTTGCGCCGCGCCGCAGCGCTACGGAGGTCGACGTGACATCGCGATCGGTTTCGGTGGGTCGACCATCCCGTTCCTTGCAGGGGCTTCTCCGTCGGGAAGCGTTGCTGGCGCTGCTCCTGCTGGCGGCTGGCGCGATCAACGCCGCGTTGTCCCCCTATTTCCTCAACACCCGTAACCTGATGGACATGACGTTCAATTTCATGGAGCGCAGCCTGATCGCGTTGCCCATGGCGTTCATCATCATCAGCGGCAACATCGATCTGTCTGTCGCGTCTAATCTGGCCATGAGCTCCGTCGTCATGGGCATCCTGTTCCGGGGAGGGTGGAACATCTGGCTGGCGGCGCTGGGGGGGCTGCTCACAGGCGCGCTGGGTGGGCTTCTGAATGGCTTCCTGGTGGCGCGCGCGAAGCTGCCGGCGCTGGTGGTCACGCTGGGCACCTACGCGCTCTATCGAGGCGTGGCCTTCGTCCTTTTGGGCGATCGGGCCGTCACCCAGTTGCCGGCTGACTTCACCTATATCGGGCAGGGGTACATCCCGGGCACGTACATCCCTGTGCCTCTTGTCCTGTTCGCCGTCGCGGCGACGATCTACGGCCTGGTCTTGCACTATACGGCCTTCGGTCGTCAGGTCTACGCTATCGGGTCGAACGAGGAGGCCTGCCGGTATTCGGGCGTTCCGGTGGATCGCATCAAGGCGACTCTCTTTGGCCTGTCGGGCCTGATGTCGGCGCTGGCGGGCCTGGTGCTGGCGGCGCGCATCAGCAGCATTCGTCCCAACATCGCGACTGGCTTTGAGTTGGAGGTGATCACCGCCGTCGTGTTGGGCGGCGTGGACATCATGGGAGGCCAGGGCACGCTTCCGGGCGTGGTCCTGGCGCTGTTCCTGATCGGCGTGGCGCGCTATGGCATGAGCCTGAAGAACGTCCCGGGGCAGACGCAGTCGACCCTCATCGGGGTCCTCTTGATCGCCTCGATTTTGTTGCCTCAGTTGCTGCGGCGGCTGGCGCGTGCGCCCGGCGCGGCGCGCGCGGCGACTGGCTCTGAACGGATGCTACGGGCGGATCAGGAGGAGGCGCCCGTTGCTCAGATCGGTCCGGTGGATCTCGCGTCTCAATCTCTCGACGAGAGGAGGAGGTGAACGATGAAAGGCAAGTGGCTCATTGTCCTGGTGGTCGTCGCCATGCTGGCGGCGGCGTGCACGCCGCCGGTGGCGCCGGTCGCGCCGGCGGCTGCACCCGAGCAGCCGCCGGCTGAGAAGGCGGGCGGCTACAAGATCGGGTTGGTCGTCAAGAACCTGGGCAACCCCTTCTTCGAGGCGGTCAACCGCGGCGCGCAGGAGGCGGCGCAGGAGTTGGGCGACGAGGTGATCTTCCAGGGCCCGGCGACGCCGACTGCCGAGGGGCAGATCGAGATCATCGACGCGCTGATCGCCCAGCGGGTCGACGCCATCGCGATAACGGCCAACGATCCTGAGGCGCTGGTGCCGGTGGGCAAGAAGGCCATGGACGCTGGCATCAAGGTGGTGACCTTCGACTCGGCGGTGGCGCCGGAGGGGCGCCAGCTCTTCGTTAACCAGGCCGATATGGAGCAGATCGGCCGCATCCAGGTGCAGATGCTGGCTGAGATGATCAACTATGAGGGCGAGATCGCCATCCTCAGCGCGGCGTCGACGATGACCAATCAGAACACCTGGATCGAGTGGATGAAGAAGGAGCTGGAGGACCCCAAGTACGAGAAGATGAAGCTGGTCGCCGTCGTGTATGGCGACGACCTGCGCGAGAAGAGCTACAACGAAGCGCAGGGCCTCTTCAAGTCCTATCCCGACCTGAAGGGGATCATCTCGCCGACGACGGTGGGCATCGCGGCCACGGCGCGCGCGCTGCAGGACGCTGGCCTGTGCGGCAAGATCGCGCTGACGGGCCTGGGGCTGCCGAGCGAGATGGCGGAGTACATCAAGAACGGCTGTTGCCAGGAGATGGCCCTCTGGAATCCGGTTGACCTCGGATACCTGACGGTGCATGCCACCCATGCGCTGCTGGCGGGCGCCATCACGGCGGAGGCTGGCAAGACGTTCCAGGCTGGCAAGCTGGGCGAGTACACCACGCAGGACGAGGGCAACGGCGGCGTGATGATCCTGTTGGGGCCGCCTTTCCGCTTCAACGCGGAGAACATCGACGAGTGGGCTAAAGTGTACTGAGGCCCCCCTTGGCTCCCTCGCGGGGCAGCCCGCGAGGGAGCTTATCCAGCGTGCGCAGCGGCCTCTATGGCGCCATCGACTGGGGCGCGCTGCAGGCGGGGGTCACTG
>FWPU01007355.1_pt1 | contig 20407 bp, 20 predicted proteins | sample 2228361 | NCBI WGS metagenome assembly FWPU01 (sample SAMEA103939777, study PRJEB20133) | metagenome
CCCCACCCCCACACCCACCGATACGCCGCAGCCAACCGCAACCCCGCTCCTTGTCAGCGGGGGCATGCAAGTGGATGTGGCCGCAGATGAACCGTGGATTGATGTGGACCTGAGCGACCAGATGGTCTATGCCTATGTGGGCAGGGAACTGGTCAACAGCTTTCTGGTTTCAACCGGCACCTGGCGTACCCCCACCGTAACCGGACAGTTCCGCATTTATGTCAAGTACCGATACACCGACATGGCCGGGCCGGGGTATTATCTCCCCAATGTCCCTTACACCATGTATTTCTACAAGGGGTATGGCCTGCACGGCACTTACTGGCACAACAACTTTGGCACTCCCATGAGCCACGGCTGCATCAACTTGCGTACTGAAGACGCTGCCTGGCTGTTTGATTTTGCCTCGGTCGGCACGCTGGTCAACATCCACGACTAACCGCTGGGTCTGATGTTCACCCTGTTTGCTTCCCAACTTGAACAAATTTCCCGCCGCGAATTTCTCAAACTTTCCGGCATCGGCGTATTGGCTTTTTTCAGCCTGCCGCTGCGCTTGGATCGGCTGCTCTCCACCCGCCTGCCGGAACGCGAAGTTTCCCTGCCCCGCCTTGGGCGCGTGTGTGCGACCAAAATTGACGGCTTTGACCGTCCTTCTTTCAACGGAGAACTCAAAAAAACCTACTGGCGCGATCTGGTGCTTTCCATCAGCGAGGTCACGGTCGGCGGAGAAGATTCGGGACACAACCGCATCTGGTATCGGGTTGAGGATGGCGCTTATGTCCATTCCGGTGATATTCAACCCGTTGATCTTCAAAAAAATTTACCGGTTGCCAGCTTGCCGAAAGGCGGCGCTCTGGTTGAAGTCAGTGTGCCGTTCACCGACACCCTGTGGGACTTGCGCCGCCAGGATTGGTACTCTTACCGGTTGTACTACGGCAGCACTTTTTGGGTAGATCAAATTCAACAGGATCAGAACGGCAAAATCTGGTACCGCATCCGCGATGACAAATGGAAAATTTTTTATTATGGCGATGCTACCCATCTGCGTCTGGTTAGCGAAGAGGAGATAGCCCCCCTTTCAACGGATGTGCCCCCCACCGAAAAACGCATTGAAATTCACCTGCCCGAACAAATTGTCATCGCATACGAAGGGAATCAGGCGGTTTTCATGGCGCGCACCTCAACCGGCGCACGCTTCATTGACGGCGATTACCGAACGCCGCCGGGCATTTACATCACCAACCGTAAACGGCCCTCCCGTCACATGGCGGCCGGCGACCGGGCTGCCCCCAACAGTTACGATTTACCCGGTGTGCCGTGGGTCTGCTACCTGATGGACAACGGCATCTCCTTTCACGGCACGTACTGGCACAACAACTTCGGCAGGCCGCGCAGTCACGGCTGTATCAACCTGTCCATCCCCGACTCTCGCTGGGTTTACCGATGGACTCATCCCCCCGTGCCTTTACAAACAGTGACGCTGAACGAAAAAACCGGTACAATGGTTAAAGTGATTGACAAGCCAATGGCTTGACATCATCCCGGTTGCTTTGGATTGAGCCTGACCCGGAGGTAATGAGCATGCCACAGCCGCTTTTTGCTGGTCTGGTAGTGGACGAAAACGATCAAGTCGTGGAAACGGCCATGGTTGGTAGCGAGTCGATGTATGTCGTCAACGATGCCGGTTTCCGCCGCCACATTCCCGCCGAGTATGTGGATCGGCAGGTGTTGAACTTTCTCAAAGAACAAATCAGTGGACATGAAGACCTGCTCACCGAACAGACTGCCAAAATGCTCGGGCAGGACGATATTTTCTCCAAAGCCATCATCGAAAAGCAGTTCCGCAACATGGATCAGCAGTTCGAGCAGCTGCTGAAAACCGGCATCCCCGAAGAGGGACGCGCCTACATGGGAATGATGGGCTTTCGCATTGTGATCAACTTCCACGGGGATGTGGTGCGGATCGAACAACCCGGCCTCATCACGGGTGAGGATGAAGGGGAGTGATTCTGAAAAAATGTTTACACACTGCCCCTGTTTTCCGATAAAAATCTAACAGGGATTGGGTAAAATGAGCACACCGGGAAAGTTTACCGGCTCTGTGAGTGGAGGAACACGATGACACCCGACAACATCATTGATGTGAGCGAAGCCGATTTTGAATACGAAGTGATCGAATATTCCCAAAACACCCCGGTGGTGGTGGATTTTTGGGCTGCCTGGTGCCAGCCCTGTAAAGTGCTGGCTCCCATGCTGGAGAAATTGATCAAAGAAACTGCCGGTGCAATCCGGTTGGCACGGGTCAATGTGGACGAAAACCCGAACCTTGCCATCCGGTTTGGGGTGCGCAGCATTCCAGCCGTAAAGGCCTTTAGCGGTGGACAAATTGTGGGAGAATTTACCGGTGTTCAACCCGAATCGCGTCTGCGCGAATTTCTCAGCCGAATCCAGCCGCCCAGCCCGGCCGGTTTAGCGCTGGAACATGCCCTCAGCCTGCTCCATCAGGAGCAGTGGAGCGAAGCCGAACCGATTTTACGCGAAGTATTGGAGCAAATGCCCGGCAACCCACCTGCCCTGCTGGGACTGGCACGCGCCTTGCTGGCGCAGGGTAAAGCCCATGAAGCCCATAACATCCTGACTGCCTTCCCGGCAAGCCGTGAGTTCACCCATGCGCAAACGCTGCTGCCGCTGGCAAAGGCCATGGAAGAACTGCGCCATCACCAGCCGGGCGAAGAGGCGGATGAGCAGAGCGCAGCCTACTGGAACGCCATCCGGCTGGCTGCCCGCGGGCGCATTCCGCTGGCGTTAGACGGTCTGCTGGATTTGCTGCGCATGGATCGCCGCAACGATCCCGTGCGGTTGACCATCCTTGGCCTGCTGGAAGTGCTGGGCGATGAGAACCCACAAACTCGCAGTTACCGGCGTGAATTGGCCAGCATCCTGTTCTAAACCAACCCTTATCTCCTAAGTACCAGCACAGCCCAGGTCGTAGGGTCAGTCAACCGCCGGTTCGCTACCATGGAAACCATGCTCTGCTGCACGTTTTCGCCTTCTTTGTCATTGTCCGAAACCGAAACGGCAAACCCATAGCGCTGGCCGTCCGCCGGCGTTATCCCAAACAGGCTCCATGGGATGGCCACTTCTACCCGGTATAACCCTGACCCGCCCTGCGAGGCGATCTTGACATCGCTGCGGCTGCCGGCTTTGCCGGCCGGGTAATACAGATAGGCCTCTTTATCTCCGCTGACCGAGCCCTTACCGGGTGAAATAACCAATTGATAGTCATCCGCGTTCAACTCGCGCGAGTTGAGATCGCCCAGCAGGTCAACATCGAAGAGCAACTCGATCGTATCACCCTTATACAGGTCAATCCCGCTGGCGTTCTGAACATACTGGTCATCAATCACCTTGACCGCCAGATACAGATAGGTGTTGTCCCAACCGATGCGGAAAGACCCTTCCAGGTCTTCTTTGCCGGTGTGATTTTCCTTACCAAATACCACAGGTCGGATCGGATAAGCGGTGGTTTTCCATTCATCCCACACCCCGTCCAACTTGGGGGCTTCGCTCAGGAACGGGGCAGTATAACTGCCAGCCGCCCGCAGCGCAGCGGTGCTGGTAACCGTTGGAGAAGCCGGCGGTAAAGTCGGTTGAACAGCGGTGCTGGTCGGTAAGAAGGTAGGGGAGGGCAGCAGCGTCGCCGTGCTGACGACCGCCTCCGGCGTTGCGGAAGGCAGCGACGAGGGAATGACAACCTGGGTTTGCACCAGTTCAAACAGCGCCGTCATTGTTCGATTTGGGGTGGGTTCTGCCGGCAATGGCGCCGGCTGGCGGCCGGGCAAATTGCATGCCAGCGTCAATGCCATCAGCAGGAATAGCGCTGATCCAATCGAGAACTTTCTTTTCATACGGGACTCCTTTCTCCTCCAAGGCGATCAACCCATCGCGAAATGCAATGGCTATATTTATTCTACGCTATAATTGATTTATACCTCAAGAGCAGTTCTTGGAAAATCAAAATTGAGTGATCCGGCTGTTCCCCCGCCTCACCTCGAAATTCGCGTGGTGGTTTTTACCCTGCAGGAAAACCGCCTGAAAGTGTTATTGATTCCCGCTTCAGACGCAGCATTTGCAGGAAAGTGGATACTGCCCGCCGCTCCCATTCTCGACTGCACCCTTGAAAAAGCCGCCGCCAAACAGATCGAGCAGCTCACCGGCGTAGGAGAAGTCTATCTGGAACAGTTGTATACCTACGGCGATCCCGGCCGCCATCCTGACTGCCGCCTGATTTCGGTTGTCTATTTTGCCCTCATCCCGGCGGACAGCCTGCAGCCGGCCGCCGATCCAAACAGTGGCAGCCGCTGGTACGCATTGGAGGAACTGCCGCTGCTGGCAATGGATCACGCCGACATTCTGACCTATGCTCTGCGCCGCCTACGGTACAAATTGGAATATACGGCAGTTGGTTTTGAACTTCTGCCGGAGTTCTTCACTCTCAGCGAATTGCAGCACACCTACGAATTGATCCTGGGCGAAAGGCTGGACAAACGCAACTTCCGCCGCCGCATTCTGGAAGCCGGCATCATTGAAGCCACACCGCATCGCCGCAGCGGAGAGGGCCGCCCCGCGCTGCTCTACCGCTACCGCCCGGATGCGGTGGCCGAAGTAAAAGCCCGCCGCTTATTTCCCTAATCGGCGCGGCGCAGCAGACTGATGCTTTCGATGTGATAGGTCTGCGGGAACAGATCGAAAGGTTTGACTCTTTCCAGCCGGTAACCTTGCCCAACCAATCGTTTGAGATCACGCGCCAGAGTGGCCGGGTCGCACGAAACATAGGCAATCCAAGCCGGCCGCAATGCCACCAGCGCGTCCAGCGCGCGCCGATCCAGCCCAGCGCGCGGCGGGTCAACCACAGCCACCACCTTACCGCTCAATTGCAGCGCCGGCAACACCTCTTCTGCCGTCCCCATGTAGAGGGCTACCTGATCCAGTCCGTCCAGATTCACGGCATAATCATCACACGCGCTGGGCGAAACCTCCACCCCAATGCAGCCAGCCGCCCGCTCAGCCAGAAATGCCGAAAACAGACCCACCCCGCAATAAATATCCAGCAAAGTGGTTTCCCCATCCAGCGGCAGCGCTTCCTGCAAGTAAGTGACCATCGCTCCGGCCTGAGCCGTGTTGACCTGAAAGAAAGAACCCGCTGAAACTCGAAACACCCGTCCGTTGACTTGCATGGGCAGCCAGTCTTCCCCCGCCAGCACAATGCTGCCGGCCGGGCTGAGATGCACGGCCGAGATGGGTAAATTCACTTCCAAAGCCGGCAATGCAAGCGGCGCGCCTTCCAGCGTCAGCAGCGCTTCTTCATCCGCGCCAACCCGCAGCCCCACTCGTTCGATCCCCAAACCAGCCTCGAAATCCAGTTGCCGCCAGAGTTCATCCAGCGGCGGTTGAGGTAAAAAACATTCCTCAATGGCTACCACCCGGTTGCTGCCCATTTCCTCAAAGCCCAGCCGGCCCTGATCATCCAGATGAAACTGGACCGTGTTGCGGTAGTTCCACTCCTGCGGCGACGGATGGATGGTTTCCAGCGGCGGGTTGCTCAACCCGGCAATCCGCTCCAACTGTTCGCGCAGCACCTCTGTCTTGACCTGCAATTGTTGCGCATAGGACAGGTGTTGATAATGACAACCGCCGCACACCCCAAAGTGGCGGCAGCGCGGAACGATCCGCTGCGGGGCTGTTTTCAGCACCTCCACCAACCGCGCCCGCGCAAAACCGCGCTTTTCCTCGGTCAATTCAACCCGCACGCGCTCGCCCGGTAAAGCGTAAGGAACGAACACCGCCCTGCCGTCTGGCAGCCGCCCCATGCTGCTGCCGCCAAAGGTGTGGCGGAGAAGCTCGACTTCAATCAGCCCAGAGGTTGCGGGCATCAAATCATGTGAACCCAAATGTAGTCTTCGAGGCTCTGGATGGTCATGTCTTTTTCAAGCATGAGTTGCTTGACCACATCTCCAATCGAAATCACACCGACCAATTTATCGCCATCCAGCACCGGCAAATGGCGAAAGCGCTTAGCGGTCATCAATGCCATACAGGATTCAACCGATTGATCGGGGGTCACATAATAAACTGCCCCGACCATACAGTCGTTGACCGGTGATTGCAGCGTAACCTTTCCGTTGGCTGCCTGGCGGGCAAAATCCCGCTCCGAGAAGATACCCACAATCTTACCGGCTTCCACCACCAGCACCGCCCCAATTTTCTGCTCCGCCATCAGTTTTAACGCATCCAGCACCGTGGAAGAGGGAGTCACATACCACACCTGGGTGTATTTATCCTTCAACAAATCCTTTACAGTCGCCATCGGCTGCGTCCTTTCCGCTTTTGGTTGATGTGCTTAACCGCTGTAACCACGCCCAAGGATGTAATTCTCCAACCCCTGAATGGTGGTTTCCTTCTCCTCCAAAACCTGTTTGACCACATCGCCAATACTGATTAAGCCAACCAGTTTGTGATCCTCATCCAGCACCGGCAAATGACGGATATGTTTGGAGGTCATCAGCGCCATGCACTCCTCTACCGTCTGTTTGGGACTGACATAATACACCGCGCGGGTCATGAATTCACTGACCGGCTCATCCAACAACAAAGATTCCCGTGTGGCGGCGTGGCGGGCATAGTCGCGTTCCGAGAAGATTCCGGCAATCTTATCGCCATCCAAAACCAGCACCGCACCGATGTTCTTTTCTGCCATTAATTTCAGCGTTTCGCGCACGGTAGCGGTTACCGGTACACTCCAAACCTCCGTCCCTTTGATTTTCAACAGGTTTTTTACAGTTGCCATAGGAAGTCTCCTTTCATCTAAAGTGGGTTGGGTAACAGGGAAAAAAAGCGAATAAAATTGCAGGAAAAAACTCCAATTGGTAACTTTATTATATAAGAATTCAAACCTGCCTTCAAACACCAAACCTTGATCTCTAATTCCATTATGAGCAAAACCATCCTAGAGTCAAGTTGCGGAAGTAAGGCGGTTGGGTTATTTAAAAATCACCCGCATTAATCTGTTTTTTAATTTAACCAATATTGTATAATTTATAACAAATAGCCTAAGGATAACCAGACGACCTTTTTGAAAAATATCTCTCTTATTTTGAAGAGCCGGGGCGGGATAAAAGATTACGGCTCATTTTCGAATGTGGCTTAAAAAATCAGGAGACTGGCAATGAGCAAATCCATCCTTATACCTCTGATAGCAATCCTGATGCTGGTAACCGGTCTGATCGCTTTTCAATTTCAACCCGTGCTGGCTTTCAATTCGATCTTCCAGCAGGATGATCCACAGGTACGCGGGGCGCAGTTATATGATGACTGGACGCAGGTTACCGGAATCACACCGCCGGGTAATCATCCCATCTGGTCACGCCAAACCACCAATACCCGCAGCGGCGTGGATACCTGGCGCTGCGTTTCCTGCCATGGCTGGGATTATCAGGGCAAGGACGGCGCGTTTTCATCCGGCGCAAATTACACCGGTTTTCCGGGAGTGTATGATGCCCAAAGCCTGCCCATGGAGGAGTTGAAAGCCATCCTGAGCGGCAAGAAAGACCCGCAGCACGACTTCTCCGGCTATTTGAGCGATGCAGACCTGGCCGCGCTGGCCGTGTTCATTCGACAGGGAGTCATTGACGACAGCCGCTTCATTGACCCTGTCAGCCTTAAACCCATCGGCGGCGACCTGCAAAGCGGAAAATCCCTGTACGAGCAGGGCTGCGCATCCTGCCACGGAAACGACGGCCAGGCGATCACCTTTCGCTACGAAGGGCAGACGGTTAGTTTGGGCACCCTTGCCGTGCAGGATCCGTGGCGCTTTTTGCACCGCACCCGCTTCGGCACGGCTCGCGCTCCTGAAATGACCATCGGCTTGAACCTTGGCTGGAGCCCGCAGGAAGGTCGTGATGTCCTGCTGTATGCGCAGACCTTTGCCACCGGCCTTGAACAACCGTTGAGCCCCTCACTGGGAGACCAGCCGGGCGGCGCTGTCACACCGCCGGGCGGCCCGGCAAACAACATCATCACCGGCATTCTCACCGCACTGGGCGCCATGGCTGCCAGCCTGGGTTTTGCCCTTGTGTTAGGTGGTTTACTGGTTGGCATTCTCTTGCTGGTTGTTTGGTCAATCCGCAACCGCAAGTAATTCGAACGACAACGCACATCGAGAAAGGAGACGAGCATGAAGCAACCTAAACCCTGGTGGCAGCAGCCCGGTTACCGAGTTGGCATTGCGCTGGTGTTGCTGATTTTGCTTGGCGGAGCAATCAGCGCGGTGTATCTCACTCAAATTCCCCCCGAACAACCCATCGCTTTTCCGCACAACCGGCATGTCGGGTTAGGCGCACCCTGCGCCTACTGTCACCCCGGCACAGCCTGGGGCCCAAACGCCGGTCTGCCGGGTATTGATAAATGCTGGGGCTGCCACCAGCAAGTTCAGAAAAAGTCACCCGAACTGGAAAAACTAGCTGGTTATGTGGCGCGCAATGAGCCCATTCCATGGGTGCCGGTTGCCATTCAACCGGATTTTGTCCACTTCAATCACCAACCGCATGTCAGCGCCGGAATTGCCTGCGAAACCTGCCATGGCGATATGACCAAGATGACTGTGGCTGAACCCCAGCCGCGTCAGAATATGGGCTGGTGTCTTTCCTGCCATCAGAAGATGGCTCCAGAGCAGTGGACGAAACTCTCCGATTGTGCAACCTGCCATTATTGATTCAGGAGCGAGGAAACAGCATGAGCAACACCCTATCCCGAAGAGATTTCCTGAAACTGACCGGCTTGGGCGCTGCCGTTTCGGCGGTGTTGACCGGTTGCGGGCCGATGGCGCGTTACATCGTCCGCAAACCGTACACCAGCATGCCCGAATACAACCAAACCGGCCTGAGCACCTACTACGCTTCCACCTGCCGGGAATGTCCGGCCGGCTGTGGAATCATCGTCCGCACGAAGGAAGGCCGCGCCATCACCATCGAGGGCAATCCGCAGCATCCGGTTAATCGCGGGCGGCTTTGCTCGCGCGGCGTTACCGCCCAGCAGGGCCTTTACAACCCCGACCGCATCCGTGGCCCGGTTTTTCAGGCCCGCGGCGATGCCAACCGCGCCAAACCAATTGATTGGGATGAGGCAGTCAGCGTCGTGCAGCAGGCCCTTTCCACTTCTCCCGACCAGATCGCCTTCCTGCTGGGAGCGGCCCCCGACCATCTATTCGATCTGGTCAGCGAAATGACTGCCGCCTTGGGAGCGCCCCCTCCCGTGCGCTATAACGCCCTGACCACCTTCGAAGGGCGAGCTACCCTTCTGGAAGCCGCACGCTTGACTTTCGGCGAAGCCACCCTGCCCTACTTCGACCTTGCCAACGCCGATGTCACCTTTGCCTTCGGGGCAAACTTCCTCGAAAACTGGCTTTCGCCGGTGGCTTATACCCGTGCCTACGGAGAATTCCGGCAGGGCCGTCCCACCCGGCGGGGCTATTTGGTCGTGTTTGAACCCCGTCAGTCTCTTACGGCGGGGAATGCCGACGAGTGGATTCCCATCCGCCCCGGCAGTGAAGCCATCCTGGCAGCCGTGTTCAACCGGCTGGTATCGGAAGCGCGCGGAAAATCGGTTTCACCGGCTTTCAGCACGGTGACGGTTAGCGCCGCCGCAGCCGCCAGCGGTGTCAGTGAAGAGAAAATCCGCGAACTGGCAAACCTGTTTGCCGAATCCAGCCACCCGCTGGCAATCCCGGGCGGCAGCGCGCTGGCTCAGGCCGATGGGCTGATGACGGCTCGTTCATTGCTCTACCTGAACGCGGTCGTGGATAATCTCGGTCAACCCGGCGGTGTTTTCCTGACCCCCGCCCAGCCATCCGCCACCGATTTCGCTGCCGTCAAAGAACTGGTGCGCCGCATGACAGACAGCAAAGTCAAAGTCCTCTTCATCCACGGCGTCAACCCGCTCTTTGAACTGCCGGCTGCTCTGGGCATTGCCGATGCGCTTTCCAAAGTCCCGCTGGTCATTTCCTTTGCATCCTTCCCAGACGAAACCGCCCTCGCCAGCGATTACATCCTGCCCGATCACAGCCCGCTCGAATCGTTTGGTTACCAGCGTATTCTGGCAGGCAGCGACCGCCCGGCCTACTCGTCCTTCCAGCCGGTCGTCGTACCGCTCTACAATACCCGTGCCACCGCAGATTTGCTGCTGGCTGCCGTCAAGCAATTGGGGCTGCCAGCCGCGCAGGCTTTTCCCTACAAAGACGAGGTCGAGTACATCCAGCAAAAACTGATCCCGCTGATCAACGCCGGCGGTTTTTACACCGCGCCGGAGATTTTTACCTTCTGGTCGCGCTGGCTGCAGTATGGCGGTTGGTGGAAATCAGAGGCCGAACTCAGCGCGCCGCTCCGCGCCACCCCGCCCGAGCAGGCCGTCGCCTTCACCCCGCCCATGGAATTGGAAGAAGGCAAGCAGTTTTACCTCATTACCTTCCCCAACCACTTCGGCGATGGCAGCGCAGCCAACCGTCCCTGGCTTCAGGAACTGCCGGATTGGATGACCACCGTTACCTGGAACTCCTGGGTGGAAATTCACCCCAAGACAGCCGAAAAACTGGGGCTGCATGATGACGATGTCGTCCGCATCAGCACGCCGTTTGGGTTTGTGGAAGCCAGCGTTTACCGTTACCCCGCCATCCGTCCGGATACGATCGCCATCCCGTTCGGGCAGGGTCATACCGCATTGGGACGCTGGGCAGAAGGGCGCGGCTGTAACCCAGCCCAGGCGCTGCCTACCGCCACCAACACCGCCGGCGACTTGACATTTGGCAGTGTCGTGGCTACCGTCCTGCCAACCGGCAAGCGCCGCCCGCTCGCCCGTGTGGAGAGCAAAGAGGGCGTTTACGGCGAACATTAGCGTTAGCAATGAAATAACCAAGGAGAGAGACTCATGGCTGAACAAAAAGCACCTCAAAAATGGGGATTGGTGGTTGACCTCGACCGCTGTACCGGCTGCAATGCCTGCATCGCCGCTTGCTCCATGGAAAACAACATCCCCTTCGTTGGTGAGGACGAAGTAGCCTACGGGCGTGGGTTGTACTGGCTCTACAACAAACGCATGTGGACAGGCGAATACCCGGAAGTCAAACCCGCTTTCGAACCGGTCATGTGCCAGCAATGCGGTAACGCTCCCTGCGAACCGGTCTGCCCGGTATTCGCCTCGGTACACAGCGAGGAGGAGCAAATCAATCTGGCCGTCTACAACCGCTGCGTTGGCACACGCTACTGCGCCAACAACTGTCCCTACCACGCCCGCCAGTTCAACTACTTCGATTATGAACTTCCCGAGCCGATGAATTCCTACCTCAACCCGGATGTCACCGTCCGCCGCCGCGGCGTGATGGAAAAGTGCACCTTCTGCGTGCAGCGCATCGTGCGCGGCCGACAAAAAGCCGCTGCCGAAGGCCGGGAGGTGGAAGACGGTGAAATTCAACCGGCCTGCGTCCAAGCCTGCCCGGCCGGGGCGCTGGTGTTTGGCGATGTGAGCAACCCACAGAGCAAAGCCAGCCAGTTGGCGCGCAGCCAGCGCCGCTACCAGCTGCTGGAAGAATTGGGCACCTTACCCCGCGTAACCTATCTCAAAGGAGGTGGACGGTATGGCAGCTGAAACCAAATTGCTGCAAGCCATCAAACCGGCGGCTGAACACGCCGAAGAAGACCCGCGCGAACATTTGATGTTCGACCCCCGCCCGCGCGAGGAAATGAACCGCATGGTCATGGAAGCGATGACCACCACCACCCGCCGCTACTGGATTTGGCTGATTGGGCTGGGGTTGGGGGTTGTTGTGCTGTTGTTCGGGGCATGGGGTAACATGATTTTGACCGGCATCGGCGTGGCGGGTGTGCGCCGCCCCATCTTTTGGGGTGTGTTCATCGTGACCTTCGTGTTCTGGATCGGTATCAGCCATGCCGGTACGTTCGTTTCGGCGATCCTGCGCGTCTTCAAGGCTGAATTTCGTCGTCCCTTCACCCGCGCAGCCGAGCTGATGACCACCTTCGGGCTGGCAGCCGGCGCGCTCTACCCCCTCATCCACTTGGGGCGCGTCTGGGTGTTTTACTGGATGATTCCCTACCCCAACGCGCGCTGGTTGTGGCCCAATTTCCGCTCTGCTCTGGTGTGGGACTTCCTCGCCATCACCACCTACCTGCTTTCCAGCACCATTTACCTTTACCTGCCACTGGTGCCCGATCTGGCTATGGCGCGTGACCGTACCAAAGGCTGGCGGCACACCATCTATAAGGCGCTGGCGCTGGGTTGGCGCGGCACCGAAGCGGAATGGTACCGCCTGCGCAAAGCCATCAACATCTTCGCCTTCGCCATCATTCCGGTCATGTTCTCGGTACACACCATCGTTTCGTGGGACTTTGCGGTTGGGCAGGTGGCCGGCTGGCATTCGACCATTTTTGGGCCTTATTTCATTGTGGGCGCCATTCTTTCGGGTGTGGCCGCGGTGGTGACCATTCTGTTCGTCCTGCGCAACACGATGAAACACTTTGACTATTTCATTCGCGTAGAACACTTCGACGCGCTGGGCAAATTATTGCTGGTCTTCTCGATGGCGTGGGCCTACTTCTTCTTCAATGAATACCTCCTTTCGTGGTACGGCGGCGATGCAGCCGTCAAGCAGGTCATCACCCTGCACGCCAGCGGCCCGGCCGCGTGGGTGTGGTACACCATGCTCATCTGTAATGTTGCCATCCCATGGCTCACCCTGTGGAACAAGACCATCCGCCGCACGCCGTGGGCCATGTTCATCATCACCCTGCTGATCAATGTGGGCATGTACGCCGAACGCTACACGATTATCCCCATCACTTTGGGGCATCAACGCAGCCCGTTCGATTGGGGCGTCTATAACCCGCAATTCACCGAAATCAGCATCGCGCTGGGCACCTTGTGCCTGTTCATGTTCCTGTATCTGGCAGCGTCACGGCTCATTCCGCTGGTGCCGGTGTGGGAAGTGCAGGAAGGGCAAATGGCGCACAGCCTGCGTAAAGTGGGTAAGGCAGAAATGCCCTCCGTCACCGAACTGGAAGAGTAATCAAGGAGCAATCGTATGGCTGCAAAAGTCGTTCATCTGGCTCTCTTCAAGGAAGAACAAATTGATCATGCCGCTCAGGCAATCGAGCGGCTGCACCAGCTGGGCATTGGTGACGAGGATATTTCGGTCATCTCCGGCATTCCCTACTCCGAGCGCATCCTCGGCCGCCCCATGTCATGGACAACCATCGGTCGGATTGGGCTGACCGGCGCCGTGTTAGGTTTTCTGGTGGCAACTTTCCTGAACTTCGGCACCCCGCTGCTGTACCCGATCCGCGTGGCGGCCATGGGGTTGACGCCCATCCCGACCGCCATTGTCGTCACCTTTGAACTGACCATGCTGGGACTGCTGATCAGCACCTTCATCGGGGTATTCGTGGAAACCATCTCGCCATCGTTTGGGCCGAAAGGCTATCACCCCAAAATCAGCGATGGCCACATCGGCATTTTGTTCAGCGGGCCGGCCCAGTTGGATGAAAAAATCCACACTTCGTTGAGTGAATTGGGGGCGGAACTGGTGCATGAGGTAGAGGAGGAGAAGTTATGGCCATAGCCAAACGCTTGATGATTGTGCTGGTAGTGCTGGCCAGCCCATTGTTGATTGGATTGCTGTTTACCTACGATATCATCAAAATCGAGTGGATTTCCTTCATGGAAATACAGCCCTCGTACCGTTCGATGGAAGCCCCCCTGCCGCTGCCGCCGCGATCCGTGCCGGTGCAAGGAGCCGCCTACATTCCCGAATTAGGCGCTCCGGTCAACCCCGTCCCGGCAACCGAGGAGTCCATTCAGCGCGGCAAGGAGTACTACGACATTGCCTGCGCCCTGTGCCACGGCGCCACCGGCAACGGCGGCGGAGCCTTTTCCGGTTTCCTCGTGCAGTATCCGCCTGCCAACCTGATCAGGCCGGACGCCAACGCGCGCCAGATCAGCGATGGGGCAATTTTCCTGACCATCACCAACGGCATCGAAGGGCGCATGCCGGGCTTAATTGACAATCTGCCCACCGCTGAAATGCGCTGGGATGTGGTCAATTATGTCCGTTACTTACAGCAGCAGGCCAACCCATAAAATTGCCCTGCAGCAGAGGAAAGAGCATCCGCCGGCCAAAAACCGGCGGATTTTTCTAATGAAACTCTAATGTTCAAACCGTTCAATTCGCTTTTTATTTTCAAAAGTGTGTTACAATCAAGGTCGTTGAGAGTGAACCTCTCAATGGTTACAGAGATCGCGTCATGGTTCTATCGCCTTCCGATTTCGGTAAAGGCGATTTTTTTATGACAAGATCGAAAAATCATCAAATCTTTTTAGTAACAAATGGAGTATCTCAAATGTCTGATCGTGTAGTAGGTAATGTCAAGTGGTTCAATAGTGAAAAGGGTTACGGTTTCATTTCCCAGGAAAACGGCCCGGATGTATTCGTCCACCACACCGCCATCCAGGCGGACGGTTTCCGCACTTTGAACGAAGGGCAAAAAGTTGAATTTTCCATCGAAAAGGGTCCCAAAGGCTTACAAGCAGCCCGCTTGACCATTCTGTAAAATTCTCAACTCAACAGCCAGAACACCCCTGCTCTTTGCGGGGGTGTTTTTTTACCCCGTCACGGGTAAATTCTGTGGTATAATCCTCGCGTTAATCGAACATTTTGCTTCTCGGAGAGGTAGCGTAGTCTGGCCTAACGCGCGCGCCTGGAGAGCGCGTGTACCGCAAGGTACCGCGGGTTCGAATCCCGCCCTCTCCGCCATCATTTCCCGGACTTGGCTTCCGGGTTTTTTCTTGCACTTTCGGGAGCGTTCGATTATAATTGGGTTGCAAATGGGCGGTTAGCTCAGTTGGTTAGAGCGTTGCGTTGACATCGCAGAGGTCGTAGGTTCGAGTCCTATACCGCCCACCAGATTCAAAAAAAGCCGCTGCGCAGCGGCTTTTTTTGATGAACGGATTATGCCTTTCCAACTTATTTATTGCAGGAAATTCAGCGGGTCAACCTTACCGTACACATCGCTGCGCATTTCAAAGTGCAGGTGCGGGCCGGTGGAACGGCCGGTCGAGCCCATCAGTCCAATCAGGTCACCCTGATAAACGCTCTGCCCGCAGATTACATTGATCTGCGAAAGGTGAGCATAGTAGGTCTGCCAGCCGTTACCATGGTCAATCACAATCAGGTTGCCGTAACCAAAATCGTTCCATCCGGCATAGACAATCACACCATTATCGGATGCGTAAATACCAACGCCGGTTGAACCGCCGATGTCAATCCCAAAGTGGTTGATTTCCGGCTGATAGCGGTAACCGGAAATGTAGCGCGTCGCTGCCGGCCAAACAAACGTGTTGGTACCCACCGCGCCGTCATAGACCGTACCGCAGTAGCCCGGACCAACCGTGCGAGCCACAGCCGGGTTGTCCCGCGTGATTCGCGGCATGTTCCAGGTGATGAACTGGCCCTGTCCACCCGGCACAAACAGCACTGTCCCCGGTTCAATGTTCGGTGCGGCAAAATCACCCACACTTTCCAGCGTCAGGTTGTTACTTGGCCAGTTGATGATGTCTTCCGGGGTAACTTTGAAGAAACGGGCAACCGCGTTCAGGCCGTCGCCGGCATGCCATTCATACACCGCCCCATCGGTCGGCGGAATTTTGATCCTCTGTCCGGGGGTAATCCAGTGCGGGTCACCCAATTCTTTGGGGTTGGTCCACATCAGCGATTGGGGTTTGAGCCCGAAACGTTCGGCAATGGTAAACAGCGTATCGCCGGGTTGAATTTCATACTCGACAAAGTCGAAGCGCGGCCGGCTGGGCAGGGTGGTGTGTAACAATGCCAGCCGGAAAATGCCATACCCAGCCCCGTCCGGATTGGGCTCAAAGCGAGGCGGTTCTACGGTTGGTGTGGGCGTAGGCAGGGAAACGGCAACAGCCGCCGTCTGCGGGGCTGCAACCTGGCCTTTCAGGTAAAAATTGCTCATCACCCAAACCACCATCAGCACCAGAGCCAGCGAGGCCAACCCATTGCCAATCCGCATGGCAACCTCTCCCAGCCCCATTTCCACCACGGTTTGCCATAAATCCCCTATGCCAGCGGTTTTGGGTGAAGTACTGGGTGGATCACTCTGTTCGGTTGAGTCAAGATCGGCACGGAACGGGTCGTTCGATGTCGATGTTTCGGTCATGAATCGGGTTCCTTCTGGTGAGAATATAACATATCTAAAACGGATGGTCAAGCAACGCTTTTCCTACGCTCATTCTACGCGCTGGTAACCTATTTTTTTTCGGCGGTCTCCAAACGGAATCAGCATCAGGAAACCAATCGCAATGATGGCTTGACCAATTTCAACGCCGCGTGCCTGCCATGGCCCAAAATACGGCACACCCGGCAAGGGATGACTACCCGCGCCGAACACATCCGCCATACCGGCAAACACGGCGATCACATAGCCGGTTGCCACCATGCGCAGGCCAACATCGGCCAGAATGCTGGGCTGGCGCTTCTTCCAAAGCGACATAAGGCTGATATAACCGCCAATGCAAATGAACGCCAAACCAACCAGAAACACGGCAATCTGCACAAAGCCAATCACCGGGCTGCGATCCAGCCCAAACAGGCTGGGGCGCGCCCCCAGAAGGAAGATAACGAACCCCAGCAGAGTGAGAGCCAGTCCAATCCGCACGCGCCGCAAGGAAAAAATTTGATTGGGGCGGCTTTCGACTGGCTGCGAGGCAGGCGTAGATGGGGAAGAATTGGGTTGGGAAGTCATGCGGGCAGGTTCTGCTCCAAAATTCGTGTCCAATTGGTATAGGCAATGGCGTGCAAGTCTTGTTCCGAAAAGCCACGCTCCATCAGCAGGTCGGCCAGTTTTGGCAGATCAGCGATCGTGTCCATTTCCAGCGGCACCGCCGGATAGCCAAATCCGCCGTCAAAATCCGTGCCGATCCCCACATGTCGCACACTGCCAGTCACCTGACAGATGTGATCCACGTGATCGGCTAGGTGTTGGAGCGTTACCCACTCACGCGGTTCATGATTCTTCCAGCCGCTGCGAAGAAAACGATTGAACGGCACCACGCCGATCACCCCATCCCGTTCCGACAATCGGCGGATCACGCGATCCGACAAGTGACGGACGCGGGCTGAGTCATCCTTCAGCAGCGCAGCCGCATTGCTGTGGCTGGCGATGATGCTGCCTTCGTAATGATCCAATGCCTGTAAGGCAGATATTTCATTCATGTGGGCGATATCCAGAGTATAGCCGATTTCCGCCATCTGATCCAATAGACGGTAACCCTCGCGGCTGAAACCCTCCCCCTCGTACATTCCTCCACAATAGCGCGTACCCGCCCAAACCGGCCCCATCAGGCGCAATCCCTCATGCCACCATTCTTCCAACTCCTGTCGATTGCGGACGCCCTCGGCGCCTTCCATGCTCAACACCAGCCCGACCGGCTGGGTGTGCTGCGGGAACAGGGGCGGCGCAGACTGCCAGCGGCCGATGTGAGCGCGCAGCTCTGAGCGGGTGCGAATCAGGCAAAACTGATCGGGGTTTCGGTCGCACAGATCAAGATAGAAATCCATCTGCGCCCGGCTCAGGCGGTAGGCTTCTTCATCAGTGGCATAGTCCAGTTTTTCCCAGTCACCGGTTTTATAGCGGCGCGGCATGACAAATAGCGTGGCAATGATCAGCCCGATTCCCCCGCGTTGATATTCCTCCCATCCACAAAGAGCCTCACCATTCACCAGCACGGTTGAGCTGCCCGCCTCACGCTGTCGGGTTTCGTAGGCTGAAAGGCGAATATCCCGACCAAAGGTCAGCGCATTGTAGGCAATATCCTGATGAGCATCAATCCACAAGAGAGGTTTCATTTCAGCGGGGGAGTGAAAGAGACGCCCTGAAACGGCGTCTCTTTAATCTTACACCTGTTTTTCAATAATCTACAACTCGCTTATTCGGCTGATTGGTCAGAAGACGGTTCGCTTTCTTCTTCGGTTTCGTCCTCTTCCAAAACTTCTTCCAGCGCCATCCAGTCCAAATCGGCATACGCCATCGATTCAACCCGCCGAATACTTAAACCAATTCGGTGGTTTTCCGCATCCACCTTGATGACCCGCAGGGTGACCACATCGCCTTCCTTCAACACCTCTTTAGGGTGCTCGATGCGCTTTTCGCTGATTTCAGAGATGTGAATCAACCCCTCGACATCCTCGTCAATGCGGGCAAACGCGCCGAACTTCGTCAGACGGGTGATGGTGCCCTCGATCAACTGCCCCACCTGATAGCGGGAGGCTTTTTCGAGCCACGGGTCTTGTTGTAATTGACGAATGGAAAGGCCGATGCGCTTTTTCTCGCGGTCAATCGAAATGATCTTGACCTTGACTTCCTGTCCAACTTTGAGCACCTCCGAGGGGTGCTGAATGCGATCCCACGAGATTTCGGAGAGATGCACCAGCCCGTCCGCGCCGCTAATGTTGACAAACGCGCCAAAATCCGCCAGACTGGTCACTTTGCCGGTGCGCACTTCGCCTTCTTGCAGGCTGTCAATCACCCGTTCTTTGATCGTTTCGCGGGTTTCCGTATTGGCGGCTCGCTCCGAGAGGATTAATCGCCTCCGCTCACGGTCCACCTCGATGACGCACACATCAATTTCCTCGCCGATCATCTTGCTCCAGCGCTGTTCCGGCGTTTCGCCGCTGCTTTCAGCCCGGCGGGAAAGACTGACCTGCGAAGCCGGCACAAAACCGCGCAGACCGCCAACCGGCACGATCAGCCCGCCTTTGTTGTAGCCGATGATTTTGCTGTGGTAAGTTTCTTTGGAAGCAAGCAGTTGTTCGGCTTCCTGCCAGCTGGCTTCTTCTCGGGCACGAACGTAAGAAAGCACCACATTGCCACTGGCATCTTCCGGGTTGACCACATACACCGGGATTTCCATCCCGACTTTCAGCTGTTCCAATTCCTCGCGCGGGATGGCCTCATATTCCTTCCCGCTGATGATCCCTTCGGACTTCGTACCCACGCTCACCAAAATCTGACCGGGGGCGATACTGGCGATCATGCCAGTGCGAATTTCCCCTTGTTGCGGGAAGTCAATCATTGCGCCTTCCTGCTCAAGAAGGGAAGCCATATTGTTGTTTTCTGTCTGATGATTCTCGGGCTGAAATTCCTGCTCGAGAGGTGCGTGGTTTTGGTCCATACGATCCAATACTCCAATGAAAAAAAAGTTACTGCCCATTATAAAGGCGAATAGGTATCTTGACAACCCCCGCATTAATGCCGCCGGCGCTTCTTCTTGCGCGCCGAACGCGAGCCTTCGTTGCCGCGTTCAACAGCTTCAACCGGCACACCTTCGGTTCGGCCGGTCGAATCGCCGCCGCTGCGGTCACGCTCGACCTGCACGGTAGCGCTGCGGCTGGGCTGGTAGGTGAACATGCGCGCCACCACTCCGCCGCGAATATCCTTAAGCAATTGCGAAAACAATTCGGTCGCTCGGCTCTTGTACTGCACCAGCGGGTCACGCTGAGCGTAGGCCTCCAGCCCAATCGAAACCCGCAAGGCATCCACCCGCGTCAGGTAATCCACCCATAATTGGGAGATTACCCCCAGCAGAATTTCGCGGTAAATCTCATTTTGCAGGCGATGACCCAAAACTTGTGAAATTTCCAGCAAGTCTTCAGCAGGCAGTTCTTTCAAGTCGCTCTCGGCAATCTCTTCGAAACGCTCGTTGCCCAGCGCCGAACGCAGCCGTTCCTGCAAAGCCTGACTCAGACGGGAAAGCGGTGTTTCCGTTTGAATCAGGCGGCGCAGTTCGTAATTCCCCCATACCCGCTGTAAAGCAAGCCGGGCGCCTTCCAGATGTTCCAGAATTTCATCGCTAAGTTCTTCCACCTCGCGGCCTTCCAACAGAGCGGCGGCGTGGAAGATGTAGGTCATGCGAATAACTTGCTGGCGTCCGCGCCGATGAGTGCGGCGGTCAAACGTCAGGCGGGTACCCTGCGTCATGATTCCCAGCAGCCCCAGCAAAGCCGCCTGATTTTGCGCCAGCAGGATTTTGCCATCTCCCACCCGTTCAAGGGAAGCGTCCAAATCACGGGCAATTGGGCCATCGGGGCTGGAAAGCCGTTCCACTCGTTCATCCAGTAATCTTTCAACCTCACCATAGAGTAGGCGAGCCGCTTCATCCCAGTCTTTGCCCACATATTGCGCCGGGCGAGCATCCAGCTCCTCAATCCGCCGCTGAATGGCGCCGATCACGCGGTTGAGCGTTACCGACATCAGGGCTGCTTCGACCTGATCCT
>FWPU01005758.1_pt1 | contig 20404 bp, 14 predicted proteins | sample 2228361 | NCBI WGS metagenome assembly FWPU01 (sample SAMEA103939777, study PRJEB20133) | metagenome
ACTGGCAGATAAGAAGCAGGAAGCCCTGAAGATGTTTAATGCCAGAAAAAGCCCCGAGTGCGTGGTGTTAAAACCGGAAGGCAAGACTTTTTCAATATTTTACCGCGGTGCAATTGACGATAACCCCCAGATGGCAGAAGCCGTAAACCGTTACTGGCTTAAGGAAGCAATAGAAGCATTATTAAACGCACAACTGCCCAATGAAAAAGAAAATCGCCCGGTGGGATGTGCGGTGCAGGAATAGTCCATAGTCTGATAGTCTATGATCTGATTTAACCATCTACCGATCAACCATGGACTGATTAACTATGGACTAATTAACCATGGACTGTTTAACTATGGACTAATTAACCATGGACTGATTAACTATGGACTAATTAACCATGGATTGATCAACCATCAACCGAAGCCTGCTTTATTGCCTCCAAAATCAGTTCTTTTACCTTGTTAATCCGCTCCATTTCGTTTTTCAGATAATGATCAAGCGAATCGCCTTTAAGCTCATCGGGCTGAAATTCGTACATCCAGTTCATCATAGACCGCGAGGCAGAATCCAGTAGCATAATTTTTCTTTCCAGCTCCCGGCGTTTATCTGCTGTGAGTTCACTACCCTTGGTAAGAGTATCCTGCAGTTTCCTTTTAAGCTTTTGCAGTTCGTTCATCCGGGGCATTACCTCGTCATGAACATCCATAACCTGGTCATACAGGCTTTTTTCCGACTTTTTGACATCCTTACTTTCCTGCTTTTCACGTTGCCCGGAGCAGCCGGTAAGCAACGTGATGAATACGATTATGAACACCCGCATGGCATTGTTTGTTAATGAGTCAAAGTTAAGTAGTTTACTTACCTAACGTTCATTTGGAATAAAAAAAAATTAAGGATGGTATTGACCGGTATCTGAAAAACATCTTTCTTGCAGACGTTAAGCATTATACAGCATGCTCAGCAACAAGTGGTTTTATTTTTATTATTTCTTTTTTCACCCCCGCCCGGGATGGAATGAGGAAGCACTTTGTTGTTGAGTAAACGATAAAAGCAAACTCAGGAAGTCCCGGAAAAACCGGGACTTTTTTGTTTTTAAGGGTTTTATGAAGAAAAAAAATAAGGAAGCAAACGGGGAGCTAAGGGTAGCCATTCAGGGTATAGCCGGAAGTTTTCACGATGCCGCAGCACGGAGGCATTTTGGACACCGCATACAGCTGGTGGAATGTCTTACTTTTCAGGAAGTGTTCGAGAGCCTCAGGCAGAGTAGGGCCGATAGGGCAGTGGTGGCTATTGAAAATTCCATTGCAGGAAGCATACTGACCAATTATTCCCTGTTGCAGCGGTATGCCTTTCGTATCACCGGAGAGCTGTATCTGCCTGTTCATTTTCATCTCATGGCGCTGAAAGGCGTTCAGCTTGGCGACATACGGGTGGTGGAGTCGCACCCCATGGCACTGGCCCAGTGTGCAGAATTTCTGCATCAGCTAAACGGAATACAGGTTCGTGAATGCGATGATACGGCACTGGCGGCAAAGCTCATCGGCCAGCGAAAACTAAAAACGGTTGCTGCATTGGCCAGCGAGGTGGCGGCAAGGCACTATGGTTTAAAAATTCTGGCCCGAAGTGTCGAAACGCATCATAAAAATTTTACACGCTTTCTTATTCTCGAATGAAAACCAGCCGGGCCAGGTCGCATCGGCCAACAAGGCTTCTATGTGCTTTGAAGTAGCCAACCGTCCCGGCAGCCTGGCCGATGTGCTTCAGGTGCTCAGTGCACACCGCATTAACCTTACTAAAATCCAGTCGGTGCCGCTGCTGGGCCGGCCCCAGGAATACACCATTCATATAGATGTGGAGTGGACGCAGCGCAGGCAATTTGAAGAAGCATTAAGGAAGGTGATACGGCAGGTAAATAACCTTAGCATTTTGGGTGAATACGAAAAAGGAAAACTGGAACATCATGCACGTAAGTAAAACCATATCGGCAGCCAGGCGAACAGCCGGAATAGATGAGTACTACTTTAGCCGCAAACTGGCCGAAGTCAGGAATCTGTCAACTAATGAAAACCCTGTTATTAACCTGGGTATTGGCAACCCCGATTTGCCGCCCCCGCCCGAGGTGGTAGAGGCTTTGGTGCAGGCCGCCCGCCAGCATGCCAGCCACGGTTACCAGCCCTATACAGGCATAAAACCCCTGCGGCAGGCTATTGCCGGTTTTATGAACCGCATATACGGCTACCTGCCCGATGCAGAAAACATGGTGCTGCCACTTATCGGTTCCAAAGAGGGCATAGTGCACATAAGTCTTGCCTTCCTGAATGAAGGCGATGAAGTGCTGGTGCCTGATCCGGGTTATCCTGCCTATGCGGCAGCTGCCCGTCTGGCCGGTGCAACCGCAAAAACCTATGCGGTAAACGGCCATGGCGCACCGGTTAATCTGGATGAGCTGCGTAGCCTCGATACCGAAAAGGTAAAAATAATGTGGATAAACTTTCCCCACATGCCTACAGGCCGCGCGGCCAACCGGCAAATGCTAAGCGAGTTATTAGCCTTTGCCCGCGACCGGAATTTGCTCCTGGTTAACGACAGTGCCTACGCACTGATAGGCCATGCTGAGCCCATAAGTTTGCTTACCCTGCCCGATGCATCAGAAATTGCTCTTGAGCTCCACTCGCTCAGCAAATCGCATAACATGGCCGGCTGGCGTTTGGGCTGGGTAACAGGTAAGCCCCGGTTTATTGAGGCAATTCTTAAAGTAAAAAGCAATATGGACTCAGGCATGTTTTTGCCCGTTCAGCTTGCTGCTATCGCTGCCCTCGGCACAGAACCTTCGTGGTCTGTTAGGCTTAATCAAATTTACGATTCACGCAAAGAGCAGGTTTGTAAAATATTACGGCTACTGGGTTGCACATGGCAAACTGAACAGGCAGGCCTGTTTGTCTGGGCAAAGCTTCCGGAAGGGGTTTCAGACATTGCCCTGATCGATGAAGTGCTGTATGGAGCCCGTGTTTTCATAACACCCGGTTCGGTGTTTGGCAACAACGGTAAGGGCTATATACGCGTATCGCTGTGTGCGGAATCGGACCGGATAGCCGAGGCCTGTAACCGGGTAGAGAAGTGGATAAAAGAGAAGCAACAAAAAGAAGTAACGGCTTTGCAGCCATAATAAATATAACACAATGCAGGCAACAATAATCGGATTGGGTTTAATTGGCGGATCGCTGGCGCTGGAACTCCGCAACAGCAACCGGTTTAACCGTATAACAGGTGTTGACGAAAACGCGGCACATGCCGGGCTTGCTGTTGAACTGGGTTTGGCCGATGAGGTGCTGCCGCTGGACAAGAGCATTGCCCACAGCCGGCTGATTGTGCTGGCTGTTCCGGTAAATGCCATCACCCGGTTGCTGCCCCGGGTGCTGGACCAGGTGAACGATGACACGGTGGTAATCGACACCGGCTCCACCAAATCGGCCATCTGCAAAGCCGTGGCCGGCCACACCAGGCGCGGGCGTTTTGTGGCGGCACACCCTATTGCCGGCACCGAAAACTCCGGTCCCCGCGCGGCCTTCAGGGGGCTGTTTCAAAACAAAATCAACATTATCTGCGAAAGCGAAAAAACCGATAATGACGCCCTGAACCTTGCCCTGCAACTCTTTGAGCAGGCCGGCATGCGCACGGTGTTTATGCCACCCGATGAACACGACCGCCACCTGGCGTATGTTTCACATCTGTCGCATGTAAGCTCATTTTTGTTGGGCCAGACCGTGCTCGATATTGAGCAAAACGAAAAACACATAGCCCTGCTGGCCGGCAGCGGGTTTGCCTCAACCGTACGCCTGGCCAAAAGCTCACCGGCCATGTGGGCCCCGATTTTTGAGCAAAACCGCGAATATCTCAGTCAGGCACTGCAGGAATACATCCTGCACCTGCAGCGTTTTCAGTATCATCTTATGAAAGGCAACACCCAGGAGCTTTTCAGTATTATGCAGCAGGCCAATGAAATAAGAAGAATTTTAAACGAAATACCCGAAACCCTCAAACAAAAAACACTTGCACCATGAAACAGGAACTGAACTTTCAACCTTTTTTACCGGATGCAGATAAATCGGCTGCCCGTCCGTTTATCATTTCCGGGCCCTGCAGTGCCGAAACGCGCGAACAGGTGCTGGCTACTGCCCGGCAGCTGGCCGCCACCGGAGTGGTAGATGTACTGCGGGCAGGTATATGGAAACCCCGCACAAGGCCCGGCCACTTTGAAGGCGCTGGCGAAGAAGGGCTGGCCTGGCTTATGGAGGCAAAGGCAGAAACCGGACTACCGGTAGCTACCGAAGTGGCCACCGCCCGCCATGTGGAGCTGTGCCTCAAAGCAGGTGTGGATATACTATGGGTAGGTGCGCGCACCACGGTTAACCCCTTTTCTGTGCAGGAAATTGCCGATGCCCTGCGCGGAGTTGATGTACCGGTGCTGGTGAAAAATCCCGTAAACCCCGACCTCGAACTCTGGATTGGCGCGCTTGAACGCTTAAACAAAGCAGGAATTACCCGTCTGGCAGCCATACACCGCGGTTTCTCTGCTTTCGAAAAGGGGCCGTTTCGCAATGCGCCACTGTGGGACCTGGCCATCGACCTGAAAACCCGCCTGCCCGAATTACCAATGATATGCGACCCCAGCCACATTTGCGGTACCCGCGACCTCATACCTTTTATTGCCCAAAAGGCGCTGGACCTGGATATGGCAGGCCTGATGATTGAAAGCCACATACACCCCGATGCCGCCTGGAGCGATGCCAAACAGCAGGTAACACCCATGGCCATGCGCACCATCGTTGCAGGGCTGGTAAAGCGGCAGCCAGAAGTTACCAAAGCGGAGAATGAAAATATTCTGAACAGACTGCGCGAACAGATTGACCGCCTGGATGACGAGATCATGCAACGCCTGGCCGACCGGATGAAAATTTCGCGCAGAATCGGTGCCTTTAAAAAAGAAAATAACATTACTATTTTGCAGGTAAGCAGATGGGAGGAAATTATCCATACCCGCCTGGCTGTAGGCCTGGCCATGGGCCTGAGCGAAGGCTTTTCGCGCGACCTGTTGAAACTCATCCACCAGGAATCCATACGCGTACAGGAAGAGGTGATGAACCCCACCGGACAGGCAGACAAAACAGGCTGATTCAGGTGCGTAAAGCCTGATTTAATTCTTTCGGATAAAGGCCTCTAATAGGTGGTTGTATTCATCCGGATGGCTTAAATAAGGAAAATGACCTTCATGGTGCAGGGTAAATACTGAGCTTCCCGGATGGCGTATCTTCAGCTGCTTGCGCAGGGATGGTGTTATTAACGGGTCATTATCCGATTCAATAATCTGAACCGGAATGTCTTCAGGTATTCGTTCATTGAAATAATCAACCACACAGTGATAGCGGGCAATCAGGTTGGCTTTTTTTATTTTACTGCCCAGTATGGAAAGCAAAAAAGCCGAAGCGACCTGCGAGTTGCCCGATGCCGGAATTATTTTTTTACGATATTGCCTCTTCATTTCGTTTATTACTATCCATTCGGGTAAAATGTGCATAAGCAATATCCGCAACCTGTTTTTATTTTTAATCTCATCATTGGGCGGAAAGGTGTTTCCCAGCGAAGCTTTAACAATACGCCCGGGATAATGAGCAGCAAGATACTGAGCCAGGTAGCCGCCCAGTGAACTGCCAATTACCACAACTTTTTCGGTGTGCTCACTTTCCAGTATTTTAATGATGCCTGCAGCCAGTTCTTCCAGTGTGTGTACGGGCGGATATTCGGGGCTTATAATGCGATACCGGTTTTTAAACCAATCAATTTGCTGAAACCAGATGTCGTAACTGCCACCCATGCCGTGCAAAAACAACAGGGCAGTATCGCCTGCTCCGCAGGAAAGATAAATCCATTTATGGCCATTGAATGTTATTTCTTTTACAGGTTCCTGCCTGATGCGCTGCAATTTTGCATAAACACTATCCGGATACAGGGATGAAAGATTGGTTTGGGGCGGTGGTAACAGGTACAATACAGCAATTGATGTTACAATTAATGAAATGAGGATATTGATGGGGCGCTTCATATATAATGTTAGCAGTGAGGTAGTAGTGTGGAATGAACAGGAAACCAAGTCCTGCTGCTGCATCAATCATGTATTTATTGTCCGGGCGGTTATCGGCATACTCCCCGTATTTCTTTGATTGTATTTGATTGAAATGTCACGATACCAGATTGTTTATCAGCGAAAAAATCGAAGTTTTTCACTTCAATTATGTCGCATAGTCCAAAGTCGCCATTCGAAACATGAATCGATTTTAAATTGCACCTCACTTTGTCCGGGTAGTCGGTAACAGTGTATTCCAAAACTTTTCCGGTGTACCCAATGGTATAACTGGTCCAGATGTATTCAACAAAATCCTTGAATGTTTCTTTGTTGATTGGGTTTACCTTTAAAGTACCTATTACATTGGTTGGGTTGAGTTTGTCAAAGTCAGGCACGAAGTAGGAGTCTTTATGAACTCTTGATAATATTACATCTTTTGTATTACCAGAATAAACCCTTTTAAATTCAAAGTATTTCTCGGTTTCTCTTTCCTCTGTAAGATTCCGGTAATATGCACTTGTTGAACTGGAAATTTCCGACCAGCTTTTTGCCTGTTGCCTGTTGTGGGTGCTTAGTTCAATCCAGGCGGTCTGACTTGCCCTGATGCTCACAGTATTTTCATAATACACCGATCCGTCGAGGTTTTGCTGAAATTTAAAACCGGGTGGATACATATAAGTCTTTGAATAGGCCTTTTCAACTATCTCTTCGTCATCTGTTGTTAAAATTGCAAATGGATTATCGTGGGTGTCACAACTCCATGTCAACACTATAAATGAGGTTATAAAAATTCCGGTTTTCTTATTCGCCATATTCAGGTATCACCAAAATCTTTTGTGTTTGCTGGTTAGCCGGCTTCCGAAATTGAGCGTGTGCCGTTCAGTCGTATAAAGATACTTAATTCCAGGTATTGATTGCTTTCCGGGGAGTATTTTTTTGATGTTTCTAATTTTGTTTGAAATTCGAAAATGAATAAAGAATAATATTCTTTTGCGTACATACAGTTGGCGCAGCTTCCGGGCCCTGCTTGAATAATAAAATAACAAATGTGTACTTTTGGTTGGATTATGCCTGTGCCCTTTATTCTTTTTTTGCTACCCACTTTGGTCAGGTGGGTGTCCTTTAGCGAGGGGGTTGACAAAAATTACCTGCTGGGCAAATTCGATCCGGCAACCCATAGCCTGTTTGTTAAACCGGATGATTACTACACGGCCGGAGCCGCACGCAACCAGTATTTGCGCAGTGAAACCTGGGAGGCATTTTTAAAAATGGCAAAGGAGGCAGAAAAAGAAGGCATAAAGCTGGTTATCATTTCGGCTACCCGCAATTTCGAAACGCAAAAGGGCATTTGGGAGCGCAAGTGGTCCGATGAAGCGGCAACCTCCAACCCCGTTGAAAGAGCAGGAAAAATTCTGCAATACTCTTCCATGCCCGGCACGTCGCGGCATCACTGGGGCACAGATGTGGACCTGAACAGCCTGGACAACAATTTTTTTGCCTCCGGCCAGGGACTTAAAATATACAACTGGCTAACCGCCCATGCGCACCGATTTGGATTTTGCCAGCCGTACACCGACAAGGCCGGCGGGCGTACAGGTTATGAAGAAGAGAAGTGGCATTGGTCGTACACCCCGTTGGCAAACCAATTCCTTCAGCAATATCTTGCTACCGTAAAACTTTCCGACATCACCGGCTTTCAGGGCAGCGAGGCGGCGGCTGAGCTGGATATAATACGCAACTATGTGGCCGGTGTGGCCTGCCGCTAAAGGGCGGTGCGTGCCGGCATGCCTTCCGCAGCCTGTTGCTGCAAAAATATCGTTTGCGTAGGGAAGGCAAACTCAATACCTTCTTTTTCGAAAGCTTCGTAAATCTGCAGATTTACATCCTGCATAATATTCATATACTGGTTGTAATCCGGACTTTGTACAAAAAAAACAACCTCATAATTCAAGCTGTACGCACCGTAGCTGGCAAAATGAATGCGGTCCAGCCTGATGAGTGGCTGGCGGGCGATGATATCCCGGAGTAAACCGGGGATTTTTCTAAGTTTTTCCACCGGTGTGCCATACACAACGCCCAGGGTAAACAAAACCCGCCGTTCGTTCATTCGTTTAAAGTTGTGCAGGCGCGCACTGGTGAGGTTGGTGTTCGATATGATAATCTGCTCTCCCGATAAACTGCGTATGCGTGTGGTTTTAATGCCAATGTATTCCACAGTGCCACGCTTGTCATCAACCACAATAAAATCGCCTACTTCAAAAGGCCGGTCGAAGAAGATAACAAAGTAATTAAACAGATCGCCCAGAATATTCTGCGCGGCCAGGGCAATGGCTATACCACCAATACCCAAACCGGTAATAATGGTGGTTACATTATATCCCAGGTTGTCAAAAACAAAAACAACACCCAACACCCAGGCGGCAACGTTAATTACCACCATAATGCCGGCCACCTGCTTAAGTTTGGTTTCACCGTTTTCCAGCTTCAGCACATACGACTCCAGCAACTTTCGGATAACGGAAAGCAAAATGCGTATGGAGAAAAAAGTAATAACCACCGTGGTGACAACGTGAAGCCACCGTTGGGCCTGCTGCGACAGATGCAAATATTGAAGAGCCCAGTAAACAATGGTGAAATTGAGTACAGGTATACCAAAACGCTCCAGGGCCATTATCAGGTAATCATCCAGGGTGGTCTGGGTTCTTTCTGCCCACCGTTTCAAAATCCTGAGCAGGGTTTTTCTGAACAACCGCAACAACCCCATGCCGGCAAGCATTATTCCCAGGGCAATGAGGTAATCTTTTATTTCATTGTTCCAGTGTACCTGTTTCAGAAAGTCGTTCATGGCAAATCGTTTTAAGGCGTAAAACTAATAACGCTGCTTCGGAATACTGAACAAATGCAGGAGAATAATTTTATTGCCATTTGTGAACTTGCTATCAATATTTTTCTGAAATTGAACTGATTAATCGTCATCTGTATGAAACGTTCATTCCTGCTTAAAGCAACCGCCATACTGGCAGGTGCATCCGTTGTGATTTCCCTCTGGTTCTTATTTCCCGTAAAGGGTAAACCGGCGCAAACGGCAGTCGATCCGGCTTTTGCTGAATTTATTGATTCCTATTCCGGAGGTGTGCTCACTTCCGGGTCGGCTATCCGGATTGTTTTTACACGCGATGCGGTTGATTCAACTATGGTAGGGCAGGACGATGCGCGCAATCTGTTTGGGTTTTCACCCGGAGTTAAGGGAAAAGTGCGATGGCTCGATACCCGAACAGCAGAGTTTCGTCCTGACAAACGATGGCCGTTGGGAACGCGAATGGAAGGCAGGTTCAGACTGGGTGAGCTATTTGATGTTCCGGCTAACCTGCGGGTTTTTATCTGGAACTTTCAGATAATCGGGCAATATTTTGACGTAACCGTTGAAAATGTACTGCCCTATGTGAACAGCGATTTAACGCGCCTCAAAATTGAAGGCTACATTCAAACAGCTGATTTTGCACCGGCAGATGCAGTCGAAAAAACACTTACGGCCATTCAGCATAACACGCCTTTGCAGGTTTCCTGGCACCCTACCGATGACGGCCTGCAACACCACTTCAGCATAGAAAATGTCCGGCGCCGGGAAGAAGCCGGCAAAGTTGAAATTAAGGTGAACGGTGAACCCATACAGGTAAAGTACGAAGTAAAAAAGGAAATTGAAATACCTTCGCTTGCAGATTTCAGGGTTATGGAAGTGCGCGTGGAGCAGGGGCCTGCCCAACATGTTGTTATCAGGTTTTCCGACCCCCTCAGTGAATCGCAAAATCTACACGGCCTCATAACATTGGCAAATACCGGCACACCCGAATATCAGCTTGAACAAAACCTGTTACGGGTATACCCCGCTGCCCGGCAAACCGGCAGCACCACACTTACGGTCGAGGCAGGTATTCGCAATGTAGCAGGCACCCGGTTAAAAGATAAGGCATCCTTTACCGTAACGTTCGAGGAGCTGAAACCGGCCGTGCGCTTTACCGGAAGCGGAACCATTTTGCCTGACGCTGACGGAATGGTATTACCCTTTGAAGCCGTAAACCTGAAGGCGGTTGATGTGCAGGTAGTACGTATTTTTGAGAATAACATACTGCAATTTCTTCAGGTAAACGACCTGTCAGGCAACAGCGAGTTACGCAGGGTAGGCAGGCCGGTGCTGAGAAAAACCCTGTCGCTGCAAACAGCCGGCGTGGCCGACCTGGGCAAATGGAACCGGTTTACGCTTGATCTCAGCTCGTTAATCAACCCTGAACCGGGTGCCATTTACCAGGTAAGCATAGGCTTCCGAAAATCGCAGTCGGCTTATTATTGCCCCGAAAGTGCCGACAGCAAACCCGAACAAAGTTTCGAAGAACACGACTGGAATGATGAACAGGATTTTAGTTACTGGGGGTCGTATGAAGATTATTATTATGACGAGGATTACGACTGGTACCAGCGCAATAATCCCTGCCATGCCTCCTATTACACCGGCGAGCGAACCATTCGCAAAAATATTCTGGCATCCAACCTGGGTATTATTGCCAAGATGGGCAGCGATGGCAATGTTCATGCAGTTGTTACCGACCTGAAGACCACCCTTCCGCTGGAGGGCGTAGAGGTAGATATCTACAATTTTCAGCAGCAGCTGCTGGGCTCGGGCACTACCGGGGCCGAAGGTAAAGCAGTGGTGCAGGTAACCGATATTCCGTTTGCGCTGGTTGCAAAACTGGGGCAACAGCGCGGTTACCTGAAACTTTCCGAAGGCAATGCCCTGTCGTTAAGCAATTTTGATGTGGGCGGTCAGCGTATTGAAAAAGCCCTGAAAGGTTATCTGTATGGCGAAAGGGGTGTATGGAGACCCGGCGACTCCATCTATCTTACCTTCGTGCTCGAAGACCGGCTTAAACAGCTGCCGGCAAATCACCCTGTTGTTATGGAGTTGCAAAATCCGTCCGGCCAGATTACCAGCCGTTTGGTGCGCAATAAATCTCAAAACGGATTTTACTCCTTTGCAACCGCAACCGATGAAGACGCACCTACCGGAACCTGGACAGCCCGGGTAAAAGTTGGGAGCCTGGAATTTCGCCAACCCCTGAAGATTGAAACCGTTAAGCCTAACCGACTGAAAATTAAACTGGACTTTGGTAAGGATAAACTTAAAGCACCGCTTACTATGCTCGCCGGAAACCTATCGGTTAGCTGGCTGCACGGGGCTCCGGCCCGAAACCTGCTGGCGCAGTTTGAGGTGTTGTTTAACCCTGCAACGCTTACCTTCCCCAACTATTCCGGATTTCAGTTTAATGATCCTTCGCTGGAGTATTATCCCGAGGCAAAACCTCTGTTCGAAGGTTACACCAATGCCTCGGGAAATGCTTTGATAGAGACAGAAATGGAAATACCCCAAAATGCACCCGCTTTAATAAACACCGTTTTCAGAGGCCGGGTGTATGAAGAAAGCGGTAATTTTTCCATCGACCAGTTTACGCTGCCGCTGTACCCGTACGATGCCTATGTGGGTTTGCGACTCCCTCCTGGCGACAAGGCGCGCAATATGCTCCTTACCGATACCACACACCGCGTAGATATTGTTACTGTCGATGCGGATGGCAACCCGCTGTCGCGCAGCCGCATACAGGTGGCTTTGTATAAACTTAACTGGAGTTGGTGGTGGGATAATACTGAAAACAATGCCGTCTACCGCTCTTTTGGGAATGCCCGGGAACTGAGCCGCAGCACCATTCAAACCCGAAACGGCAAAGGAAGCTGGACCTTTAAAATTAAATACCCCGACTGGGGTCGGTACCTGGTAAAAGTTACCGATGAGCTCTCCGGGCACAGTGCCGCGCAGGTTGTATATGTCGACTGGCCCGGCTGGGCCGGCCGCGCCCGCCCCGGTGCCGATGGGGCCACCATGCTGAGCTTTACTTCTGACAAACCCAAATACAACATAGGTGAAAAAGCAACAATTGTTATTCCCGGAAGTGCAGGTGGCAAGGCATTGGTAAGCCTGGAAAACGGTAGCCGGGTTTTAAAAACCTATTGGGTTGAAACGCAGGCAGACGACACGCCCTTTCAGTTTGATGTTACTCCTGAAATGGCCCCTAATATTTATGTGCACATTACACTCGTACAGCCACACGGTCAAACTTTTAATGACGTACCCATCCGGCTTTATGGGGTAATACCGGTGTTAGTAGAAGACACAAAAACCCACCTTACACCATTAGTAGAAACACCCGAAACCCTTGAACCGGGGCAGGAAGTGCGAATTCTTGTATCCGAAAAAAACAACCGGTATATGACGTACACGTTGGCCATGGTTGATGAAGGGCTGCTCGATCTTACCCATTTTAAAACCCCTGATCTATGGAATATTTTTTATGCCCGCGAAGCCCTGGGTGTTAAAACGTGGGATTTGTACAATGATGTGATTGGCAGCTTTGGAGGCCGGGTAGAGCGGCTGCTGGCCATTGGCGGTGATGCCGATGCCCTGGCAGCAGGCACCAGTGAAACAACCAAACGGTTTAAACCAGTGGTAAAATTTATCGGGCCCATAACACTTAAGGGAGGCAAAAACGAACACCGGTTTACCATGCCCAACTATGTGGGTTCGGTGCGGATAATGGTAGTGGCAGGCTACAACGGTGCCTACGGTTCGGCCAGCAAAGCTGTGCCGGTAAAAAAACCTTTAATGCTCCTGGCCACCCTGCCGCGGGTGCTGGGACCTGAAGAGAAATTAAATCTTCCGGTAACCCTGTTTTCAATGGAAAAAAACATACGCCAGGTTAAAGTACAAGTAAAAACCAAAGGCCCCGTGCGTGTAAATGAGCCTGTTAAACTGGTTGATATGGCCAGCGAAGAACTGACGGTAAATTTTGACCTGGAGGTGTTGCCTGCAACCGGAAAAGCAACTCTTGAACTGTTGGCCACATCCGGAAGCATGTCGGCAAGCGAAACCGTTAATATAGAGGTAAGAAATCCCAATCCTCCCGCAACTCGGGTTACCGCTGCGGTAGTTGATGCAGGTAAAAAATGGCAGACCACTTATTCACCTCACGGAATATCTGAAACCAACCGTGCTACCTTGGAGGTAAGTTCTCTACCACCTCTAAATCTCGAACAACGGCTGGGCTATCTGTTGCAATATCCCTATGGCTGCCTGGAGCAAACTGTCTCAGCCGCCTTTCCGCAGATATATCTTACCGATATTATGGAGCTGTCGGAAGCCGAACGTAAAACCGTGCAAAACCACATACGTGTGGCAATTGATAAGATAAAATTATTCCAGCAGGGCGAGGGTGGCTTTTCTTTGTGGCCCGGGCGAGAGGAGTTTGATTCATGGGCCACTTCCTATGCTGGTCATTTTCTGTTGGAGGCTTTGCGCAAGGGCTATCCCTTTTCTGACGACCTCCTGAAAACTTGGAAAAACTTTCAGAAAAAGCGGGCTCAGGCCTGGAAAAAAGGCGAAGAGCCCTACAGCAGTGAGCTTATTCAGGCCTACCGGCTCTATACACTGGCCCTGGCCGGAGCTCCCGAGCTGGGGGCCATGAACAGGTTGCGCGAGCAGGTTACCCAAAATATGGCCACCTGGATGCTTGCCGCGGCCTATGCATGTGCCGGCCAACCCGAAGCAGCCCGCAAGCTTGTTGATAAACAACCTGTTCAGGTTAAACCTTACCGCGAAATGGGCTGGAGTTATGGCTCCGACCTGCGCGACAAAGCCATTATTCTGGAAACACTGCTGCTGCTTAACGAACGCGATAAGGCTTTTGCGCTGGTGCAGGAAATATCCCAGGCCCTGAGCAACGGAGAATATGCCATGAGCACACAAACCACTGCCTGGTGTTTAAAGGCGGTTGCGCAGTTTGCTGGTGGTTCACGCAATCAATCGCTGAAGTTTAGTTATACCTTCAACGGTCAGACAAAACAGGTGGAAACCCGCCTTCCCTATGCACGCATTAATCTGGGTGCCCGCAATGCAAACGCCGGGATTCAGGTAGAAAACAACACCGGCGCAGTACTATTTGCCAGACTCATTGTTACCGGCACGCCGGCACGCGGTGAGGAAAAAGAAGAGATGCGCAATCTGCGCATTAAAACAGAATACCTGGACCTGAAGGGCCGGCCGATTGACGTTTCGCAACTGGAACAGGGTACCCAGTTTGTGGCCTCGGTAACCGTGCTTAACCAGATGCCCGGATCGGAACTGCGAAACCTTGCCCTTACCCGAATATTTCCATCTGGGTGGGAAATTACCAACCTCAGGCTGGAAGAAGCCGAAAGCCTGGCCGGGGGCAACCAGCCTGACTATCAGGATGTGCGTGACGACCGCGTGTACACTTACTTTTCTCTCGGTAAATTCGAAGTTAAAACCTTCAAGGTGATGCTAACTGCCACCTATGCCGGCACTTATTACCTGCCGGCCGTAAACTGTGAAGCCATGTACAACCCCGATGTATACGCCAGAGACAAAGGTATGGTAGTGCAGGTAGTGAAACCCGGGTTACCCTAAAAAGCACTGCAGGTTTATTATTTGAACTAACAATAGGTTAGGTTTAGGATGAGGTTGTTGAAACAATACTGGCTGTTCCCGGTGCTGCTTGTGCTGATGGCATGGTATTATTTCAGTTTGCCCGGCAACTTGTTTAATGTGCCTTATTCGTATGTTCTGGAAGATCAGCAGGGCAACCTGCTGGCAGCCAGGGTGGCCGCCGATGGGCAGTGGCGGTTTCCGCCCGGAGGAAAAATTTCTGAGAAATTTACCCGGGCTTTGGTTTTGTTTGAGGATAAGCGATTTTACCGCCACACAGGCTTCGATGTTGTGGCACTGGGCAGGGCCATTCGCCAAAATATTCGCGCCAAACGGGTGATAAGCGGCGGAAGTACCATTACCATGCAGGTCATTCGTCTGTCGCGCGCCCAGCCGCGCACCTATCTGGAAAAAATTATTGAAATCATTCTTGCTACACGTCTGGAACTGGCCTGTTCAAAAAATGAGATTCTGGCCCTTTACACGCAACATGCGCCCTTTGGTGGCAATGTAGTAGGACTAGAGGCAGCCAGCTGGCGGTACTTTGGCCGAAGCCCCGAGCAACTGTCGTGGGCCGAGGCAGCAACGCTGGCTGTTTTGCCCAACGCACCGGCACTAATACACCCGGGTAAAAACCGGGAGCTTTTGCTGCAAAAAAGAAACCACCTGTTAATACGTCTTCACCACGAGGGTTACATGGACGAGCTTACGCTGGCGCTGGCCCTCGAAGAACCACTACCCGAAAGCCCCATAGAGCTTCCGCAAATGGCCACGCATCTGCTGGCCCGCTCCATTGCCGAAAATCCGGCAAGGTATCGTATTAAATCTACACTGCAGCACAATCTGCAACTCAGCATAAGCCGCATTGCACACACACATGCCGAAAAGCTGCAAGCCAATAAAATTTTTAATGTAGCTATACTGGTAGCCGAGGTGCCAACCGGACACGTGCTGGCTTATGTAGGAAATGCTGTGGCCAGCAGGCAGGGTCATCATGGAGAAGATGTGGATATTATTCGTGCTCCGCGCAGCACAGGCAGCATACTGAAGCCCTTTTTGTTTGCGGCTATGCTTAACGAAGGCAAAATGCTGCCTCAAACATTGCTTGCCGATGTGCCTTTGCTGATTAACGGCTTCGCTCCGAAAAACTTTTCCTTAAGCTATGATGGGGCAGTGCCGGCGGGCGAGGCATTGGTGCGATCGCTCAATATTCCGGCCGTGCATATGCTACAAGATTACCGGTATGAAAAATTTTATAACCTGCTCAGGCAGTTAGGTATAAGTACACTTACTCATCTGCCTGACCATTACGGCCTGGCGCTGATAATAGGAGGGGCGGAAGGTACCCTGTGGGATGTTACCGGTGTCTATGCTTCGCTGGCCCGCGTGCTTAACCGGGCAGTAAACAAACCGGAGAATAAACGATACAGCCGGTCGGATTACCATCCGCTTACCTATGTTGAACAAAACAAACCCAATGTTAGTAAAAGCGAAAATACTGCCCTGCTTTCGGCAGCATGCATTTACCAGACTTTTGACATATTGACCGAACTTAACCGCCCGTTAGAAGAACGCGGCTGGAAGATTTTTGAAGGCTCGCAAAAAATTGCCTGGAAAACCGGAACCAGTTACGGCTTTCGCGACGCCTGGGCTATAGGGGTTACACCCCGGTTTGCCGTTGGCGTGTGGGTGGGAAATGCAGGTGGTGAAGGCCGTACCGGACTTACAGGCGTGGAGGCGGCCGCTCCCGTTATGTTCGATGTTTTTGGTATACTGCCTCCCACACCCTGGTTTGCTCAACCTTACACCGAAATGGTTCAGGTTGCTGTTTGCCGTACAAGCGGTATGCGTCTTTCGGATGCCTGCCCGCAGGCCGATACCCTGTGGGTGTACCAGCGTGGCCTCGAAACAGTAGCCTGCAAATATCACCGGTTTATTCACCTTACTGCCGACAGAAAATACCGCGTTCATGCCGGATGTTTTGATATGCATAATGCTGTAACTGAAGCTTACTTTGTTTTGCCACCGGTTCAGGAGCTTTATTATGCCAGGCGCAAAATGAATTACCAGCCCCTGCCTCCTTTTCGGCCAGATTGCGAGCCGGTGAAGACTTTTCCGGTTATGGATTGGGTGTATCCTGCCGAAAAGGCCAGATTGTTTATCCCTAAGGAATTAAACGGGCAGCCCGGAAGGGCAATATTCGAATTGAGCCACCGGCAAAAAGATGCCATTGTGTACTGGCACCTGGACGGGCAGTTTCTGGGAGTTACACAAAAAACACATCAAATGCCGCTAAATCCTCCTCCGGGAACCCATCTTCTTCGGGCAATAGACCAGAACGGGCAGGAAATTACCTGTCGTTTTTCAATTGTTTCGGATATGTAAATCTCTGTAATGTAAGATTTTAAAGCAATTTGCTTTAATTTATAATTTCATTTCCCGTTATTTTACGCTGACAATTAATTTTTTGTGTTATGAAAACCCTCTTCCTAAGCCTTCTGCTTTTGGTTAATGGTTTGGCTCAGGCCACCGAGCCGCCGCAGACACACCATTATGTGGTAATCGGAGCTTTTGCCATAAAGAAAAATGCCGAACGTTTTGTTATGCAGGCTGCCCGGCTTAAGCTGGATGCCCGCTTCGAAATAAACCCTAACCGTAATCTTTATTACGTGTACGTGTACCTTACCGATAACCGCCAGGATGCCATTAACCAGGCCCTGCGGCTGCGCAGTTCAACTCCCTATAACGATACCTGGGTATTCAACGGTCTGTTGGGTAGCGGCCAAACCGGGAACACCGGAGAAGATATTAACCCGGTTACCCGGCAGGGGGCTGAAAAAATCGTAATTGCCGATGTTGCATCCCAGGTATTCCATGAGGAGGTGCAACAGGCTGCTGATGTACAACCTGCACAGCGCAACGAAGAAGTGCCAGTTGCCTCAGGGGTCACAAGCTTACAGGAGGTTAATGCACAGGCTGGGGAGGAAAATTTCAAACAAGAAAGCGTACCATCAGAGCCTTATGTTCCTTTCAGAGAGGTTGTGTTTTCGCTTTACCGGGCCGATAACCGTGCGCCGGTTGCCGGAGATGTGTTGGTTATTGATATGGAGCGGTCGCGAAAGGTTGGATCGTTTGAAGCCAATCGTGTGGTAAGGCTAAATCACCCCGGCAACCAGTCGGGCGAATTGATTATGCAGGCCGAGGTGTTTGGTTACCGCAAAGTGCAGAAAACCTTTCAGTTTAATACACCCGAAGCTGCTGCTACTGAAACGGATGAACAGGGCAACCTGGTTATACCATTTGAACTCGTACGGTTGCAAAAGGGCGATATTGCCGTAATGTATAATGTGTACTTTTTCAAAGATGCAGCCGTTATGCGGCCGGAGTCGCGATGGGAGGTTAACAGTTTGCTGGAGATGCTAAAGGAAAATCCCGGATATAAAATCCGCATACATGGACATACCAACGGTAACGCTCCGGGTAAAATTATTTCGCTCAAAGGCAACTCGGATAATTTTTTCAGTTTAACCGATACACGCGAGAGTTATGGGTCTGCGAAAAAACTTTCGCTGGAAAGAGCAGAAGTCATTAAAGAATTTATGGTGGCCAATGGCATTGATGCCGGGCGCATGCAAATAAAAGCCTGGGGAGGCAAACGCCCTGTTGTGGATAAATTGCATACCCTTGCTGAAAATAATGTGCGGGTAGAAATTGAAATACTGGAGCACTGAGGTCGGTTACTCAATAATTCCGCTTTCCAGATTTTTGCTTATCTGGCGTGTTACGCTATCCAGCTGTTCACCGCAGGTACGCAGGTGTTTAATAATAGCCTGAGTATCTTTTTCCAGGCCATCATCAAGCAGGTTTATTAATCCAAGGATGCTGGCCACCGGGGCGCGGAGTTTGTGTGCGTTGAAGAAGGCATACTCAGTAAGCTTTTGATTTTGCAAGGAGAGCTGCCGCGTACGCTCTTCTATACGGCTCTCAAGCGACCGGTTAAGTGCCTTTAACTCTTCATTTAGCCGGGCCACAGCCTGTGCCTGGTGTTCAAGTTCACGTCTCTGCCGTTCAATTTCGGCCGATTTTTCGCTAAGTTCTTTGTTTACCTTCAGAATTCTGCGGCGCTGATGCAGTAAAATCCAGGTGAGCAGGATAGTTAACACAAGACCGGCGGCTACTAACAGAATAACAAGCCGCTGGAATCTGAGCTGTATACGCGACTGCTCGTTAACTGCACGCAGTTTCTGATTTTCGCGTTCACGGTTTTCAGTTTCGTAGGCAAGCTGCAGCCGTGTCATTTGTTCGGCTTTGGCCAGGTTAAACACGCTGTCTTTCAGACGGATGTGCCTGAGCAAATGTTTTAATGCCTGGTGGTAGTTGCCCCGGGCAGAATCAAGGCGTGCGCGCCGGTACAGGTCGGCCACCATTAAATCAGGAACTTTAATGCTAACCAAAAGCTGCCGGGCCAGGTTTAGATAATATTCGGCCTGCCGGAACTGCTTAAGTTCAATATGCACATCGGCCATGTCCTGATACATTTGTATAAGCAGGCGGGTTTCACCCAGCACGCTAAATAATTTTTCGGCCCGCTTAAAATAGTCAAGAGCTTCGTTCAGTTTTTTTTTGTGCAGGGCCGATATAGCAAACCCCCAGTAATTATAAGCTACTGTTCGCTGGTCGTTAATCTTAAGGGCATGCGAAAGCGATTGCTGAAAGTACTTTTCGGCTTCATTATTTCTACCTAAAAGGTTGTAGAGTTCTCCAATGTTGTAAAGGGTAATGGGCAGGGTGGCTGTGTCTTTTCCTTTAAGCTGCAGGGAGCGGTGAAGGAATTCCAGAGCCCGTTCGTACTCGGCCATGCGCTTATACACCTCACCCAGATTGTTATAGGTTTGTCCAAGCCCGATGCTGTCATGAATAGCCTGATATTGCCGTGCAGCCAGCAGGTAATAATTCTGGGCCAGATCATAAATTCCTTCGTACCAGAAAGAATTTCCGGTTACGGTTAGTGCGCGGGCGTATCCTTTGTTATAATTTATCTGCTGGGCCACCTCAGCACAGTGAAGGGCTATTTTGCGCGATGCATAGGGATTAATTTTCAGATAATCGTTAGCCAGACGGTTCAGTTCATCTACGTAAACCGAGTCGTGCGGCCTGTTGGTGTACCTTGAAAGGCTGTCGGGGAGCTGAGCCTGCGGCTTTGCTGGCATACTGAAAAGCCAGAGTAAACCAAGCAAAAATGCCCTGAACATAATTATAGCCGGGTATTGCCTTAAATGCTGGTAATGGCTTTCAGCACATCGTGCTGTGTAATAATGTGTACCTTCTGATTATCATCGCGCACCAGTACAGCTTTGTTTTCACGGTTAAGCAATGAGGAGAGTACATCCAGGGTGCTGTCGGGGGCTACAAAAATCATGGGTTTATCCATTACTTCGCCAACTGTTTTGCCTGAAAGCTGAGGGTCGTTCATTAATTTTTCAAGCAATGCAGACGAGTTAATGCTTCCTACAAAATGTCCGGAATCGGTAACCGGTATCTGGTCAATGCCTTCGCGGTTCATAAGCAAAATGGCTTCGCTTACTTTATCTTTTACCGAAACCGTAAACAGAGTGTCTTTTCCGTTACGGGCTTCAATAAGATGCCGGGCTGTGGTAACAAAGGGGGTTTCAAGAAAACCGTGGTCTTTCATCCACTGGTCGTTGTATATCTTGGCCAGGTAGCGCGTGCCATGGTCGGGCAGCAGTAT
>FWPU01006645.1_pt1 | contig 20388 bp, 19 predicted proteins | sample 2228361 | NCBI WGS metagenome assembly FWPU01 (sample SAMEA103939777, study PRJEB20133) | metagenome
GGTAGTGGGGTTGCCCGCCTGGGTGCACCTGAACGTCGAGCGACGGGTATTGCTCTTTAATCGCGGAGGCAAGGACGTGCATATCCTTGGGAGATGTCTCCGCACCGGCGAAGATCGTCAAGAGCTCGGCCGTATCGGGCGAGCAATGAGCAAGGGCCTGGAAAATCGCCTCCCGCTCGTCTTCAGCACTGGCGACGAGAGTGTCATTGACCAGGGCAATCGCCTCTCCTTTGCGCACCTGGATGCCACCGATGGCAGTGTCTTTGTCAGCGCGCGCTATTTCGATCGTGCAGACAGCCTCCAGAGCATCGGTCATCGCGCGTGCGTTCCGGTCGAGATCGGCGTTGACGTTGAACGCGGTGAGAGCTGCCAGGGCTTGCGGGATCGAGCGTGAGGGAACGACACGGACTCGCTTGCTCGTTAACTGAGTCACTTGGTGAGCCGCCAGCAAAAGATTGGGGTTATTGGGCAGCAGGATGACCTCCTGGGTTGGCGCGTCGTGTACGGCGGCAAGGAGCTCTTCGACACTCGGGTTCATCGTCTGCCCACCGGGAATGATCCCGGTCGCGCCCATGTCGAGCAGCGCTCTAACCAATCCTTCTCCCGACGCGACAGCCAGCACCGCTTGCTTGCCGGTGGGTGGCAGGTGCGGTGGGGGCGTCACAGTCCGGCGGGCGTCACGCGCGGCGCGGAGATCGCGGGTCTGGGCGCTCATATTGTCGATTTTGATCTGCTCCAGTTCACCATAGTGAAGCGCCACTTCGAGTACTCTGCCCGGATTGGTGGTATGGATATGGACTTTGACCATCTCATCGTCACCGACGATGACCGTCGATGTGCCGAGCGCCGTCAGATCTGCGCGAATTCGGTCAATGTCTAGGTGATCCCCAAAGACCATAAAGTTGGTGCAATACCCGAAGACATCGGTGCCGTGGAGATCATTGATGTGGTCCAGAAAAGCCATATCGCTGGCCGAGACCTCGGCTCCTGTCGTGCACAACCGGTCCAGCGCATCGCCTCGAAGATACCGTTCCAATCCCTCGAAGATGGCCACGAGCCCCTTCCCACCGGCGTCGACAACCCCAGCCTGGCGGAGGATTGCAAGGAGATTGGGTGTGTCAGCGAGCGCATCCCGCGCTCCTGTACATGCGGCCGCAAGGACGGACGCCAAATCCGGTGTGTCACTTGCGGCCGTGGCGGCACGCTCAGCAGCCACCCGGATTACCGTCAGCATCGTGCCTTCCACTGGCTCCATGACCGCCTTGTAGGCAAACTCGGTAGCGCCGGCCAACCCATTCGCCAGGTCGCGGCCATCAATCCGCTCTCTCCCGTGAATGGCGCGTGCGAATCCGCGGAGGATTTGCGACAAGATGACACCAGAATTGCCACGAGCTCCCATCAGCGCTCCGCGGGCCAGGCATTCTGCGACCCTGCCAGCGTGCGCGGCCTCTTCCGGTTCGAGGTCCGCGGCCTCATCCAAGGCCGATCGCAGCGTCAGCACCATATTGGTTCCGGTGTCCCCATCAGGAACCGGAAAGACATTGAGCGCATTTATTGCCGCCTTTTCAGTCTCCAGTACGGCAGCAGCGGCGCTCATGGCGCCTACCAGGGCCTCGCCATCCCAAATGGCGCTCCGCACGACGCTCTGGATCATCGCGTGTTCCTTTCTCGCGGGCGAAGCGCAACAAAGATCTGGTGCGAGTCGCGGGAGCCGGTAATTCGGCGGCTCCGGCACCGCGTTCCGTCGGGAAACGTGTCCGGTGCGGATGCGATTACGTGAACAATGTCAACAATGACCGACATATGCCTCTCGTTCTTCATTGTCATTTTGGGGCAACGCATATAAGCGGCCCCACTGCATGCTCTGGTTTATCGATCCACAGTTGTAGGATCGCTCTTGTCATGGTAGGATAGGCCGTTGTTATGGCGCCGTCCACCTAGGTCGGCGCCCTCTTATGCCGCCAGGAGGCAGGAGGTCCGCGCGGGCATCCGCAGCGGCCCAGACGGCAATAGATCTGGATTAGCAAGCTGGGAGGGAGGCCCGCCGTGGCCCGTTGCATGATCTGTGGAAAGACGCGAAGCTTTGGGCACAATGTAAGCCATTCAAAGCGCCGGACAAACCGTGATTTCAAGCCAAATGTCCACCGCAAGCGCCTGATGCTGGATGGTCAGCTTGTCCGTTTGGATGTCTGCTCTCGTTGCATCCGGACCATGACGAAGGCGAGTGGCGCCAAGGCATAACACTGATCTGGACACCGGAGCACGCCGGTGTCGCTACGAGCGTCATAGAGAACCAGCGGAGGGCGGGCAAGCGGCTCGCCCTTTGTTGTTGATGCCGGCAAGCGGCATCTCCGTTTCCGAACTTCTCCGCTGTGGCTGATCATATGGCTGCGACCCTACCCACCTTTCTCACATACCATCCACCGGCAGCGATCAATGCGCCGCGCCGCACATTGACGGCTCGCATCAAGCGCTTGGCCGCGGAGCACGGTCTGGCCATCGCCGCAGTGACAACCGCAGAGGCGTTTTCAGATCTGGCCGAATACCTTGAGACCCATATTCGGGCTGGGAGGATGGTGGGGCTCGACTGGTTCACCGTCGAGCGTGCCGATTTTTCAGCGAACCCGCGTAATTTGCAGGCAACCGCGCGCTCCATTCTCGCCGTCGGTCTTCCCTATTGGTCACGTGATCAAGGGAAGCCGGATGATGGCGAACCCCGCGGCCGGATCGCGCGTTACGCTTGGGGCCTGGATTATCACGATGTCATCAAGGACCGCCTGCGTCGTCTCCATGCCGCGATTGAGCAGGAGGTTGGGCGCAACGTCGAGGCTCGATTCTTGGTTGACACAGCCCGCATCGTCGATCGTGCGGTTGCGGCGCGAGCGGGGCTGGGATGGTATGGCAAGCATACGTGTCTCATTGTGCCCGGATATGGCTCGTGGGTCATGATCGGGGAAATGCTCCTTGACGTAGATCTCGAGCCTGATCCGCCATTACGCCGCGATTGCGGACGCTGCTCGATCTGTCTTGATGCCTGCCCGACAGGCGCCATCGTGGAGCCGTATGTGGTGGACACGCCACGCTGCTTGTCGTTCCAGACCATCGAGCAACGCGGTCCCATCCCGCTGGAGATCAGGCCCCTTCTTGGAGATTGGGTCTTTGGCTGCGACGTTTGTCAGGAGGTTTGCCCATATACGCGGGCAGCCAAAGATGCGTCAGATCCGGCGTTCGCCCCGAGACGCCTAGAGAATGCATATCCGCCTTTGCGCTGGCTGTTGCGCATGAGTGATGAGGAATTCCGCGCGGTCTACCGGGGAACCGCGGTAATCCGCGCCAAGCGCAAGGGACTCGCGAGAAATGCCGCCGTCGCTCTCGGCAACATTGGCAGCGAGGAGGATGTGCCGTACCTCGCGGATGCCGCCGCAAACCACGACGAGCCACTCGTTAGGGGCCATGCTGTCTGGGCCTTAAGCCGGATCGGAGGCGCGTCGGCCAGAGGCGCGATCGAGCGCCTGTGGCGCCGGGAGACGGACGAGACCGTCCGGGCAGAAATCGCGGCCGCACTCGCGGAAGGTGAGGCTGCCGGCTCCAAATCACCCGTGGTTTGAGCGCGGGTCATAGCCCAGGAGCTCGATTGCTTCGTCGAATGTGGGCAACGCAGTTTGTGCGCCCACTCCCCGCATCGAAAGGGCAGCCACGGCGTTGGCAAATCGCAGCGTGTCTGGCCAAGGCCAGCGTAGGGCCATGGCAAATGCGACTGCTCCCGCAAAGGCGTCTCCCGCTCCGGTCGGATCGCGGACAGCAACGCGGTAGGCTGGTGCTTCCCAACGTTCAGTCTCGGTAAACGCAATGGCGCCGGCTGCCCCACGGGTAATCAGGCAAGCCCTCAAGTCATGTCCGCGCATTGACTCTTGGAGCCGGTCCACGGCGCGGTCGAGAGTTGGTTGACCGGTAATGTCGAGCGCTTCGCGCTCATTGCCGACGATCACATCGTGGCGCGCGGCAAGATCGAGCGCGTCTGGCATCCCGGCATCGGCCAGATAGGTGAGAGGGCCGAGGAGGCGAGCCGATGGCACCGTGTGGGCCGGAAGATCAACCAGAAAGCGCCGGAGCGACAGGTCATCAACGTCGAGCAACACGACATCGTGACTGAAAATCCCGGCGATATCCAGGCGTGATCCGCGCACGAGCCGCGCTCCCTGATGCCAGAAAATCGTCCGGTCCGGCGGATCAGCCGAAATGATGACCGTCGCGGCGTCCGTGGGACAGTTCGGATCAGTCGCCAGCCAGGCCGTGGAGATGCCCTCGTGATGAAGTGCCTCGCGAATCGCTCTGCCAGGCCCGTCGTTGCCCACCAGCGCGACGATGGAGACGCGCGCACCAAGCCGGGCGGCTGCGACAGCGCTGTTGGTGGTCGTGCCGCCCGGCAATTCAACAGATTGGCGTACAACAGCATAGCCCCCTGGAGCGGGGTACCGATCCACGACAATCAGGCGATCCCAGCTTGCAAGCCCGACAGCAGCGATCCGGGGAACGCGATGGCTCACCATTTTCCGAAATCCAGACCTTGCCTATCACTCGGATTCCGCGCCGGGAGCCGCGACAACAGCGACACACGTCAAGCCCGGCGCCTGGCGAGATCGTCTCACGAGCGGCTAATGGTCGGCAATCGATTCCAATTCGCGTCGTGAGTGTCCGCCGGCAATGATCTGGTTTGCGGTATCTTGGCTAATAACAGTACGATAACAATGTTTGGCGAAAGTAACGATGTTCGGAAAAGAGTTCGTGCCGATGAACGATGCGATAGGAACACGGCCGGAGAGAACCCGCCGCGAGCGGCTGCGCGCCCAAATGCGGCAGGAGATCCTCGACGCCGCGCGCAGGATCGTCCAAGAGCAAGGCATCGAAAACCTCTCGATGCGGGCGCTTGCCAGCGCGGTCGGGGTGCATGCGCCGACAATCTACGACTATTTCGTCAACAAGGATGCAGTCTTGGACGCACTCTACCTTGAAGGGGCAGACCGCCTCCACACTGCGTTTGCAGAGGCGATTGCCGCATTCCCTGCCGGGCGGGCGAGGCTGCAAGCGCTTGGCCGGGCCTACCGGAGCTTTGCGCTCTCCGATCCTGACCTCTTTCAACTAATTTTCGGCCGGGTCGAAGCGTCCTACCGGCCAAGTGAAGCTGTCGTTCCCCGCGCGGCCGAGCTATTCAGCGTTCTTGTGCACGAGGTGCAAGCGGCGATGAATGCTGGTGAGCTCCGGCTCACCGATCCAGTCGAGGTTGCCCTGGCGACCTGGTCCATGGCGCATGGCTTCGTTACGCTTGAAGTCAATGGCTACCTTGAGAAGTGCCAGCCACTGCCGGCGGATGCCTTGTACCAGCGTTGCCTCGATCTGCTCTATGAGGGCATTGCTCCAACTTCGCCGTCGGCCGGTGGTTCCTCTGAGCGAGATGGAGCGTCGCCCATTGCTGGGCTCCAGGCCAATCGGCGCGACACGGTGCCGGGTGACGATACAGCCCCGGAGGAGAAGGAATGATCGAGCTTGCGATTATGATCGAGGGACAAGACGGCCTGAACTGGCCACGCTGGCAGCGACTTGCCGAGGCCGCCGAGCACCTGGGTTTTGCCGGACTGTTCCGCTCGGACCACTTTACGAACTCCAGTGGCCCACACAAGGATGCGCTGGAGCTGTGGGCCTCCTTGACGTGGCTTGCGAGCCACACCCGGCGCATTGAGTTTGGGCCGCTTGTCTCCCCCGTGTCGTTCCGGCACCCTGTGATTACGGCCTGGACAGCCGCCGCGGTGGACGATTTGTCCGGGGGGCGTCTTCGTCTTGGTCTCGGAGCTGGATGGCAGGAGCGAGAGCATCGCGCTTACGGGTTTGACCTGCTCGATCTCGACGGGCGATTCCGGCGTCTGGAGGAGGCATTGGAGGTTGTGACCCGGCTCCTGCGCTCTGATACCCCTGTTGATTTTGCCGGAGAGTTCTACCGCCTCGACGACGCGTTGCTCTTGCCACGGCCCCACCGGCCAGGCGGACCGCCGATCGTGATTGGTGGCAACGGAGTGAAGCGGACCCTCCGGCTGGCCGCGCGATATGCGGACGAATGGAACGCGGTCCTTGTGCCCGCCGAGCGCTTCCGGGAGCTCAACCGCACGCTGGATCACTATCTTGACGACGTTGGGCGGTCACGGCAGTCGGTGCGACGAACCCTTATGACCCGCGTGGTGATCGGCAAGAGCGATACCGAGGCGCGTCAGAAGCTGGGTATTGATGTGGACACCGCGCGGCAACGCGGTGTTATTGTGGGCACGCCGGATGCTATTGTCGAGCAGATCGGTCGCCTGGAAGAGGCTGGTGTGTCGCGTCTCCAGGCCCAATGGCTCGACATGGATGACATTGACGGGCTGGAGCTGCTCGCCACGCGCGTCATGGCACAGCTTGTTGCCTGATTCGCGCCGCCAGTGTCTCGGCTATGAGCGAACCCCGCGCAGTCGCCATGTCTGGGCAACGGCTCGAGTGCGAGTGTGCGTCTCGGTCACCATGCCACTGGCAAAGATCGCGGCGAGACTCACCAGAGCCGCACCGATGAATAGCCGCTCATAGCCGTATCGCTCGATGATATAACCGCCGGCTACCGGGCCAAACGCGATAACCATCAGGATCGCGTTTGTTACCCAGGCGTACGCGGCGCGCCGGTCGCTCGGCGCAATGTCCAGGAGATACGCGAAGGTGCTGCTCGCATGCCCAGCGAGAGCTGCTCCGTGCAATACGAATACCACCCCAAGCGCATACCAGAGCGGATTGGGGCTGGTGAACCGATCCTGATACAAGCCGCTGTCCGCAACGAACGGGAGGAGCAACGTCACCAGAGAAGCGAGCAGCCGTGACAGCGCGGCGCCCTGAAGCACGGCTCGATGCCCCGAGCGGGCAGCCACGAGCGACCAAAGTGGTGCAACGCATATCCGGGCAAAGACTAGGGTCGCAAGATACGGGCCGACCGACCAGACCGGAGCGCCGAGCTCGCGAAAGGCGTACAGGATCACAAACGGGTCAGCCAGGGCCGAGAGCGACGCGAGCACTCGAAACGTGAGAAATCGTCGAATGTTCGTGTCGCTGAGGGCACGCGCCGCCGCAAGCACCGTGGCTCCACGATCGAGGTGATTCTCCGTTAATCGGGTCCCTCGCTCTCGCTCCCGAGCCTGAAAAAAGGCGGCCGCGCTAAGCGCACACGCCGCGACCACAAAAAGAAACGTGTAATTCTTGGGAAACGCCGGACCCTCGGGACCGAGTACGCGGAAGACCAAGATCGCACCAGCGGCTGCGCCAGCCACCGCCCACAGGTTGCGGACACGCAGAAACCACGATCGCTGATCAGGGGGGATCGTGCGCCGCAAGATCACTGACGCGGGTACGCCGGCAAACCCGGAAGCGATCGCATACACCGCATAGCAGATCATGAACGACCGCAGGCGCTGGGCATTGCTCAGGTCCTCGCGATACCCGATGACGGCGAGCAAAATCACCGAGACCGCGCGCAGTATTGCCGCGCCGGTGATCCACGGCACCTGACGGCTACTCAGGCGAGTCAGGGAGTTCGCGAAGACCTGAGGGAGAAACCAAAGGCCGGCGCCGATGGCCGGTACCAGCCCAATCGTAACGAGGTTATTGGTAAGCTGTGCCGCGAATGCAACAAGCACAAGGGTTGGGAAGATCAGGGCATCGGCGAGCGCAATGAGCGCACTGCTGATAACGCCACGGAGCATGGCTGCTCCGGTGCTACGCCGGTCGGCTGAATAGCGGCGGATGTCGGCTCCCGCCACGCTGGAGACTCCCCCGCGGAATGCGAGCACATAGCGGGCCATCGCCCAGATTGGCAGACCCACGACGGATTATAGACTGGATCGGAGCCAGGACCGTCACCAGCAGGGTGATGTGCTACGCAGTGTGGTGCTCTGGGGAACGGAGCGACAGTTCTTCCGTGGCATCCGGCGCACGCCTCGGCTGGCGTCGCTCGAACATGTCGAGGAGCAGCAAGCCCTCGATCTCAATGAACTCGTACATGCGCATCATCGCTTTGAACTCAGGATCAGCGTTGAGATACAACCCTTCCATCAAGCCCTGGTAGACGTGCGGTTCAAACGTCTTCGAGAACTTATTGTTCTGAATGCCAATGAAAAGCTTATACAGGTCGATCAGCTCGGTCGGCGTGATCGGAGTGTCCAGGTCGCTTCGAATGACCTTGCCAGACGCCATTCGCACTTTCAGCCGGTTCTCAACGGCGAAGCGGTTGAGCTCGTTCTCGAACTGTAACGCGTCGCGGCTGTAGTCGAATAAGATGAGCTTGAGATAGATCGACTCCACAGCTAGGTTAAAGAGCTCGCAGAGTTTCAGTTTGTTCGGCGGAATGGCCTCGACGAACCGGCCTTGAACCAGCTCATAGAGTGCCTTTGCGGTTTCAAATTGGGTGAGTCCGGTCATTCTGGCAATGGTCGCAACGTCGCGCTGACCGTCGACGAGGCGATAAACGCGTTGCAGATGCTCCGGAACGGTCCGCTCGATCAGATGTGGGCGCTGCCGGAAAATCATGAACACCGACGGTACGACTGGGCTTATTTGAATCCACTCGTCCACCCGCCTGGTGCCTTCGATGATTAGATGGTTTCCATCGACGGTGACGGCAACGCCACCCTCTTTCACCACTTCGCCGGCTTTGAATGTAAAGTGGCAGTTGCGCCAGAGAAAGAGGGTGTAGACAGCGGTCTCCAATAAGAGCTCATGACAGCGTTCGAGATCATCTCGATCAAGAATCTTTCGCTGGACAAGTTCTGCCAGCATCTCTTCGTCGGTTTTCCCCGGCCGGCGGGCACGAAACGCTTCGACCTGATGGCGCTGCACCCTGCCGATCCGGATCAGGAGGTCGAACATGCCGGGGAGGCGCGCCCCAGCGGCAACGTAAGTGATACGGCCGTTTTCGAAGGAGATGGTTCGGGTGTTCCAGCCCTGGATCAGTGTCAGCGTCCCTGTCTTGCCGGACAGGCTGATCATCTGCAGGATGTCGGAGATCAGGAAGTTGCCGAGCCGGCCCTGCAGGTCGAACACCGGCTTCTCGGGAGCTCCGTCTTTCGGTTCGTGCCGGTCCATCGTGTCAAGCCATTACTGGAGCGACGAGCCAGTATCAGCCCTTATCTCTGTTTGACACCTTGAAATCCAGCCACGTGGCTTGGCAAGACGTGCCGTAGCCTATCGGTGGCAACTTCATGGATCCATGACTCCCACATGCAGGTGTATACACCGTGGCATTCAATGTGTACGTCTGAAAAACGTGGCGTGGGAGAATGCCAATGGCGAATCCGCGTCATAAAGGAGGTACGATCCGATGCCAGCAGACAACAAGACTGAAATCCCGAAGACGATTCTGCGTTCAGACGAGCACGCCCAGCACATCTGGAAGAAGGCGCACGACAGCGCGGTCAAGACGTATGGCGAGGGTGGGCGTGCGCACCGGGTTGCCTACGCGGTCCTGAAGCATGAATACGAAAAGCGGGGAGATCGCTGGGTGAGGAAGAAGGAACGAGGGTCTTCTGATCCTCAAGCTGCGCGCGGTCCGACGACTCACCCAACCTCCACCGAGGAGCCACCGGCGCCCACTGCTGGCGGTAAGGTAGCGAAGACGGAGGAGGAAGCCCGCCGGAAGGCTAAGGATGCGCGCAGGGAGGCCGCCGAAGCCAGGCAGCACCATGGCCAGGCGGCGTAAAGAAGCGCCAGCGCACATCGCCTCTGTGCGCCACGGTGAGGATCTCGCCACCGTACTGCTCGAGGTTCTGCCCCTCCGCACACAGAGACATCCCGAGCCCAGCGAAGGATTTCTCCCCGCCGTTTCCAAACATGGTGGCAGCGCCGCAGTCCCGTCGTTGCGCCGCGCGAGATGCCTTGTGCGCAGTCCCGCGCCGGCACTCCAGAGGACGTACCCCATGGCGCCAGGATGCCTATGGCCCCAGGAGTGCATCCTCGGAGAGGCGGCGCGCGGCCACGAGGAACTCCCGGTCGCCCGGAACGCACAGCGCAGTGGCAGCCTCGGCGAATGAGATGAGTTTCACATCGGAGGACGTGGGCATCAGGTCCTGGCTGCGAAGAGCAAAGGCGCTCCTTGCCGTGTGATCTGCCTGGGGAGTCCCAGCCCAGCCAGTGATTTCAGCGGCAACGCCGTGTGCAGCCGCCTCCCGCAGCGCAGCTTTCCAGAGGGGTTCGTTGGAGCTTGCTTTCGCCCGCGGCAGCGTGGCGCAGCCGCCTCGCTCGACGACGGCGACCTGCGCACCATCCCCGGAGAGGATCACGAGAGCGATTGAGTCAGCATCAGGGGAACCAGCATTGAGCTCGCGCACGAGCTCTGCTCGGACCTTGGCGTAGGTCACAGGAAGCAACTCTGGCAAGACCATCGTCGAGGCCAAGATCGGCATAAAGTTCGCATCGCCTTTCCACCGTGGCACCACGTGTTGATGCACATGCTCCGCCACGCCAGCGCCGGCAACATCGCCGATGTTGAGCCCTACGTTGAAGCCGTCACACGACAAGACTCGACGGAGCGCGCGCAGCGTTGGTGGTAGGAGCCGGGCCATGCCCTCCACCGATTCCCATCGCGCGGCTTCGAGACTCGCTGTATGCTCGTTCGGCACAATCATCACGTGGCCGGTGTTGTAAGGGAACAGGTTGAGGATGATAAACGCGGTGTCGCCCCGGTGTATGATCAGGCTGCGCGTGTCGTCCGCGTCTGCAAGGCGCCGGCAAAAGAGGCAGCCTGATTCTTTGGCGTCACCGCTGATGTAGCGCATGCGCCAGGGCGTCCACAAGCGCTGGTGCTCAATCGGACGGTGCGGTAGCTCACTTTCGGCAGTGGTGCGAGAGCAGTGATCGTCAGTCATGCAGAGATGGTAGCATTCTGACTGGGCATGGGCGTAGGCGGATGCCCAGTGACGCTGCGCGGGAGCGCCGCGGGCCGTGTTGGGGATCGGTATCCTTGCGCACTATTGCCCACTTTTCAAAACCCATGGTATTCTTTCACCGCTGTTTGCCTTCCCCAACGGAGTCCGTCTGGCTTGGGCGGAAGTCAGCCCACAGATCGTGGGGCGATCGGGGCGGGCAAGGGGCTAACCTACTTGCTGTGTGAGTCGGGAATTGGCCGGCTCGAACGAGGGTAAATCGGTCGAGAGGCGAGAGGAGCCACGATGGCCGTAGAGGCGCGCGTGCCGGGCGCGGCACAGACTCGGCCCGGTGCACAAGGTGGAGGCAACGGGAGCGTCCAGCCGTTGCTCGAGGTACGCAACCTCAAGACGCAGTTCTTCACCCAGGACGGCATCGTGAAGGCCGTCGACGACGTCTCCTTCTATGTCATGCCGGGTGAGACGCTGGGCGTGGTGGGCGAGTCCGGGTGTGGAAAGAGTATGACCGGGCTCTCGATCATGCGCCTGATCCCCAGTCCGCCAGGGAAGATTGTCGCGGGGGAGATTATCTTCGACGGCCGCGACATCCTGCAGCTTTCTGATAACGAGGTCCGGAAGATCCGCGGGCACAAGATTGCCATGATCTTCCAAGACCCCATGACGTCGCTGAACCCGGTTCTCACGATCAACCGGCAAATCAGCGAGGCGCTTCAGTTGCACCTGGGGATGTCGAAAGATCAAGCGCGGGCGCGTGCCATCGAGCTACTCAAGATGGTGGGGATTCCTAACGCGGAAGAGCGCATTGACCACTATCCCCACCAGTTCTCAGGAGGCATGCGTCAGCGCGTCATGATTGCCATGGCGTTGTCGTGTAACCCCAAGTTGATTATCGCCGATGAGCCCACGACCGCCTTGGACGTGACGATTCAGGCGCAGATTCTCGACCTGATGCGCACGCTGCAGATGGAGCGCGACACGGGCGTCATCCTGATTACCCACTCGATGGGCGTCGTCGCCGGCATGGCCGATCGCATCATGGTGATGTACGCCGGCCATATCGTTGAGACGGGAACGACCGAAGAAATCTTCGCCAACCCACGACACCCGTACACCGTTGGCTTGCTGAAGTCGATCCCGCGTCTCGATGCTGAGCGCAAGGAGAAACTGGAGCCGATTCGCGGGTTGCCACCTGATCTCATCGATCTTCCCGACATGTGCCCATTCGTGCCGCGCTGCAACTTTGCGCGGGAGAAGTGCGAGCAAAAGAATCCACCGCTGCTCAAGGTGAGCGACGGGCATTATGCGGCGTGCTGGTTCTGGGAGGAAGTCAGCAAGGATGCCGAGCCGCCACGGCAGCAGGAGGCGTAAATGGCCGTCGAGATTGACCGCCGGACGCAACCGGTGCCGGCACAGAACAGCAAAAACGGGCAGAATCTTCTCGAAGTCCGCAATTTGGTCATGCATTTCCCCCTCACGCAGGGAATCATCTTCCAGCGGAAGGTGGGAGCAGTCAAAGCGGTCGATGGCATCTCGTTCTCGGTCAAGCGGGGCGAGACGCTGGGACTCGTCGGTGAATCCGGTTGCGGCAAGTCGACGACCGGCCGCGCCATTTTGCAGCTTTACAAGCCGACCGCCGGTGAGGTCATCTTTGATGGCAAGGATTTGACCAAGCTCGACGGCGGCGAGATGCGCAAGATGCGCCGCCATCTGCAAATGATCTTCCAGGACCCATATGCCTCGCTCAATCCGCGCATGACGGTCGGGAACATCATTTCGGAGCCAATGCAGATCCACAAGCTGGTTCCCAAGAACGAGCGGAATCAGCGGGTGCAGGAGCTCCTGCAAACCGTTGGCCTCAACCCATACTTCGCGAACCGCTATCCCCATGAGTTCTCTGGTGGCCAGCGGCAGCGCATCGGCATCGCGCGCGCCCTCGCGGCCAATCCCGATTTCATCGTCTGCGATGAGCCGGTGTCGGCGCTGGATGTGTCGATTCAGGCCCAGATCGTCAACCTGCTGGAAGATCTCCAGGACCAGTTTGGGCTCACCTACCTGTTCATTGCCCACGACCTGTCGGTGGTGAAGCACATCTCCGACCGCGTGGCCGTGATGTACCTGGGCAAGATCGTCGAGCTAGCCGATAGCAATGCGCTCTACGAGGAGCCGCTCCATCCGTACACCAAGGCACTCCTCTCCGCTGTGCCCATTCCTGACCCGGTGGTGGAGAAGCGGCGCGAGCGGATCATTCTCAGCGGCGATGTGCCAAGCCCCATCAACCCGCCATCTGGGTGCCACTTCCACACGCGCTGCCCATACGCGATGGATGTCTGTAAGAAGGTTGATCCCATCTTCGCGGATCAGGGCAATGGGCACTACGTCGCCTGTCACCTGTATCCAGGCTCGGGAGCATGACTGGCGGCGAGGCACGCGCGCGGCTCCGTCACGCCTTTGATCGCAGGCCAGGACTACGCGGGCGGCGGAAGATCGCGACTCGCATTCTGCCGGGCAAGGCGTTTGCCGGTCGCCTTCGTGCCTCGCCAGCCACGCAGCTTGGATTTGTGCAACGCGGCGATCCAAACACCGGAATCTTCCTGATCCTAATCTTGTTGCTCGGGATGCAGGTTCTCAGCCGCAGGAGCCTGCCCCCGGTGGAGCAGATCGCCGCGATCCTCGCTGCCTTTGTGATCGCTACCACCATTCACGAGTTCATGCACGCCTACACTGCCTGGCGGCTGGGTGACGACACCGCAAAGTCGCTCGGCCGCATCACCCTCAACCCGGCGATGCATTTTGAGCCGTTCGGCTTTTTCGGCATGGTCATGATCTCGCTCGGCTTCAGCTTCATTGGCTGGGGCAAGCCGGTCCCGGTAAATCCGAATCGCCTTCGGGGGCTTGGCATCGTCGGTCGCAAGCGCTCGATGGCTCTCGTAGCTGTGGCTGGTCCCCTCTCTAATATTGCGCAAGCAATTGTGGCCGCGATGTCACTCCGTCTCGCCGGGTGGAGTGCGTCTGATTTCGCCAACTTGCTGTACAGCCCTGCGGAGCGTGGATCTCTCGCGTTTTTTCTCGGCTGGTATTTTTGGGTGAACGTGCTGCTAGCATCCTTCAACATGATTCCGATCCCCCCGCTCGATGGGCATAAAGTGCTGGTTGGGATCTTGCCGAACTTCTGGTACCCAGTTCTCGCTCCTCTTGAGCGGTATGGATTTCTCTTGTTGTTCTTGATCTTTTTCGTCAGCGGACAGATCGGCCGCTCGATCACCGCTGAGATGATCGCTCCGCTCCAGTCGCTGTTATTCCGCACCCTGCTCTAGTGGGCTAGACATTTGCTTGGATCTCGCGCCTGCACCAGGGCGTCACCGCACTCCGCCCCGTGTCGGTGCCTGCTGAGCTTGAAAATGCGGTGTCCTCGCTCCTCACGGACGCCCAAGCGGCTGCGTTCCGGCAGCTCTCAGCCTATGACCAAGCTCACCTCTTTCGTGTCTATCAGCGGCTGGTGGCCGCGGGCGAGCGCGACCGTGATCTGCTGATCGCTGCACTCTTACATGATGTTGGCAAGGCCACGCCGTCTGCCCGAGTGCGGCTTCCTGATCGGGTGGCGCGCGTGATCTTGCGGCGCTGTGCTCCCCGCCTGCTCGACCGCCTCGCGCAATTGCCCGCTCCTTGGTGGAGAGCAGGACTCGCCCTAGCGGTCCATCATCCCAGAATTGGCGCTCGAATGGCCGCCGCTCTCGGGTGTGCGCCCCGGGTTTGCTGGCTCATTGAGCATCATGAGGACGATCCGCCGCCTCCCGACCCCGCCCTTCTCCGGCTGATCGCCGCCGACCGGGCAGGCTGACGGTGTACGAACGATCGCGTACACTGTGGTGATTGTGAACGCTGTTACGACTGAATCACCTCTTCTACTCGATTACCAGCTCCGGCTGCCCACCTTTGAGGGGCCGCTCGACGTGCTGCTGCGCTTGATTGAGCGGGATCAATTGCCAATCACGGACGTCTCGCTTGTAGCTGTGACTGAGCAGTTCCTGGCTTACGTCGAGTCATTGGAGAGCGTTTCACCGCAAGCGCTCGCTGAATTCGCTGCCGTTGGCGCCCGATTGGTGTTGCTGAAATCGCGGTCGCTTCTGCCGAGGCCACCAGCAGCCGACGATGAGACTGATCCAGGTGACCTTGCGCAACAGCTCATTGAGTACCAGGCAATCAAGCGGGCGGCATTGGAGCTTGCGCAGCGAGATCAGCTTGGGGCCGGCGCCTTTGCCCGTGCGCGCAGTCCAATAGCGGCTCCAGAACCAGTGGAGCCACCGAAACTAGCGGCCCACGAGCCGTCGTGGTTAGCGAAGGCGTTGCGGCGCAGGCTGGCCATGATTCCCTCACCGCGAGAAGTCATTGCTGCCCGTCCCTTAGTCTCGCTCGGTGCCATGGTGGAACGGGTACTGCGATTGCTGTCTGGCCGGAGGGAGGTACTGTTCAGCCGCGTCGCCGCAGATTGCCAAGACGCACACGAAATCCGCACGGCGTTTCTCGCGGTGCTGGTCCTCATTCGCCGGCGGGTCGTTGATGCGGACCAAGCAGAAGTGTTTGGGGACATCACGCTTCGCCGCCGAACCGCGCAGTGGGCTGGTTTCCTCGATTCGCTTGCTGTTCCTTCGGGAGATGATTAGGCGATGACGTCCAATCACCTGCCACAGGCATTGTCCAGCGCGCCCGCGCCTGAGGCGCAGCCCGCAAGCTTGCCGCTCGACCTGCCCTCCGAATCCCTATCTGACGAGGAGCTTGCCGCGCTGGTAGAGGCTCTCCTCCTGGTTGCCCCAGCACCAGCGACGCTCGATGAGTTGGCGCGGGCAGCGGGAGTAGCGCGCGACCGCATTGAGCATGCCCTTGGCCTGCTTGAGCATGCTGCCGGGCGAGGCTGGGTTGTCCAGCGCCATGGGGATCGCGTTCAGCTTGCGACTGCCCCGCGCTTCGCCACGTATGTGCGGCGCTTCCTCGGACTGGAGCGCGAGGCCCGGCTTTCCACGGCCGCTTTGGAAACGCTGGCGATCATTGCCTATCAGCAACCAGTGACGCGCGCGGAGATTGAGGCCGTGCGTGGCGTCGATTGCTCTGGTGTCCTGGCCACTCTCCTGTCTCGTGGGCTCATCGAGGTCGTTGGACGGCTGCAAACCGTTGGCAATCCGCTGCAGTACGGCACAACGCCGGAGTTTTTGCTCCATTTCGGCTTGAAATCGCTGGCCGACTTGCCGCCACTTGGCCAGGTGGATGGCCGGGACCTCCGGGCGACACTAACGCAGGCGATTGCCGGAGCACAAGCAGAACACCCCAGTAACGGCGTGGAATCGGGCTAGTGCTGAATGTGCGTTGCAGCACTGCCGCGGTCATTTCGCGTCTGCTGCGACGTGGCACGGCGCGATTCCTCGCTCGTGCCTTCATCGTGAGCGAACGAAGGAACTCGTCCGTGTTGCGGTGACGGATGCACGCGCGCGGTCGCTGCATGAGGCGTTCGCGTGACGATGCGCGATCATCCCGGCAAAGACGCCCCGGCAAGCTGGCGGATACGGGCCACGACGTCAGCGAGCACGTCGGCGGTCTCGTCCATCTGCTCCGCCGTGTTCGCCCAGCCTACGGTGAAGCGCAAGCTCGTGCGGCAACGCTCTTCAGGCAAGCCGATCGCCAGCAACACGTGGCTCGGATCGGAGCGGCCCGTTGTGCATGCCGATCCGGCCGAGGCCGCAATACCCTGCATATCGAGGCTGAGCAGGACAGTCTCTCCCTGGACGCCTGGAATGGCGATATTGAGGTTATTGGCTAAGCGGCGGCTCCAATCAGCGGTGCCGTTGAGCTGAGCGTCTGGAATCCGTTGCTGGATTCCCTGCCAGAGACGGTCGCGCAATGAGGAGCAATGAGCATGGTAGGCAGCGCGCGCAGCGTCGGCCTGCTGGAGCGCCACTGCAAGTCCCACGATCCCAGGGACATTCTCCGTTCCGCCCCGCCGCCCCCCTTCTTGACCGCCACCGTGTTGCTGATACGCGATTGGCGTCTGTTTCCGGATATAGAGCACGCCGACTCCCTTCGGGCCATAAAACTTATGAGCCGAGAGGGAGAGGAGATCGACCTGTAATGCCTCAACATCCAGCGGCAGCAAGCCGGCAGCCTGCACGGCATCGGTGTGGAACGTAATCCCCCGCTCTCGAGTCAACCGGCCGATCTCTGCGATGGGCTGAATTGTGCCGATCTCGTTGTTCGCGTACATCACGGAAACCAGCCGCGTTTCTGGCCGGATGGCTGCGGCAATGTCCTCGGGATTAACAAACCCCTCGGCGTCGGGCTCCACGTAGGTAACGGGAAAACCTTGCCGCTCCAGCCACGCAGCCGTATGCAGCACGGCATGGTGCTCAATCGCGGTTGTGACAATGTGCGGCGGTGGCCCGTCGGGCGACTGGAGCCGGTGGTGCCAAGCGACTCCGATCAGCGCGAGGTTATCGCTTTCCGTGGCGCCGCTGGTAAACAGGACTTCGGAGGGCTGGCAATGCAAGACGCGGGCGACGGTCGCTCGCGCTCGGTCGAGTGCTGCTCGGGCTTCCTGTCCAAGCTGATAGATGCTCGACGGGTTGCCAAAATGCTCAGTGAAAAAGGGCAGCATGGCCTCAACGACGACCGGATCAACCGGCGTCGTGGCCGCGTGGTCGAGATAAATGACATCCTCGCGCGGGCGGACTGGCATCGTGAGTGGCACCGTCGACTGGAGCGGTCGAATTGAGAAGACAGCGTCTAAGCGGATGCGCGCTCGGGTACGCGCACGGCCTTGCGAACCGGGCGGCGCTTGCTCTGGCTCACAAGATCGGCAAGTGTCAACGAATCCAGCGCCTCCACAATGGAGTCGCGGACCTTGAGCCAGACTGGCCGCGTTTCGCATCCTTCAATGAGTGGGCAGGTTTGGTCCGCTTCGTTCTCGGACACGCATTCCATCGGCGCCACCGGGCCTTCCATGACGCGATAAATCTCACCTACCCGCACCTGCTCCGGTGGCCGGGAAAGCACGTATCCTCCGTGAGCCCCTCGCTTGCTTGTAACCAGCCCCGCTCGCCGCAACGGGACAATCAATTGTTCAAGATAGGCATAGGGGACGGACGACTCCTTGGCCATAGCCGCAATTGACATCGGACCGACACCATAGTTGCGGGCCAGCGCCACCATCGCCCGAACGCCGTATTCGCCTCGTGTTGATACTTTCATACCGCCTCCACGCCGCTGGGAACAGCGGACTTGGCTGCTTCGATCCTACTCCTGCTGGCCATACGGGTCAAGTGCCGGCGCCGCGCATTCGGCGCGGGTTTGGTGCTAGCGGCCGACGGTACGGAAGAGCTCGCCAACAGCGCCGGCAACGTCTTGCCACCGGCGCCGGTCAGGTGATTGCGCGTTCAAGTAACGGTACACGTGGATGACGCGATCGGCGGTGAAAACGCCGCGATAGAGACCGCCCTCGGTCACCGGGATGGTCCATTGATTGAGGAGCTGCATTTTGCGCTGGACGTCATAGACCGACTCATCCGCGTCGGCGGTGGCGACATTCGGATCCATCGCTTCCCCGGCCGTCAAATGGTCGGCTTCCCCATGCAGCACGCGCAGCAGTTCTGTGCGCCAGACCATCCCAACAACCCGCCCATCCCTCGTCACCACGACGTCTCGGGGGCCACCGCGCAGCGCATAGGACAGCAGATCGTCTTCTTCGACACCGCCCCGGTCCCAAACAGCAAACTGCCCGACGCGCAAGCGCCGCATCGCCTCTTCGAGCCGGACAACCCGCCCCTCGGCGTAGGCAGCGATCACGACGAAGATCGCGAGCAAGGGCAGCACGTAATCTTGCCACCACAGACCGAGCGCGGCGATGCCAATGGAGACGATGAGCCCCAAGGTGACGGCAATCCGTGTTGCATCCTCCCGGCCGATCACGGCAGACAAGCCGGCGCGCAACAATCGGCCGCCATCCATCGGGAATGCAGGAAGGAGATTGAACGCGACAATCATGACGTTCGCGACAAAGAGATAGGAGAGCAATCCACTTGGAGCTAGGTGACTAAGATCCTCAAGGAAGTCTTCAATCGAATTAAACCCGCGGACAATTCCCAAGACGCTGATGAGCGGCAACAACGCCATAGCAAGTGCGACATTAATCGCTGGGCCAGCTACAGCGATCAATGCCTCAACGCTCGGTCGGGTAGGGATGTGCTCGACGCGGGCTACACCGCCGAACGGAACCAGGGTAATGTCGCGCACGCGGATGCCGTAGTGCTGAGCCATGAGGCTGTGCCCGAACTCGTGCATCAGAACGAAGGCAAAGACAAAGCCACACAAGAGCATGCCATAGGCGATGGACGAGACTCCGCCACCCTCGACAACGCCCCAGTGGTAGATGATCCACACCAAGACAAGGGCGAACGTCGGGTGCACCCGCACATCAATGCCGTGGATTTGTCCGAGTGTGAGCGAGCGCATCTCGATCGTCCCGAGTAGCCTAAGCGCCGGTCAGCCCCTGGACCTGAGTGTTGTTACCGCTCGGCATCACCGTCATGAGGGCCGGATCCGGTCTTGGGCCGGTGTCTTGCGACTGCCCGCCCCATGACCGTCGCGGCCGGCGTTGTGATCGTCAATGCACAGGCGATGCTGCGATCCACCTCGCTGGAGCTTTCAAGTCCGGGCGAACTGCTCCTCATCTCGTGACCATACCGCCACGCCTGCCTGACCCACTCTTTTCGGATGATAACAACCACCCTGGACGGGCCACAACGTTAACCCATACCTCAGAGGTCCGTTCCAGGCCGGTTCCCATGGACTGCGCATCACGAGTCTGACTCGTCTCCCGAAGCGGCGCGCTTGTTCAAAGCTGGCACTTTGTAGGTGGCGAAGGCGATCAACGCGAGCCGTTGGATAAGTTGCGTCGCCCGATCGTCGTCCACGGCATTCTCAATCATAGCTGCAACCAGGATTGGTCCGTCCGGCGCCTGGATGATCCCCACGTCATGGACAACATGGTCAAGATTTCCAGTCTTGTGGGCCATGATAGCCGATGGTGGCACAAGGTAGGGGAAGCGATCGTCAACCGCTTGCTGCCTCAGGATGTCCATAATCTCCGCGCTGACGCTCGGACTGACGACCTGGCCGTTCCAGAGCAGGTCGAAAAAGTGCACCATGTCTCGCGGCGTCGTGATGTTGACCGGACCATCGGTGGCCGATCTCTCGATGAACGCGACCGCACTACGGAGGTCTGTAGCCGTTGCGTCAGGTCCGGGTTGAGGCGGCCAGCCGGCAAGGCGGTCAACATCGGTGACGAAGAGATGCGTTGACGCCATTCCCAAGTGGTGCGCCATCTCCGCTAACGAGGCAGGATCGGTCAGCGACAGAAGCGCGCGGGCACCAACATTGCTCGAATACGCTCCCGTCGCGAACA
>FWPU01004825.1_pt1 | contig 20385 bp, 11 predicted proteins | sample 2228361 | NCBI WGS metagenome assembly FWPU01 (sample SAMEA103939777, study PRJEB20133) | metagenome
CGGCCATTGGGACGCCGCCGCCGTTTGGAGGAATTCGGCGACGCGGTGCGAAACCCGGCGATCGCATCATCGTTACCGGGGAGTTCGGCGGATCCATTCTGGGAAAGCATTTGGATTTCGAACCGCGCGTTTGGGAGGCCGTCTACCTTTACCGGGCGTACGAGATACACGCCGGGATCGACGTCAGCGACGGTCTGGCGGCAGACCTGGCGCACATTCTGGTCGAAAGCCAATGCGGAGCGGTGATTCGCGCCGAGAAGGTCCCGATCTCCAAGGCGGCGCAAGACTTGGCTAAGACGTCGCGCAAAGGCGGGAAGGCCTTGGATCGCGCGTTGCACGACGGAGAGGACTTCGAACTGATTTTGGCGGTGCCGCCGAGCGAAGCCGAACGCATGCTCGATGACCAGCCGCTCTCCGTCCCGCTCACGGACATCGGCGAGTTCGTCGAGGAAAAGGGGCTTTGGCTGGAAACGGGCCGGAAGCGGACGGTCCTGGAGCCGAAAGGTTTCGTGCACGTACTCACATGATGAGCCGGCGAGCTTAAAAGTAACGATGGCGGAGATTATGGGAGAAAACTGCGATCCACCTCTTGTGACCGAGGCGGTCTTCGTCTCTCACGGCGAGCAAGACACCCGAAAGCTGGGCCGCGAGTTAGCGCGGTTATTGCCCGATCCGGCGGTGGTCGCCCTGATGGGTACACTGGGTTCGGGGAAGACCCGGTTTGTGCAAGGTTTGGCCGAGGGGTGCGGTTGCGACCCGCGATCGGTTACGAGTCCCACGTTCGTTTTGGTCCAGGAATACCCCGGCCGGCGGCCGCTGTACCACTTCGACGTATACCGCTTGAAAGATGCAACCGAGTTTATGGGTTTGGGGACGGAGGAGTATTTCGCTAGATCAGGGGTCTGCGCAATCGAATGGGCCGATCGAATGGTTGATTGTATACCTCCTGAGCGGGTGAATGTTTTCCTTGAAATAAGGGATCCGGATAGCCGAACCGTTCGAATCGTCGCTTGCCACCCCAGGTATGCCGCTTGCGTTGAGACGCTGCGACGAAGCTGCTCTTGATATTTTACCTGAATTGTCCATTTTTTATTGACAGGGTCGCCCCCTTTTGGTCACGGTCCTGAATGGAAATAGGAATTGGTTGTCAAACGTTCGATGCCGCGGAGCGGGCCCTCCGATACATAAGACAGGGATCAAATCGCCCCGTGGTGGACAAGCGCGACGGAACCGTTCGACGCGACAGGGGTTTACCTAACGGGGGTGACGCGCGAGCGCTGAGGGTCTCAGCGTGACAATTCTTGGCCGCTCAATTGGACATAGGAGCCGCTCGCCATGCGGTTGTACCAATGGGTTCAAGGGAGGCTGGTGCCCGGTCTGGCTCTGGGCGCAGTGTGCGTTTTCCTGTCGGCGCAATCGGGGTTTGCGCAACTGAGCAGCAATCTCGGCGGCTTGGGTTCGAGCCTTTCCCCGCAAAGCAGTTCTCGGTTTTCCGGCAGCACCGGCCGGACCTCCACGACTTCGGGGCTGGGCACGACGTCGGGACAGTTCATGAACCTGGGGAATGTCAACACCGCCTCCCAAATGCTGGGTACGACGACCAATCAGGGTTTTGTAGGGGCGGACAGCAGCGATATCAGCAACGTCATGAGTATGTTGCAGGGGAATACCGGACGGACCGGCACGCGTAGCAGCACCGGCGGTCTATCGTCGCTCGGACTGAACACGCGGGGCTTGAGCGGTCTGTCGGGCAATCGGAACCGCACCATGGCATCGCGAGCACGAACAGGTCGGAATCAGCAGGACCCGATCCGGAGTGCGTTGAGGATTGGGTTCGATGTTCCCCCATTGGACGCGGGTAGCGGGGAGATCGAGCCGGTAACCGTCGCCGCGGCGAAGAGTTTCACCTCGGCCGCCTCTCGGATGCAGGGCGCTGCCGTGGAAATCAGTGTGCAAGGCCGAACGGCGGTGCTTCAAGGGACCGTCCCATCCGATCGGGAGCGATTGCTGGCGGAGCGGTTGGCCCTCCTGGAGCCGGGAATTGAGCGGGTCGAAAACCGCTTGACGGTTGCTGCGCCGTCTCCTTGATCATTTGCCCCGGGGTCGGCGGGCTTTCGGTGCCGGCGGCCGGACCTGCCCAACCCCATGACGATCCGTTCGGATGGGCCGGCGCTTCCGCCGCCGATTCCATGCGGATGCGCGAATGAGGGGCGGCATTTTCCTCCCATAGCCGAATGGTTGCGGCTCCGCGCGATTCAGCGCCGGTCTGCGTCGGAGGCTTGATTTGAGAGGCTTCGGCCGACCCGCTCCCCGACCCAGGACCCAAGCCGGTGCCGTTCCCAAGGCTGAGCGTCAGGGTGCGCATGCGCTGTGACTGTTCCCGAGCGGTGTCAGCTGGAGAGTCACTTGCCGAACGGAACGGGGCGGCCCCGATCGAGGCGGCCTCGGGCGATGAGGCGGTTTCCGCGTAGGCGGTCTGCCGGACCGAGTGCCGCGGATCTTCGATTTGGGGTGACGACGCATCGGCTCTCCGCGTACCGGCGTATGTATCGGGCGAATGCGGTTTGGGAGATGCCAACCCGGGGTTGGCCAAGCCGGGCAGGAAGACTCGGGCTTGCTCGCTGATGATCGACCCGCCCGATTCGGGAATCAATCGGACCATGAGGCTGAGGCGTTGCGGCTCCGGGCTGAACTGATCCCAGGGGATCAGCACGCTGTAGGACGGTCCCATATTGGATTCGGACTCCATCTGGGCCATCTGCTCGGACGTGAAGACGAATTTGCGAACCGGTTTGAGGTTCTCGGGTGGAGGAAGGTCGTCGTCGAAGGCGTAAACGACCAACGTCCCCTTCGCTCGGATGGAACGTGTCATGTCTCGGGAATAGAACAGGAGGCGTCCGCCGAAGCCTCGGTAGGGAGGCCCTCCGGTCCGCTCGAGCACGGCGTCCGTCCAAAACGCGACTACCGAAACGGGCGGCCCTTCCGGCTCTTGCTGCCACGGGATATTGCGTCGCAGGTCGAATCGGGCGCAGCCCGAAAAAATCATGACGAATACGACCGCGGCCGGGATGACGCCCAGTCGGGTTTGGGATCGGATGCTCTGTGCCGGCATACTCGTTCTTTCCGTTTCCAGGGGCCGTGAGGGGGCAGTCATTGTTCGTGCTCTCGATGTCACGGGTTGGATACGCCTCCCGGCAGGGTCGAAGACGGAAGCGGAGCGGGCGGAAACGCCTGCTGGGAAACCGAGGGGGGCGGCTCGTCCACGAAGAACGCGTTGCTCGAATCGAAGGTCGGTGCGTACCAAGCGGGCTGACTCCCCGTGGGTGTTGCGGCCCCGGCGGCGGGAGGAGCCGGCGCCCGGCCGGGCATCAGACGCGACGAGCCTGGCGACGACTCCGGCCGGAAAGGCGTCGCGTTGCCCGGCGCCCCGTTGGGCGTCCGCGGGTTGGGTACGGGAACCATTTCCGGCGCGGCGTATCCCGTCGGCGAGGGGAGGTACATCTCTTGCGGCAGGCCTTGACCGGCGGCCGGAGCGGGGGCCGGCGTCGGAACGCTGTTCACCGCACTGACGATGTCCGGTTCGAAGGCCGCCACGTCGGCCAGGCACCAGTGCATGCGGGCGGCTTCGATTTGACGGACCCGTTCCACGTCGCTCTCCGACCGGACCACGTGCGGGGTGAGCACGATAAGCAGCTCCGTGCGGATGCAATCCTCGGCATCGTAACGGAACAAGTGCTTGAGGATGGGGAAGTCGCTCAAACCCGGGATCCGACGGTTCGTGCTGCTGACGCTCTTGGTGATCAAGCCGCCCAGAATGATCGTTTGGCCGTCCGCCGCGCTGACCGTGGTTTGGGCACGGGTCGTGTTGATGCGAGGTGATCGGATGACCTGACCGGACGCCGAAACCGAGATCGGAATGCCTTCGGATTCGGGACCGACGTCCGATTTCTCGGCGTTGATCTCCATCACGACTTGACCGTCCGGGCTGATGCGGGGTCGCACCAGCAAGATCAAGCCCGTGTTCGTGAAACTGACGCTGTTGACCTGCGTATTCTGCGTCACCGAAGTCCCGGTGATGGTGGGGACTTGCTGACCTACCTGGATGAAGGCGGCCTGATTGTCCAGGGCCATGACTTGCGGTCGGCTGAGCACGTCCAGACGCCGCTTTTGTTGCAAGGCACGGATCAGCACGCTGACCGCTTCGCTGGATGCTGACAGGACCATGCCGCCGAAGCCCAGCGTGGAGTTGCCGCGACCCACACCGAAATTGGAGATCGCTTGTGCTCCCACGATGTCGGGCCCCGGAGCGGCGGTGTTGTTGCCCAGCGGGCCGGTGGAGTTGAACAGGAATCCCGGCACGCCCGCCACGCTCCGATTGAAGAGCACCGAATCCTGGATGCCCAGCTCGATGCCGAACTCGTCGTTGTCGGTCAATTGCACCTCGCCGATGAGAACCTGAATCAGCACCATGGGGGGGCGCTCGTCCAAGTGTTCCACGATTTCCACGATCTCGTCGAAATACTGGGGCGTGGCGCTGACGATCAGGCTGTTGCTGACCGGTTCGGGCACGACGACGACCTCCTTGCTGACGAACTCGAAGGTGCTCAAGATATCCGGGTTCAACTGCCGGACTTGCCGCTCGTTCGTCAAGTAGTTGTTGATGGCCGTCGCGACGTCATTGGCGGGGGAGTTCTTCAGGCGGAAGACGCGCGTGGTCCGCTCTTGGATCTCCGACTCGTCGAGCCGGAGGAGAATGGCTTCGACGACCGTCAAATCGCCCGCCGAGCCGGTGGCGATGATGCTATTGGTGCGGGGATCGACGGCGAACCGCAAGGGGATCAACGAGCTTTCGCCCTCTTGAGCGCCGGTCCGAAAGGCCGGCTGCTGCGTCGCGGCTTGGGTCGTGATTTGGCCGAACAGCGTTTGCAGCATGTCGGCCAAAGTCTGTGCGTCGCCGTGGACGATGGTGAAGACTTTCACTTGGGCCTCGGCGGAGGGGAGACGGTCCAATTCGCTGACCAAGGCCTCCATAAGGGGCATGCTGTCGGCGGGGGCCGTGACGATCACGGCGTTGGCCCGGGTGTCGGCGGTGATGCGGACGTCCGTGAGAATGCCCGACTCCAGCAGCTTGCGGCCTTCGGCGTCCAGGGTCAGAAATCGCAGCCGCGCGGAGCGGGTCTCGTTGGTCTGTTGCTGGCCCGCCGCGCCCGGGGCGGTCGTGACTTGTCCGGTGGCGGTTTGCCGCAAGGCCCCCAGCGTGCCCGTTTGACCGGCGATGGCTTGCTGGAGCACGTTGGCCAGATCGGTGGCGAGGGAATTCTTCAGGGTGAACACGCGGATTTCGTTGACGGCCTCCGTGGAGGGGACGTCCAGACGCTCGATCATGGCGGCGACCTCTTCCATGTCCCGCGGGGCCGCCTGAACGACCAGCGAGTTGGTGCGGAAGTCCGACGTCACTTGCACTTGCGTTCCCAAGCCGGACCGATTCTGGTAGAAGGTGGTCAGGCGTTGCTCCATGGCCGTGGCGGAGGCGTGCCGTAGCGGAAAGACTCGGAATTCCGTTTCCGGAGCGACCGGCTTGTCCAGTTTCCAGATCAGCTCCAGCACGGTCCGCACGCTCTCTTGGCGACCGACCAACAGGACCGCGTTGGGCTTGACGAGCGGCGTCATGCTGACGGTCCCGCGTCGCGCGGCGAAGACCTGCTGGTAGACCTGGCTCACGATGTTGATAAGGGATTGACAATCGACGTGCTGAATGGGGACGACTCGGATTTCCGGCTCCGTCTCGGTGCTCAGTTGCTCGATTTGTCGGATGATCTGCATCACGCGCTCGACGTCGCGACGGTTGCCGCGGACGACGAGGACGTCCAGTCCCTCCAGGAACTCAATCTGGACGGGGCCGATTAGGCCGCCTTCTCCGGCCGTGCCCGTTCCCGGTTGTCCTTCGCCGGGGACCGTTTCCAGGCCGTTTTCTCCCGGTTGCGAAGACTCCGGTTGGGCTGCAGCGGCATTTTGCGTATCCGCCTCGATGGCTTGGGCAAGCCGGAGGCGGGGCCGAGTTTCCGAGGCGGCACCGGCGGATGACGGGGCGCCGTCCGCGTTGGCCATGCGGACTGCCTCGGCGGCTCGCCGAGCGCTGTCTTCCGGGATGTTACTCAGGGAGGCCAGGCGGGTGGTAACTCCCGGGGCCGTTGCCGGCGAGTCCAGCGCCGCAATCAATTGCCGAAATGCGGGCATGGCCCAACTTGGTCCGCTCGCCCGAATCCTGTCGGTCGCGCGATTCACTTCGAATTGCAGCGGTTCTCCCGATCGCAAGGCAATGCGGTATTGTGCCGGCGCACCGCCGGTCGCTAACTTTTCCAAGCGGGTACCCAGCATCTGCTGAAGCTGGTTTTCCATGGCGGCGGCCGAAATGTTGCGCAACGGAATCTCATCAGCCTGGGCGGGTTGCCCTGGGGATGGAGCGTGGGACGGCGTCCCGGCGGCCACGGTCGGCGCGGATCGCGGCGACTCGGCCAGCAAGCGAGCGGCGGCCGCCTGAACGTCCGGCGGTGCCACGACCAGAAGCTGCGAAGTCCGGGCGTCGGTAATGATCTTCACGCGAGGATCGTTCCCGAATCGGGCCTGGAGGGCGGCCGCGGTCGATTCCAGGGTTTGCGGCGGCTGCTGAAACGTCTTGACCTCCAGGGTTTGAGGCGACGGAAGGGCAGTATTGCCGGCAGGCGGGGGGGGCAGCGCGGGGCGATCGAGTGCACGCAGGGCGTCCGCCGCCACCTGCTGCGCGGCGTCACCGCCGCCGATCAAGACGCGGTTGCCGGATTCGTCGGCGATGACTTCGCTGCCGGGGGGGAGAACGGCCCGCAATGCGGATACCGCCTGCCGCGCCGGCACATGCTCCAGACGATAGGCGCGAAAAGCGGTATCCTCGGCTGCGGCGACCGGGGCCGCCAGGGCCGCAAAAAGCAAGACAAGAAGCTTCCCAGTCGGAGTGGACGGGCGCGCTCGGTGGGATGTGGCATCGGCTCGTTGGGTCATTGGGACGATCTCGCCTGGAAAACGATGGTTTCTAGTCCTTGAACCATTCTCTTCGTGCAGAAATACTCTGCGCCACACGCACAGCCCGCGCGATCAGAAGAATCGGCAAACTTTCGCTATTTCTCCAGAAAAACTCTGCAAACGGGGGCTTCACGTGAGAAGAGTCACCCAGGCCCGTGACCGGAATGGGACGCCACGCGAGGCGAGAGAAAGGAGAGCTGCCGAGCCTGTACTGTGAGCAAATAGGGCAGATAGGAGAAAAGCCCTGTTCGGGTTAACGGGGGCGACGGACGCGAGCCGGTTTTTGCTCTGCCCGAAGTTGCTCCTGCCATTCCCGGACCTTGTCGAAAAGCATCAGCGGCGTGTACTGGGTCAAATCCAAATCGCGAATCTCATCCACGATGGGATGGTCTACCGCCTCGAAGAACGTCAATTGGACCTCTCGCGGGGGCGGGCTTTTGGCTTGGTCCGGCACGATGGAAAGAGGGGTGAGTTGGTGTTCGTCTTCGAGCCGGCACAATATCTCCTTTGCCCGGTCGATGACGACGCGTGGCACGCCGGCCAGCCGGGCGACGTGGATGCCGTAGCTCTTGTCCGCCGCCCCCGGCACGATCTTGTGCAGGAAAACGACCTCATCGCGCCATTCCCGGACCGCCACGTTGAAGTTCCGCAAGCCGGGCAGGACTTCGGCCAGATCCGTCAATTCGTGGTAATGGGTCGCGAAGAGCGTCCGGCAGCCGACCCGCTGGTGCAGATATTCCACCGTGGCCCAGGCCAAGGAAATACCGTCGTAGGTACTGGTTCCGCGGCCGATCTCGTCGAGGATCACGAGGCTTCGTGGGGTGGCCGTGTTGAGTATCCGTGCCGTCTCGATCATCTCCACCATGAAGGTGCTGCGTCCACGGGAAAGTTCATCGCCGGCGCCGACTCGGGCGTGGATACGGTCGGCGATTCCGATCACGGCACTCTTGGCGGGGATAAAACTGCCAATTTGGGACATGAGAACAAGGAGCGCGGTCTGGCGAATGTAGGTGCTTTTTCCGGCCATGTTGGGGCCGGTGATCAGCAGAATGGTGCCATCCTCGCCGCCGCAGCGCGTGTCGTTGGGGATGAAAGTCCCCTCCGGCTGCGTGATATCCAGGACGGGGTGGCGCCCCTCGATGATCTGGAGGACCGGCTCCTCGGTCAGTTCCGGACGGCAATAGTTGCGGTGACGAGCCAGATCCGCCAAGCCTGACAGGGCGTCGAGGTCCGCCACGGCCGAGGCCGTTTCGCGGATACGGGCGTGGAATTCGGCAACGCGGCGGCGGAGCTGGAGAAACAGTTCATATTCCAGGGCCTTGGCCTGCTCGTCCGCCTTCAAGACCTTGTCTTCGTACTCCTTCAGCTCCGGCGTGATGAAGCGCTCGGCGTTCTTCAGCGTCTGCTTGCGGATGTAGTCGGCGGGAATCTTGTCTTGATGGGCTTGGGTGACCTCGATGTAATACCCGAACACCTTGTTGTATCCCACCTTCAGCGTGGGGATGCCGGTCCGTTGGATTTCCTTGGCTTGATATGCGGCGATCCACTGTTTGCCGCCTTGGGCCAGCGACCGACATTCATCCAAGTCGGGGTGGTAACCGTCGCGAATGAGGCCGCCCTCGGTGGCGCTCAAGGGACAAGGATCCGCCAAAGCTTCCGACAATTCCTCCTGCAACTCGCGGCAAGGATCCAGCCGAGCCTCGATTTCGCGCAACAGGGGGCAAACGGCGTCGGCGAGGAGCTGTTTCAAGGGCGCGATTCGGGCGAGCGTCTTGGCCACGAAGACAAGGTCCCGCGGGCTGCAGCGTCCGGTGGTGATGCGGGCCAAGAGACGCTCCAAATCGTGCACGGTGCGGAATTCATCGCGGGCGGTCTCCAAGACGTCGGGCCGGCGCAGCAGCTCGGCCAAGGCGTCGTGCCGCCGGGCAATGGCCTCCAACTGCATGAGGGGCGAGGCCAGCCATTCCGCAAGACGGCGCGAACCCATGGCGGTGACCGCCCGATCCAGAACCCACAGCAGCGACCCTTCCCGGCGTCCGTCGCGGAGTGTGCGGTGGACTTCCAAGCTGCGGCGTGCCGCCTCGTCCAGCTCCAAGTAAGTCCCACGTTGAAACCGCTGAAGACGGTCGATGTGCGAGAGCGATGTCCGCTGGGTCTCCTGGAGGTAGTCGAGGATGGCCCCGGCCGCGCTCGCTGCGAGCAAATCCTCCGCGGCGTCGCTGAAGCCGAAACCCTCCAAACCGCGCGTTCCGAAGTGTTTTTCCAAAAGGGGCAGGGCGCGCGGGGCGGCGAACGCCCAGCCCGGACGTTTCGTCACCAGGGTTCCCTCGCAGGTTTCACCGAGCAGCCGGTCGTCCTCTTCGCGGACGAGGCACTCGGCCGGGGAGATGCGTGCCAGCGCGTCCGGAAATTGGGCGCGGGGAAAAGTTCCCGCTTGAAAGCGTCCCGTGGAGAGATCCACCCAAGCCAACCCCACCGGGTCGTCCCCCACGGCGGCAGCCAAGTAGTTCGGTTCCCTGGGATCCAGCAGGGCTTCGTCGGTCAGGGTTCCCGCCGTGACGATGCGGGTGATATCCCGTTTGACCAACCCCTTGGCCTGACGCGGATCTTCGACCTGATCGCACACGGCCACGCGATAGCCGGCCCGAATCAGCTTGGCCAGGTACGACTCCAACTGGTGGTGCGGAAAACCGGCCATGGGCGTGCCGTTTTCCCCCCTGTCCCGGCTGGTCAAAGCCAGATTGAGCGTCTTCGCGGCGATCCGGGCGTCCTCGAAGAACAATTCGTAGAAGTCGCCCATGCGAAACAGAAGGACGGCGTCGGGGCACGCCTTCTTGGCTTCCAGGTACTGCCGCATCATGGGAGTCAGGGCTTCGCTCATGAAGTCCATGCTAGCAGCCGCGTCGGCAGCCTCAAGGGGAGTCCGAACGCCGTCGAGGGACGCCCGGAACCGGCGGAGTTGAGGAAAGGGGCCGCCGTCCGACCGGGGGTGGGGAGGCGGTGACGGAGCGGCCGGGATACCGAGCACCGATGGCGCACCAGGCCCGTGCCGCGAGTTCGCCCCGCTATTGGATGAGCCGTTCCTCTTCCTGGTTCACGGCAACGGTGATTTCGCCCATGTCTTCCAGGCGGCGGATGATATCGACGATCTGCTGTTGCACCTGTTCCACGTTGGAAGCGCGTACCGGGCCGAGATAGTCCATCTCCTCTTGCAGCAGCGTGGCGGCACGGCTCGACATATTCTTGAGGATTTTCTGCTTCAGCTCGTCGCTGGCTCCCTTCAAGGCCATGGCCCACTGCGAGTTTTCCACGTGCTTCAACAGGGTTTGGATGTCGCGATCGCTGAGCTTGGTGATGTCCTCGAAGACGAACATCAAGCGGCGGATTTCGTCGACCAAGTCGGGGTCGTCCTGGGCGAGACTCTCCAGAATATGTTTGCCCGTGGCGCGGTCGATGACGTTCAGGATCTCGGCCACGGTGGGGACGCCGCCGGCGTTCTCGAAACGCTGGCTCATGACGCTGGACATCCGCGATTCCAAGCCGGCTTCGACCTCGTGGATGATGTCCGGGCTGGTCTGGCTCATGGTGGCGATGCGTTTGATGACCGAGACCTGCCTTTCGGGCGGCAGACCGCGGAGAATCTCCGAGGCGTGCTGCGGCGGGAGGTGCGACAGGATCAGGGCGATCGTCTGCGGGTGCTCGTCGATCAGGAACGTGAGCAGGTTTTGGCTGTCCACCTTCTGGAGGAAGGCGAAAGGGAGGGCCTCGATGGATTGCCGCACCGTCTCCAGCGTGGCGTTGGCGGCACGGCCCAGGGCCTGCTCGATCAATTCCTTGGCGACGTCGAGTCCGCCTTTGCCGCCCGGCAGCGAGGAGGGATTGGCCTGGGCGAACTCCCGCAGCGCCTGTTCCTGATCCTCCGCCGAGACCAGTCCCAAGCGTGCGATTTCGATGGTGACCGCCTCGACCTGCTTCGGTTCCAACCGCGTCAATAGCTGCGTCGCCTGCTCGCGGGGCAGGCTCATCAGCAGGATGGCGGCCTTGCGAATGTCTCCCGGCATGTTTGGGCGGTTTCCCGGCAGTTGCACGCTGATGATGGAATGGGCATCGCCGTCGGGGCACGGGCGGTGCGGTCCGGAAACAGCGGCCCCTATCTCCACCATCGGTACGCATTCCGCGCGGCTTGACACGATGTTTCCCGGAGGTCGGTGTCGGAAAACTGCGAAGAATCTAACGGTATACGGTCGTTGCTAGGCGGTGTAATCCTTGCAACCGGTGCAGGCGATCCAACCCGCACCGTACCCATACTTTCCAAAAGTTTTGCCGTTTCGTTCAAAACGCCGCTTGACTGTGTACATGGGCGCTCTACGGTACCTTGGAGAGTGGTTCATGGTGGAATGCAAGAAGTCCGGAATTCCGTCGGGCAGGTCGAGGATCGGCCGTGGCGGTACGACTTCTCGTTCGCGGTTCTCTTTCCGCTTCTTGCTTATCGCCCCCATCATTCCCGCCGAAGTGAGCGGCCGACAAGGGCCGCCAAGCGGCTTCTCCCAAAGCGTCTTGTGATGCCGGCACCGTGGTCGGCAACGCTTCCGGATAGTTTTGTTGCTTGGAGGGATTTGGAGGTACCTAGACATGAGACTTCAAACCAAGGTCGTCGCTACGAGTGTCGGGGGCATCGTCGTCACGGCAACCGCCATCATCGGGCTGTTGCTGCTCAATAAGGGGCGATTGCGACAACAAGTCTCCGCGGAAGTGACGGCCTTGGGGCAGGAATCTTGCAAAAGAATCGCGCTCGATGTCGAGCAGATGCTCAACGTCTATCACCAATCGCTGCTGCAAACACTGGGCAACTCCATGAAAATGGCCGACGAACTGATCGCCCAGGAGGGCGGAGTTCGATTCCGGAGTGAGACGGTTGCTTGGCAGGCGGTCAACCAGTTTACGAAGGCTGCGCATTCCGTGGAGCTGCCCCAGGTTACGATCGGTGAGACGCCGATCCACCCGAACACGGATCCGGCCGTTCCTTCGCCGATCGTGGACAAGGTTCGCGAATGGACGGGGGCGAGGTGTACGATCTTTCAACGCATGAATTCCCAAGGCGACATGTTGCGGATTTGCACCAACCTTACCACGACCGAGGGCGAGCGCGCTATCGGCACTTACATTCCGGCAGTCAATCCCGACGGCACGCCGAACCCGGTAGTGGCGGCGATGCTCCGCGGCGAGAATTACACCGGCAAGGCCTTCGTCGTGTACGCTTGGTACATCACCACCTATAAGCCGATCTTGGACGGAAACCGGAATGTCGTCGGATGCCTGTTTGTGGGCGTCCCCCGGGACGGCGTACCGGAGCTGCGTCAAGGGATCATGAACATCCAGGTCGGCAAGTCGGGTTACGTATATGTGTTGCAGGGCAGCGGGGAGGAACGGGGGAAGTATGTCATCTCGCAAGGCGGTAAGCGCGACGGCGAGAACATCTGGGACGTCAAGGATGCCGACGGCCGGTACTTCATCCGCTCGATCGTCGATTCCGCGTTGAAGTTGAAGCACGGCGAATGTGCCGTGGAGCGTTACCCCTGGAAAAATGACGGCGACGCCCAGGCTCGCTGGAAGGTGGCCGCCGTGACGTACTTCGAGCCGTGGGATTGGGTGATCGGCGCGGGGGCTTACGAGGACGACTTCCAGGATGCGTTGCAGCGCGTGGACGCCGCCATGAACGGCATGATGTTATGGACCGTAGGCGGAGGGTTCGCCGTTCTTGTCTTGTGTACGGTTCTGGCCGCATGGACGGCTCGCCGTACCATTGCCGGGCTGCATCGCGCCGTCGATATGCTCAAGGACATTGCACAAGGGGAAGGTGACCTGACCAAGCGATTGCAGATCGATAGCAAGGACGAGATCGGAGAGCTTGCCCATTGGTTCAACAACTTCATCGAGAAGTTGCGGGATATGATCCACCAAGTGATCGAGAGCGCCGAGCAATTCACGGAAGGCGCCAAGATCGTGGCGGAAAGCTCGCAAACCGTGGCCCAGGGTGCTCAAACTCAATCGGCGAGCGTGGAGGAAATGAACGCGGCCGTCGAGGAATTGAGCCGCTCCGTCGAGGCGGTGCGGGCATTGGCCGTCGAGGCGGACGAGCTTGCCCGAAAGAGCAGCCATTCCGCTAAAGAAGGCCGGGCCGCAGTCGATAAGTCGATCACCGCCATGAACGCCATTCGCGACAGCTCGAAGCGCATCGGCGATATCATTCAGGTGATCTCGGAGATTGCCGGGCAGACGAACCTCCTGGCGCTGAACGCCGCGATCGAGGCCGCCCGGGCCGGCGAACACGGGATGGGCTTCGCCGTGGTCGCCGATGAGGTCCGCAAACTTGCCGAACGGTCGAATCATGCCGCCCAAGAGATCGCTCAGTTGATCCGCGAATCCACGCGGCTGGTCGAAGAGGGAGCGGAATTGAGCGACGGCATGGGTGAGGCGTTGCGGGGCATTCTGCAAAGCGTGGAAGAGACCGCCGCGAAAATCGGCGTGATCGCCCAGAAGGCGGCCGATCAAAACTCCACGGCCCAAGAAGTCCGTCGCGCAATCGAGGGCATCGCCCTGGTGGCCGAACAGTCGGCCGCCGGCAGTGAGGAAATGGCCTCCAGCAGCCAAGAGTTGGGCGCGCAGGCCGACGCCTTGCGGCAGTTGGTGTCGGGCTTCAAAACGTGATATCCGGCGCCGGTTTCCAAGATCGGCCGGGAAGCCGCTTGTCCGCGGCGCAACCCTCCAAACAGGAGGCGGCGGCACGGCGGCGCACGGTTGCTTGAAAAAGGACGCCTCCCGATTTCGGGAAACGGTCTGGGACTGCGCGGATGCGCGGTCCCAGACTCGTTTGTTTCCGCGTCCGCGACGCAAGGCGTGCCGGGCATCGCTCACCTCGGTCTTCATGCCGTCCTATATCAACGCAGGACTCCGGTCTATTCCCGACTTTCTGACACGGCCAAGGACGCTGCCGGCCGGGCGGCGGGTGCCCGGACCGTGACCAGTTGATTGCGTTTTTCCGTCTCCATCGCTATACAATGGAATGAGGAGGCGGCACTTGGGCCGATTTCCACCCCTTCGCATATTATACCGACGGGGCTCGCATGGACGATCCTTGGATCCTGTTGACGGCCGTAGCAGCGACATCGCTGGCGATCGCGGGAGGAGCGCGGGTAGGTCACCGTTTGCTGGCTCGCGTCCGCTTTTCCCAGGCCCGCCGTCGTTTCCATCGGCACCGTGAAAGTCTCGAGGCCCGCTTCGCGATGGCCGTCGCCGCCGATATCGGGCAGGACGATCCCGCGGCTTTCGACTTCGACGACGAGGTGACCTACATTCGCGATCGCAGTTCCGGCGGTCTTACCGCGATCGTGGCGGTCTCGTTGGTTTGCCCGGAAGAATGGTTGCCGTATGGCGACGACGAGGTCCGGCGGCGCGCCGGAGTCGCCCTCTTTCGCTATGACGGCCTGGCGTGGACGCCGGAGAACCGGCTCTTGCTGAATCTTACCCCGCGGGAGGCCGTGGACCGATTGGCCGGGCGCGTTCAGGTCATCCACCGCGATCAACGCCGCAGGTCGGACTTGATGACGTGAGAGTCCCTCGTCGCGCAAGCGGGCGTCGCGGGTCGCCGCCCGGAGATCCTGCCTCGAGGTCGCATTCCGCTCATCCCGACGAAGGGTTGCGCCGGCGGCTGGAAACTTGCTGAACCAGCTTCTCGAATTCGGACGGATCGAGGTACTGGTGCACCAGGCGTCGGACTTCGTTGAACATCTTGTCCACTTGTCCGCGAGCCGTCGGTTCCGGGCAATCGATGCGCTGCTGCAATTGCATGATTTCGCTGGAGAACACCTCGCGCGACTTCAGCCTCCGTACTTGGTCCAGCAGTGCGGCGGCGTCCTCCCATTTTTCCTCGGCGACCCGCGCACGGACCTTGGCCAGTAGTACCGTCCGTTGAATAACCAGATCCACGAGTTCGTCCTGAATGCCGCGGAGGGCGGCCTCGGCCTCCAGCCGGGGATCGTCGTCCGGAATCGCGACGGCCGTTTCCGCGACCATACCGGGCACCAGGGGCAGCTTGGCGAGCAAACGGCTTCCGTGCTTGATCGCCAGCAGGAGGGGTGTCCCCTCGGGGTCGGTTATCGACACCCGCCCGTCCCAATCCGTTCGTCCCACCCAGCGAAATGTTGCCTCCTCGGGCTCTTGGGCGAACACATCGTAATCGGCCAGAGGTTTCTTGCGTTCATCTCGCGACAAAAGTCGCAGCACGGTCGCTCCCCCCGGCGGACGTCGCCCCCAGGCCAGCAGTTCCACCCGGCCGCGGCGTCGAGCCGTGAGGGGATTCCGTACCCCGGAGATCACCTCGCAGGGCAGCCCCGCCCCGTCGTCGCGGTCCTTCGGTAGCAGGATCGTCCAGGGCAGCGTAAGGACCGCCCGGGCGTTGCCATCTCGATCTTCATACCGGGCCAGCACGTGGTAGACGGGGGTCCGTTCTTCCGCTTCCCGGCCTTGCTGCGCTGCGAGGGCCACGCCTCGTTGGTGCAACCGAACGCCGCCGTCCTCCAAGACCTGGACGGAAGCCAAGGGCACATGACTCTCCACAACAGCGCGGAGGACCGCTTCGGGAACGGCCGACTCGTGGGGGACGGTTGTGCGGATCAACGGTCCCCATTGCTCGGCCCGCACGTCCCATTGACGCGCCGACACGCAGAGGCCGTCATACGCCGTTCCGAGCCGCACCACGACGATCTTGTCGGCGGTTTTCAGTCGCCGCCATTCCGCCGGCAACTCCTCGGGCGGGAGAGCGGGGAGGTCGGGCAACAACAATCTGCTCGCCTCATCGAAAATCGGCGATACGCGAGGTTCCCAGCTCGCGCCTAGGCGGAACTCGAGTCGCGATTGCAGATCGGCCGCCAATCGCACCGCATCGGCGGCAGTCAGCTCAGGGCAGTCCTCCACGGCCAGGTAGATTTCCACATGGTAGGGCGTCCACTCCCAAAGGGACTGTGCGAGGACCGCAGAGCTGAGAGGACGCTCGACGAATCCGCCCGTAATGGAGCACGCAAGGAGCAGGATTCCATGCAACCACCGGCGGAGGAAGTCGACCCGTACGGCACCCCATCGCGCGGCCGTCCCATGCCTGCCGCCGCCCAGCGTTTGGTGATCGGCGGGCAGGGCGGGGAAAAACGGCCCGGGCGACGGCCTCCGGGCAGTGTCGGGGCTTCGCCTTGACCGCCTCATCGTCTCGTATCCCGACCTCCGCCGCATGTCACGCATCCCTCATGCCTTGTCGGTGGTTCTCTCACTGCCCGGGTACGACGCGCCATTTTTCGACGTCTTGATACAAGACCGCCGGCCGCGCGGGAACCTCCTCGATCCCTTTGCGGATCACGAAATAATCCGCCAATTGGTAGAGCGGCAGCACGGCGACATCGTCGTATACGGCACGATGCACCGCCCGCAATCGCGCCGACATCTCGGGCCAGTCGGCGGCCTCCGTAACACGGGCCAAGCTGAGCGTTACATAGGGACTGAGTCGGCCGTCGAACACGGGCAAAGTGAACAATCGAAAGACGTCGCCCGCCGGTTCCCACATGGCCGCTTCGACGTACAGGAAGTCCCAATCCTCGGAAGCGGGCGCGGAGTCGCGGGGAGGCGTCTCGATCAAGCGGACTTCCCATCCCAGGAGCCGCCACTGCCGCGCCATTTCCCGGCAGGCCTCGCGCGCAATTTCGTGGGGCGGCAAACGCAAAGTGAGGGTGTTGCCGTCGGGTTGCGGTCGACCCTGCTTGCGGGCGGTTTCCCGTGCCTGGGCCGCCGCCACTTGCAGCAGAGCCAGGGCCGCGGCGGGCTGATAAGGCCGCGGCTCGATGACGTCGTCATAGGCGTAGCCCAGCGGGTCCGCCCGCCTGCCACCCGCGAGAAACGGCCCGCTGACGACGCGACATCCCTCCTCGGATCGCCCGTCCAAAAGCATCCGCAGCATCCGCTCGCGATCGGTGCCCAGCAGCAGGCCCCGACGGAAATCCCGGTCGGCCGGAAGGGGCCGGCCGAGGTTGGGAATCAGCATGTGGACCAAGGGCGCGGCATAACTGCGGATCTCCAGATCCGTCCGGCCCTCGATCAACGTGCGTTCCCAGGGGTTGATGCGATCGACCGCGTCCACATCGCCGCGCCGCAGCGCTGCCAGGGCGTCGCGGCCGCGGGCAAAGGCAACTTCGTCGATTTCGGCCGGTCGTCCCGGCGTGCGCTCGTCGTAGGCGTCATTCGCCAGAAAGACGGCGACTTCGGGCCGCGAGTCCGAAGTCGGTGCCGGATCGAGGACATACGGCCCGATTACGTCGAGCTTTCCACCCGTTGCAGCCGTTCCGTCGTCCTCCGAGGGGGCGGAACCGGGGGCATCTTCGCTCCATCGCGCGGACGCGGCAACGGTCTGCGGATCCGCCATTGCCGCCCAGCGGCTCACAACGGTATTCCGCAAGAAGACCTCGGGACGGACGTGCGGGCGGCGCAGTTGCACGATCAACTCGCTCGGCGCTCCGGCGGCCAGTTCTTGCGCAAGACCGGCCCACGGCCAAAAGAAACGGCGATCGGCGGCGTCTCCCATGGCCCAAAAAAGCTCGGCCAAGTCGGAGACGGTGGGCCGCGAGCGTATTCCCGCGCGATCCGGCGGGGTCACGGCAAAGACGAGCTTCCGCCCCAGGTCTTGGCTTCGCATCGTGTGAAAGGGGGTGGTGTAGATGCCGCCTTCCGGCCCGATGCCGGACCACTCCGCCCAGGCGCGGGCCGCCAACCGCCCGCTGCGACGGGCCGACCAATCCGTGAGCGAGACCGGATCGAGATCACGGTGGGGCAGCGTCACCGCGACCGTCAGCCGTGGGTAGGCGGTCTGCACGCGACGGAGACAATCCGCCGCGCCGGGCAATTCCGGCCATACGGCCATCAGGCGGCGCGCCGTCAGGTCGGCCCGGCGAAAGTCGCCCCGCTGCAACGCCGCTTCCGCTTCCGCCAGCAGCGACGCCGCCTCCCTCTGGAATTGCGCGCGGCGCGCCGCGACCACAGGGTGTTCCGGAAACAAGCTCGCCAGACCGTCCACGACTTGGCGAGCGGCTGCATACTCCGAGCGCTCCCAATAACGATCGACCAGGCCGTCCACGGCTTGCCCGACGGCCTCGCTCAATCCCGGGTAGTCTCGCCTCTCCTCGAAGAGGTTGCGGAGGTTGCCGTAGGCGCGATCGAATTGCTTGCGGCTGATCGATGCCAGCGCCTCCTCGAACCAGAATTGTTGCCGCAGGGCGTCCAAGCCCTCGACCTTGGGATGATTAGCGTGCAAATACTCGATGTAATCCCAAGCCGCGGCGAAGTCCTTCTGCTCGATCAACCGCCGGGCTTCCTCCACCAAGATCTCCTCGAACAATTGAATGCGAACGATCTGCGGCCAAGCGGCGCGAAAACGCTCGCCCGGCCGATCGAACAGCTCGACCTCCAGAAATCCGGATCGCGGCAGCGGCGAGGGCTTCTTGCGATCCGGGAAGGGCAGGGGCGAAACCTTGAGAACCGCGTCATTGTTCGCCGCATTGAGAAAAATCAGGTCATACGGGGGGTGCTCATATAGGGGAAGGTCGGATTGCGGGGAATACGCCGCCGGCTCTTCCGCGAATGCGAACCCGGTGAAGAGCCCGACCAGGGCCGCGGCGGCGAAGCACATCGCGATCCTGAACTCCGCGCGGAGTCGGCGATGCGTTTCCCAGGCCGATGGTAAGCCGCTCATCATCACGTTCACGCTTTCGAATTCCGAAACGTCGCGTCGCCGAGTTCGCCGCCCTCGCGCCGGCCGGAATCGGCCTTCAAGGTCGTCCCCGCTCGCACCCATCACGGTCCGGCGGCAAATGGATCCAATCGCACACGGACGGCTCGGCCGTCTCGCAGTCCGACAATCGCCCAATTCTGCCAAACGGCGGGAGCGACGATCGGCACTCCGCCAAGGGTCAACCGCTCGACGATCGCCCCTTCATTGGGTTGCAGCAACAGAAGCTCGCCGCGGCGCGAGGCGGTCAGCAAGTAATTCCGCCACGCAACCGGAGGCCCCACCCAGGGCATTTCTCCAAGGGCTTTGTCTGCGACACGAGCCGGTTGGTCGTCCCATGCGAGAACATCCCCGTTTGGGGTACCCAACCATACGCGTTCTCCCACGGAAAACGGTCCCCAGACCGGGCGTTCGTCGAGTGTCTCGCTCAGCGCCGTTTCGCCGGTTTGCAGGTTCACGGCCCTCAGCCGCCGCTCCGTATCTAAGGCAAAAAGATGGGTCGTCAACACCGCCGCGGGCGGGACGAGCGCCGCCTGGAAAGAAAGTTCGTGTTGCGTGTTCCAGCCGCCGTCGGCGGTGGAAAGCAGCCATAGGCGGCCGTCCTCGCGGGCTGCCGCCACGCGATGATCCGGCAACGCCAGTACCAGCGTCCAGCGCACCGATTGGCCGGGAGGCGTCGGCGTCTGATAGGCGTCGCCCGACAATCGGCCGGACGTCCAATCAACCCGGGCCAGAGAACCGTTGCGAAGTGGAACCACCAATTCCCGACCGAGCGAGGCGATCGGGCCGGCGACCTCCATCGGCAAGGGGATTCGGCGGACTTTGGGGGAGGCCGCATCGGCTTCTCGGATGGTGATCTCTCGATCGCCTTCGGCCGCCGCAGCCTCGATCCCCGGCGCGGGAAGCGGCGTGCGATGGATCGTGCGGCTGCCGCGCGAAACCGCTTCCGCTGCTGCGTCGATCTGCCGCGCGGCCAAGCGGACGGGCATCGTTCCGGCAGATCCCGTCGCACCTTCGAGCGGAAGAAGATAGACTGTGCCGCCGACCGTGGCCGTTCGCAGGGCGCCGTTTTCGAGTCGAGGGGGGAGCGACATCGGATCGGCCAGCCGCGTCTCCCAATAGAACGAGCCGTCCTTGACGGAGACGGCCGCGGCGAAAACGCCCGCCTCGCCCACCCGGCGATAGGCATGAAGCACGACGTCACCCACAAGCCGCGGCGGTTGCAAGGCAGGTAGGTTTTCGGCGGCCACCCACTGCGGCACGATTCGGCTCGCCGCCGCCTGAAGGTCGAATCGCGTCAGCGCCGTATCCGCAGCCAAAAGAATCCCCGATTCCAGAAGCACGTAGCGGGGCACCTCCCAGTCCGTGCCCAGGGACTTGGGCGAGGCGGTTTTGCCCTCCGCGATCCGTACCAGGGGCGTTTTCGGATCGCCGCGCAACTCGAACACGATGACGTCCGCATCGGCCGTTTCGAGGAGCAGGCGATTTCCCGCGACTTGCAACGGCCC